>Ga0335082_10009071_pt1 | contig 10828 bp, 7 predicted proteins | sample Lox_Sample_41_FD_206718 | JGI IMG/M metagenome (GOLD analysis project Ga0335082, IMG submission 206718) | Soil microbial communities from Loxahatchee National Wildlife Refuge, Florida, United States - Lox_Sample_4.1 | ecosystem: Environmental > Terrestrial > Soil > Wetlands | place: USA: Florida... | reverse complement strand
CCTTCGGACTTCGCCGTCAAGCTCGCCCTGCGCACCCAGCAGATCCTGGCGCACGAGTCCGGCGTCGCCAACACGATCGATCCCCTGGGAGGTTCCTACTTCGTCGAGGAGCTGACGACCCGGATGGAACGAGGCTGCTTCGACTACTTCCGCCGGATCGACGATCTGGGCGGCATGGTGGAGGCGATCGAGGCGGGGTTCCCCCAGCGGGAGATCATGGACGCGGCGTACGCCTACCAGCGCTCCCTGGACACGAAGGAAAAGATCGTCGTGGGCGTCAACGAGTTCGTCGAGGAACACGAGGAGCCCATCGAGATCCTCCAGATCGACGAGTCCGTCGAAGGGGAGCAGAAGGCCGCCCTGCGCGAGCTCCGACGCACCCGGGACGGGAAGGCCGTGTCCTCGACCCTCGGCGCGCTCCGGCAGGCCTGCGCGGAGGAAAAGAACGTGATGGCGCCCTTGGTCGAGGCCGTGAAGGCTTATGCGACGGTGGGCGAAATTTCGGACGTCATGCGCGAAGTGTTCGCGACCTACGAGGAAGCGGCGGTATTCTGATGCGAAGCCCGGCGCGGCCCGTTCTCGGGGCTCTCCTGCTTGCTCTCTCGGTCGCCTGCGCGACGACGAAGATCAAGTCGGAGGGCGACAAGCAGTTCGACTACTCCCGGTGGAAGACGTTCGGCTGGCTCCCTGCCAAGGGCGAGGTCGCCGAGGGCAGCCCCTTCTGGCCCGACGTCCAGCGCATGGTCACGCAGGCTCTCGGCGCCAAGGGCCTGAAGCCCGCGGGCTCGGGGCAGCCGGACGTCATGGTGGGCTTCTACGCCGGCATCGGCATCGTCTCCGACGTGGACTGGGGCTACATCTACATGCCCTGGTGGTCCAGCAACCCGCGCCTCTTGAACAACGACGACTTCTCCAAGGGCGTGGTCATCCTGGATCTCTCGGACGCGAAGACGAAGCAGCTCGTCTGGCGGGGAGGCGCGCGCCAGTACGTCAGCGAAAGGGTCATGAACAAGCCGGACGAGATGGCCGCCATCTTGCGCGACCTGCTGCCCAGGATCCTGGAAGGCTATCCGCCAAAGTAGCCTAATAAATTAAGGCTACTTAGCATTTTTTCCTTAATCAGTTAAGACTAGAACGCCAGGTCCTGCTGGTCGCCCTCGGCCCACTCGAGGCGGGCGACCGCGTTGGTGACCGTGGTTCCGGCCCGGCCTTCCAGGATCGCGCCGATTTCGGAGAGGGCCCCGATCGCGGCGGTCTTGCCCGTGCGCTCGGCGAAGTCGCAGGCGGCCTCGACTTTGGGCGCCATCGAGCCGGCTGCGAACTCGAGCCGGCTCATCGCGGCCGGAGAAGCGCGGCGCACGGCCCTCGCCCCGGGCTGCCCCCAGCCGACCTGCACGGCGGCGACGTCGGTGGCCATGACGAACATGTCGGCCTCGACCTGCTGGGCCAGAAGGCCCGCGGCGCGGTCTTTGTCGATGACGGCTTCGACGCCCGTGAGCTTGCCGTCCGGACCGTACATCGTGGGGATACCTCCTCCGCCCGCGCACACGACGATGACGCCGCGGTCGAGCAGCCAGAGGATGGGACGGATCTCGAAGATGCGCTTGGGCTGGGGAGAAGGCACGACCCGCCGGAAGCCGTTTCCGTCCCGGGCCACGGTCCAATGGCGTTCCTGCGCCAGGCGCCTGGCCTCGGCCTCCGTGTACATCGGACCGATGGGCTTGTCGGGCTTCTCGAAGGCCGGGTCCTTCGGGTCCACCTCGATCATGGTCAGGAGCGTCGCGAAGGGGACCTCGAACGGCAGCAGGTTGCCCAGCTCCTGCTCGATCATGTAGCCGATCATTCCCTCGGTCTCGGCTCCCAGGATGTCCAGGGGATACGCCTCGACGTCCCGGTAGGCCCAGTTCTGCAGCGCGAGCAGCCCCACCTGGGGCCCGTTGCCGTGGGAGATGACGAGCTGGTGGGCCCTGGCGACGGGCGCCAGGGCTTCAGCGGCCTTGCGAACGTTTTCCCGCTGGTTGGCGGCGGTCATGGGCTCGCCCCGGCGCAGAAGGGCGTTTCCTCCGAGGGCAACCACGATGCGCATCGGAAGAATCTATCTCAGGGCGACTAAATTACTGTCAAATAGGTTAGATTCAATAATTATTTCGGATATATTGACTTAAATCCTAACATCCTTCGGTGCAATGGCCCACGCTCACTTCTCGTCCACTTTCCGGCCGGCGTTCAGGTTGTCGAAGTTGAGGAGGGCGTTCAAGACGAGCGCGTAGCTGCCGCGCGTCTCGCCGCGCCAGATCGGGTTGTTGGAGAAGAGCACGACATGGCCCTTCTCGACCGGCACGTCCACGACAGCCGGGTGTCCCGCGATCTCCTTGCCGCCGTCCACGAGGCCCGAGACGAAGAGATCCTTGCTGTCGGCGTAACGCAGCACGACGCGGGGCCGCTGTCCGGGCGGGATGACGTTGATCGGATTGCGGCGTTGCTCGTCGGTCAGAGGCAGGGCCTCCCACGCCTCCGCTTTCGGCTCCTCGGGCGGCTCGGCGTAGGGGCGGCCGACCGGCCGGTCGGGATCGTCCGGCGTGCCCCGTCCGGTGGCCCGTTCCTTCTCGTCCGAGGGCGGACGGCGCCGGCCCCCGCCGGCCAGGTTGGACAGGTTGAAGATGGGCCCGTCGGAGGAGTAGATCGAGAGGGTGTCGCCGTAGCCGTAGGCTATGGGGCTCGCGGCATCCACGATCTTGCCCTTCACGACGGCGCCCGTGAGCTTGAGCTTCTCCGCCCGGCGGATCGAGACGCCGGCCGTCAGGCCGAAAGTGACGGGCAGCTCCGCTGTGTCCTCGCAGCCGATCAAGAGCCCGCCGCGCCGGACGAACTCGCGCAGGTTGTCGAGACCCCCAAAGCCCAGCCCGGGCCTCATGTCGTCGGTCTGGTCGGTCTTGCCCAGGTTCGGGGTCAGCGGCGTCACCTTCCAGGGCAGGGGGTTGCCCCAGGAGGGCAGGCCATTCACGATGGCCTGCGCCCCGCGGCCGACCGGCGGGAACACGATGGCGTCGTAACGGGAAGAGAGGTCCCGCGAGGACGCCAGAGTTTGCGTCGAGATGTAATCGTAGGGGATCTTGAGGCCGTCGAAAGCCATGCGCCACCAGCCCTCGTCCTGCGTGGAGAGCCAGGTGTGGACGAGGGCGATGCGTGGCGCCCGGAGGGGATGGGTCTTCACCGAAGGGGCCGCGTCGAGAGCCCGGACCTGCACGGAGAGTTCCTCGGCGGCCCGCGCGACGTCGGCCGCGGGCGCGTTGCGGATCAGGAGCGAGCCCCGGGCGTACTTCGTGCCCCCGGCCTCGAAGGGCTCCTCGGCCGCGTCGATCGAAGCCGACTTCAGGCGCCAGCGCAGGGCGGCGAGAGAGCTCTCCCCGTTGTGGTTTACGGCAAAGACCGGCCCGGATCCCGACACGCCGCCGGGAGCGCGGACGCCCTGCACGCGCTCCATGGGAACGGAAAGGACGCCGCGGTCCGTCACGCGCACGACCTGTACGTCGAAGAGCTCTCCGAAGGTCCAGCCCGTGTCGTCGTAGGGGGTGCGCTGGGGGTCGTCGGGGCTCCAGTACTGGTGGTCGAGGAGCATGTCGGCGATGCGGCTGTAGGGCTGGTCCATGCGCAAGACGTAGCTGCCGGCCGGGAAGGTCTTCGTCTCGGGCGCCGGCTTCTTTTCGTCCTTCTTCTCGTCCTTCTTCTCGGCCGAGTCGGCCGCGGTCTTGTCCTTCTCTGCTTTCTTCTTCTTCGCCTCGAGCGTGACCGTGAAAGCCTCCGAGGCCCTGGAGATCTCGCAGCCCTGAAGCTCGAGGACGGCCAGCAGCTCGGCCCGCGCGCCCGGCCTGCGGTCATCGGCGGGGAAGACGTAGGCGGCCGGGCCCTCGGCGGACGGCTTTTCGATCGAGCGCTTGCTCTTAGCGTAGAAGTTCCGGAGAAAGACCTTGGCGTTCTCGGCCACGTAGTGGAGGGACACCAGCAGGCCGGTCTCCTCGTAGTTGTTGTTGTTGCGCTGGGACCACTTCGTCTTGGGCAGCGGCGGGTTCTGCCGGTACCAGTGGCGCGCGTACTCCTCCGGGCGCAGCGTGCGCTCGACCGTGTCCGCCCCGCCGTTGCCGAACGTCTCGTACAGGCGGGATACGCCGTTGTGCGTGGCGGCGAAGAACATGAGGTACCCGGGCGACCACGTGTCGAAGTCGCCGTGCGTGAAGACGCCCGGCATGCCGAACTTCGTCATCTCGGCCACGTTGTTCCAGCCGAGCATCTGCCACTCGTTGGTCAGGATCGGGTCGAGCCACGCGTTGTAAGGGCCGTCGCCCACGGTGTTGTCGTAGAGGAACGGCACCGATTCGTGCAGGTCGTGCAGGATCGTGGCCTTCGCGTCGAGATAGGCCTTCAGGACGTCCCGCGAGAGGGCCAGCGTCAGGCCCATCGCGTCCCGGTTGTTGTCGTGGGCGACGTAGTGGCCCCAGTAGATCAGGGGCGGCCAGTTGTCCTTGGGGTGGGCGAGGTGCCAGTTGTAGATGTCGACCTGGCGGTCGCGGCCGTCGACCTCGACGATCGGCGTGATCATAACGACGACGTTGTCGCGGATGGCCTTGATGTAAGGGCTCTCGTCCACGGCCAGGCGGTAGGCCAGCTCCATGAGAGCCGTCGGGGCGCCGGTCTCGGGTGAGTGGATGGTGCCGGTGATGTAGTAGACCGGGACGGAAGCGGCGACGAGGGCCTCGGCCTCCGTGTCGCTCATGCCGATGGTGCGCGGGTCGGCGAGCTTCGCAAGGCGCTGCCGGTTCTCCTCGAGCTGCGCCAGGCGCTCCTCGGAGGCTATCGTCACGGCGATCATCTCGCGCCCCTCCTCGGTCGTTCCGATCGATCGCACCTTCACGCGAGGGGACGCGGCTTCGAGCATCCGCATGTAGCGGTAGACCTCGGCCGCGTAGGGCAGCTTGCCGGGCGCGCCGGCCACGTCGCCCAGGATGGCCCTGGGCGTGGGGACGGTCTTCGAAGCCGGCAGGTAATCCACGAGGGGCGAGAGGTAGAAGGGCTCCGTCGTGTACTCGCGGATCTTCTTCGTGTACTCCTCGTCCACGGGCTGGGCGGGATCGCGGCCTGGAAGGCCGTCGGCGGCGAAGGCCGCGGCCGCCGCGGCGAGCGCGGAAAAGACGAGCGCCAGGCGATGGAACGAGGTCATCCGTCCCTCCATGGTTTCCGAATTCGAACGCTAGCTCAGGCCGTGAGCTTCGACTTGATGGTGTTCAGGGCCGCCTGCAGGTCGACGCCATGCTCGACCTGGCCCTTGGGCGTCAGGTGATCGATGATCACGGGCAGAAGGGCGGCGAGGCCGGCCGAAGCCACCTGGGGCGAGATCCCGAGCTTCTGCCCCAGCTTCTGGAGGTTCTGGCTGCCCAGCGCGTTGGTGAGCTGGTCCGCCGTCACGGGCTGGTTGTGGCCCGTCCCGATCCAGGACTTCACCTGGTCCGCGAGACCCCCGGTCTGGAGCTGCTGCACGACTCCCGACAGGCCCCCGGGGTGGTCCTTGATGACGTTGGCGGCCAGGTCGAGCAGCGAGCCTTTCTGCTCGGGCGTACCGAGCTTTCCGACGACTCCGCCGAGCAGCTGATCGAAGAGACTCATGGGTGCCTCCTGTGGAAACGGCTACGGGAAGATCCCGCGGATTCTCGTGGCTTCCTCGACGCGGCCGACCGCGCAGATCAGGGCGCCGGTGCGCAGATCCGTGTCGTGTTTCCTGGCCGCCGACTCGACGTCCTCGTAGGCGCGGCGGATCCTGTGGCGGAGCTCCTGGCTCACCTGGTCGGGCTTCCAGAAGAAGGAGTACAGGTCCTGGACCCATTCGAAGTACGACACGGTGACGCCCCCCGCGTTGGCGAGGATGTCCGGGATGACGATCGCGCCCTTCTTGCGCAGGATGTCGTCGGCGTCGGGCGTCGTCGGGCCGTTGGCGGCCTCCGCGATGATGCGCGCCCGGACCTTCGGAGCGTTGCGGCGGGTGATGACCCCTTCGAGCGCCGCCGGCACCAGGATGTCCACGGACAGCTCGAGGAGGTCCTCGTTGGAGAGGCGCTCGCCCCGGGCCGCCGTGACCGAGCCCTTGCGCTCCTTGGCCGCAATGACGGACTCGATCGAGAGGCCCTTCTTGTCGTGGACGCCGCCCTTCGAGTCCGACACCGCGACCACGCGGGCGCCCGCCTCCTCCAGGAAGCGAGCGACGTGCATGCCGGCGTTGCCGAAGCCCTGCACGGCGGCCGTCGCGCCCTTGAGCTGCAGCGGAAGGCGCTTGCAGGCTTCCTCGATGGCGACGAAGCAGCCCTCGGCCGTGGCTTCGTTGCGGCCGGCCGAGCCGCCGACCGAGAGCGGCTTGCCCGTGACGACGCCCAGGGTCGAGTAGCCCTTGGTCATGGAGAACGTGTCCATCATCCAGGCCATCGTCTGGGAATTGGTGTAGACGTCGGGCGCCGGGATGTCCCGGTCGGGGCCGAGGATGATCGAGATCTCCGACGTGAAACGCCGGGTCATGCGCTCGTTCTCGCCGAGCGACAGGGCCTTGGGATCCACGGTGATCCCGCCCTTGGCGCCGCCGAAGGGGATGTTGACCACGGCGCACTTCCACGTCATCCACATCGCGAGGGCCTTGACCTCGTCCAGGGTCACGTTGGGGTGATAGCGGATGCCTCCCTTGGAGGGGCCGCGGGCGATCGAGTGCTGGACCCGGTGGCCCTGGAAGACCTTGATTCGCCCGTCGTCCATCTTGACGGGGATCGAGACGGTGAGCTGCCGCTTGGGATTTCGGAGGACGTCGCGCGTTCCGGGATCCAGGCCCAGATGGTCGGCGGCGCGGTCGAACTGGCGCAGCGCGAAGTCGTAGGGGTTCAGGTTCTCCTGGGCGGCGGGCTTGGGATTCGCGGACATGCGTGCTCCTTCCAGGACGCGGAGGGACCCGCGCCGGCTTTTCATGGATTGAAGAGCGGCAGCGATTCAGCCGCTTTGAGGGCTTCCCGCCAGAGCGACGCGGGGAAGATCCCCAGCACCAGCACCGCCGCTCCGCAGACGGCGAGGGCCAGGCCGTCGGAGGCGGAGAGGGGAGGTGCCCCGTCGGGCTCGACGGAGTCCTTCATGTAGAGGGTGTAAACGACCCGCAAGTAGTACCCCAGGGAGATGACGCTGTTGACCACGCCGACGATGGCCAGGGCGTAGAAAAGGCTGCCGCCGTCGGCGCCTTTCTCGATGGCCGCCTTGAAGACGAAGAACTTTCCTACGAAACCTGAGGTTGCCGGGATGCCTGCGAGGGAGAAGAGGCACAGCCCCAGCACGGCGGCGGCAAAGGGCGACCGGCGCCCCTCGCCCGCGAGCTGGGTCACGGGGTGCGGCTTGGTCTCGTCGCGGTACAGCGCGGCGACCGCCGCGAACGCCCCGGCGTTCGAGACGAGGTAGGCGAAGAGGTACACGATGGCGGCGGCGAGGGCGTTCCTGCCGAAGACGACGAGCGCGATCGTGACGTAGCCCATGTGGGCGATGCCGGAGAATGCCAGCAGCCGTTTGATGTCCCGCTGCGCGAGCGCCACGACATTGCCGAGCGTCATCGAGAGCACGGCCACCGCGGCCACCGCCGCGCGCATCCGGTCGGGCAGGCCGTCCCCGAAGAGGGCCGCAAACACGCGGTAGAGCACGAGCAGGCTCGCCCCCTTCGGGGCGACCGACAGGAACGCCACCGCGGGGGTCGGCATGCCGGCGTACACGTCCGGCGCCCAGGCGTGGAAGGGCGCGAGAGCCATCTTGAACCCGAAGCCCACGAAGAGGAACAGGACGCCCATCAGCACCGTCGAGTCGGAGGCGAGGCCCGGCGCCGCGAGGGCCGCGATGCGCACGCTGCCAGCCTTTCCGAAGAGAAGAGCGATCCCGTACAGCGTGAAGGCCGAGCCGAAGGCCCCGGAGAGGAAGTACTTCAAGCCTGCCTCCGCAGAGGCGTGCACACCTCGGAAGAAACCGGCCAGCACGTAGAGCGACAGGGACAGCAGCTCCAGGCCGACGAAGACGATCAGGAGATCGAGGCCGCGGGTCATGAGCAGGCAGCCCGCGAGACTCCACAGGAGCAGGGCGTAGAACTCCCCGCGTTCCTCGCCCGCGCGCGCCAGGAAGCTCTTGGCGACCAGAACCGACACGGCGGCCGTGCCTCCCAGGAAGATGCCGAGGATCGCCGTCAGGGCCGAGGTCTCGTAGCGCCCGTCGAAGGACGTGCCCGGCGGAGCCGTGAGCAGAAGCCAGAGCGCTCCGGCGACGGCCGCGAGCGACAGAGTCGCAAACCAGCGTCGGGTTCCGGGGACGAAGGCCTCGAGCAGCACGAGGAGACAGCCGGCGAGCGTCAGAGCGATTTCCGGCGCGCAGGCCAGGAGATCGGTATGGCTGAAGTTGATGGCCGGGCTCACGGAGCGCCTCGGGCGGTCATTTCGGTGGCAGGGCTGATTCGGTGCGCCGCCTTCTCGCTCACGGTGGTCCGCAGCTCCTCGAGAGAGGGCGTGATCTTCGACAGGAAGTCGTTGGGCCGCACGCCGATCCAGACCATCAGGACGACGAGGGTCGCGGCGGCCAGGAACTCGGAAGGCCGGATCTCCGGGATCCTCCGGTTCTCCTCGAGCGTCAGGGGGTTCCAGAAGACGCGTTGAACGAGCGTGAGCATGTAGATCGCGGACAGGATCATGCCGGTCGCCGCCGCGACCGCCCACCACTTGGCCGGTCCGGACCACGTCCCGAGCAGGATCAGGAACTCGCCCACGAAGCCGTTCAAGCCGGGCAGCCCGATCGACGAGAAGGTGGCCACGAGGAAGAGAGCCGCGGTCACGGGCACGACTCCCGCGATCCCGCCGTAGGCGGCGATCTCTCGCGTGTGGCGGCGCTCGTACAGGACGCCGACGAGCAGGAAGAGGGCGCCCGTCGAGAGGCCGTGATTGATCATCTGGAGCACGGCGCCCGAGAGGGACATGGCCGTGAAGGCCCCGACGCCGATGACGACGAGGCCGAGGTGCGAGACGGAGGAGTACGCCACGAGTCGCTTCATGTCCGGCTGGGGGTAGGCGACCAGCGCGCCGTAAATCACCCCGACGACGCCCAGCACTCCGAGCCACGGCGCGAAGCGCGTCGCGGCGTCCGGAAAGAGAGGCAGCGCGAACCGCAAGTAGCCGTACACGCCGAGCTTCAGGAGGACGCCGGCCAGGATGATCGAGCCGGCCGTGGGCGCTTCGGTGTGGGCATCGGGCAGCCAGGTATGGAGCGGGAACACGGGGACCTTGATGGCGAAGGCCACGGCAAAAGCCACGAAGAGAATCGCCTCCGCGGACGGTGTGAGGGGAAGGCGGGTCAGATCGGCAAGCGCGAAGGACCAGTAGCCCGTGACGGCGAGATGGCGCGCGGCGAGGTACAGGATCGCCAGGAACATGAGGACGCTGCCGGCCATCGTGAAGAGGAAGAACTTCATCGCGGCGTAGATCCGGCGGGCTCCGCCCCAGATGCCGATGATGAAGTACATCGGGACGAGCATGACTTCCCAGAAGACGTAGAAGAGGGCCAGGTCCAGGGCCAGGAGGCTGCCCAGCATGCCGGTCTCGAGGACCAGGAAGGACACCGCGAAGCCCCGCACCCGGTTGTCGATGTGGGTTACCGAGAAGAGCAGCGACACGGGCGTCAGGATGGTGGTCAGCAGAACCAGCAGCAGCGAGATGCCGTCGAGCCCCAGCGAGTACGAGATCCCGAGCGCCGGGATCCAGTCCGCCCTCTCCACGAACTGGAAGCCGATCCTGCCGGGCGCAAAGCGCGTCCAGAGGGGGAGCGAGGCCGCGAGCTCCGCCAGGGCCACGGCGAGCGAGAAGGCCTTGATGGCACGCGGCTGCGACTCCGGGAAGAGGAGCAAAACGAGCGCTCCGGCCGAGGGCAGGAAGATGAGCAGGGACAGCAGGTGGTCCGTCATCAGCGTTCCCACCGCTACCACACGCCTCCGAGCACGAAGATCATGAGCGCGACCAGCCCCAGGAAGAACGACAGCGCGTAGTTGCGGACGTTGCCCGTCTGCAGGAAGCGCAGCAGGTCGCCCGCCAGCTCGACCAGGAACGCTCCGGCGTTCAACACGCCGTCGATCAGCAGGACGTCCACGACCTTCCAGAGGACCCGGCAGAGCCAGCTGAACGGCTTCACGAAGAGGGCGCTGTAGAGCTCGTCCACCCGGAACTTGTCCGCCACGAGAGCCGAGACGCGCGGGAAGGCGGCCGCGAGCCTCTGCGGCGTCCGGCCTTCCCCTTTCAGATACCACTGGAGGGCGAGCAGGATGCCTCCTCCCGCCACCGCCACCGAGAGGCCCATCAGGAGCCACTCGGTTGCATGAGGCAGGGCCTCGCGGGCGACGCCCTCGGCTCCAGGGATCGGCGGCAGGACGGGCGAGAGAAACGCCGCGAACCGGTTGGCGCCCTCTCCGAAGACCGCCGGCAGGCCGACGAAGCCGGCGACGGCCGAGAGGGCGGCGAGAACGACGAGCGGAACGGTCATCGAGGGCGGCGACTCGTGCAGGTGGTGTTGCTGGTCCGCGGTCCCGCGGAATTTTCCGAAGAAGGTGAGGGAGACGAGCCGAAACATGTAGAAGGCGGTCAGGCCTGCCGTCACGAGGGCGACGGCGTAGAGGACCGGCCGGCCGGCCTCGAAGACTTCCGCCAGGATGGCGTCCTTGGAGAAGAAGCCGGCGAGCGGCGGAATGCCCGAGAGTGCCAGCGTCGCAACGAGGAAGGTCCCGTACGTGACCGGCAGC
>Ga0335082_10009070_pt1 | contig 10829 bp, 9 predicted proteins | sample Lox_Sample_41_FD_206718 | JGI IMG/M metagenome (GOLD analysis project Ga0335082, IMG submission 206718) | Soil microbial communities from Loxahatchee National Wildlife Refuge, Florida, United States - Lox_Sample_4.1 | ecosystem: Environmental > Terrestrial > Soil > Wetlands | place: USA: Florida... | reverse complement strand
CACGGTGGGCAACGGATCGGCCGCCTTGTCGGGCGCCGCCAGGATGGGGGTATCGGTCATGATCAGTCTCTCGCTTGTTGGAAATCAGCGGCGCCGGGGTCGAGGAACAGGTCCACGTGGACAACGGCGCCCGACCGGGTCTCGCGCATCGGCAGCTCACTGCGCCGAAACACGTTCAGCATGGCCAGGTTCCCGGCCAGCACGTCGGCTTGGAACCGGGTGATGCCGTCCCGACGGGCGACGTCGGTCAGTTGCCGCAGCAGCGTGGTCGCGAGACCGCAGCCGCGGTGGCTCTTCTCGACCACGAACGCGATGTCGGCGCTCGATCCGCTGCGGACGCCGTGACCCAGCCCGACGATCGTTTCGACGCGGCCCGTGCCCACGGTGGCGACCCGCACGATGTCGCGCCGGCCGTCGCCCGCGGTCAGGCGTTGCAGTTCCTCGTCGCTGAGCCGCTTCTTCGGGAAGAAGAAGCGCGTGTAGATCGATTCCTCGTCGAGTTCTCGAAACGCCCTGGCGAGGCGCTCGCGGTCGTCGGCGCGCGCGGCCCGGATCGTGACGCCGGTGGACTTCGCGATCCGCGCCTCTTTGTCGTGCGGCTGAGTCGGTCGCGCCGGCATCGCGAAGGCATCTTTGCCAGCAACCGCGCCGCGTCGGCGTTCGACGCCGATCGGCCTCGGGAGCGCGGCGGCGGCGTTCGCAGTGTCGAGGGTCTTCATGGCCGTCACCTTACCGGCCGGACGGTGTGTCGCAGTCCGCGATCGGTCGCTGTTCGGTCGCGATCGGATCGGAGGTACGGCGCGGCGATGACTCCGCGTGCGGCGCGAGGAACCCTGGCGCCGTGGGGTAGCCGGCGGACTCACAGCATCTCGTCAGCGAGGCGGCGCGGTGCGGTCGTTGGGTTCCCGGCCCTCTGCAAGCTGCTGCTCCCGCTCGCCGGACGCGGCGTCGAGGTCCTGGCCGAGGCACACGATCAACGCGTGCGCCGACTCGAACTCCAGCCGGTCGCCGGTGACGAGGTTCTCGATGCGGCCGGCCAGCGTGTCGGCGCGCGCGTCGTGTCGCAGCTTCAGCACGTAAGTGCGGCGATTGGGGTACTTGGCTTCGACGTTCAGGGCCATGGCGGACGAGGGTTCGACAAGGGGCGACGAGAGCTTAGGCCGGGCCCCCGGTGCAGTCGTCAGCGAAAGGTCGGACTTCGGTCGTAACCGCTCCGGCGCCGCACACGCCACGCAACACGGCGCCGCGACGGGGTCGGCACGCGCGATCGCATCGGCACGGCCGGTCGAAGGCTCAGGCGCTGCTCAGGCAGAGGGACCTCGCATTCCTCACCGCATCCGTGTCGGCCGCTTCCGGCAGCCGGTCGACGAGTGCTCCAAGGGCCCGGCGGTCCTCGACCGTCGCTGCGCCGTGCTCGCACAGGTCGACGAGCGCGGGCAGTTCGAACCAGGGCGCCCGCTGGGCCCGGGCCTCCTCGATCGAGCGCCGCGCGCAGGCGGCGCCCGCATCGCCGCATCCCCGGGCACGGACGATCGACGCCTCGAGGAGCAGGAGTTGCGGCAGGTACACCTTCTCGCCCAGTTCGCCGGCGATTTGCAGCGCTTCCTCGAGCTGGGCCTGCGCGGCATCGACATCGCCGGCCAGCAGCAGCGCCTCGGCCGCATAGCCGAGCACCTCGCTGGCCCCGGCGCGCATGCCCAGGTGGATGTTGTGGTCGTAGGCCTCGCGGATCAGCCGGTAGCCCTCGCGCGGCCGACCGTTGCGTGCCTCGGCCCAGCCGCGGAACCATCGGCTCGCCGTGCGGCCCTGTTCGAGCGCGAACTCGTCGACGAGCCCTTGCATCTCGTCGGCCGACGCCGCCACGCCAGCGGCGTTGTCCAGGCGCACCTCGAGCAGTGCGTCGTACCAGGCCGCGGTGAGCCGTGCCATCGGCTGCCGGAGCTCCGCTGCGCGAGCACGTGCGCGCTGCACCTGTGCGCGGCTCTGCCGCACGGCGCCGCTGCGCGCGAGCTCGACGGCGCGCATCCCGAGCAGCGTGACCTGCGGGTCTGCCGCGAAGCCCTGGCCGGCGGCCACGTCGAGCGTTTCCGCGATCGCCAGGCCGCGCTCCATCCCCGAGCGCGCCGCTTGCGTCTGGCCCTGCATGTGGTGCGCGTGGGCGTGCAGAAAGCACGCCGCCAGCATCAGCACCGGCTCGTCCGACCCGGTGGACAGGGCTTCGGCCCGCCGCGCCACCTCGAGCGCCTGCGCATACTCGCCGCGCAGGCTCAGCAGATAACCGAAGCCGTGAAGGAGGCGCCCGCGGATCGGATGCACCGCGCTGTCGGCCAGCAGCGTGTACGCGCGCTGGAACGCGTTCCTCGCATCGCTGCCGACGCCAAGCGCGTGAAAGGCCGAGACGCCTTGCAGCGTCGCCAGGGTGACCTCCAGCGTGTCGCGCTCGGCGCCTTCGGGCGCCTGCGGCAGCAGGGCCAGCGCGCGCGCCACGAGGTCCATGCAGGCGGCCGGACTGAAGTTCTGCAGCGCGGCCTCGGCCGCCTCGGCGTACCAGCGCAGCGCGGCCATCGGCTGGCGCCCGCGGTCGAAGTGCATCGCGAGCTCGGTCGGCGCGACCGCCGTCCCTGCAGCGCGCTCGCGTTCGAGCACGAGGCCCACTTCGCGATGCAATCGCACGCGCGTCGCGAGAGGGGTGCGCTCGTACAGCACCTGACGCACCAGCGCGTGCCTGAACGAGTACGGCGTTTCCCGTGCGTCGCCATCGTCGCGCGGTCGCGGTGCCGTGAGCCACAGGTGCTGCCGCACCAGCTCGTCGCACGCCGACGCCGTCGACACCACGTCATGACCGAGCACGGGCGCCACCACGCCGACCCGGAAGTCGACGCCGCACACCGCCGCCGCCGTGAGCAGCGCGCGCTGCTCGGCGTCGAGCTGCGCGAAGTGGTGGTCGATGATCGCCACCAGACTCTCGGGCACCGCGACCTCCGCCAGGCGCGCTTCAACGTCGGCAGCGTCGGATTCGGGCTCCACCACGTCGGCGATGACGGTCGATACGAACAGCGGCAGGCCATCGGTGCGCGCGTGCAGTGCGTGCACGAAGGCCTCGTTGCGGGCGAGCGCCGGCGAATGCTGCGCGATGCACGCGGCCACCTCGGCCTCGGAGAACGGGTCGAGCACCACCTCGTCGCACAGGCGGTGCAGGCGCAGTTCGCGCCGCAATGAATTCAGCGGATGCTCCCGTGCCACCACCTCGGCCAGGCGGAAGCTCGCCAGCCACATCAGGCAGGCGCGGCCGCGCCGCCGCGCGACATGGTCGATGAGCTGAATCGTGGCGTGATCGCTCCAGTGCAGGTCTTCGGTCACCAGCAGCAGCGGCCGCTGCGCGGTGTAGCGGTCGAGCAGCTCGCCCATCTCGCGCAGCATGCGTTCAGCGCCCACGCCGGCCAGTTCGCGTCGCAGCGCCTCGCGTTCCTCGGCGGACCCCAGCCAGGGCAGCTGCAGCAGCCAGGTCGGCGCCACCGAGCGCATCAGCGCAGGCAGCGCCGGGTCGCGGCGGCACAACTCCGCCATGGCCTCGAGCACGGGCAAGTAGGGCTCGCCGCTGCCGTAGTGCTCGACGCACTGGCCGCGCACGCAGACCACGTCGCCCAGCGTGGCGACGAAGTGCTCGATGACGGTGGTCTTGCCGATCCCCGGTTCCCCGGCAACCCAGGCCACGGCACGCTGTCCGCCGCTGGCGCGCCGCCACGCCGACCGCAGCCGCGCCACCGCGTCCGCGCGGCCGACGAACGAAGGCGGCCGCTGCGCAGGCACGGCTGCCGGCGCTTCGGCCGGCACGGCATGCGGCACGGCGATGAACCGGTAGCCGCGCCGCGATACGGTCTCGATGAAGCGCGGCTCGCGCGGTTGGTCGCCAAGGGCGGTGCGCAGGTCGCTGATCGCGGTCTTCAGCACCGATTCGCTGACGAACTGGTGGCCCCACACGGCATCGAGCAGCGCATCCTTCATCAGCAACGCGCCGGGTTGGCGCGCCAGCGCGCACAACAGGCTGAAGGGTGTGGGCGCCAGCGCGACGGCCTTGCCGGCGCGCAGGAGGGTGGCGTTCGCCTCGTCGAGCTCGAACTCGCCGAAACGCACGCGCACTGGATTCGACGAGGGTGGCGGGCGAGACATGGAGGCCTCCTGCTGGTCCAACGGCTCGTGTTGTCGACGGATCGGGCCGCGGCGCCGCTGCTCACGCGGCGAGCGCGAGGGTCTCGGCAAACAGGCCCGCCGGCAGCGGATCAACCGCCTTCAGCCGGCGCGTGGAAATCTGCTTCGCCTCGTCGGCATCGATGCCGAGCGCGCGCAACGCCGACGCCGCGGCCTGTTCGGCGAAGTCGCGCTCGCAGTCCGGCGCGAGCATGCAGTGGGCGGCGCCGAGGACGGTGCCGCACACGATGTTCAGCGCCAGCGTGATCGGCATGCGCGCGAAACGGCGCTGGCGAATGCCGGCGCTCAGGTCGCGGCGCAGGAAGTCGAGCAGGATGCCCGGCCCGCGCACATCGGGCCAGCCGAGCCGCACGATGAACGCGGCGATGACCGGGAGGTCGATCGCCGTGCGCGCGACGAGGCGGATGCCGCAGGCCACGCGCTCGGCCGGGTCGTCGAAGCCGATCACCACCGGCTCGGCCATGCGGATCAGTTCGTTGGCGACCTGCGTGCCGACCTCGCGCACGAGCGCGTCGGTCGACGGAAAGTACTTGTAGAAGCTGCCGCGCGACACGTCGGCCCCGGCGACGACGTCGTCGATCGACATCGCCGCCGGCCCCTTCTCGGCGCTGATACGCACTGCGGTGCTCAGCAGCCGAAGGCGCATGCGTTCGCGCCGTTCGGCGGCGACTCGTGGGCGATGGTCCGAGTGATTGGGCATCGAAGCGGTCCCTCTCGCAGGTCCTAAGGGTAAACCCGATAGCCAATTATACACATCATTGTCATGATGACAACATCGTCACTTTGAATGTACACAGCTCAGCCGGACTTCGGCAGACCCAAGGAGATCAACATGCTCATCGACGACATCGAATACGTGATCTTTCGCCACCCCGATCCCGCCGCTGCGCGCGCGTTCATGACCGACTTCGGCCTGCTGGACCTCGGCGCGGCGGGTGACACCGTCTATCTGCGTTCGTACGGCGATGCGCCGTTCTCCTACGTGACGACGCGCGGCGAGGCCGCGTTCGTCGGCATGGGCTTCCGCGTCGCGAGCCGCGACGCGCTCGACCGGCTCGCGGCCCGTGTCGGCGCCACGGTCGAGGGCTGCCCGCACCCGGGCGGCGGCAAGTCCTTTCACACCACCGACCCGGACGGCCGACGGCTGGAGTTCGTGCTCGGCGCCGAGCGGTCGGCGCCGGTGCCTTCCGGCGGCGCGCCGATCGCCTGGAACGACGCCTTCGCGAAGAACCGGCGCGGCAAGTTCCAGCGCCCCGCGTACGGGCCGTCGCACGTGCAGCGGCTCGGTCACGTGGCGCTGTTCTCGCCGAATCCGCAGGCCACGATCGCGTGGTACTCCGAGCAGCTCGGCTTCAAGCCCTCAGAGCTGATTCACGACGGCAACGAGGCCAACGTGATGGCCTCCTTCATGCACCTCGACAAAGGTGCCGCGTGGACCGACCACCACACCGTGGCCATCGTCGGCGCTCCGGCGCCGGGCGTCGATCACGTGTCCTTCGAATGCCGCGACTTCGACGACGTCGGCACGGGCCACATGCTGATGCTCGACAAGGGCCACCGCCACCGCTGGGGCATCGGCCGCCACTTCCACGGCAGCCAGATCTTCGACTACTGGACCGATCCGGCCGGCTTCCACGTCGAGCACTACTCCGACGGCGACCTCGTCAACCAGGACACGCCGACCCTGCACGTCCCCTTCGGCCGCGACACGCTGCTGCAGTGGGGGCCGGCCTTCCCGGGCCTGTGAACCTCGCCGACCCGACATGAAGAGACTCTTGCTGCGAACCATCCTGTTCGCGCTGCCGAAGGTGCTCAACCGCACGGCACGCAAACACCCGGCGTTCCGCGCGCGGCTGAAGCAGAGGAACTGCACGGCCTACATCGGCCTGCTCGACGGCAGCAGCGGACGCTTTCTGGAAATCAGCGGCGGCCGCGTGACCCCGCGCGCCGGAACGGCGGCACAGGCCGACGTGGCGATGCTGTTTCGCGACCTGCGGACGGCGCTGAAGTTCCTGCTGCCCAACCCGGACCAGGGCGAGATCATCCACGCGGCCAAGAACTTCAAGGTCGTCGCGCAGGGACCGGACCCGCTCGTGGTGTGGTTCATGCAGACGCTCAACCTCAGCCAGACCGTCGGCCTGCAGATGGGCACGGCGCTGCGCGACGGCACGCGGCGCTACACCACCTGCACCAACGGCGGGCCGCTGTTCGTGCACGTCAAGGACGGCCGGATCCAGCGCGTCACGCCGCTCGAGCTCGACGACAAGGACGCGCCGAGCTGGGAACTGCAGGCGCGCGGCAGGACCTTCCGGCCCAAGCGCCGCGCGCTGGTGGCGCCGCACGCGCTGGCGCTGAAGTCGCTGGTGTACTCGGACCAGCGCATCCTGCATCCGATGAAGCGGGTCGACTTCGACCCCGACGGCGAGCGCAACCCGCAGAACCGCGGCAAGTCCGCCTACGTGCGCATCGGCTGGGACGAGGCGCTGGACATCGTCGCCAACGAGATCAAGCGCCAGAAGCGCGTGCACGGTCCCGGCGCGATCACGTTCCCGATGTCGTCGCACCACCAGTGGGGCAACGTCGGCTACTACCTGAGCGCCCTCACCCGCTTCGCCAACCTGATCGGCTTCACCCGCGTCGCCGCCAACCCCGACAGCTGGGAGGGCTGGTACTGGGGCGCGATGCACCACTACGGCAACTCGATGCGCGTCGGCGTGCCGGCCGGCTACGGCGGCATCGAAGACTGCCTGAAGGAAGCCGAGATGATCGTCTTCTGGTCCTGCGACCCGGAGAGCACCAACGGCGCTTACGCCGGGTTCGAGGGTACGACGCGCCGCCTGTGGGCCAAGGAACTCGGCATCGAGTTCGTGCACATCGACCCGCACTGCAACCCGACCGCGCAGCTGCTCGGCGGCCGCTGGATCCCGATCCGGCCGCAGACCGACGCCGCGCTGGCCACCGCGATCATGTACGTCTGGGCCGTCGAGGGCCTGTACGACAAGGATTACATCGCGAGCCGAACGACGGGCTTTGACGAGTGGCAGGCCTATCTGCTCGGCCGCACCGACGGCACGCCCAAGACCCCCGAATGGCAGGAGTCCGAGACCGGCGTGCCGGCCAAAGACGTGCGCGCGCTGGCGCGCCGATGGGGCAACCGCAAGGTCTACCTGGCCGCGGGCATGACCGGCGCCGGCTTCGGCGGCGCGGGCCGCGGCGCCACCGGCCAGCAGTGGGCGCGCTGCCTGATCATGATGATGGCGATGCAGGGCTGGGGCAAGCCGGGCGTCAACTTCGGCGCGCTGCAGGTGGGCTCGCCGGTGGACCTGCACTTCTACTTCCCGGGTTATGCCGACGGCGGCATTTCCGGCGATCTGAACTGGACCGGCAACGCGGTGAACAACTACCAGCGCATGCCGCACATCATCAGCATGAACCCGGTCAAGCAACTGGTGCCGAGGCAGCAGCTGCCCGACGCGATCATCGACGGCCACGCCACCGGGTATCTCTGGGACGGCATGTCGCAGGAGGCGCAGTTCGCGCCGTTCACCTACCCGATGCCCGGCTACTCGCCGATCCACATGATCTACCGCTACGGCGGCTCTTCGTTCAGCACAGTCACGCGATCCGGCCGCTGGGTCGATGCCTACCGCCACCCGAGCATCGAGTTCGTCGTCAACCAGTCGATCTGGATGGAAGGCGAGGCCCAGTTCGCCGACATCATCCTGCCGGCCTGCACCCAGCTCGAGCGCTGGGACATCGGCGAGTGGTGCAATTCCGGCGGCTACGCGCACCACGGCTTCGCGCTCGTCAACCACCGCATCGTCACGTTGCAGCACCAGTGCATCGAGCCGCTCGGCGAGTCGCGGTCGGACTACGACATCTTCACCGCCATCCTCGGGCGGCTCGGCCTGGGCGGCGTGTTCACCGAAGGCTGCAGCGAGCTCGACTGGGTCAAGCGCGTGTTTGACTCCTCCGACCTGCCCGAGCGCATCTCGTGGCCCGACTTCTGCCGCAAGGGCTACTACGTCGTCCCGCCGGAGCGGCCCGAGCTGCGCGCACCGGTGGACATGCGCTGGTTCGCCGAAGGCCGGCCAAAGGACGTGCCCGAGCCGCATCCGCTGCCCTCGCAGTGGGCCGAGGAGTTCGGCAAGGGCCTGCAGACGCCGAGCGGCAAACTCGAGTTCATCCCCGAGATCCTGCAGCGCCACACGAAGGACAACCCCGAGCGGCCGGCGCTCAACCGCTACATGCCGTCGTGGGAGGGGCTGCAGACCGCCGATCGCGTCGCGCGCTATCCGCTGCAGCTGATCGCGACCCACTCGCGCTACAGCTTCCACACCTCGAGCGACGGTAAGAACGGCTTCACCAGCCGCATCCCGGACCATCGCGCGCGCATCGCCGGCCACGATTTCTGGCTGCTGCGCATCAGCCCGCCGGACGCGCGCTCGCGAGGCATCGCGCAGCGCGACCTGGTCAAGGTCTTCAACGACCGCGGTGCGGTGATCTGCGCGGCCGACGTCTCGCCGCTGGTGGTGCCGGGCGTCGTCAAGTCGTTCGAGGCGAGCGCGCAGTTCCGCCTGGTCGAGGTGGCCGGCGAGACGGTGGAGATCGGCGGCTGCATGAACCTGCTGACGCCGGACCGGCCGCAGACCCGCGGCACCAGCAGCATGAGCCCGAACTCGTGCCTGGTGCAGATCGAGAAATGGCAAGGTGCGCAGGCGTTCGAGCGCTCGCGCCGCGCAAAGGAAGAGACCCTGGCCCATGGATAAGTGGAACCTGATCATCGACGTCGGCCGCTGCGAGAACTGCCACAACTGCGTCATCGCCGCGCGCGACGAGCACGTCGGCAACGACTACCCCGGCTACGCGGCGCCGGCGTCGCTGGCCAGCGAAGCGCCGATGCGCATCCTGCGGCGCGTGCAGGGCGAGGCGCCGATGCTGCAAACGACCTACCTGCCGGTGCTGTGCAACCACTGCGACGACGCGCCGTGCATCAAGGTCGGCGGCGACGCGATCCGCAAGCGCGACGACGGCATCGTCATCATCGATCCGGTGCGTGCCAAGGGCCGCAAGGACATCGTGCGTTCGTGCCCGTACCAGGCGATCGTCTGGAACGAGGAGCAGCAGCTGCCGCAGACCTGGATCTTCGACGCCCACTTGCTCGATGCGGGGTGGGCCGGGCCGCGCTGCGCGCAGGTGTGCCCGACCGACGTGTTCGAGGCGGTGAAGCTCAACGACGAGGCCATGCAGGACAAGGCGCGCCAGGAGTCGCTGCAGGTGCTGCTGCCGCAGCTGAACACCCGGCCGCGGGTCTACTACCGCGGGCTGGAGCGCTGGCAGCGCTGCTTCGTGGCCGGCAGCGTCAGCGCGAGCGTCGGTGGCGTGGTCGACTGCGTCGCCGGCGCCGAGGTCACGCTGCTGCAGGCCGACAAGCCCGTCGCGATGGTGCTCAGCGACGCCTTCGGTGACTTTCGCTTCGACGGCCTGGCGGCCAACAGCGGCGCCTATCGGGTGCAGGTCCGCCACGGCCTGGGCCGGGCGAAGCGCGACTGCGAAGTCGCGGAGAGCGTCTACCTCGGCGAGATCCGGATCGCCTGATTTTCGCAATCGATCGCATGTGCGCGCCGGCTGATGGCGCTTCACTGGCGGTCAGCAGCGGCTTCGCGACACCAGGCTGGCCGGCGATTGCCAAGTGCGCCAGCCGCGATCGGAACCCGCTGCCACGAGCCCGTCCTGGCTGATCGTAGGTAGCGCGCTTCGTCCGGCCACAGGCTGCCTGAAACCGCCGCCAACATCGCACTCTTGAAACAACTTCTCCGGCCCCTATCTCTGCGCGTGCCGCGCTGTTGGCGCAGTCTCACGCTGAATCGTGAACTCGACCCAGCGCGCATGGACGCTAACCTGAAGGACGGCGTGCTGACCCTGCGCATCCCGAAGCAGGTGCACGCCGAACGGCGGCGCATTGCCGTGACCTCGGGCTGAGGGCAGCGCAGCAGCGCAGCAGCGCGCCGCAGCCGACCTGTCGAAAGGATGAACCATGACCAAGCTTGCAGAGCAACTGAAGCAAGGCGCGGATCAGGCCTGGGAGTCGCTGGCGGAAGGCTGGCGTGAGCTCAGTGCCCGCGCCAGCGGCGCACTGACGCGCCTCCGGTCCGCGCCAGCCTCGGCCCCGGTGGCCTCGCAGCATGAGACGGTCGTGCCAGACCAAGGTCCGCTCCCGTTCGGCGGCTGGGCATTCATGGCGTCGGATGTGTTCGACGACGACGACAAGGTCGTGGTGCGCATCGAAGCCCCCGGCATGCGGCGGCAGGACTTCAACATCGAACTGCAGGGTGACATCCTCACCGTGTGGGGCGAGAAGCGAGCCGATCGCGAAGTCGGCCGTGGCCGCTACAGCGTCGTGCAATGTGCCTATGGCAGTTTCCGGCGCGACGTGGCCCTGCCGATGGCGGTGAAAGCCGACAAGACCAAGGCCACCTACCGCGACGGTGTGCTGCGCATCGAGCTTCCCAAGTCCGACGAGGTACGTGCCAGGCGCATTGCTGTCAAGGCCGCCTGAGTCTGCGCCGCATCTGCTGGGCCGAGGCAGCATGACGCGAGACACGGGGTCACCGCGGCCA
>Ga0335082_10009069_pt1 | contig 10829 bp, 8 predicted proteins | sample Lox_Sample_41_FD_206718 | JGI IMG/M metagenome (GOLD analysis project Ga0335082, IMG submission 206718) | Soil microbial communities from Loxahatchee National Wildlife Refuge, Florida, United States - Lox_Sample_4.1 | ecosystem: Environmental > Terrestrial > Soil > Wetlands | place: USA: Florida... | reverse complement strand
CCGCCGGATGGACGAGTCAATCGCCATCCTGCGCGGCCTGGCGGCCGGCGGCTACTTCGAGTTCCACGGCACGGTCTTCGACCTGCCGCCGGTCAAGATCGCGCCGGTGCCCGCCGAACCCATTCCCGTCCTCATCGGCGGCCACTCCGACGCCGCGCTCCGCCGCGCCGCCCGCCTCGGCGACGGATGGCTGCACGGCGGGGGAGACCCCGCGGATCTACCCGGCCTGCTGGCCCGCCTGGCCAGGTTCCGCGCCGAGGAGGGCACCGAGAGCCGCCCGTTCGAGGTGCACGTGATCTCGGCCGACGCCTACACCCTCGACGGCGTGCGCCGCCTGGAGGACCAGGGCGTCACCGACCTCATCGTCGGCTTCCGCTGGCCCTACACCACCGGCCCCGACCGCGAACTCCTCGACGACAAGCTCGACCACCTCCGCCGCTACGCCGACGCCGTCATCGCCGGGCTCTAGATGACCTTCGGCCCTTGACTGCGCGCACGGCCGGGGATCGACTTGAAACAAGTGATGACTTTGTCATTTTGTCTTGTCTTAACTTGCACTAGGGGGTGGGCAAGATGGATGACTTGCGACCAGAGGATCCACGGCGGATCGGACCCTACTGGCTGGAGGGGCGGCTGGGTTCCGGCGGTATGGGCGATGTCTACCTGGGCCGGTCACCGGGGGGCCGGCATGTCGCCATCAAGGTCATCCGCGCGGAACTGGCCGCGGACGCCGAGTTCCGGGCCAGGTTCGCCCGGGAAGTGACCTCCATGCGGAAGGTCAGCGGCATCTTCACGGTCGCGGTGGTGGACGCCGACCTGCACGGGCCGACGCCGTGGCTGGCGACGTCCTACGTCGCCGGGCCCTCCCTCGCCGATGAGGTCGAGGACCACGGGCCGCTGCCCCCCGGCGTGGTGCTGATGCTGGCCGCCGGCCTGGCTGAGGGGCTGGTCGCCATCCACTCCGCGGGGCTGGTGCACCGTGACCTGAAGCCATCGAATGTGCTGCTCGCCGAGGACGGACCACGGCTGATCGATTTCGGGATCTCCCGGTCCATGGATTCGAGCGCGCTGACCAGCACCGGCATGGTCATCGGCTCGCCCGGGTTCATGTCACCGGAACAGGCCCGGGGCCGTGAAGCCGGGCCGCCGAGCGACATCTTCAGCCTGGGTGCGCTCCTGGCGTTCGCGGCTACCGGCAGGGAACCGTTCGGCAGCGGGCCCAGTGAAGCCCTGCTGTCCCGGGTGGTCTCCGGCGAGCCGGATATCGACGACGTTCCCCGCCAGGTCCGGCCCCTGGTCGAACGCTGCATGATCAAAGATCCGCGGCGGCGGCCGACCGCGGCTCAGCTCCTGGCCGAGCTGAGTACCGCCCAGTCGGTCACTCGCACGCTGCGAGCCCCGGCACCGCACGGAGCCGGCCGGTCCGCGACCCTGCTCGCGAACCTCCCCACCGAGGCGTCGCATGCCGCCGCCGGGCAAACGGCAGCGCCGGAGGGCTCCATACCGACAAGGGCCACCCCGGTGCCGATCCCTCCCGCCAGACGGGAGCCGCGCCGCGTTCCCGTGCCGGAGCCACGCCCTGTCCCTCCGGCGGAGCAGCGCCCTGTCCCTCCGCCGCAGCCGCGCCCTGCCACCCCGCGGCAGCCGCGCTTTACCGCCGCGCCGGAGCGGCGCCCCCGCACCGTGCCGCTGCCGCCACCTCCCCGGCGGCAGCCGGTGCCGCCGCGCGGCCGGCCGCCTCGCCGGGGCGGGCGGAAAGCCGTCGCCGTGGCTGCCGTGCTGGTCGCCGCCCTGGCCGGGGCCTTCGTGGCCTGGCGGGCCGGGTACCTGGGCAGCCCCGGGTCGGCCTCCTCACCCGGTACCTCGTCGAGTCGGTCCGCATCGGCCCACTCGCCTGCCGCCGTCATGACCACCCTCGGCACCTACCTGGCGCGAAGCGCCTCGGTGCGGTCGGCCATCCAGCCCGCGATCGACGGCGTGCGGACCTGCTCCCGGGCCCCGGCCAGCGGACAGGCGAGCATGCAGCAGGCCATCGGCACCCGCCAGGACATCCTGAACGGCCTGCGGACGCTCTCGCCGTCCGGGCTGCCCAACGGGGCGCAGTTGATCAGCGCGCTGACGGCCGCGATGCAGTATTCCGTTACCGCCGACCGGTACTACCAGAACTGGATGGCGGATTTCGCGTGCGGATCGGATCCTAGCCAGAACACCAATTACCAGGCCGGCCAGAACGCCTCCGACAAGGCGACCGCTGACAAGAAAGCCTTCCTGGACATATGGAACCCGATGGCGCCAGGCTACGGGCAGAAGACCTACTCTCGCGCGGACTTCTGACGCGCCCGGTCACGCACCTCAGTGGCCGGGCAGGGGATCCGCGGCGGTGATGGCGCGGGTGCCGGTGCGGAGGGTTGCTATGGTTCGTCTATGGGCGACGACTGGCGCGTCCGCATTGCGCTCGTTGACCTGCCGCGCGAGCTGACCGACGACGACCAGGCGTACGCCCGGGGGTACCCGGCCAGTCCGCAGGAGATCGCCGCTGCCGCCGCTGTCCACGCCGAGATGGAGTCCTACCGGCAGGCGCTTATCCCTGAATTGGGCAGCCGCCTCGGCGATCAGGTAGCAGCCGGCTCGAGCGGTACCGACATCTTCTTGTACGCCCCCAGCGCCGGATCGGCTGATGAGGTCGCACGAGTGGCGCGTGAGGTGCTCGCGCGGCACGACGTCAGCGCGCCCGTACGAATCGAGCGCTGGAGCGCGTGGGACGAGGAGTGGCTGGATACGACGGGCAAGCCGTCCGCCGATGTCGCTGCCGAGCAGCAGGCTGAGCACGAATACCTTCAGGAGCAAGAGCGGGAAACATCGGTGACGACAGGCCGTCCCGCCTGGCAGATCTGGGTCAGATTGTCATCACACCGCGATGCGGTAGCGCTGGCCGGGCATCTTGCAGCCCAGGGATGGCAGGTCCGCCCGCTCCGCAAGGACCTCATCGTCTGGGCGGACTGCGAAGACGACGCTAAGGGCCTCGACCGGGCGCTCTCCGGTGATGCGTATACGGCCTTCCGGGTCAGGCGGGTCAGCTATGGCCGCAACATTCCGCCGGGGCCTCCTCCCCAGGGTCCACTACTTTTCGGGCCAGGTTAGTGCGCAATCCCGGCTCTCCCGACCAGCAGAACTCGCAGGTCACCGCGCCGCACCATCGGTTACGCCCGAATCGTGTCCTAGTCAGGTAACAGGCACAGTCCTCCCGCACGGCGCGCGCCCGGCGACGCTCATCTCAAGCTCACGCTGCCCCTGCTCCGGCCCTCCCTCCCGCAGCCCATCGAAACCGGTAGAAATACGGCTCAAGCCAACCCGGGTACCCTGCCCATCCGTCCACGACCCCGAAATCGTCATCCGACTCTACCCCGAAACATGACCATCCAGCAGACCCACGCCGGATGCGCAGGCACGTAGCGCAGCCATCCAACCAGAACCAACGCCCGCCGCGACTGAGAATCCTCACGACCGTCATCGGCCGCCACGGCGCAGCGGAAGTAGATTCGGTAGAGAGGGCCAACCACTGAATCGCGTAACCCTCTGCCGGTAGCGAAACCAGCGGGAAACGCGGTATCCCGCGCTTACGCTGAGGTATGGCCGAGCACGCGAACGTGTATCCGCTGCGACGCGAACCCCAGCGGGAACTTCAGCCGGAGCCGCGTCCCCAGGAGCGCCTGACCCGGGAGCACCGGCCCCAGGAACCCCTGTGGCGGGAAGTGCTCGGCCGGCGGCTCCGGGTCCTCCGCCAGGAACAGCGGGAAACGCTGTCCGAGACGGCGGCCCGGGCCGGAATCTCGCCGCAGTACCTGTCCGAGATCGAGCGCGGCCGCAAGGAACCCTCCAGCGAGATGATCGCCGCCCTGGCCGGCGCGCTGGGCACCACGCTCATCGACCTGACCGAACATGTCGCCGGTGACCTGCGCCGCCAGATGTCCCTCGCGCCGCACGCGAGCCGCACCCGCCCGGGCCGCACCCGCCCGGGCGACATCCTCGCCCTCGCCGCCTAGTAAGCTCTCGCGGCCGGGGACGCCTGGTCGTCCAGGCGCCGCTGCCCGAGCACCTGGTCGACGATCCCGTAGTCCAGCGCGGCCTGCGCGGTCAGCACCCGGTCCCGGTCGGTGTCCGCGCGCAGCGCCTGCACTGACTGGCCGGTGTGCGCGGACAGGATCGACTCGATGTCGGCCCGCATCCGCACCAGCTCGTCGGCCTGCAGGATCAGGTCCGGGATCGGTCCCTGGCCGCGCCCCGCGGGCTGGTGCAGCACCACCCGGGCGTGCGGCAGCAGGGCGCGCCGGCCCGGCGTGCCCGCCGCGAGCAGTACCGCGCCGACGCCGATGGCCTGGCCCACGCAGGTCGTCGCGACCGGCGCCTCGATGTACTGCATGGTGTCGTACACGGCGAGCATCGACGGCAGGTCGCCGCCCTCGCAGTTGATGTACAGGTTGATCTCCTGCTCGGCGCTGTCCGCCTCGAGGTGCAGCAGCTGGGCGATGAGCGTGTTGGCCACCCCCGGGTCGATCCCGGTGCCGAGGTAGACGATGCGCTCGGTGAGCAGGTGCGAGTAGACGTCCATGATCCGCTCGCCGCGCGGGTGCTGGGCGATGACGTTCGGGATGGTGTACGAGCTCACGCAACTTCCCCTTTCAGCCCGATACGGTGCTTCCTGGCCGGCATGACCTGGGCGAACGAGTCGACGATGCCGTCGATGAAGCCGTACTCGCGAGCCTGCGCGGCGGTGTACCAGTGGTCGTGCAGGGAATCGTCGAAGATCCGCGACACCGGCTGGCCGGTGTCCTCGGAGATGAGGCCCAGCACGGTGTCAACCGTGTGCCGCAGGTCGTCGGCCTGGACCTCGATGTCGACCGCGCTGCCGCCGATCCCGGCCGAGCCCCGGTGCATCAGGATGCGGGCGTGCGGCAGCGCGAAGCGCTTGCCCTTGGTGCCGGCCGAGAGCAGGAACTGCCCGGCGCTGCAGGCCAGCCCGAGGGCCAGGGTGGAGACGTCGCACGGCACGAGCCGCATGACGTCGCGGATGGCGAGCATGGACGGGACCGAACCGCCAGGGGAGTTGATCCACAGCGCGACATCGGTGCCGGGATCCTCGGCGGCGAGCGTGAGCAACTGCGTGGCGAGCAGCGTGCCGTTGTCGTCGTCGAGCACCCCGTCGAGCACGAGTACCCGCCGCAGCAGCAACTGCTCCCGGACCCGCTCGCTGAACAGGGGGATCTTGTCGTCGTTAGCCATGCTTCCAGCCTGCGGCACCGCCACCGGCCAGACGCGCCCTCGCTGCCGTGAGCAGATCTGCTGAGAGCAGCGGGGACCTCCTCGCGTTCGGGTACGTTACTCTGCGGTACCGTGACCGCGAGCGCACGCCGGATGGTCCCAGGGCTGGTAACCGGCCTGTGCCTGGGCCTGCTCGCGCTGGGCCCGGGGCTGCGGCGGGGTTTCCTGCTCAGCTACGACATGGTCTTCGTGCCGCGCATGGCGTTCGGCACGGCGCTGCCCGGGCTCGCCCCGCCCCGGGCGGTGCCCAGCGACCTCGTCATCGCCGTTGCCTCGCGGATCGTGCCGGGCGACATCGTGCAGAAGCTGGTGCTGCTGGCGATCTTCGTGCTCGCCTGCGCCGGGACGGCCGCCCTCCTCGACCGGGAGCCGCTGCCCGCCCGCCTGGCCGGCGCCGTCTTCTACGGCTGGAACCCGTACGTCGGCGAGCGGCTGATCATCGGCCAGTGGGCGCTGCTGCTCGGGTACGCCGGCCTGCCCTGGGTGCTGAGGGCGATAATCAGCCCGAACGGGCCGGGGTGGCGCTGGACCGCACGGCTCTGCCTGTCGCTGGTGCCGGCCGTGATCGGCGGGTTTGCCGCGATGGCGATCACCGCCCTGGTCCTGGTCCCGGCGGCGCTGTTCACCAGGAGCGCCCGCCGCGCGGCCATCGCCCTAGGCGCCCTGGTCATAGGCAGCCTGCCCTGGCTGATACCCGCCCTGCAGCACCCGGTGTACGCCGATCCGGCCGGGGTGGCCGCGTTCGCCGCGCGGGCCGACACGCCGTTCGGCAGTATCGGCAGCCTGCTGATGCTGGGCGGCATCTGGAACGCGCAGACGGTCCCGAAGGGCTACGGCGGAGCCTGGTCGGCGCTGTGGCTGGCCGTGGTGTTTATCGCCCTGGCCGGCTACCTGCTGAGCGTCATCCAGACCGCTCCGGGCCAGCGCCGCTGGCCCGGGCTCGGCGTCGCCGCGATCGCCGGGCTGCTGATCGCCTGCATCGGCGTGACCGCGTCCGGACGGGATCTGCTCAGGTCGGTGATGAGCGCGTGGCCGGGGGCCGCCGTGCTGCGCGACGCGCAGCAGTTCGTGGCGCCGCTCGCGCTGACCGGAGCCACCGGTTTCGGCATCGTGGTGGCCCGGGCGATGAACCCCGGGGACGGGAAGGCCCGCCTGGACCGGTCCGGGGTGGCTCTCGCGGTGCTCGCCCTCGTGGCGCCGGTGCTCCTGCTGCCCGGCCTGGCCTGGGGCGCCGCCGGACGGCTCCGGCCTGCCTGGTACCCGGCCGGGTGGCTGGCCGCCGTGCGCGCGATCGATGCCAGCCCGGCCCGCGGCGCCGTGCTGCTGTTGCCGTGGGAGACCTACCGCAGGCCGGCCTGGAACCACGGCGAGGCGGTGTTCGACCCCTGGTCCAAGCTGCTGTCGCGCCCGGTGATCTGGAACGACGGGACCCGGGTCGGCGACGTCGGACTGGTCCCCGACGACCCGCGTGCGCGGCGGCTCGACGCCGCGATCCGCGGCGGCGGGCCGCTGACCGCGGCCCTGGGCGCGGCCGGGGTGAGGTTCGTCGTGGACGACACGGACGAACCCGGTCCTGGCGCGCGACTGCCCGGAGCGGTCGTCGTGGTGGACCAGCCCGGACTGACGGTGTACCGGTTGCCGGTAACTTCAGGCTAGAGCAGGTCGTCCGCACCGATGTCGGCCTCGCCCGCCGTGATCGCGGTGACCTCGCCGCGCCGGGCGCACTTCATCAGCCGGTTGTGCTCCTCGTCGGGCACGGGCACGGCCAGCTTGGGCAGCATGAGCGGGATGTCGTTCTCGATCCGGTACAGCCGGCGCAACCGCGGGTTGTACAGCACCGCGTCGTCGGCGAAGTAGAGCAGGCCGCGTTTGTCGATGGGGCACACCAGGATGTCGAGCAGGGCGTCCTCCAGGGTCATCTTTACCTCCTCACCTCGGCCAGCTGGTGGGCATCCGCCAGCACGGGATCGGCCGTGACGAGGGCCGGAACGGGCTCCGGTGCCTGCCGCCCCAGCACGATCAGCACCAGCACGGCCAGCGCGATCCCGGCCAGGCGCAGGCCGAGCCGGCCCGGGCTGGCCGGCAGATGCTCGTGGAACAGCCAGGTGCCCGCGATGATGAAGTACACGCTGCCGGTGACGTTGGACACCGGGACGACGATTGACGCCCGGCCCGCCTGCAGCGCGGCCTGGAAGAGCAGCATCGCTACCGCCAGGGAGCCGCCCAGCACGTAGAGGTACGGCGACGTGATGACGGCGATCACTATGTTCGCCACGGTCTCGTGGCGGACGAGGATGCCGGAGAGTGCCTTGATGGCGAGCGCCGCGACCCCGTAGAGCAGCCCGGTGCCGACGCCAGCCCAGACCCCGGCCACCGCGGTGCCCCGCCGGCGCGCGCGCAGCGCGCCGGCCGCGAACACCAGGCCCACGACGGCGGACGGGACCATGATCGCCGCCACCCATCCCGGGCTGGCGTGATGGCTGTCCTTCGCGCCGGTCGCGCTCATGGCCAGCAGGACCACGGCGACGGCGATCGCCGCCACGCACCATGTCTCGCCGCCGTGCAGGCGCTCCCGCAGCACCAGCCGGGAGAGCACGAGGACCAGCACGACGCCGGAGGCGAGCACCGGCTGCACGACGCTGACCGGCTCGAACGTCAGCGCGATGGTCTGGCAGGCCAGTCCGGTGAGCATGAGCGCGAACCCGGCCAGCCAGGCCCGGCTGGTCAGCAGGCTGCCGATGACGCGCAGCACCCGGCGGATGTCGAGAGCAGGCATCTGCCCCAGGGCGCGCTTCTCCAGGATCAGCCCCACGTTGTAGGCCGTGGTGGCCACCAGCGCCAGCAGGATTCCGGTGTAGGTGACCGTACTCACCTGTTCTCCTCCACTGTGGTGGTGGGCTGGCGACCCTCGCGGGCCGGGCCGGGGATAGTGACCGTTGGCGTCAGCGCGGCGGCCAGCGCCACGAGAGCACACGCCTGCGCCGTCCCGCCGAAGGGACCGAGCAGGCCACTGCCGAACGAATGTGCCGCGGACAGCAGTCCCGACACGACCATGGCGCCGAAGGCGACCCAGGGCAGCCACGTACCCGGGCTCACCCGCCCGGATGCACGCGACAGCCGCCAGGCCAGGTAGGCGAGGACCGGGACGACGAGCGCCACGGGGCCGCCCACCACGAAGATCAGCGCGGTGACACCGGTCACGCCCAGCCAGCTGCGCCCGCGGCCGCGCCCGGCCGCGGCCGCCGGCGGCGCCCAGGCTTCCGGCCCCGCCTGGCCAGAGCCCGGATCCGGCCCGTCCCCGCGACGCCGGCGGCCGGTGAAGGACCAGGCCGCGATCGCGAGCAGGATGGCGGCCACGGCCAGCGACACGGCGAGCACGAGATGGTAGGTCGCGGCGGGCCGGAAGGTGAGCGTGACCGTCCCGCCCGGCCCGGCCGGCACGATGAAGCCCTGCTGCCAGCCGTCCAGGCTCACCGGCTCAAGCGCGTGCCCGTTCAGTACGGCGTCCCAGCCGGGGTTGAAGTTCCCGTGCATCACCAGGTACGAGGCCGCTCCCGCGCCGACGCTGACCTGGCGCTGGTCCGGCTGCCAGCTGCGGACGGTCACGGCGCGGGGGGCGCCGGCCGCGTCCGCGTCCGGCTGGGCCGGGGCGACGCTGGCCAGGCTGAGATCGGTGACGGCGAATGTGCCGGGAGTCGCCGCGGTCACCGTATGACGCCCCGGGCCCAGGCTCAGCAAGCCGCCCGGAGCGCACACCCGGATCGGCAGCGACTGGTACCCGCTCAGCTCGCCGACCGTGCCGCTGACCGACGTCCGGTAGGCCCGCCCGTCGACGGTCAGCGCCGGGCCCTGCCCGCACGCCAGGCTGAACCTGGCCTGCCGGTCCGGCGTGACCGCGCGCAGGCCGGCCAGGGCAGGCACCGACAGCTGCGACAGCCGGACCGGAAGCGTGGCCAGCTGGCCCGTCGGAGTCACTATCGTGGCCTGCCGCACACGCGGGAAGGACACGTCGATCCGGTCGGTCGTCAGCGGGTCCGGGAGCCTCACCAGGCCGCCCGCTCCGATGCTCGCCTGCCGGGTACCGTCCGGGCTGGTGATCGTGACGGTCTGCGGGGTGGACGGCAGGCCGCGGGCCGGCCGCACGATCAGCGACCCGATGCGGCGCTCGCCATGCCAGCTCAGGTGGATGACCGGGCTGGCGCTCTCGGCCGTCCACGGCATGCCTCCCGATCCGCTGATCAGGCTGGCCGGGAACCCGGGTGGGTCCGCGGCCGGGTTACCGGCCACGCTGACCTGCAGCAGGCCCGGGCCAGGCGGGCCGATCCGGCCGAGCAGCGTGTCCAGCCCGGGGCCGGGCAGGGCGAGCGCGGAAGCGCGCGGTCGCAGGGTCACCGGGGCGGCGACGGTGAACGTCCGGGCCATCGGCGCGGTGGCCTCCGGGTCGGCGAGGGCGGACGGCGACGGTACCTGCTGGTGGAAGGAGAAGACGGCCGATACCGCCTGCCTGCCCGCCGGATCCTGGGCGGGCTGGAGCAGGCGGGTCACGCGGACGCCGGGGATCAGCACGTCCGATATGCCCGCTCCCGGATATCCCAGGCGGACCCGCCGGGCGCCGGCGATCGTGATGCGCAGCCAGCTGGTGCGGCCGGGGACCACCTTCAGCGGCTGGACCGCGCCGGTCGCGGCGACCCGGGTGGTGACGCTGCCGGCCTCGGTGGACACCCGGAGCAGGCTGGCGATCTCCCGGGTCGTGCTGTCGTCAAGCAGCCGGATTCCGATGCTGGCCGGCAGGTTCGCACCGCCGGCGAAGCCGATCTGGATCCACTGCTTCACCGGCGTCCACTCGTTGCCTTCCTCCCACGCCGTCGCCGGGTTGCCGTCGAAGGCGCCGGCCGGGTCGTCCTGCTGGGTGTCGGCGATCCAGGAGCCGTAGGACGACGCGGTCACGCTCGCCGCGCCGGACAGGACCGCCACCGTCTGGTGCCCGGCGGCCGGCACCGGCAGCAGCTGCCGGGGCGGCCCGCCCGCCCGGCCGAGCTGAACGGCGTCCGTCGGGTTCCTTTCCGTCGCGGTATAGGTGTAGGAGACGTTGGCATTGACCAGGCCGAACAGCGTGTCGGCGCGGCGCTGCCCGTCCGTGACCACCCACTGCGCGGGCCTCGACGCGGCGGCCGGCAGCGGGTCCCCGGCGATGATGGCGGGCTGGCCGGAGCCGAGCAAATGCTGCCCGGTGAGCTGCAGGAGCGAGTCGGGTCCCCCGTTCACCAGCACGGTCTGGCTGACCGGGAGGGCGCTGACCGGACTCGGCGGACCCGGGGACCCGGCCGGGGCGTAGACCTCGACCGCCGGGAAGCTGGGCACCGCCGCCTGCTGCGCCCGGGTCGCCCGCGGGTCGATCTGCTTGCCGCCGATCGGCGGGCCGAACGAGGCGACCCGGGTAAAGCCGGACAGCGCCAGGGTCTGGTGCACGAGCGCCGGGGACGTGTAACCCACCTGCCGCGGGTCCAGGT
>Ga0335082_10009068_pt1 | contig 10830 bp, 12 predicted proteins | sample Lox_Sample_41_FD_206718 | JGI IMG/M metagenome (GOLD analysis project Ga0335082, IMG submission 206718) | Soil microbial communities from Loxahatchee National Wildlife Refuge, Florida, United States - Lox_Sample_4.1 | ecosystem: Environmental > Terrestrial > Soil > Wetlands | place: USA... | reverse complement strand
TTGCCGCACAAGACGACGTGGCGCTGGAAGATGTTGCCTTCCAGCACTGCGTCGAGATTGTCCAAGGCCGGCGCGGGGTCGAGGTCCGCCAATTCGATCGCCGGAAAAATTTCCTTGATTGCGGCTGCTGCCTCATCGGCAGAAGCCCCGGGCTGCAGATCGCGTGCCATCCGCACACAGATTTCCGGCTCCGCCACCGGCTTGATGTAACCGCCGATCGATGCGGTGCTGCCCGACAAAAGCAAGGCACGCCGCATCAGGAAGCCGACAACGGGCGCCGTGAGCTTCAATCGCTCCATCGTCGCGGGCGCGCCCAGACCAACCTTCCAGCCAAGCGGTTTCTCGCCCGCGGCCATGCGCGCGCGGCGTTTGGCGAGCTGTGCCGTCATGCCTTTCTTGATGAGCGGAGTGTCCCAGGCGTTCACTTGTGGCTCTCGGGATGCACTTCGTAGCCGGACGCTTCGATGGATCCAGCGTCCATCCATCCCCAGACAAGAACGACGTCCTCGTTCGACGTGTTGTTGAAACCGTGCCAGCAGCCACGCGGCGAATAAACGACGTCGCCTTCGCCCGAGGGGACCTCGCCTTTGTCGGTGTAGATGTGTCCCTTGCCCTTGAGCACGATGAAGAACTCGTCGCAATTGTGATGACGGTGGTTTTCGTGGCGCGCGCCCGGTTTGAGTACGGTCCAGCCGACAACGTGGTCCGCGCCGGCCGTTTTCTTGTCGATCAGGAACTGGACCTGCATATCAACCCAGCCGTCGTCACGCTTGAGGCCTTCGACCTTCGGGACGTCGCGCAGGTTGGTGCGATACATCGTCGGCGCCGGATCGCCTTCCTTCCATTTTGCCGCTGTCCCTCTTACGGCCTTTGCCAGTGCGGCTCCGATTTTTTCGCCTTGCGACGTCATGCTTGTCCTCCCAGTCGGCGGTAGACCTGATGTGCGACGACGAAATCGTTGCCGTCGATGCCAAGCCCGCGGCAGGCGTTCATCATTTCATTGGCTGCAGCCGCGAGCGGCACCGGGCTTCCCATGGTGCGTCCGAGATTGAGCGCCAACATCATATCCTTTTGCTGCAAGGTGACGTCGGCCAGCGGCACGGCAGGCATTTTCCCTTCAAGGATGAAGGGCCCGCGATAGCCCAGGACTGGCGAAGCCGCCACGCTCTTGAGGATGGCGTCGAGCGCAACCTCGCGCGCCACACCGCCTTTTTCTGCCAAAGCGACCGCTTCGCCGAAGGCAATGACTTCCACCATCAGCAGGAGGTTCACGGCGATTTTCATCTGGCAGGCGAGGCCATTTGCACCGATGCGGGTCACCTTCGGCCCGATTGCGAGCAGCACCGGTCTTGCGCGCTCGAAAGCCTGTTCATCGCCGCCGACCATCACCGAGGCATTGCCTTGCGTGACCGTAACAGGCGAACCGGAGATCGGCCCATCGAGCATGATCGAACCGGATTTGGCGAACTCGGATGCAACCGCGCGGCTTTCATCGGGTTCGATCGTGCTCATGTCGATATAGATTCCGCCCTTGCGCAATCCGGCGACGATGCCGTCCTTGCCTAGCGCGACCGCGCGTACCGCCTTCGAGTCGGTTACGATCGAAAATACGATCTCGGATTGTTCGGCCACGGCGCGCGGCGTGTCCGCCCAGCGCATGCCGGACTTGATCAGCGCCTCTGCTTTTTCGCGCGACCTGTTCCAGCCGGTGACATCGTGTCCTGCCGCCATCAGGCGCGGCACGATCAATTGCCCCATGGCGCCGAGGCCGACAAATCCAAGTTTCACGCCCACTCTCCTCAGCGTCATGCCCGGCCTTGTGCCGGGCATCCACGTCTTCCTGGTCGAGCCACACTAAAGACGTGGATGGCCGGGACAAGCCCGGCCATGACAGAGGATTTATGAAGGCGAGGGTGGGCAGATTGGGATTTACGGCAGCTTGTCGTAGCCCTCGCCGAAGCCGGCCAGGCTCATCGGGAAGCCGATGCCTTCCTCGGGCGTCTGGAAGATAATGAAGGTCGCCGTCTTGCCGGTGCGCAGCTTCTTGAGCAGTTCATCGTCCATGATGACTTCGGCGATGCAGCCATTCGGCAGGCAACGGACGAATCCGGCGCGTCCGATATCGGCCTGGTCGATCTTCAGGCCGAGTCCCGAGGGCAAGAGGACGCCGAGCGGCGCGACCACGCGCATCAGCCGGCTCTTCTGATCGGCGGTCTTGAGTACGATCACGGTCAGGCCGACATTGGCGCGGTCTTCCGCCGTGACGCTTTGGATCAACGCGCATTGCTCGGCCTTGGCGCCGGGCGGCGTATCGCAGCGGATCTGCCAGTCTTTATGCACGGACTTTACGGCACCCTGAGCCAGCGCGCGGTCCGTCGGCGCGAGCGCCAGTGCCGCAAGCGTAAGCAGCGTTGCTCCCGCAAGCTGCATCGCGCCGCTGAAGGTGAGCCGGCCTTGCTCAAAAATTCGCATCATTCGATCCCTTGGCACTGGGTTGCGGCAGCTCGAGGCGGCTGGCGGGCCGGCGAATCGCCGTTCCCCGGCATTTTATGCGTCCTCGTTGACTCATGCCCGGTCGGCCCTTGTCAAGCAAGGCATGCCCGGCCTGGCCGTCCATGGCACCGGCCGCGGCCATAAAAGCGGCCCGCGGAGCCGTTTTTGGGTACGCCGTTTGTCGCATGTAAGAGCTTATGAGGTGCATTGCGGCAGGGCTGGAATTATGGTTTGAGAGGCCGGGATTTTCCCCCGTCCCGCCGCACCGCCCAAGCTGCCACGCCCGTGGCAAATGCCGTGCTCAGCGGGGCCGCGCCGAACATCATGCCAGTGGTGGGCGGCAAAAGGGGCCTGGGCAAGGCCGTTTTTCTCGTCGAAGGAGCGCATTGGACAATGCTGGTGCTCAAGCGGTTGATCGCATTCATCGTCACAAGCGTGGCGGTATTTGGCACAGGCGCGGCGCTCGCCGCGAGCGGCCAGCCTGAACCGTGGCAGCTCGGCATGCAGCAGGGCGCAACACCGGTGATGGACGACATCATCTGGTTCCACAATTTCCTCCTGTGGGCGATCACGGCCATTGCCCTGTTCGTGCTGGTGCTGCTGATCATCGTGATGGTGAAGTTCAATGCGCGCAGCAACCCGACGCCGTCGCGCACCACCCACAACACGACCATCGAAGTGATCTGGACCGTCGTTCCGGTTCTCATCCTGGTGACGATCGCGGTGCCTTCGTTCCGTTTGCTCTTCTATCAGCTCAACGCCCCGAAGGCGGATGTCACGGTAAAGGCGACCGGCAAGCAGTGGTTCTGGAGCTATAGCTATCCGGACAGCAAATTCGAATTCGACTCTCTGATGGTGCAGGACAAGGACCTCAAGCCCGGTCAGCCGCGCTTGCTCGCGGTCGACAATGAAATGGTCGTGCCGGTGAACAAGGTTGTGCACGTCCTCACCACCGGCGCCGACGTGATCCACTCCTTCGCGGTCCCCTCATTCGGTATCAAGATCGACGCGATTCCGGGACGGGTCAACGAGACGTGGTTCAAGGCCGAACGCGAAGGCATTTACTATGGCCAGTGCTCCGAGCTTTGCGGCAAGGATCATGCCTTCATGCCGATCATGGTGCGTGTGGTGAACGATAAAGAATACACCGCGTGGATCGAGCAGGCGAAAAAGAAATACGCAACTGACGACAGCCGTCCGACCGCGGTAGCCGCGGCTGGCGGTTCGAACTGACGATTACGCGGGCGACAACGACGAAGTCGAAGGACAATAACGATGGCTAGCAACACGGCTGCTGCACACGGCGCACACGAAGCCCATGAGCACCATCCGACCGGATGGCGCCGTTTCGTGTATTCGACCAACCATAAGGACATCGGAACGATGTACCTTGTGTTCGCGCTGGTCGCGGGCGTGGTCGGCGGTCTCCTGTCGATCGGTATTCGGCTCGAGTTGCAAAATCCCGGCATCCAGATCTTTCCGACGCCGCACGAATTCAACGTGTTCGTCACGGCGCACGGCCTGATCATGATCTTCTTCATGGTGATGCCGGCGATGATCGGCGGTTTCGGCAACTGGTTCGTGCCGCTGATGATCGGCGCACCGGACATGGCCTTTCCGCGCATGAACAATATCTCGTTCTGGCTGTTGCCAGCGTCGTTCGCGCTGCTGATCACCTCGATGTTCGTCGAGGGCGAGCCGGGCTCCAACGGGATCGGTGCCGGGTGGACCTTGTATGCACCGCTATCGACCAGCGGCCATCCGGGACCTGCGGTCGACTTCGGCATCCTGTCGCTGCACCTGGCGGGCGCGTCGTCGATCCTCGGCGCCATCAATTTCATCACCACAATCTTCAACATGCGCGCACCTGGCATGACGCTGCACAAGATGCCGCTGTTCGTGTGGTCGATTCTGGTGACCGTCTTCCTGCTGTTGCTCTCGCTGCCCGTGCTGGCCGGCGCCATCACGATGCTGCTGACGGATCGCAATTTCGGGACGACGTTCTTCTCCGGGGAAAACGGCGGCGATCCGATCCTGTACCAGCATCTTTTCTGGTTCTTCGGTCATCCGGAGGTGTACATCCTGATTCTGCCTGGCTTCGGCATGATCAGCCAGATTGTCGCTACGTTCAGCCGCAAGCCGGTGTTCGGCTATCTCGGCATGGCCTATGCGATGGTCGCGATCGGCGGCATCGGCTTCGTGGTGTGGGCGCATCACATGTACACGGTCGGTCTGTCGACCGGAGCGCAGGCCTATTTCATCGCCGCCACCATGGTGATTGCGGTGCCGACCGGCGTGAAGATCTTTTCCTGGATCGCGACGATGTGGGGTGGCTCGATCGAATTCCGCACGCCGATGCTGTGGGCAATGGGCTTCATCTTCCTGTTTACGGTTGGCGGCGTAACCGGCGTGGTGCTCGCCAATGCCGGCGTCGACCGCGTGTTGCAGGATACTTATTACGTGGTGGCGCATTTCCACTACGTGCTTTCGCTCGGCGCAGTCTTCGCCATCTTCGGCGGCTGGTACTACTGGTTCCCGAAGATGAGCGGCTACATGTACAATGAGACGATCGGCAAGCTGCACTTCTGGGTCACCTTCATCGGCGTGAACCTCGTGTTCTTCCCGCAGCACTTCCTCGGCCTTGCCGGCATGCCGCGCCGTTACGTTGACTATCCGGATGCGTTCCACGGCTGGAACATGGTCTCGTCCTACGGCTCCTACATCTCGGGTCTGGGCGCGGTCATCTTCTTCATCGGCGTCATCGAGGCGTTCGCGAAGAAGCGGGTCGCCGGCAACAATCCGTGGGGTGTCGGTGCGACGACGCTGGAATGGACGCTGTCGTCGCCGCCTCCGTTCCATCAGTTCGAAACGCTGCCGCGGATCAAATAGGCCGGGAAGCCGCACAAACCCATGTCGCTCGTCAGCGAAGGCGCAAATTTCCGCGGCAAGCTCGCCGCCGGTCCCGACATTGCTGAGCCGAGCCTGGCGAGCGTTGGCGACTATATCGCCTTGATGAAGCCGCGAGTGATGTCGCTGGTGGTGTTCACCGCGCTGGTGGGACTTGCCGTTGCGCCGGGATCGCTGCATCCGGTGACGGGCTTCACCGCGCTGCTCTGCATCGCGGTCGGTGCAGGCGCGGCCGGCGCGCTCAACATGTGGTACGACGCCGATGTCGATGCGGTCATGACGCGCACCGCGCGTCGTCCGGTGCCGATGGGCCGTGTGCGCCCCGGCGAGGCGCTGGCCTTCGGGCTGACACTCGGTTCGTTCGCTGTCGTCGTGCTTGGCCTGCTGGTGAACTGGGCCGCCGCGGCATTGCTTGCCTTCACAATCTTCTTTTACGTCGTTGTCTATACAGTCTGGCTGAAGCGCTCGACGCCGCAGAACATCGTTATTGGCGGAGCTGCCGGCGCCTTTCCGCCGATGATCGGCTGGGCGGCGGCAACCGGCTCGCTGTCGCTTGAGCCTGTGCTGCTGTTTCTCATTATTTTCTTCTGGACGCCGCCGCATTTCTGGGCCCTGGCGCTCTACCGCACCGACGACTACGCCCGAGCCGGCATTCCGATGCTGCCCGTGGTCGCCGGCGACATCAGCACGCGGCGGCAAATTCTGCTTTACACCCTGATCCTGGTGCCGCTCGGCGTTGCACCTTGGCTGTTCGGCTATACCGGTGCGCTCTATGGGGCGACTGCAATCGGCGCCGGTGCGATTATGGTTGCGCTGGGCTGGCAAGTGTTGCGTGAACGTTCTCCGGCAGAGACTGCCAGCCGCAAGCTTTTTGCCTTCTCGATCTTGTATCTGTTTTTGCTGTTTGCAGTGCTGCTGGTCGAGCGCGGATGGGGCGGGCTGATCGCCCGGTTGGCGGCGTGAACATTGGAATCGCGATGAGCGAGCAACCTGACGACGACGGCATCGTGCTCACCGAGGCCCAGAAGCGTGCGCGGCGCTCGCGCTCGATCGCCATCGCGCTGGCGCTCGCGGCGTTGGTCGTGTTGTTCTATGTCATGACGCTGGTGAAAGGGCCGGGCGTTCTAATCCGGCCAATCTGAACGAAACGCAATGACCGCACCCATCCACCATCACGAAAAGAAACCGCTACGGCGCGATGTACTGGTCGCCGCCTGTTGCGGCGCGCTTGTCGCCGGGATGCTTGGAGCGGCCTATGCGGCGGTTCCTTTCTACACCTGGTTCTGCAAGACCACCGGTTTCGGCGGCACCACCCAGGTCGCGGAGAAAGCGCCCGATCACATCCTCGGCCGCGCAATCACCATCCGTTTCGATTCCAACGTTGCGCCCGGCCTGCCGTGGAGATTCCAGCCTGAGCAGAATGAAATTCAGGTACGCATCGGCGAAGTGGCGACGGTGCATTACAAGGTTGTCAACGAAGCGGCGCGCGAGATTGCGGGCCAGGCTTCATACAACGTCTCACCGCCGACCATCGGCGCCTATTTCGACAAGATCAACTGCTTCTGCTTTACCGAGCAGCGTCTGAAAGCAGGTGAGGCGCGCGACATGACGGTCGTATTCTACGTCGACCCTTCGATCGTGAAGGATCACGACCAGGACGATCTCAACACAATCACGCTGTCCTACACCTTTTACCGGCTGCGCGAGCCGGAGCGGCCGGTTGCCGAGGCGCCGGAAAAAAATTCGAGCAAGCTTTAGTGCACATGATCCCGAAAAGTGGAAACCGGTTTTCGGTCCAGATCATGGGCCAACTTTAAACGGAGACGAAGACGATGGCCGACGCTCATGCCAAGCACCACGACTATCACCTGGTCGATCCGAGCCCGTGGCCGGCGGTCGGCGCGGTGTCCGCTTTTGTTTTGGCGGTCGGTGCCATCAGCTGGATGCATCATATGTATGCTGCTGCGCCGCTGGTGTTCGGCCTCGGCGTTCTCGGCGTGCTCTACACATTCGTCGCCTGGTGGCGCGACGTGATCCGGGAGGCGCAATTCCAGGGTTTCCACACGCGCGTTGTACAGATTTCGCACCGCTACGGAATGATCCTGTTTATCGCTTCCGAAGTGATGTTCTTCGTTGCCTGGTTCTGGGCCTATTTCAATACGGCCCTGTTCCCGGGCGATGTCCATGACGTCGGACGCCTCGCCGCGACCGGCGGCGTGTGGCCGCCGAAAGGGATTGAGACCTTCGACCCCTGGCACCTGCCGCTGCTCAACACGTTGATCCTGCTGACGTCCGGCACGACGGTGACCTGGGCCCATCACGCGCTGCTGGAAGACGACCGGCAGGGACTGAAATGGGGCCTGATCCTTACCATCCTGCTCGGCCTCACCTTCACCTGCGTGCAGGCTTATGAGTATTCGCACGCAGCGTTCCACTTTAGCGGCAATATTTACGGCGCCACATTCTTCATGGCGACGGGCTTCCACGGCGCGCACGTGATTATCGGCTCGATCTTCCTGATCGTCTGCCTGATGCGCGCGCTGGCCGGCCACTTCAATCCGAAGCAGCACCTCGGCTTCGAATTCGCCGCCTGGTACTGGCATTTCGTCGACGTGGTATGGCTGTTCCTGTTTGCCTGCATATATGTGTGGGGCGCGGGCGTGCCGCATCCCGAATGAGCAATGTGCATCGGTTATAGAAAAGGGGCGGCGTCATTGCGCCGCCCTTTTTTCATTGTGAGATGATTTCATGACGAACCCAGAATCACCGAATGATCTGCCGATCGGCCGCGGTTTGCGCGGCCGTTGCCCGCGCTGCGGCGAGGGCCGGCTGTTTCAGGGGTTCCTGTCGCTGCGGCCGGCGTGCGAGAAGTGCGGATTGAACTACAGTTTTGCCGACTCCGGCGACGGTCCGGCCGTGTTCGTGATCCTGATCGGCGGCGGCATTGTCGTGTTCGCGGCGCTGATCACCGAAGTGGCCTATCAACCGCCATATTGGTTGCATGCGGCGCTGTGGTTGCCGTTGATCCTGATCGTGACGCTTGCTCCACTGCGGCTGATCAAGGGTCTGTTGATTGCGTTGCAATACCACCATAAGGCGGCGGAAGGCCGCCTCGAAAAGCGGGGCGAAGTGTGAGCAAGGCCGCACGCAGGCCCCGCTCTGGCGTGCTTGACGCGACGGTGTTCGCGCTTGTCGGGATTGTCATCTTGTGCGGCCTTGGTGTCTGGCAACTCGACCGTAAGGTCTGGAAAGAAGATCTGATCGCGCGGTTGAACGCACGGCTTGCCCATGCCCCGCAGGATTTGCCGCCGCGTGCCAGCTGGCCGCAGCTTCACGAGGATGGCGAAGAATTTCGCCGCGTTGCTTTTCCGGCCGAATTTCTTGATGGCGAGGAAGCGCTCGTCTATACGGCCGGTTCACCGCTGCGTCCCGATGTGAAGGGACCGGGCTACTGGGTGTTCGCGCCGGCACGCCTCGCCGGCGGTAGCATCGTTCTTGTCAATCGCGGCTTTGTCCCGCCCGATCACAAGGATCCGGCGGAGCGCGGAGACAGCGCTCCGCATGGGATCGTCGACGTCGTTGGTGTCATGCGTTGGCCAGAGGCGCGGGGCATGTTTACGCCCGCCGACGATCCGAAGAAAAACATCTGGTATCTGCGCGATTCCAAGTCGATCGCCGATTTCAAGAAGTGGGCGACCGCCGCGCCGTTCTATATCGATCAGGAATCGCCCGCGCCTGCCGGCGGCTGGCCGAAACCAGGTAAGCTCGAAGTACGCTTGCCCGACGACCACCTGCAATACGCCATTACATGGTTCGGCCTCGCACTGGCCCTTGCCGGTGTTTATGTCGTTTGGCTCGCACGCCGCCTCGTCCGCAAGCACTGAGCGTTTCTTGTGAAAGCAGGCGCCCGAGGCTACTGTGCGGCCCACAATGCGGCCGCTCTCGAACGCTAAAGCATAGCCAAATCAATGCGTTATATCTCTACTCGGGGCGAGGCCCCGCCGCTCGATTTTGTCGAGGTGATGCTCGCGGGCCTTGCCCGCGACGGCGGACTTTACGTGCCCGAGACATGGCCTGCGCTGAGCCGTGCCGTAATCGAAGGCTTTTCCGGAAAACCTTACGCCGAGGTGGCCGTCGAAGTTATCCGCCCCTTTGTCGGCGACGGAATTTCCGAAGCCGATCTCGCGCGCATGGCGCGCGAGGCTTACGGCACTTTCCGCCATCCGGCCGTCGCGCCCCTCGCTCAGTTGAATCCAAGTCTGTTCGTGCTGGAACTCTTTCACGGGCCAACGCTCGCCTTCAAGGATCTGGCGATGCAGTTGCTGGCGCGGCTCATGGATCATGTGCTGCACCAACGCGGCGAACGCACCACCATTGTGGTCGCAACCTCGGGCGACACCGGCGGCGCCGCGGTCGAGGCATTTCGCGGCCGTGCCCAGGTGGACGTGGTGGTGTTATTCCCGCAGGGCCGCATCTCTGACGTCCAGCGGCGGATGATGACGACACCGCGCGATACCAACGTTCATGCGGTCGCAATCGAGGGAACGTTCGACGATTGTCAGGCCCTGGTGAAGGCGATGTTCAATCATCACGCCTTTCGCGATCGCGTGCGCCTGTCTGGCGTCAATTCGATTAACTGGGCACGCATCGTGGCGCAGGCTGTCTATTACTTCACCGCGGCAGTAGCGCTTGGTTCGCCGCACCGAAAAATTGCCTTCACCGTGCCGACAGGAAATTTCGGCGACGTGTACGCCGGCTACGTCGCTTCGCGCATGGGGCTGCCGGTCGACCGCCTGGTGGTCGCAACGAATGTCAATGACATCCTCGTCCGCACATTCGCGACCGGCGCCTATGAGCTTCGGGACGTGGTCGCCACCTCCTCGCCGTCGATGGACATCCAGGTGTCCTCGAATTTCGAGCGGCTGCTGTTCGATGCCAGTGGGCGGGATGCCAGGTCTGTCCGCGCGATGATGGGGTCGCTGGCGCAATCACGCCGCTTCGCGGTCTCGGCACACGCACTCAAGGAGATGCGTGCGCTGTTCACCGCCGATCGCGCCGATGAACAGGAAAGCGCCGCCGAGATCCGGGCCTGGATGCGGGAAGCCGGTTATTGCGTCGATCCGCATACCGCGGTTGCTTTGGCGGTGGCCGAAAAAGAAACCCGCGATCCCGCCGTGCCGATGGTGGTACTTTCGACTGCGCATCCGGCGAAATTTCCCGATGCGGTCAAGGCTGCTTGCGGCCTTGCCCCGGCGCTGCCCGAATGGCTCTCCGATCTGCCAAAACGGGAAGAACGCGTCACCGTGTTGCCGGCGAATCAGGCGGCCGTGGAAAAATTTGTGACGTCCGCCTCGCGGGCGGCGCGTGAAGGAGCAGCGGCATGAGCGTTGAAGTGACTCGTCTTCCCACCGGCCTGTCGGTGGTGACCGA
>Ga0335082_10009066_pt1 | contig 10831 bp, 10 predicted proteins | sample Lox_Sample_41_FD_206718 | JGI IMG/M metagenome (GOLD analysis project Ga0335082, IMG submission 206718) | Soil microbial communities from Loxahatchee National Wildlife Refuge, Florida, United States - Lox_Sample_4.1 | ecosystem: Environmental > Terrestrial > Soil > Wetlands | place: USA... | reverse complement strand
CACGCGCGCCTCGGCGGCGTCGCGCGCGGCCGTCGCGTTCTCCGAGAGCTGCTCGCTCGTCACGCCGCGCGCCTTCAGATCCTCGGCGCGCCCGGCCTCGCGCCGCGCGCGCTCGAGCTCGATCACTGCCGCGCGCTGCTCGGCCTCCGCGGCCTCGGCGTCCGCGCGCGCCGCCGCGAGCTTGTTGCGCGCCTCCTCCAGGTTGGCCCGCGCGCGCGCGAGGCTCACCTCGTAGTCGGTCGGATCGAGTCGCACGAGCACGTCGCCCTCGTGGACCTGCTGGTTCTCCTCGACCGGCACCTCGATCACGGTGCCGCCGACACGCGCGGAGAGCAGCGCGAGGCTCGCCTCGACGAAGGCATCGTCCGTGCGCTCGCGATAGCGAAGCTCGCGGTACCAGTGCGCGCCGAAGCCGAACACGCCCGCGAGCAGCACCCCGAGCGCGATCGCGCCCAGGCGGCGGCGGAGCTGCTCGCGATTCCATCGACTAGCCACGGGAGGCCTCCGGAGCGCGCATACCGTTCAGGAAGATCGTGACGAAGGTCTCGGCGACCTCTTCCGGGCCGGCGGGGTAGACGTCTCGCTGGTGGAAGACGTGACGGACGATCTGGTAGTCGACCACCATCCCGAGGAACGCGCGCGCGCAGATCTTCGGGTCGACCGCGCGGAACGCGCCTTCCCGGCTACGCCGCTCGATGTAGCCCGCGACGAACTCGCGCAGGCGGCGGATGCGCTGGTCGAAGAACGGCGCCGCGAGCGCGTGGTCCTCGAGACCCGTGTAGAGCAGGATGCGCAGGAAGGACGGGTCGCTCTCGATGCTCTCGAGGAAGCTACGGGCGAGACCCGCGAAGACGGCGCGGTCGTCGCCCGCGCGCGCCGCCTGCTCGATCTCGGCGATCGGGCTCGGCGCCGCGATCTTCTCGTCGATGATCGCCTGGTAGAGGGCTTCCTTGCTCGGGAAGTAGCGGTAGAGCGCGGCCTCGGTGAGACCGACGGCCCCGGCGAGCTCGCGGATCGTGGTCCCGCGGAACCCCCTCGCGGCGAAACAGCGGATCGCCTCCGCGATGATCTGGCGACGGCGCTCTTCACCCGCGGGGCGGTGCGAGGTCTCGACAGAGCTAGGGAGGGAAGGCATGGGAGGCTCCAAAAGCAAGTAAGTGTTTACTCACTCGACCCCCACTGCGCAAGTCTTGAGCCCCATTCACTGCTGCTGATCAGCGCGCGAACGCCTCCAGCCACGGCCAGCGCGTCGCGAGCAGGATGATTGCGAACACGGCCGCATAGGCTCGGCGCGTCCACCGGCGTCCTGGCGGGCTCTGCGCGACGCCCATCGAGAGGAGCAGCCAGCCAAACCCTTCGACGGGAGCGATGGCGTAGACCATCCCCGCGAAGAGGAGCAGCGCCGGGTCGCGGACGCGCGCCAGACCGAGCCGCGCGGGAGCCAGAAAGATCAGCGCCACGGCGAGCTCGAGCGCGACCAGCGAGAACGTCAGGATCTCGGCCACGGCGACCAGACGCGGCGGGAGCACCGAGTCGTCGGGGCCCTGCGCATTCACGCCGTCTTCGTGCTCGCGCACGAGCTCGCGGAGCCGCGCGAGCTCGGACTCGTCGAGACCCGCGGCGAGCTTCGTTGCGGCCCCGAGGCGCTCGTCGTCGAGCAAGGTGACCGCAAAGAAGCGCCCGTCCAGATAGTCGGACGAGAGCACCGCCTTCCACAGCGTCGCGAAGGCGAAGACCAGGCCGATCAGCGCGCGGCCGTTCCAGGCGAGCACGGCGTCGGCGTCGCGAGCGCGTGTCGCGAGCGCGATCGCGAGCAGCCAGTAGCAGAGGAGGAAGCTGTGGTTGTCGCCGAGCGGCCATGCTTCGGCGACGCGCCAGACCGCCAGCGCGAGGAGCGCCGCCCAGAAGAGCGGGCTTCGCCGCGACGCCGAGAAGACGAGCCCGACACCGGCGAGCAGCGCGATCGCGGGCCGCGTCCAGGCCTGGCCGATCGGCTTCCAGAGCAGCGCGACGAGCGTGAGGCGCATCGCGAGGTCGGCGCGCGGCGCGAGATCGAGCTCGCGCAGAAAGGCTCGGAGTTTCGTCACGGGCTCTCGCCGCGGAGGTCCACTCGCAGCGACCGGAGGGGCACGCCGGAGGGCACGAGCGTCCGAGGGTCGAAACGCGTGGCGTACACGGTCAGCGTGAGCGCGTCGGCTCGAGGCGCCTCGGGGTACGCCGCGAGCAGGCGCTTTCCGAAGTCGCACAGGCGCGCGTCGGTCGGCAGCGCCAGCACGCGCCGCATGTCCTCGCGCAGGCCGCGCGGCACGTCGAGCTCCTGGCGGAAGCCCGGCGCGACGAGCCACGCGTGCAGGTGACGCCGGGCGAAGACGTCCGTCGACGAGAACATCCCGAAGCCGCCGCCGCTCCACGGCGAGAGGTCCGCGTGGTGCGCGAGCCAGATCTGGGTCAGCGCGACCGCGCATAGCAAGAACGCAGGAAGTCGGGTCGGCGAGAGCGCTGGCATGCGCGAGCCCGAGGTCACGCGGAGCTAGTAGCCCGGCGGCGGCTCCACGGCGACGTAGCGGACCTCGCCGGCGGTGACCGCTTCGATGTACCAGGTGCTGCCGCAGCGGTAGTACACCGTGCCGTTCACCTCGGTCTGGAAGAAGTTGCAGGCCGGCTGCTGCTGCATGGTGCTGAACGCCGAGTAGGTGATCGCGGTGCCCGTCGTGATCACGATCCAGGTGCCCGAGTGCCAGTCGAACTCGTCGTCGTCGTGGACGTGGACCTCGTCCCAGTCGTAGTTCTCCCAGTAGTCCTGGCGATCCTCGCGCGCGTTGTCGAGGTGCTGCTGCCAGTCCTCGCGCGCCTCGTCGCGACTCGTATCGCGCTGGTTCATGCGATCGGAGGCGGCGTCCTGGCGTTGTTGCTGGCGATCGCCGGCGGCCTGGCCGCGATCGCCGGTGCCGCCCGCGCCGGGACGGGTCGTCGGCGCGCCCGGCCGGGTGGTCCCCGCGCCGGGTTGCGTCGAAGGCGCGACCGGACGCCCGGTCGATGGCTGGTTCGCGCCGTAGTCGCGCGTGCCCGCGCCGTAGTCGCGCGACGACGGGCGCGTCGCCGAGGAATAGCCGCGGCTGGGACTGCGCGATCGCTGCATCGAGCCGAGACCTCCGGACGCGGGGCTCGACCGCGAGATGGAGCGACCGCCGCCCCCGAAGCCTCCGCCTCCGCGACCGCCGCCGCCGCCCCCGCGACCGCCGCCGCCGCGCGCGAACACCTCGGTCGCCACGAAGGCCAGGAAGCCGAGCGCGAGCAGCACGGCCCCGAGCCCCCACCACCGTCGGCGCGCGTCCATCATCGCGGCGGCTCTCCGGTCGTCCCGGCCGGCGTGCGCTTCGGCAGCACGAAGGGCACGGCGCGCGCGCCCTTCGGCGCGTCGAAATGGAAGGCCGAGTCCTTGATCTTCGTCTTGAGGTCCCACTCGCGGAAGTCGGCCCGGAACTGCGGCCGGCCGCGCGCGTCCTCGAAGGTCATCACCATCCGACGCGGAAGCGCGTCGCCCTCGCGCGGGATCCACAGCTGCACGCCGATGCCGTCGCCGTACTGGAAGGCGATGTGATCGAGCTCGACGCCGTCGAGCACCTCCTCGTCGACGAAGGTGGCGGTCGTCACGTTCTCGAGCAGCAGCGCGCGCAGATCGAGCGAGAACAGCGGCGCGAGCGGCAGCTTCATGCCGACCTCGTCGCGCAGGAAGTCCATGACCGCGTCGATGTTGCCGCTCTGCGCCACCGCCGCGAAGACGTTGCGGTCCGAGTCGTAGACGGTGAGCTGCTTGCCGTCGTAGGTCCAGAGGCGGTCGTTGCCCGCGCGGTCCGCACCCTCGACGCGCAGCCGGTCCGGCCGACGCAGGAGCAGGTTCGCCGACTTGCCGAACGAGAAGGTCTCGCCGTCGGATTGGAGGGCGTCGTACTCCTCGTCGACACTCAGTCGCAAGGTCTGCGCCTCCGTCAGCGCCTTCACCATCTTCCGCAGCACGTCGACGGCGTCGGGATCGAGCGCCTCGTCGGGAGCGGTCGCTCCACCGGGTGCCGGCGGCGCGACCGGCGACGCGCTCTCGGAACCGGACGGCGCGGGCGCGGCCGACTTCTCCTCGGCGCCCGCGACGGGCCACGCGAGCCAGGCCGCAGCCACTGCCGCGAGCGCGATCGCGGCCCATCCAGCGCTTCCCCTTCGCATGCGGTCGGATCCTATCGCGCGATCGCGCGTGCAACTCGCGCGCACATCCTCGCTCCGATCGGGCCCCGGCGTCCAGCCCCCCTGCGCAGGCGGGAATTCGCAGCCGAGGGAGGGCTCACCTAGTGTTCGCGAGGGCTTGTCGAGGAAGCGTCATGGGCACGACCGCTTCGCTGGATCCGGATCCGTCGCGCCTCGACGTGATCTCGCCCGCACACTATGCGGCGAACGGCTACCCGTTCCGCGAGTGGGCGTGGCTCCGCCGCAACGACCCCGTGCACTGGACCGAGCACGCCGACTACGAGCCCTTCTGGTCGATCGCGAAGCACGCCGACATCACCTGGCTCTCGACCCAGCCGCGCGTCTTCCTCAACGCGCCGCGCCTCGCCGCCTTCAACAAGAACGTGCCGCCGCCGCCGGAGCAGACGAGCCGCCATCTGCTCAACATGGATCCGCCGGACCACGGCCGGTACCGCAACGTCTCGAGCAAGCAGTTCACGCCGCGCGCGGTGGGCGCGCTCGAGGAGAAGGTCGAGCGCATCACGCGCGAGGTGCTCGACGCGGCGGCCGCGCAGGGCGGCGGCGACTTCGTGCGCGACGTCTCGGCGCCGATCACGATCGCGGTGATCGCGGAGATGCTCGGCGTGCCGGAGAGCGACCGCGCCCTGCTCTTCCGCTGGACCAACGAGGTGATCGCGCCGGAGGATCCCGAGTACCAGCGCGAGGGGTCCGCCGAGAAGACGATCGAGGGCGCGCGCATCGAGCTCTTCCAGTACTTCGACGCGATGTCGCGCGAGCGGCGGCGGCAGCCGCGCGAGGACATCGTGAGCGTCGTCGCGAACGGCCAGGTCGAGGGCAAGCCCCTCGACCCGGTCGAGCTCCTCTCCTACTACCTGCTGCTCGTCGTGGCCGGCAACGAGACCACGCGCAACGCGATGACGGGCGGGCTCCTCGCCTTCCTCGAGAATCCCGGCGAGTGGCGGAAGCTCCAGCGCGACGCCGCGCTCGTCGAGCCGGCGGTCGAGGAGGTGGTTCGCTGGATCACGCCGGTCATCCAGTTCTGCCGCACCGCCGCGCGCGACACGACCTTGCGTGGCAAGACCATCCGCGCCGGCCAGAGCTGCTGCCTCTTCTATGCGTCGGCCAACCGCGACGAGGAGGTCTTCGAGGATCCCGACGTCTTCCGCATCGACCGCATCCCGAACCGCCACATCGGCTTCGGCGTCGGCGAGCACGTCTGCCTCGGCGCCCACCTCGCGCGCCTCGAGCTGCGCACCGTCTTCGCCATGCTCCGCCTGCGCCTCGAGCACGCCGAGCTCGCCGGCCCGGTCGAGCGCGCGCTCTCCAGCTTCGTCGGCGGCATCAAGCGCGCGCCGATGCGGTGGAAGATACGGGAGGCGTAGCGCTTCAAGCGGCTCGCGAGTCCGGCCAATGGACGGGTCCGATCGACCCGTGCCTTCGCCAGCCGGCGCGAAGCAGCCAGGTGCGCGGCTCGGCGACCGGCGGTGGTTCACGGGAAGAGAGCGGATGGACGCTTCGCGTCCATCCGCTGAACCACGCACCCGATGACGCCTCGCCGAGCCGCACCGGCGGCGCAAAGCCGGTGAGCTGCTTCCAGTGCTTCCGCGAATTGAGGAGGATGCGGCGAGCGCGTTCCGGATCTCGCGCGGCGTGCGCAGGACGTGAACGTGATAGCGGCCGAGCAGCGCGGGGCCGCGACGCTGGAAGACGCGATTCACCGCGCGAGCCACCCGCGCCGAGATGGACTTCATGCCGCTTGCGAGCGCGCGTCCGTCTCGGGCCTCGATCCGGGGCGAGGTCCGCCTCGACCCGTGCTGCGCCGATGATCGTCGAAGGAGAGTTGCACCGCGCGCATCGGCGGAACGGTTCTATGCTATGTGAGTCGCCTTGTCAATGTGTATGTTAGTTCACACCGACGCGGAGCGAAGCCGCGCCGCCGGGGAACAGAGTGCGCGCGATGCCTTGATGAGATCGAAGACCGACACATTGCTCGAAGAGCCGTTCGCCCGGTCGGACCCGTGAAATGCAACTGCACCGAACCATGGAGAATTCATGAGGCCCGGTACACCGAACGACGCGCCAGCCAGCCGATACGATCGATCCGAGTCGAACGGCGACCGGCCTGCGCCGCGACGCGATGTCCGCGAAATTCCCCCTCCAGCGCGTGTCTGGGCTCGACCTCGAAGGGTGCAGACGCCGCAGGGCGAGTCGCGTACTCTAGGCGCCCCCAGGAGGCCCGGGACGTGAACTTCGAGTGGTCCAAGGACGACGCGCGTTTTCGCGAGGAGCTGCGCGCCTTCCTCGACGCCGAGCTGCCGCCCGACTGGGAGGAGCTCTCGCGGCACGGTCCGGGCAGCGACGTGCAGGCTGCGTTCTCGCGCGGCTTCTGCGCGAAGCTCGCCGAGCGCGGCTGGCTGACGCAGAGCTGGCCGCGTGAGTACGGCGGCGCCGACGCAACGCCGTGGCGCCACGCGATCCTCTCGGAGGAGATGTGGCGGCGCGGCGAGCCGCGCGGCTCGCAGTACATGAACGTGAACTGGATCGGCCCCGCGATCATGAAGTTCGGGAGCGAGGCGCAGAAGCGCTACCACCTCGGGCGCATCTCGCGCGGCGACGTGCTCTGGTGTCAGGGATTTTCCGAGCCCGAGGCGGGCTCGGACCTCGCGGCGCTGCGAACCCAGGCGGTCCGATCCGGCGACGACTACGTCGTCACCGGATCGAAGATCTGGACCTCGTACGTGAACGGCGCGGAGTTCTGCTTCCTGCTGGTGCGGACCGATCCGACCTCGCGGCGAAACAAGGGCATCAGCGTGCTGCTCGCGCCGATGGATTCGAAGGGCATCGAGGTGCGAGAGATCCCGTCGGTGGTGGGCGAGCGCTACTTCCACGAGCTCTTCTTCTCCGAGGCGCGCATTCCGGCCGACTGCCGGCTCGGGCCGGAGGGCGAGGGCTGGGACGTGGTCGGCTACGCGCTCGCCTACGAGCGCGTCGGCGCGATGCGCTACGCGCGCGCCGCACTGATGCTGGACTCGATCGCCGCGCACGCCGTCGCGCGCGGGCTCGCGAGCGATCCCGCCGTGCAGGAGAAGCTCGGCGCCGCGCGCGCGACGGTCGAGGCAGCGCGCCTGCTCTCCTATCGCGTGATCGACCTGCGCGCGCGCGGCAGCTCGCCGACCGCCGACACCAACCTCGCGCGCGTCGCGGGCACGCTCTGCGAGAACGCGGTCTCCGACCTCGCGCTCGAGCTCTTCGGCCCCGACGCGCTCGAGTACGGCCACCCGGGCGACGCCTACTTCCGCCTCGCGATGACGGCCGGCGTCGCCGTCGGCACGACCGAGATCAATCTGAACCTGATCGCCAGCCGCATGCTCGAGCTGCCGAGAGAGTAGAGCGGTGGACTTCGGGCACAGCGACGACCAGCGCGCGATTCTCGAGGCAGCCGAGGCGCTGCTCGCGCAGCACGCCGGACCCGCGCGCGCCGCGGAGAAGGGAGCCGCCGGCGAGTACGACCACGGACTCGACGCCGCGCTCGCCTCCGCGGGCTTCAGCGAGGTCGCGCTCGGACCCGAGACCGGCTTCCTCGAGGCGGCGCTCCTGTGTCGGGCCGTCGCGCGCGCCGGCGGCAGCGTCGCCTACGGCGCCGGCGCGTTGGTCGCGCCCGGGGTCGCGGGTCGCGCCCTGCCCGGCCCGGTCGCGCTCGCGCGCGCGGGCGACACCGCGCCGATCCGCTTCGGCGCCGACGCGCGCACGCTGCTGCTCGACGCGGGCGACGAGGCGCGCGTCATCCGGCTCGAGCCCGACGCGGCGACGCGCGTGCGCACGAACTTCCTCTGGCCGATGGGGCGCGTCGAAGTCGCACGCGACGCGGGCACGTCGCTCGGACCGGGCTCGGGCGCGCGAATGCGGCGCTGGTGGCGCGTCGCGCTCGCGGCGGAGCTCGTCGGCTGCATGGAGTCGGCGCTCGCGATCACGCTCGACTACGTGAAGCGCCGGCGCCAGTTCGGGCGCGCGATCGGCTCCTTCCAGGCGGTGCAGCACCGGCTGGCGCAGGCGACCGTGATGCTCGAGGGAAGCCGCTGGCTCACCTACGAGGCCGCCGCGCGCGGCGCGCCGGACGAGTCGGCCGCACTTGCCGCGGCGCACGCGGCCGACGCCGCGCAGCTCGTGTTCCGCGAGACACACCAGCTCACCGGCGCGATGGGCTACACGCGCGAGCATCCGCTCCACGTCTTCAGCATGCGGCTCGCGGCGCTGCGCCACGAGATGGGCGGGCTCGCCGCGCAGCGGCGCGAGGTCGCGCGGGCGCGCTGGGCGCTCGCGTGAGCCCGCGGTGGACGCTCGCGTGAGCCTCGACCTCGAGCCCGACGACGCGCAGCGTGCGATCCACGACGAGCTCGCGCGGTTCGCGGCCGAGAGGTGCGGCGAAGCGTTCTTGAAGGCACACGTCGACCGCTTTGCGATCGACGTGTGGCGCGAGCTGGCCGCGCTCGGCGTGCTCGCCCTCGCGACACCGGAGGGAGACGGCGGAGCAGCCGAGCTGTGCCTCGCCTGCGAGGCGCTCGGCGCCGCGGTCTTTCCGGGACCGCTCTGCGCGAGCGTGCTGGCCGCGCAGATCCTTCCCGAAGCGGAGCGGCGCGAGGTGACCGCCGGCCGCGCGATCGTCTCGCTCGGCACGCCGCCGCTCCTGCCGTTCGCTCCGGTCGCGACGCTCTTCCTGGCGCAGGACGGCGACGCAATCCGCCTTGCCACGCCGCGCGGCGAGGTCGCGCCGCATGCGACGCTCGGCGGCGAGCCGTGGGGGCGCGTCGCGCTCGATCTCGGCGACGAGTTGCCGGCGAGCGAACGCGCCTTCGCGGTGCACGATGTGGCTCTCGCCGCCTACACCGCCGCGGCGGGCGCCGCGCTCGTCGCCCGTGCCGCCGAGCACGCGCGCACGCGCCGGCAGTTCGGGCGCACGCTCGGCGAGTTCCAGGCCGTCTCGCACCCGCTCGCCGACTGCGCGATCCGCTGCGACGCGGCGCGCATCCTCGCGCGCGCCGCCGCCTGCGCGATCGACGCCGACGAGCCGGACGCCGCGACGCGCGCCGCCTCGGCCCGGCTCTCGGCGCGCGCCGCCGCGCTCGAAGCCGCGCACACCACCCACCAGGCGTTCGGCGCGCAGGGCATCGCGCTCGAGGGCCCCGTCTTCCACGTCTCGCGCCGCATCCGGCAGCTCGCCTCGCAGCCACCGGGCGACACGCGCGCACGCGCCGCCGTGCTCGCGCCCTACGCCGCGTGAGGCGCACTTGAACTTCGGCTTCTCGCACGGGGCCTTGCGCTTTCGCGACGAGGTCGTGGAGTTCCTGCGCGACTGGCTCGATCTCGACGCCTTCTTCCTGCAAGGGCACCGCTGGCCGCGCGTGCGCGACTTCTTCCGCGCGCTCGGCGAGCGCGGCTGGCTGTCGCTCGGCTGGCCGGGCGAGCCCGGCGCGCGCCCGATCGAGTTCGAGTACCTGCTCTGGGACGAGATCGCCTACGCGCGCGCAGCGCGCAATCCGCTCGCCTCTGGCATCGTCGCGAAGACCATCGCGCGCCACGGCGACGACGCGCAGCGGCGTCGCTGGCTGCCGCCGATCCGCCGCGGCGAGCTCCACTTCTCGCTCGCCTACTCGGAGCCCGAGGCTGGCTCCGATCTCGCGAGCCTGCGCTGCCGCGCGACACGGCGCGGCGACGTCTACGTCGTCAGCGGGCAGAAGTGCTGGCAGTCCTACGCGGGCGACATGGATTGCCTCTGGCTCCTGTGTCGCACCGGCACGCAGGAGAGCCGCGGCGCGGGCCTCACCTTGCTGATCGTCGACAAGGCGACCCGCGGCGTCGACGTGCGTCCGCTGCCGACCCTCGACGGCGATCGGCTCTACGAGGTGCATTTCCACGACGCGGAGGTGCCCGTCTCGCAGCGCATCGGGGCCGAGAACGGCGCGTGGGCGATCATGGGGACCGCGCTCGCCGACGAGCGCCATATCCAGTTTCCGCCCGCGCGCGTACGGCGCGATCTCGAGGAGGTCGTCGCGTGGGCGACGGGACAGGGCCTCCTCGGGGATCCCGTCGCGCGAAGGACCCTCTCGGACCTCGCCGTGCGCGTCGAGGAGGTGGAGGTGCTCGCGCTGCGCGTGCTCGACGCGATGCAGCGCGGCGCGAACGCGGCCGTCGCGGCGGCCGCGAACAAGGTCGTGCACACGCTCGTATGCCAGGAGATCGCGCGGGCTGCGCTCGACCTCGGCGGGCCCGAGGCGCTCGTCCAAGGCACTCGCGTCGAGCTGCTGTGGCGACAGAGCCTCTGGGAGACGATCGGCGGCGGCACCTCGGAGGTGATGCGCGGCATCGTCGCGCGCCAGCAGCTCGGGCTCGGTTGACTCTTTGCCGGGCCTTCGCTCGGCTGCGCCTGTCTTTTGCGGGGGCCCGCCTTCGCTCGCCTTCGGCTCGCTGCGCGCGCCTTCGGCGCTTGCGCGCGTCGGCCGACTTGCGTCGGCCTCCTTGCTTCAGCCGGGCCTTCGCTCGGCTGCGCCTCGCTGCGCGTCGGCCGACTTGCGTCGGCCTCCTTGCTACTTCCGCGGGC
>Ga0335082_10009064_pt1 | contig 10832 bp, 8 predicted proteins | sample Lox_Sample_41_FD_206718 | JGI IMG/M metagenome (GOLD analysis project Ga0335082, IMG submission 206718) | Soil microbial communities from Loxahatchee National Wildlife Refuge, Florida, United States - Lox_Sample_4.1 | ecosystem: Environmental > Terrestrial > Soil > Wetlands | place: USA: Florida... | reverse complement strand
GTTATGCGCTTGGCGCGGCAGACTACCTGACCAAGCCTATTGATTGGGAACGACTCGGTGTCATTTTGCACAGATACGAGTGCCCTCGTCCGCCGTGCCCGATGCTAATCGTAGAGGACGATAGCAGCATGCGGGATCTGCTGCGCCGCAGGCTTGAGAAAGAGCAGTGGACAGTGATCGAGGCTGAAAATGGCCGGACAGGGTTGGAACAGTTGGAAAAAAATCAACCGGAACTCATCCTTCTTGACCTCATGATGCCCGAGATGGATGGCTTTCAGTTTTTGGATGAGGTTCGTAAGCACGCAAGCTGGAGATCGATTCCCGTCATTGTGATTACCGCCAAAGAGCTTAGCTCGGAGGATCGGCAAAGGCTCGATGGGACCGTAGAGAAGATTCTCCACAAAGCAGCGTATAGCCGGGAGGATCTCATGGTCGAGGTTCGTAACCTGGTGAACGCCTGCATGCGTTCAAAACTCAAAGGGCCAAAGGAAATCACCGATGCCTAAAATCCTACTAGTAGAGGATAACGAGATGAACCGAGATATGCTGTCGCGGCGGCTCGAGCGGCGGGGATACCAAATACTCATTGCCGTTGATGGCGAGCAGGGAGTCGCGAAGGCCCAGTCGGACGCGCCCAACCTAATCCTGATGGATATGAGTTTGCCCGTGTTGAATGGCTGGGAAGCCGTGCGCCAGCTTAAAGCGGCGTCAGAAACTCGGGCCATTCCGATCATAGCACTGACGGCGCATGCGATGCTGGGAGATCGGGAAAAGGCTATCGAGGCGGGATGCGACGACTTCGACACGAAGCCGGTCGAGCTGCCACGGCTCCTGGACAAGATCGAAGCCCTGTTGGGTCGGAAGACGGCGTCGTGATAACAGACCCGACTATGCTCGCCCAGCTGCGCCACGAGTTGCGCACGCCGCTGAACCACATTATCGGCTACAGCGAGCTGTTGCTGGAGGAGGCAGCGGAAAGCGGGGGAAGGGAGTTGGCGCCAGGCCTCAACCGGGTTCACGAAAATGCGCGACAGCTCCTCGGTCTCATCAATAACCTTCTGGCGCTTGGCGGGGGAGAGGCCGCTGGGGTCGACCTGGCATCGGCACGCGGAGAGCTCACTCCTCCCCTGGATCGGATCATTGCAGCTGGCGAGGCCCTATCGAGACAGGTAGATGAGCTTGGCGCTACGCAACTGCGGCCGGACATCGAGCGGATCCTGTCTGCGGCGGGTAAGCTGCAGGCGCTGATCAGAGGGGGTCCCGCCGAAACCACCGTTAGGGGGGCACGAGCCGCGGTGGGAGAATCCACCAAGAGCGGAGCCATCCTGGTGGTAGACGACAACGAAGGCAATCGCGAGATGCTCTCCCGCCGACTAATGCGCGAGGGATACCGGGTCGAGGTGGCGGCTGACGGTCATGAGGCCCTCAAGACACTCGAAACGATGGTCGTCGACCTTGTGCTCCTCGACATCATGATGCCGGAGATGGATGGATACCAGGTGCTGGAAAAACTGAAGTCCAATGATGCATTGCGTGATGTCCCGGTCATCGTGCTCTCGGCCCTGGACGAGATAGAGAGCGTCGTTAAATGCATCGACATGGGAGCAGAAGACTATTTGCCCAAGCCCTTCAATCCCGTGCTGCTGCGCTCCCGGATCGGCGCCTGCCTCGAAAAAAAGCGGCTGCGTGATCTCGAAGTTCAACACACCCGTGAGCTAGCGGAGTGGAATAAGACCTTGGAAGATCGAGTTCAAGAACAAGTAACGCAACTCGATCGCCTTGGTCGTTTGAAACGATTCTTTTCGCCTCAACTCGCCGCCCTGATTATCAGTGGGGACGCCAAGGATCCGCTCAAGACGCACCGGTGCGAGCTTACCGTAGTGTTCCTCGATCTCAGGGGCTTTACTGCCTTCGCCGAAACCGCCGAGCCCGAGGAAGTCATGGGAGTACTTCACGATTATCACGCGGCCATGGGAAAACTCATTCTGGAATACGAAGGAACTTTGGAGCACTTCGCCGGAGACGGGATGATGATTTTCTTCAACGATCCGGTCCCGGTACCCGATCCGGCGGAGCGGGCGATTCGAATGACGCTGGCGATGCGGGAACGAGTGAAAGAACTCACCGTCAAGTGGCATAAACTGAGCTACGACCTCGACTTCGGCGTCGGCATCGTAAAGGGCTACGCCACAATCGGCGCTATCGGTTTTGAGGGTCGCTGGGAATACGGCGCGATCGGCAGCGTACCCAACCTTGCCGCGCGTCTCTGCGGCGAGGCCAAGCCAGGACAAATTCTGATCCCACAACGCTTACTGGCCAGTGTGGAAGAGATGGTAGAAGCTGAGCCTGTAGGCGAGCTCTCACTCAAGGGGTTCCACCGCACCATCACTGCGTACAACGTCCTGCGGCTAAAAGGCTAGAGGGGTTATTTCACTTCGCTACCACAATGGCGATGAAGATAATCTCAACCGCCACTAGCCAACAGCGCGGCAATATTGGTTGTAGTATTTGATTTGCCTGTTCCACCTCGATACGAGTGAAAAGAAATGATCCGGGGCATTGGCGTTTCTTCGATGTCCTAAAGGAAAGGCAGCGCCTGGAAGACCCTCTGACCAGCGTTGTGATAGCAGGAAAGTTCTTTGCCTGTCCAGGCATAACTGTGGCAGGACACTAGTGTCCTGTCCCTGAAGTTCGCTACATAATTTCCGCATCATTGCGGGCCGAAAAATCTCCCCTTCCCCTCTTTTTCCAAAGAGGGGTTAAGAGCCCCAGGAAGGAAATTCCCCCTTTGAAAAAGGGGGATCAAGGGGGATTTGAGCTCGACTTCAGTTGGTGCCGTCGCTTGGACTTCTTAAACCAACTTCTGAGACAGCACACTAGCTAGAAGAGTGGAGGCTTTCACCGGTATAGGTCTGCAAAGATCCGGCGATCGCTTCGTTTCAAGGCCGGCAGCAGGCGGGTGGCAGGCTATCCTCGCGTATCAAAAAAACGCATTACGCCCGAGAGGAGAACGGGTCTTCGCCTTTTGCCTTAATAAGATAAAAGACCGTGATAGCGACGCCGATGGTAATAAAACTGTCGGCGACGTTGAATGCCGGCCAATGATAGTTTGACCAATAGAAGTCCAAAAAATCGATGACCTCCCCGTAAGCAAGTCGATCGATAAGATTACCGATGGCGCCGCCGAGGATAAAAGCAAGCGCCGTGATCAGACCTGTTTCCCTGTCCGGCAAACGCCGCACCATCATGATAATGAACCCAATTGCCAGGATGGAAAAAAGCACGAGAAAGGGCCAGCGAAATTTAGCCGCGCTCCCAGCCAACATGCCAAAAGCAGCGCCGGTGTTGCGGATGTAGGTCAGGCTGAAAAGGTCATCGATCACTGGGATTGAATGGTGGAGCGGCATCGTACGGTCAACGATGAACTTGGTGAGCTGGTCCAAAACGAGAATGAACGTCACCCAGCTTAAGAGCAGTTTAGCTTTGACGCTCAACCTGAAGCTCCCAAGCCGAGAACTTCTGCACAACGAGGACACACGGTGGGGTATGTGGGATTCTTGCCCACGTCACGATCATACTTCCAACAGCGCTCACATTTGTTGCCCTCAGCCTTGGAAACCGCAACGAGGCAGTTCAACAGCACCGCGTCGTAAGTAGAGACTTGATCACTCGGAGCAATAGACGCACCGGAGACATCGGCTTGGGATACAATCAGAATATCTTGGGTCCTGTTCCGGTCAGACTCAATTAGGCCGCGCAGCAAGGAGTTTTGCCCCCCGTTAAGACTAACCAAAACAACTTTAGCATCCAGAGAATGGCCGATAATTCCTTTGTTCCGGGCTTCTTCCAACGCTTTTAACACTTCACTTCGTTCTTTGAACGTTTGATCCCACTTGGCGGCGAGTTCGTCATCCACCAAGCCCCCATCGGGCTCAGGCATGTGCGAAAGAAAGATGCTGCCGGGTTGCTGGTCTGTTGCCGGCATGTACGTCCAAACTTCTTCCGCCGTGAATGAGAGGATCGGCGCCATCAGATGAACCAGTACATCCAAGATGCGGTAGAGAGCGGTTTGGGCGGCGCGTCTTTTTTGCGATTTTGTCCCCTCACAATAGAGGCGGTCCTTAACGATATCAAGGTATTGAGCGCTCAAATCAACACTGCAAAAGTTATTCAGCGTGTGATAGACAACGTGAAATTCGTACTGCTCATAGGCCTCGCGGCACCGATTAAGAACACTGTCCGTCCGTTGCAGAATCCAGCGGTCGAGTTCGTCGAGCTCTTGCGGTGCCACGCTGTCTTTTGCGGGGTCGAAGTCATAAAGGTTACTGATCAAAAACCGGCCGGTGTTGCGTAACCTGCGGTAAGCCTCGACCAAGCGATTGAGAATCTCATCGGAGATTCGGACGTCTTCCCGGTAGTCTTCGGCGGAAACCCACAGACGCAAGATCTCCGCGCCGAATTTTTTCATGATCTCCTGCGGTGCGATCACATTGCCCAGTGACTTGGACATCTTCCGCCCCTTGCCATCGAGCGTGAAACCATGGGTCAGCACCCCTTCATAGGGCGCGCGCCCGCGTGTAACCAGTGAGGTCAACAATGCCGTGTGAAACCAGCCTCGGTGTTGGTCGCTGCCTTCAAGATAAAGACTGGCTCTACCACCTAACCGCGGGTCTCGTTCCACCACTGCGGCGTGGCTTACACCCGAATCGAACCAGACATCCAAAATATCTTCCTCTCGAGAAAAATCTCGGCCGCCGCAGCCGGGGCATTTGAGGTCTGGCGGCACGAGTTCGCTTGTTTCCCGCGTGAACCAGGCATCAGAACCCTCTTTCTGAAAGATGGAAGCGACGTGATTGCAAACCTCCTGGCTGAGTAATGCTTGGTTGCATTTCTTGCAGTACACAGCGGGAATCGGCACGCCCCAAGAGCGCTGGCGCGAAATGCACCAGTCGGGCCGGCTCTCTAACATGCCACGGATACGATCCTTTCCCCAGGGTGGAATCCATTGCACCTCGTCGATGGCTTTTAAGGCTTGCTGTCGCAAGCCTTGCTGCTCCATCGAAATGAACCACTGCTCGGTGGCGCGAAAAATCACCGGCTTTTTGCAGCGCCAACAATGCGGGTAGCTGTGCGAGAGTTTTTCCTCTCCAAGCAGCGCACTGCCATCCCGCAGTTTCTGAATGATTTTCGCGTCGGCTTTGAAGACAAACTCTCCTTGGAGATCACCGGCCTCGGCGGTAAATTTTCCTTCGGCGTCGACCGGCGCCATAACCGGAAGCCCGTACCGCAGCCCGACCTCATAGTCTTCCTGGCCGTGGCCGGGGGCAATATGCACACATCCCGTGCCCTGATCTTGAGTAACGAACTCACCGAGAACGATCTTGGAATCGCGATTCATCCACGGGTGGCTACAAACGATGCCTTCTAATTCTGAACCGGCCCAGGCTCCACCAGTCACTTCGTAATCCTTGGGTTCAAACCCGACGGCCTTCATTACGTTAGGAATCAGCTCTTGGTTCAGGATGAGTTCGCCTTGCGGAGTTTTGACCTGCCGATAGATAAATTTTGGGTGTACCGCTATAGCTTGATTAGCTGGCAGCGTCCACGGTGTCGTAGTCCAGATCACGAAGTACGTTCCTAATGTCGCGTCTGGAGTAAATTTTCCATTCGGATCCTTGACCCTGAATTTCACATAGATCGACGGCGACGTGTGATCTTCGTACTCCACTTCTGCCTCAGCCAACGCTGTGACGCACGACGCGCACCAATAGACCGGTTTCTTTTGCCTATAGAGGGCGCCCGACGCAGCGATCGCTCCAAGTTCCCGGATCTCTTGAGCCTCGTAGGAAGGGTCCAGTGTCCGGTAGGGGTGCCCCCAGTCTCCCAACACTCCCAGTCTTTTGAATTCTTCCCTTTGAACCGAGATGTATTTTTCCGCATATTCCTTACACAGACGGCGGATTTCTACTTTGGTCATCGCCAGTTTCTTCGCCCTGCCGATGTCTTTCTCGACCTGTAGCTCGATGGGTAAACCGTGACAGTCCCAACCGGGAACATAAGGCGCGGCGTGGCCCGTCATAGCCTTGTATTTTACAATGATGTCTTTGAGGATCTTGTTGAGAGCATGGCCCAAATGAATGTTGCCGTTGGCATAAGGCGGACCGTCGTGGAGAACGTACTTTGGCTTGCCCTTGTTGGCATCGAGGGTTTTAAGATAGGTCTGCTCGAGTTCCCACTTTTCGACTTGGCGCGGTTCGTTCTGAGGGAGGTTTGCCCGCATGGGGAACTGGGTCTTAGGGAGATTTAATGTTTCTTTATAGTCCATGAGTTCCAGTGATGTTCTGCCGAGACTCGAAACGGCTTAGAGCTACTTGTTGTGATTCAATCCTCTCACCATACGAAAGGCGAACTTATCGGCCTTGTTTTCTGCATCCGCCCAAAACACATAATGACCCATCTCGTGATAAAATGTGTTGATCCATCTGCGTTCTGAGTTATATTTTCTTCCTTTCTTCCAATTTTCCGGGTGAACCAAATAGATTTGGCCGTTCTCATACGTCTTGCCCGCGGTCTTACCCCAGTCAATGTACTCGAACCATTCGATCTTGGGATTTTTGAGGTGATAAAAACGACAAAGCGCTGAGACGGCCTTCTTAAAATCATGCAGCTTATATTCATGAAAATAAGCGGAAAGTAGGCGATCGATTACACGACGCTCCTTCAGGGGAGGCAACATCATCCGCATGACACTTATCCTGCACCAAGAAAATCTATAATTTTTTACCATAGAATAGCCGTAATAGAAACATGGCAGCCGTAACTTCCAATGCCGTCATATTGAACAACTTGTTGTTTTTATTGAAGTTTAATTCCATGAGCCGTCACCGCTATGAACAAAATGGACACTTCCAATTCACTTGCGGCACGGGTGAAAGTGTCGTAGATTAGGCTCCTTTAGATTCTCTGCGCAGGAATTGACGGAGTTGATGACGCGGTGGTTTGTTCAAAGAGTCGCTTATGCGGCGACCCGGTTTGGTTTCGGGGTAGGATGCCTCGCGATACGAATATTTCCGCGTCATTGGATATATCTCCTCTCTGACGCCCTAGCGAACTTAGGCTTCGTTTTACTTCGCAGCTTCCGCGTAAGATCAATCAATAATGTAAGGATCGCTTTAGGCGATGGTTTAGACCCGGTGAAAGCGCGAGAGACAGTGCGTCGTTCGCTGCAAAATTTTTTTCACGCCTGTGTGGAGATGGTGTTTGCTTTAGAATCATCAGATGACGAGTTACGCTCCACGATTTCGATTTCTGGACGCGAACATCTTGATGCCGCTCTCGCAAAGGGTAACGGTGTTATCGTTCTGAGCGCCCACTTGGGCAATTTTTTCTTGGTTGGCACGCGACTGGCTCTCGAAGGCTACTCAACCCATGTCTTGGTTAGTCAACCGGACCATCGGCGGTTTGCCCAACTGATGGACCATTATCGTTTGCAAGTCCGCCAACGGACAATTCATGCTAGGCCTCGCCGCGATGCGCTCAAGGAATTGCAGCTAGTGCTAAAGCGAAACGAACTCGCCGTAATCATCGCTGATGAATATCGCAGCGGCAACGGGATTCGCGTGCCGCTATTTGGCCGAACGGTATTAGCCCGACGCGGACCCGCGACTCTCGCTTTGCGGACGGGCGCGGCGATCGTCCCGGCTTGTATGGTGCGCCAGCCCGACAATAGCCTTACATTGATTATTGAGCCAGAATTGGAGCTCGTCCGTTCGGGCGAAAGCAAAATAGCGATCAGGGAAAGTACGCTGCGCATCACACAGTGGCTCGAAAGAACAGTGCGTACGTATCCCGACCAATGGAACTGGATGAATATTCGCTGGTGGGAAACTGACAAAAGCGCTTTAATGACCGCGCCGCATTATTTAAAGGTCTCTGGCCATACCCAAAGCACTGCGCATGATCGCAAAACATTTGTCATCCCGAGTGAATGCGCGGGGTCTAAAAAAGACTTCTCTCGGAGCCGGTCCTGAGCAGCGTCGAAGGGCTCCAAAAGACACGAGACTTCAACAAAGACTAATTTTCGTAATAGAACACAGTCAGCAAAGGGAGATTGAAGTGACCATCAAAAAGAAAGAATTAGAAGGCCTAAAGAACAAAGTAGCCTTAGGTAACCGAATTATGTTTCACCAAGGCCTCGCTGACTATCATGGGCATGTGAGCGCTCGTATCCCTGGCACGCGGAAATTTTTCATCAAACCGGTGTTGGCGCCGCTCGGTGAGATTAAGGGTAAAGATGTTATCCTCGTCGATATCGAAGAATACATGGAGGTTTGCGAGCAGAATTACGCGACAGCAGGTAATAAACGAGCGGTAACTAAGCTTAAAAAACCGCCTCGTGAGACCATGATTCACGCGGCCATCTATAACGCGCGCCCCGATGTTAACTCCGTTGTTCACACGCATCAGACACTAGCGACTGCTTTCTCTGTGGCGGGAACACCGATATTGCCGATCTACAACCAGGCTGCTGTGTTTGCGCCCGAGACACCGATTTTTCCCAGTCCCCGGCTCATCTATACGATCCAGGATGGAAAAGAAATTTGCCAGACATTAGGCAACCGCCAGGCAATGCTGCTAAAGGGTCATGGCGTTATTGTGTGCGGGGATAGCTTGGAATATGCTACCGTGCATGCGATCTACCTGGAACGGACCGCCTACATGCAGTTTGTGGCTAGCTGCGTGGGAAAACCGACGGTCATGCCTCAGGGCGACATCGACTACATGAAGGAAAACATGACGTACCGTTCGTACGATGCCTTTGCCTATTTTAAGTCTCTTTTACCTAAAGGCGGGAAACTATAACGGTGCGAATCACGGTTGACTAAGGAGGTAATGCAAATGGCGAAGCCGGAAAAGCAAGCGACCTCGGGTGTGAAGAGGGGTCCGATTCAAGACCTACGCGAATGGCTCGAGCGCGTGGAGGAAATGGGCGACTTGGTTCGCGTTAAGCAGGCGGTTAGTTGTGAAGAGGAAATGAGCGCCATCGGTTACCTCGTCGCGAAACAGAACCCATCGCCGGCGATTCTTTTCGATAACATAAAAGGCTACGAGAACAGCCCTTTCAAAGCCCGGCTCCTCTGGAACATTCTCGGTCCGAGCATCCCGCGCATCGCGCTGACGATGGAAGAATCTCCGGATACGCCAACCGTGGAACTCATCCGACGCGTTAAAGAAAAATTGAAATCGCGCACACTACCGCGGGAAGTGTCGCAGGCGGGTTTCTACGAGAACACCCTCATCGGGGACAAGATCGACCTGACCCAGTTGCCGATACCCAAACACTGGCCGCTGGATGGCGGACGTTATGCCGGTACCGCTGACTGCGTGATCACCCGGGACCCCGATAGCGGATACTTAAACGTCGGCACCTATCGCATGATGCTCCAGGGCAAGAAAGAGTGCGGGCTTTATCTCTCGCCTGGTAAAGATGCGCGCTTGCATATCACCCGCTCTTGGCAGCAGGGGAAACCCGTGCAAGTCGCCGCGGCCTGGGGTATCGACCCGTTGTTCATGGTCCTCGGCTCACAAACATTTCCCAAGAATGTTTCGGAGTATGAATATTTGGGCGGTATTAAGGGCGAACCGATTCCGGTCGTCAAGGGAAAAACCACCGACCTGTTGCTGCCGGCCAATGCCGAATTTGTGATCGAAGGAATCATCAAGCCGAATTCGGTAAAAAGCGAAGGGCCTTTCGGTGAATTTCCCGGTTACTACGGTAGACCTGAAGCGGGTTGCCCGCTGGTCGAAATCACCGCCATTCACTACCGCAACAATCCGATCTTGACGAATGCGTTGATGGCCGACTATCCGTCCAACGAACAGAGCGGATTTTTCTCTATCATTCGTTCCGCGCGAATCTGGGATGATTTAGATAAGCTCGGTGTACCGGGAATTCAAGGGGTTTATGCTCATCCCGCCGGCGCAGGTGGATTTGGCATGACAGTGATAAGCCTCGAGCAACGTTACGCCGGCCATGCAGCGCAGGCTTTGGCTCTTGCTGCTCAGGTTCCAGGTGGCGCTTATTACACGAAATGGATCATCGCGGTGGATGAAGACATCGACCCGACGGATATGGACCAGGTTATCTGGGCGATGAGCAGCCGCTGCAATCCCATCGACGATCTCGATATTTTGCGCAACACCTGGAGTACTTGGCTCGACCCGACCCAAAACCCGCCGGAGAAGCGCCCGTATGGATCAAAGGCATTAATCAACGCCTGCAAGGAACATCGTTACTTGCCGGTGTTCTCGAAGCGCACTGCGTTACGTAAGGAAATTTACGATAAAGTCGCGGGAGAGTGGAAAAAGCTTGGTTTGCCGGGCCAGATTCCAACGGTACGGGCCTTCGAGGAAGAAAAGAAAGTGGTCTACCACGAAGTGGGCGGTTTCGAGCCCGGTAAACAACCGGGAGAGGAAGAAAAGAAAAAATAGCAGGGAGATAAGAGCAACAATCCCAGGAATGGTAATGACAGTTACCATCCTGGGATTGTATAAACCCGGATTCCGCAATTCAATTGAGTGAGGAGCGGACCTGGAATAGCGAAGACACCCAACCGTGCAGCTTCAAAGTCTTTTTTGTTCTTGCCATGTCGCTTCATTGGCTAACGTACCGGCAGACAGCACTTACGACTCTTGCCATGCTCAGAGGCAGAATGCATTGTCTTCGCTATGGAAGATTTGCTCCTCGCTCATGACTTAAGTTCAACTGCGGAATCCGGGATAAAGAGAGCTAAACTAGTCGCGAGAAAAACAAAATTAGCTGATTGCCTCCT
>Ga0335082_10009063_pt1 | contig 10832 bp, 6 predicted proteins | sample Lox_Sample_41_FD_206718 | JGI IMG/M metagenome (GOLD analysis project Ga0335082, IMG submission 206718) | Soil microbial communities from Loxahatchee National Wildlife Refuge, Florida, United States - Lox_Sample_4.1 | ecosystem: Environmental > Terrestrial > Soil > Wetlands | place: USA: Florida... | reverse complement strand
CGATTCCCTCCTGCGTGCTGATGTTCAAGCAGGAGCTGCCGCTGATGTATCCGGAGGATGCCGCCGTCAAGAAGGTCGCGGCGCACATGTTCGACCCGTTCGAGTACCTGATGGCGCGCCACACCGCGGGCCTGCTGCGCACCGACTTCAAGGGTCAGCTCGGCAAGGTGAGCTACCACGTCCCCTGCCACCTGCGGGTGCAGAACCTCGGCCTGAAGACGCGTGACGTGCTCCGGCTCGTCCCGGGCACCACGGTCGAGCCGATCGAGCGCTGCTCCGGGCACGACGGCACCTACGGCGTGAAACAGGAATACCGCGCCGCCTCGGCGAAGATCGGGCGCCCGGTGGCGCAGCGCGTGAGCGCCGCCAAGGCCGACCATTACAGCAGCGACTGCCCGATGGCCGGCCGCCAGATCGAGAGCCTGCTGGAGGAGCCGCGTGCCCCCGAGCACCCGATGCAGCTGCTGCGCCTGGCGTACGGCATCTGAGCGTGCGGGCCATGAGCAAGCTCACCGCCACCGATCTCATGTCCCTCGAGCAGTACGCGCGCGAGCGCCCGCAATTCCGCGCGCGCGTCCTCAGGCACAAGGCGCTGCGCCAGCTTGCGGTCGGCCCTAACACCACCTGGTTGTTCGAGGACCGTCTCACCGTGCAGTACCAGGTGCAGGAGATGCTGCGCGCGGAGCGCATCTTCGAGCCCGCCGGCATCGACGAGGAGCTCGGCGCCTACAACCCGCTGATCCCGGACGGCGCCAACTGGAAGGTGACGCTGCTGCTGGAGTTCGAGCCGGACGCGCGGCCGGCGGCGCTGGCGCGCCTGAAGGGCATCGAGGCGCGCTGCTACGTGCAGGCCGGCGCGGAGGCGCGCGTGTTCGCGATCGCCGATGAGGACCTCGAGCGCGAGAACGCCGAGAAGACCTCCGCGGTGCATTTCCTGCGCTTCGAGCTCAGCCCTGCCATGGTGACGGAGCTGCGCGCCGGGGCCACGCTCCGCGCCGGCACCGATCATCCGCAGTACCGCCACGAGGTCATCGTGGCGGGTGCGGTGCGCAGCGCGCTGCTGGCCGACCTCGCCTGAAGCGCGCGGCGGCGCTGACGCCGCCGCAAGCCACCAAGTACCGCGCCCGGGCTGCTACACTCGCGCCGGCCGCGCGCCGCGCGGCACTGCCTGGAAAGAGTTTCATAGCGTTGAGCCAGTCCTACACCGCTTCCGACATCGAGGTGCTCTCCGGCCTCGACCCCGTGCGGCGCCGCCCGGGCATGTACACCCACACCTCGCGCCCCAACCATCTTGCGCACGAGGTCATCGACAACAGCGTCGACGAGGCGATCGCCGGCTACTGCAAGCAGATCGACGTCATCCTCTACAAGGACGGCTCGCTGCAGGTCGCCGATGACGGCCGCGGCATGCCGGTCGACATTCACCCCAAGGAGAAGGTGAGTGGCGCGGAGCTGATCCTCACGCGCCTGCACGCCGGCGGAAAATTTACCGACAAGACCTACAAGTTCTCCGGCGGCCTGCACGGGGTGGGCGTGTCGGTGGTCAATGCGCTCTCCAAGCGGCTCGAGTGCTGGATCAAGCGCGGCGGCAAGGAATACAACATCAGCTTCAAGGACGGCCGCCTCAACTCCAAGCTCGAGGAGGTCGGCAGCGTCGGCCAGCGCAACACCGGCACCACCGTGCGCTTCTGGCCGGACCCGAAGTTCTTCGACTCCGACAAGTTCTCGGTGCCGCAGCTCAAGCACACCCTGAAGGCCAAGGCGGTGCTGTGCCCGGGGCTGCGTGTCACCTTCAAGAACGAGGCCAGCAACGAGAAGGACGAGTGGTTCTACGCCGGCGACCTGGGCGCCTACCTGGTGGAGGAGCTGGAGAAGGAGGAGCGCATCCCGGCCGAGCCGATCACCGCCACCAAGAGCGATGACAACGACGCGGTCGACTATGCGCTGTGCTGGGCCCCGAACGCCGAGGAGATGATCGCCGAGAGCTACGTCAACCTCATTCCGACCATCGAGGGCGGCACGCACGTGAACGGACTGCGCGCCGGCGTGGCGCAGGCGCTGCGCGAGTTCTGCGAGTTCCGCAACCTGGTGCCGCGCGGCGTGAAGCTCGCCCCCGAGGACGTTTGGAACAAGGCCAACTTCGTGCTGTCGGTGAAGATCCACGAGCCGCAGTTTGCCGGGCAGATGAAGGAGCGGCTCGGCTCGCGCGATGCCGCGCCGCTGGTGGAGGGCTTCGCGCGCGATGCGCTGGCGCTGTGGCTCAACCGCCATCCGGATGCCGGCGAGCGCATCGCGCAGCTGGCGATCGAGAGCGCGCAGGAGCGCGCCAAGGCCGCGCAGCGCGTGGTGCGCAAGCGAATCGCCGGCGGGCCGGCGCTGCCGGGCAAGCTCGCCGACTGCGTGAGCCAGGAGCCGCGCCGCTGCGAGTTGTTCCTGGTCGAGGGCGACTCGGCCGGCGGCTCCGCCAAGCAGGCGCGCGACAAGGACTTCCAGGCCATCATGCCGCTGCGCGGCAAGATCCTGAACACCTGGGAGGTCGACGCCGGGCAGCTGGCCGGGAGCGAGGAAGTGCACAACATCAGCGTCGCCCTCGGGGTCGACCCGGGCTCGGCCGATCTCTCGGGGCTGCGCTATCACAAGGTCTGCATCCTCGCCGACGCCGACTCCGACGGGCAGCACATCGCCACCCTGCTGTGCGCGCTGTTCCTGCGGCACTTCCGCCCGCTGGTGGCGCACGGCCACGTGCACGTGGCGATGCCGCCGCTGTATCGCATCGATGCGGGCAAGCAGGTGCTGTACGCGCTCGATGACGGCGAGCGCGATCAGACGCTCAAGAGGATCGCCAAGGAGTCGCCGCGCACCCGGCCGACCGTCACGCGCTTCAAGGGCCTCGGCGAGATGAACCCCGCGCAGCTGCGCGAGACCACCATCGACCCGCGCACGCGCCGCCTGGTGCAGCTGACCATCGAGGGCAAGGACAACACCGACCAGCTGATGGACATGCTGCTCGCCAAGAAGCGCGCGGCGGACCGGCGCGAGTGGCTCGAGGCCAAGGGCAACCAGGCCGAGGTGCAGGTGTAGGCATGCCGCAGAACCAGGAACTGAACTTCGAGGGCGTCGAGCGCCAGCCGCTGCGCACCTTCACCGAGAAGGCCTACCTCGACTACTCGATGTACGTGATCCTCGACCGCGCGCTGCCGGCGCTCGGGGATGGCCTGAAGCCGGTGCAGCGCCGCATCGTGTACGCCATGAGCGAGCTCGGCCTGTCGGCGGTCGCCAAGCACAAGAAGGCCGCCCTGACCGTCGGCGACGTGCTCGGCAAGTTCCACCCGCACGGCGACACCGCCTGTTACGAGGCGATGGTGCTCATGGCGCAGCCCTTCGCCTACCGCTACCCGCTCATCGACGGCCAGGGCAACTGGGGCTCGCAGGATGACCCGAAGTCCTTCGCCGCCATGCGCTACACCGAGGCCAAGCTCACCCGCTATGCCGAGGTACTGCTGAGCGAGCTGTCCGACGGCACGGTGGAGTGGGTCGCGAACTACGACGGCTCGCGCGAGGAGCCGGCGATCCTGCCGGCACGGCTGCCCAACCTGCTGCTGAACGGCACCACCGGCATCGCGGTGGGCATGGCGACCGACATCCCGCCGCACAACCTGCGCGAGGTCGCGGCCGCGGCCATCCACCTGCTGGAGGAGCCCGAGGCCACCACCGCGGCGCTCATGAAGCACGTGCGGGGACCGGACCTGCCGACCGGGGCGGAGATCATCTCGCCGCGCGCGGAACTGAAGGAGTTCTACGACAAGGGCATCGGCGCCTTCAAGGCGCGCGCCACCTGGGAGATCGAGGAGGGCAACGCCGTCATCACCGCATTTCCCTACCAGGTGTCGCCGACGCGCGTCCAGGAGCAGATCGCCGAGCAGATGCGCGGCAAGAAGCTGCCGATGGTGGAGGACCTGCGTGACGAGTCCGACCACGAAAATCCGACCCGGCTCGTCATCGTGCCGCGCTCCAACCGCGTCGACCTCACCGAGGTGATGAACCACCTGTTCGCGACCACCGACCTCGAGCGCAACTACCGGGTCAATCTCAACATCATCGCCCTCGACGGCCGGCCGCGGGTGATGAACCTGCGGGAAATCCTCGGCGAGTGGCTCGAGTTCCGCACCACCACCGTCACGCGCCGCCTGCAGCACCGCCTGGAGAAGGTGACGCGGCGGCTGCACATCCTCGATGGCCTGATGGTGGTCTACCTCAATCTGGACGAGGTGATCCGCATCATCCGCCGCGAGGAGGAGCCGAAGCCGGTACTGATCCAGCGCTTCAAGCTCTCGGATGAGCAGGCCGAGGAGATCCTCAACACGCGCCTGCGGCACCTGGCGAAGCTCGAGGAGATGAGGATCCGCGAGGAGCAGAAGAGCCTCGCGGCCGAGCGCGAGGAGCTCGAGGCGCTGCTGAAGAGCAAGGCGAAGCTGAAGAAGCTGATCGCCGGCGAGATCCGCGCGGACGCGGAGAAGTATGGCGACGAGCGGCGCACCAAGATCATCGAGCGCGAGGCCGCGCAGGCGATCGCTGAGACGAGCCTGATTGCCAACGAGCCGGTGACCGTGGTCCTTTCCACGGGGGGCTTCGTGCGCTCGGCCAAGGGGCACGAGGTGGACCCGGGCACGCTCGCCTACAAGGGCGGGGATGGCTTCCAGGCGCTGGCCCGCGGGCGCAGCCTGCAGCCGGCGGTGTTCATCGACAGCACCGGCCGCACCTACGCGCTGCCGGCGCACTCGCTGCCCTCGGCGCGCGGCTACGGCGAGCCGCTCTCCGGGCGGCTCGATCCGCCCGATGGCGCCAAGTTCGCCGGCGTCATGATCGGGGAGCCCGAGGAGCTGTGGCTGCTGGCCACCGATGCCGGCTACGGCTTCACCGCGCGGCTGAAGGACCTCATCACCGACCGGCGCGCCGGCAAGACCGTGCTCTCGGTGCCCGAGAACGCGCACGTGCTGCCGCCCGCACCCGTGCCGGGTGCGGATGCGCTGGTGGCGGCGGTGAGCAGCGAGGGCAAGCTGCTCGCGTTCCCGGTGACCGACGTGCCCGAGATGCCGCGCGGCAAGGGCAACAAGCTCTATGACATTCCCGGCAAGAAGGCGCGCGAGCGCAGCGAGCTGATGGTGGCGCTGGCCGTGGTGCCTCCGCAGGCGAGCCTCGTGCTGCACGCCGGGGAGACGCAGAAGGTGCTCGAGTGGCGCGAGCTGCAGGAGTACCGCGGCGAGCGCGCCCAGCGCGGTGCGGTCCTCAAGCGCGGCTGGCCACGCCACATCCAGCGGCTCGAACCCCGACTTCCCCCCACGCCGGGCTAAGGATCCTTAGGCCCCAGCCGGCTGCGGCTTGTATTTGCGAATAAGAATGATTCGCATTAACATTCGTAACAAGCTTGACGATTCGGGCCAAGAAAAATGTCCATCACTGGCCGCCACGTGGCAGCGGGAGCGGTGTGCGCGCTGGTCGCTGCCTGCGCAGGCGGGGAGGACAGTTCCCCGCCGCCGCCACCGGCCGGACTGTCCCTCAAGGCCGAGGCCGGCAAGGCGCTCTTCTTTGATGTCGCACTCTCGGCCTCGGGCCGCCAGTCCTGTGGCACCTGCCACGTGCCAGAACGGGCCTTCACGGCCGATCCCGCCACCGACCAGGGTCTGCCGGTACCCCTCGGCGGGCGCAATTTCGACCTGCCTGGTTTTCGCAATGCCCCCGCGCTGCGTTACGCATCCCTGACCCCGGCCTTCTTCCTGGACGAGGGCACGCCGACCGGCGGCTTCTTCCGCGACGGCCGCGCCTCCTCGCTCGCCGTACAGGCGCAGCAGCCCTTCGTCAGCGCGTTCGAGATGGCCAACCAGGACGCGGCTGAAGTCGTGAGTCGCCTGCGGGCCTCGCCCCAGACCCTGGCCGCATTCGTGGCCGCCTACGGGGACAGCGCGCTCGCCGATGCGCAGGAGGCGCTCACGGATATCGGTGAGGCGATCGCGGCCTTCGAGACCGAGGCGCCCGAGTTCACCCCCTTTAGCAGCAAGTACGACGCCTGGCTTGCCGGCTCGGCGCAGCTGAGCGATGCGGAGCTGCGCGGGCTGGCGCTGTTCAACAATCCCGGCAAGGGCAACTGCACCGCCTGTCATCCGAGCCAGCGCGGCCCCTACAGCGAGCACCCGCTGTTCACCGACTTCACCTACGACAACATCGGCGTGCCGCGCAGCTGGCAGATCCCCGCCAACGCCGCCCAGCCGGTGAGCCCGGTGAGCGGCGTGCCGCTCACCTACCTGCCGCCGCAGCTGAACCGGCCGCCCGATGCCGAGTACGCCTACTACGACATGGGGCTCTGCGGCCCGTTCGCGCCGGCGGCCAATGATCCGCGCCCGCGGCGGCCGTTCACCGACGCCACCACGCTCTGCGGCGTGTTCAAGGTCCCCTCGCTGCGCAACGTCGCGATCACCGCGCCGTACTTCCACAACGGCTGGGCGCCGAGCCTGCACAAGGTGGTGCAGTTCTATGTCACGCGCGATATCAACAACAACACCGGCAACAACGCGACGCCGGTGCCGCCGGGGCAGGGCGGCAACCCCTACTTCCCGGCCGGCACGCCGTTTCAGGCCGCGGACGGCAGCCCGGATCTGTACCAGTACAACGACCTGCCGGCCGCCTTCGATGCGGCCGTGAACAGCGGCGAGATTCCCTACACGCCGCCGAAGTTCGCCGGCGGCCAGGCCCCGACGCTTGAGGCCGACGAGATCGATGACGTCGTCGCCTTCCTGTGCACGCTCACCGACGGCTTTGACCCACAGAACCCCGCTGCCTACCAGCTTCCCGCGCAGTGCTCCCCGGGAGCGCCCTGATCGCGCACCCGCACCGCCCATCGAAGGATCCCGCCCATGAAACTTCCCCTGCGCTCGCTCCTCATCACTGCCACGCTGCTCGGCGGCGGCGCCCACGGCGTGACGGCCAGCGCCGCCGAAGACCCGGCCAGCACCGCGCGCCTCGACGCCCTGCAGCGCCAGCTCGAGCAGCTGCAGAAGAGCATCGCCGATCTCACCGCCGAGAACCGCGCGCTGCGCGAGCATGAGGCGCAGGTCGACAAGCGGCTGAACGAGCTCGCCGGCGGGGCCGCGGGCGCAGCGCTGGCGCAGGCGAGCCCGTCCGCCGCCGCGCCGGCGAATGCCAGTGCACTGCCGAACGCCACGGCGCTCCCCAACGCCACGGCCGTGCCCGCCGCCGCGGCCCCGGCCGCCGACAGCGGGCTGGTGGCGCAGCTCGGGCAGGGACTGCGGCTGTGGGGTTACGGCGAGGCCTACTACGTCAATCCCACGGACCATCGCGACCAGACGACCTTCGATCTGGCACGGGCGGTGTTCGGCATCGGTTACCGCTTCGATGAGCGCACCGAGTTCAATTCCGAGTACGAGGTCGAGCACGCCGTCGCCTCGGCCGATGATGCGGGCGAGTTCGAGGTGGAGCAGTTCTACGTCGACCACCGCTTCAACGACTGGGTGGGCGCTCGCGGCGGCCTGTTCCTGATGCCCTTCGGCTTGCTCAACGAGAACCACGAGCCGACCAACTTCTACGGCGTGCAGCGCAACTTCATCGAGACCCTGATCATCCCGAGCACCTGGCGCGAGGGCGGCCTCAACCTGCATGGCGATACCCCGTCCGGCTTCGGCTGGAACGTCGGTCTCACCACCGGCTTCAATTTCTCCGCGTGGGACTTCGCCCCCGAGGTGCCGCCCTATCGCAACGCGCTCGAGCTGGAGAACAGCGACACCGCGCCGCTGCAGGCGAGCCACCAGGAGGGCCAGCTCGCCAACGCGCAGCACCTCTCGCAGTACCTGGCGCTCAGCTACTACGGCGTCCCGGGGCTGAAGCTCGCGGCTGCGGTCAGTACCGGCAACGCCGTGCCCGTGGCACCCCCGCCGGGGGCACCGTCGCCGGGCAACATGCGCGTCACGCTGTGGGAGGCACACGCGCGCTGGGCGCCGCAGCGCTGGCAGCTGAGCGCGCTCTACTCGCGCGGCACCATCAGCAACACCGCGCAGGCCAACGCCGCCAACCCCGGTTCACCGAACCCGATCCCGGCGGCCTTCTACGGCTACTTCATGGAGGGGGCGTACGAGCTGTGGCACCGCGAGCGGTACCGCCTCAACCCCTTCGTGCGCTACGAGGTCTACAACATGGGCTCGAGCTACGAGGGTACCCCGGGTCCGCTGATCCCGACCGGACAGGTGCCGCTCTCGGATGCGCCCGGGGACTACGGCCTGTGGCCGCAGAACCACGATCGCGTCTGGACGGCGGGGGCCAACTTCTACCTCGGCCCGCACGTGGTGCTGAAGGCCGACTACCAGTGGTTCGAGGTGAACAAGGACTTCAAGCGCTTCGATCTGGGCCTGGGGGTGGCCTTCTAGCGGGCGGCGCCCAGTACCACTTCCTCGGGCTCGTTGACGAAATAGCCCTGGATGTACTGCACGCCCATCTGCCACAGCACCGCCATGGTGTTGGCGTCCTCGACGCGCTCGGCGATGGTCTGGATCTCCTGAGCGCGGGCCGCCTCGACCAGCAGGCGGATGCGCTTCTGCAGCTCCGGGTCGGCGGCCAGCCCCTGCACCAGGGTGCCGTCGATCTTGACGAAATCCAGCGGCAGCGCCTCGAGCATGCCGGAGCTGTTGCGCCCGGAGCCGAAGCCCTCGAGCGCGAAGCGGAAGCGCCGCTCGCGCAGCGCGGTGGCGAGCGCCTTGACCTCGTTCACGTGGCTGCCCGCGCTCTCCTCGGTCACCTGAAAGCACAGCCGTCGTGGCTCGGCGCGGCTGTTCTTCAGGTGGTTGTCGAGCCACTCGAGGAAGGCGCCGTCGCGCACGGTCTCGCGCGACAGGCGCACGAACAGGCACTCGGGCTTCTTCTGCGCCGCGAACGACAGCGACGCCCCGACCACCCAGCGGTCGATGTTCTTCATCAGGTCGTTGCGCCCGGCGGCGGCCATGAACTCCGAGGGCAGCACTTCCTTGCCCTGCTGGTCGATCATGCGCACCAGCACGTCGAACATGCCGGGGTCCTCGCCCTGCAGGCTCGCGATCGGCTGCTGCACCAGGCGGAAGCGGTTCTCCATCAGCGCCGCCTTGATGTGCTTGACCCACACCTTGTCGTAGGACATCACGCGGCTGTCGTTGTCGGCGCGATCGGAGATGATGCTCTGGTTGCCACCGCGCGAGCTGCCGCGGCGCGCGCACTCGAGCGCATCCTGCACCACGGCATCCAGGTCGGGTTCGGCGGGCGAGACCACCGAGAGCCCGATGGTGCAGGTGACGCCGATGGACTTGTCTTTGATGCGCATGACGTGGCGCTGCACGCGCGTCAGCAGCCGCTCGCTCCAGGCGTTGATGTCGTGCTCGTTGCCGCGCTCGAGCAGCACCAGGAAGCGCACCCCACCGAAGCGGCCGGCGATCTCCTTCGGGTGCAGCGTCTCCTTCAGCAGCCGCGCCACGTCGGTGAGCACTTCCTCGCTCGCGCTCACGCCGATGACGCGCTCGAGGGCGGCGAACTTGTCGATGCGCACCAGCGCCATGCAGCGCATGCCGCCGGCGGCCGGCACCGCCAGCCGCTCGGCCAGCGCATCGAGCAGCTCGTTGCGGCGCAGCAGGCCACCGGCCGGCTCCGGCCGCGGCGGGCTCTCGCGCACCGGGATCATCAGTTCCTCGACCCGGGGACGGGCCGGCACCACCAGCCGCACGCACGGCTCGCCCTCGTGCTCGCCGGCGGTCAGCGTGATCTCGATCGGCAGCACGGTGCCATCCCCGAGCAGAGCGTTGGCGCGCAGCACGTGATCGCTCCAATGGCCCTGGCGGCAGGCGGCGAGCGCGCCGCGCAGCGCGGCGTGCGTGGACTCCTCGAACAGGTCCATGACCGGCTGGCCGGTGAGGCCCTCCTCGACCCCGTACAGCTCGTGCCAGGCCGGGTTGGCCTCGATCACGATGCCCTCCTGCACCTGCAGGATGGCGTCGTTGGAACGCTGCAGCACCACGTCGAGCTGGCTGCGCGCATCGTCGGCGGACTTCTGCATGACTTCGAGCGCGCGCGCGTTGCGGTACACCAGCAGCTCGCGCTGCACCACCACGCTCAGGCGCTGTGGGTGGGCGAGGGTGACGACGTCGCGCGCGCCGCGCTCGAGCGCGGCGGCGATCAGCGCCTCATCGACCGCGGGTGCGAGCAGCAGCACCGGCACCTGCGGGGCCAGCTGGTCGCGCACGGCGATCACCGGTGCGAGCTCCGCCGGCGTGCCGGCGACCACGAGCAGCAGCTCCGGGTTGATCTGGCCGAGGGCATCGCCCAAATCGCGCAGCGCCGGGATCCAGGTGCAGTGGACGGGATGGCCGGCGCGACGCAGGGTGCTGTTGATGGCTTCGACGGGGTCGCGTGCCGCACTCAGCACGATGAGCGGCACGGCGCTCGGCTCGGACAAGGGTGAACTCCCTCACACACCTCAGGCGCGCGGCATGCGACAGAATATAGCACCGGCGGCAGCGGTCCCCGCGTGAGGGGCGTCGCGAAAACGGCCCGGTAGGCGCGGCGCTAGGCGAGCCGCCGGGCGCCGCAGCGGGCCAGCAGCGCGTGCGCGGCTGCCGGCTCGGCGAGCAGCACGCACTTGGTGAGGGCGTCCGCATGCATGGCCCGGCGGGCGAGCACCGCCGCGTAGCCGGCCGCCAGGGCGGCGCGCGGGCTGCCGCGCCGGTAGTAGCCGCGGTGTTGGGAGGGGGCGTGGTGTGCTGGCCATTCGCTCACGGCCACCGCGCCGCTGCGCAAGCGCAGCTCCC
>Ga0335082_10009062_pt1 | contig 10834 bp, 6 predicted proteins | sample Lox_Sample_41_FD_206718 | JGI IMG/M metagenome (GOLD analysis project Ga0335082, IMG submission 206718) | Soil microbial communities from Loxahatchee National Wildlife Refuge, Florida, United States - Lox_Sample_4.1 | ecosystem: Environmental > Terrestrial > Soil > Wetlands | place: USA: Florida... | reverse complement strand
AAATTAAAATAAACCCCGGTAGCTTCCCGGCCGTAGCCGATATCAAGCCGAACGACGAAAGTGTCCATATACAGACGGAGGCCCGTCACTGGGTTCGCCGCCCAGCGGGCAAGGTCGAGATCCGAGAATGCATTCCATACTTTTCCGGCATCGAAACCTACAACCCCGCCAAGACGACGATACAGCGGAAAGCGCACTTCGGCGTTGACGACGGAACCGAGATTGTCGAGGTACCTGTCCTGCGGCGACCCGCGCACAGTCAAATTTCCGCCGATCGAAGAAAGCATCTGGACCGGCAGCGCATTCCCAAATACCCCTTCCCCCAGAAAGCGGGCAGCAAAGACTGTCGCAGGAAGAAAAAGGGGGGAGTAGTATTGCAGCGCAAGCGTGAGCTTTGTGAATTCAGAATTATTGAACGAAGTGTGCACCCCCTTCTCGATGTCGCATTCTGTTACAATTCCCTCGGACGGATTGATGAAGCTGTTCCTCGTGTCGAAGCGAAAATTGACGAACAGGGATTGATAGGATGCCGTGCCCGAATTGTCCGGAGGGAGATAACGAAATGCGCTGGAATCCTGAAAATGGTAGTTCCGTACGGACTTGAATCGCACTCCTTCCTGCAATACAATCAACGGCGAGAACCCATGGCTTACGGTGATGCTGACGTCAAGCGGTTCGCGGGTATAATACTCTCTGCTGCTGAACTCCGAGCGATTTCCGACCCCGAAAAAACTGTTCTTGATCATCTTATCATAGTCTACGGCAAGGTCTACCGCGGCAGGATAGGTTTTTCCCTGTCGAAGCTCGAAATCGGGGATTGAAAAGACAAACCGGTACCACCGTTCCCCTTTCGTACTGTTGAAGGCGGTGCAATCGAACGATTCATTCGAACTCAATTGATCGAGGAAAAAACATTTTGCTCCATAGCCGACGCCGACGTCAGTGTCGTACGACGCGATCGGCAAAGGCTCTATCTTCGAATGGCGGGCATCGACACTATCCGGGGGGTCAGGGACTTGGAGAGACGAATCCACATCTATCCGTTCTGGAGTGTTTGAAGCGCGTAACGCAGGCGGCAGGATAAAAAGAAGAGCGGCGGCGACGGCGGCAAGCAGTTTATGATTCCCCGGATTCACGGTGCGGCTTTCAGAAGATTTCTGTGAGGAGGCGAAGGGATGCTGTGCATCCCCTCGCCCGGTCTTCAAGCTACTTCAATAATAGTAATTTTTTCGTTGAAATAAACGTGCCGGCTTCCATGCGGCAGAAATAGACGCCGCTCGCGAAATTGCCGGCATTCCATGTTACCGTATATTCTCCAGTTTTTATTTGACCGTCGACCAATTCGGCCACTTCCTTACCAAGCACGTCATAGATCTTGATCGTCACATGCCCCGCTTGAGGAACTGAAAATCTGAAGGTCGTGGCCGGGTTAAAAGGGTTTGGAAAATTCTCGGAAAGAGAGAAGGTTGCTGGAATGTTAGACCCGTTGGTCCCTTCACTTCGCACAGGAGATAAGATGTTGTTCGCTGTTTGTGGCGTTATTGTACCTTGCTTTGCAATGTAAGCAGAAAGGACTTGGAACTCCGACGTATCAGAGTATATGTGCGCGTCGCTATAGCTTATATCAAGCCCTTCAACTCCCCTTAAGAAATCGATGATCCCGAGAATGAATTCGGTCGATGCTATCGTATAGGTTGCCGCAGGATCGATCGGCTTGCCTCCCACCGACGCAGAAGCTACTCGAGAGAACTTTGGCTGGTGTGCATTGTAGGTATACTTCATTCCAGCCACCTGAAGAAAATTTTCATCATTCTCTTCGATATCCGAGAGCCCGAATTCCAGGCCTGTGAGTATGCTCGCTCCATCCATCTTGAACATTGCGAGGCGATATCCTAATCCGTTATCAGTATTAAAACCATAACCGACAACGCGGAAAACATCTGCGCCCACCAGCGGCCCCTTGTAGAGCGGCTGCGCCGTCGAACCCCCAGCTTCGATCGCAATCTCCGCACCGGTCGCATCAAGGAATGCCTTGGTGACAAGAAAGCCTATCGGCGTATCCTTCGGTCCATTATACGTTAGCGAGTCTGCGACTTCCGAGAAATTGTCGGTCGCGTAACCGATCTTCTGTGAATAGACCGGCCCGTACGTCGCTTCGATGCCGGCGATTAGCTGCGTCACTGTCGCAGCGACTGTTGGATCTTCGGCAATCGTCGAGTCGAGAGGAATGGCCTTGTACGAAAGCAATTTTACCCTGTTCGCACTCACAGTGAACTGAAGCTTTCCCATGTACTGATAGAAAGCACCGACCTGCACGATGAATGTCGTATCTCCAGAGTGATTCACAACGCATTGTGGTGCTTTCAAGAGAATATGGTCGTGTCCCCCGACAATAACGTTGATGCCGGAAGTAAACTGCGCGATCACATTGTCAACTGTATTTCCGAGGTGAGAAAGCAATATGATCATTGTGCAACCGTGCGCTCGCAATGTATCGACCATCGCTGAAGCTATCGGTACTAGACTCGTGTCAAAAACCGCCGGAGAAGGACTAGACAGGTAGTTCGTCGTCGGGGTTGTCATCCCGAAAATTCCAACTTTGACGGAGCCTTCTTGTTTGATCGTGTATGGATGAATGTAATTCGCGAGAGGGGCAACGGTCGAATCGGGAAGAATAAGATTAGCTGAAAGGAACGGGAAGCCGCCGCTTGGAAACGCCGCCTGAAGGGATTGCAATAACGTTCCCGGCCCCAGATCGAACTCATGGTTCCCCGCCGTCATCGCATCGAAGCCCAAAGAAGCCATCAGTTGAAATTCGGGAACCCCGAAGTACTGATTGAAGAACAGATCACCGATGAATGCATCGCCGGCATGAAGCAACAGCACGTTTGAGTCGGTCTGCCTGGTCATGCCGATGACCGTCGCCGCCCGGGCGATGCCGCCGTGCGAGGCCCTCAGATTATTATCGCGCGGACCGATCGGCGCGAGGTTCGAATGAGTATCGTTCACATGAAGGATCGTGATCGTGTCGGTTTGACCATACACGATCTGTGCCGTCACAAGCACAGCACATAGAGAAAACAGATTCAATATTCGTTGCATAGTATCCTCCGAGAGAAAGACGTTAGTTATTTTCGAGGATTATCATTTGAAGCGCCGCAATTTTCTCTCTCATTTTTTTCCCGGTCAGCGTATAGGTTCCGTTGCCAGAAGAGGGGGAGCTCCCGATGATCCCCCCTACCACAAAGCCCCCCATACCGCCGATCACGAATCCGCTGACCAACGCGGGCGCGTGTCCCGCATCTGACGATGAGGGGGGAGAAATTCCAGGATCCTGGCCATGAGCAGCCTCCACAAAGAGCCCGCCAAGCGCACTGCCGCCGATTAGACCGAATATCGCCCCGGTCCAAAAATGTCCCTCAACATGTCTCTCGATCACGGCAATAGAGTCGACCGGAAGGATGAGCCCCCTTCCGGCCTTTGTCGCATAGAGGACCCCCTCGTGCAATGAGTCAAGCGTACCTGCAGCGATGACCTCGTCGGAAAGAAGAGTCAACCGCCACGGATCCTGCTCTTCCGTTCGGAACGAGTCACGCACGGTCGAAAGATCTCGAAAGGAACCCCCCTCTAAAAAGCGGTCGTGCTGCGCGATGACAGGCTGCGAACGGAAGAGACTCCATAGTCCAAAAAAGACGGCTACCACTGATTCTTTTTTCATAACGCCTCCGTGAGGGATCGTCGTGGATATAACCGATCATTTGCTTGCTTATTTTCTGATCGCATATCCGAAAATAATCGAAATCCTGTTGCCATCCGGGCTGGTCGCATAGACGAAGTCGAGGGGTATGCTCACTCCGCCGTAGTTGAAGCTTTTCCCGACCGCGACGACCAGCGACGTATTTAATCCTTTGTTCCCTCCGATGAGCAGGTTGGGACCCAGACCAAATTCGACGCCGCTCGGCATGCGGACACCCAGGGCCAGCGATGCGCTCGGAATGAGGGTTCCGTATTCGACGCCGGCAACAAGAGGCACGAACTGGACAACGAACGAGGGCCCCCCGCCGTCCGGAATGACCTGATACTCGAACTGCCAGCCGAACTGGCTGAGCGTTGAACCGATCTGTTTCTGTCGAAGCTCGCGCTCAAGCTCTCCGGTTCCCGGAACATACGTGATGCCGAGCCTCGGCCCGCCGAGATTCCGCTGGGCGAGTGTGACCTCGTCCCCCGATGTCGACTGTGCAAGGACCGTTGACGATTGCAGCGCGGCAACGATGAACGGGAGGGCGAATGTTAAGACATGGTGCGTTTTCATATGACCTCCATTGGCTTTGTGGATGATCCGCAGAATCTTCTGCGATCTGGGTGTCAATGTAGTCAACGAATATCTCGCCGTTGTCTTGCAAGGGTCAAGAAATTGTAAAAGAATTGTCATGGCGAAGGGGCGGGCCATCGAGTAGATCGCGCCCCGGCAAATAATGCTTCGTATCTCCCGGTAAACGAATGGAAACGCTTAGAACACTTCACCGACCGATATCCCGAACCAGGGAAGCGCGTGGATTTTCAGAGACCGCTCTCCCCCGGCACCGAAAAATAAGAGCGGACCTACCTTCACGCACATTCCGTCCTCCCGAGGGCGGTAACTATATCCAAACCCGAGAACTCCAAGCGTTCCAAATGTCATTACCCTATTTTTCAGTAATGAGAGCAGATCAACCCCCGCGTCGACGAAGAACCGGTCTCGCACTCCGACAGGATACCAGCTTATGAAAACCGGTACGGTGACTATGGCAGTATCGCCCGTCTCGCTGACGAGAGGCCTTTCATCACTCGGGGCGGACAGTACGCGCGGAACAAACGACAAGCCGACCGTGAAACCGAGATTATCGGTCTCGAGGTGCTCGTAAGAGAAAGAGTATAAAAATCCTTTACCGCCAAGTTCAATCGAGAGCGCGTCCCTCGCGACAAATCTCGTCTGCCCAAAGGTGCTGATGCATAAGCTGCAAATGAGAGAGAAGCAACCCAATATGATTCGTGTTCCTTGCATTGAAGATGAGAGAAGCCAACCGTTTCCAATGCCGTGAGGATTCTTCAATACATTGATTTGAACAGTTCCGCCCGATGGCTTCCAGAATAGGTTTCACGTTTACAACAAGATGCAAAAACCGATCTGCACGGTGTGGACTGATTCACTCAGAGTATTTGTGTACGAATAGCCGTAATAATTCTCTTCCCCCTGGCCGCTATACTTCTGGAACCTGTACTCAACCCGCACCGCCACATCTGACGAAACGTAGGATTTTATCCCTATGCCAAGGTTCAAAACGCCGACTGAAAAATCTATTTTATCAAACGGGACATTGAGAAACGGCGTCGTATTGGCAATACCGTACCCGACAAGAATGAATGGGATCGTTTGGGTCGAGCGATTAAAATTGTAGCAGAGGTTGCCGTTAATTTGATACATGGGATCACTCTGCGATACCACCGCAAATGTTAATTCGGGTTCTAGTTCGAGCCCCTCCGTAACGAAATATCCCACACGCGGGCTGACCAGAAACGCTCCGAACGTGTTAGAGCTGTTATTCGTGGAGATATTTTGGTAAAACCCGGAAAGACTCAGCTCCGTTTTCTTTGCTTGATCCGGCTGTGCAAAAATTGTCGAGGACGCAAGCAGGCCGAGCGATACTATCCGAAATATTTTCATAGCCACCTCCGTAAGGCGTTTTTAGTGCCTTGTTGACGTACTTTATTCAACGACCCTTCTTTTCCTTTCCCCCACACCGTTAATGCATCACGCTTTTAATCTTTGCACACGCAACGATTGTCTGCCTTTCCGCTATTTCAGCAACAGCATTTTCCGCGTTTGCATAAACGTCCCGGCCCGAAGAGAATAAAAGTAAACCCCGCTTGAAACGGAGCTCGCGTTCCATTGAACGGTATACTTTCCTGCGGGGCGCGTATCATCGACGAGCGATGCAACCTCCTGGCCGAGGACGTTATAGACTTTCAGCGTGATGTGTGCGCTTCCAGGGATCTCGAACTGAATGGACGTGCTCGGGTTGAAGGGATTCGGGTAATTCTGCTCGAGCTTGAACTCCTGCGGGACGAGCTGACTGGTTGACTGCACGCCGGTAGGGTCGTTGAATTTGTTTTCCGAGTCGTACAGCGTTTGCGCACTTATCGCGGCGGCGGTCACTGCCGATGCCCCGTTTCCGGCAACGACGGCGATTGCAACAGTCACTGAATCACCGGGCGTGAGAGTAAACGGTCCAGCGCTCGTTAGCACGCGGTAGTCGCCTGCCAGATCACACACAGATGTACAGGTATCCTTCTTCATCGCTGTGTACCGTCCATCGTCTGTTATCGGATCATCCGGGTTCACCCACCATGTCATGCGGGCAGGCCTGCGATCGAGCAAGCGCACCCCCATTGTCACTCCCTCCGGGGCCGTTGAGTCGTACATGTAAATGAGGAAGTTGTTCTTGTCAATCCCGACCTTATCGTGCGCGCCGTATTGGGAGACATCGAAATCGAATGCCAATCCGATATAGGCATCGTTTATGTTCTGCTGAGAATACGGTCCGAAACCGGGCTCATAATAAATCGTGAATTTGTGGATCGTGAAGTCGGACATCTTCGGCCCATAATTGTCCGAACGGACGACAAGATGCGAGATGTCGTCAAGCCGTTCATTGTCCATGTCCGTGAAATACGTCCTGAGACCGCATACTGAAGATCTTGTCAAGTGGGAAAAATTCGAGAGCGGGGTCCATGTGGTGAAATCAGGGCCTTCGTAGGCTCCCCCCGAGACGACGGTATCATTATCGATCAGGCCCCCCACCCAAAGATCCCCTTCGAACAAATAATTAGGACTGGAGAGATTCGGCCACCGTCCGCTCGGCTGGGTTGTATCGACCGTATTGTACCCGAACTGTCCCGTATTTGTGATCGTCATTCCGAGGTTCGATGTCACGAGCGAGGCGTACGGGCATCTCCGACGGAGGCTAAAATTGGCGGCGGGATTCTGCGCATTGTCATTCACAATTATTTGTTCCGAACACTGCTGCAGCGGAACTCCCCCGGTACGTGAATAAAATTGACCGGCGTAGCGATGTTCAGGGTCGGATGCCCGGAGGACATAGGTTCCGGACGGGAGTGCAAGAAAGTAAAAGCCTTCGTCGTCCGTTTCCGTGAATTCCTGGATACCGCCATCAACGTTCGCAGCGACAATTTTTATTCCTGCTATCCTTGCAATCGTCGAATCATCAATGGCCGTTCCAGAGATCCCCGCCCCCTCACTCAGATTGAAGTTAATGTTCCGCACCACGGACTCGGCAGAAACATGTATGCTGTCCGGGCTCTGCCACGAGTTCTTGTGGTTGTACCATTGTGTGGTGAAACCTGGCGCATATGCACTTGCTAGGTATATTCCGGGCGAAAGACCTGGAACCGTGTAATTCCCCGTCAGGTTGGATGTGCCCATTTTGTAACACGAACCGTTCTGGATGCCCACCCATGCTCCCGAGATCGCCCTTCCGTACGAATCTAGTACCTTCCCCATGACCGTCGACCCGAGCGGCATCTTGAAGTCGATGTTATTTCGAGTCTCCTCTATTCCCAGATCGATCGCCGTGGCAGAATCCCTTGTCGAGACGTTATTATACCACCAGTCTGCGTAGCCGTCTTTTTCCGCCTCGAGATAAATGTCCGTTGCGGGGGGAAGGCCTCCTACCTCATAGTGCCCGGTATCGTCGCTGACCGCATAAGCGATGAACGAACCGAGCTGGTTCGTTGCAAGAACCTCAGTGCCTGAAAGCAATTCATTCTTCCGGCTTTGCGTCGTTCCGGTTATCACTCCTCCGCGAACAAGGATGAAATTGATGTTACCGGTATTTTGGTCGGTCGTGACGCTCACCGGCGTGGCATCGGCGAAGCTGCTAGCGCCGTTATACCACTGATCGAGATATGATGATGCGACGGCGGAGACGAAGTAGTGCCCGGTCATCAACCCGGTGGCCTTGTAATAGCCCGAGTCATCAGAAAACGCAAACGATTGCCAGACGGACAAACTGTCGTAGACCACAACCTGGACGTTCGGTATCACCTTCCCCTGCCTATCGACAACATTTCCTGAAATACTTCCTCCGAGGGAGAGAGCAAAATCAATGTTCGGCGTGTCATACCCTTGCACGGTCTGGATGGGGGTCGCTGTTGCAAGAGTAGATGCCTGATGGTACCACTGACGAACGTACCCTTCGGCCTGAGTATAGGCAAAATACTTCCCGGTGTTCAATGGTCCGACAGTAAATTTTCCAGATCCCCCGGACCACCCTGTCGAGACCTCAAGCCCTGCGCTGTCAAAGGCGATCACGTCTGCATCCAGGATCGGTCTTCCTCCATTATCGGTGATCGTTCCGGAAAAACTCCCGCCACGGACCATCGGAAAATCTATTCGCTGAATGCCGCCGAAGATCGACGCGGAAGCTGATGCCCCGTAATAATAGCTTGAAGAAACATCAACCGAGTAAGAACCGTCGGAGAGGCTCATTTGATAATACCCGCTATCGTTGGACACCGCGGTAACGTATGCTGACGATCCATACACCGAGATCGATGCGCCCGAAACAGGGGCCTTCGTCTTCGAATCAGTGACAAAGCCGCGAATCCCACCCAGGACTTTTTTTACGACTAAATTGACATTGACGGCTCCGGCCTTGACAATCGGGGGGGTGGTCGTGAGTAGGTATCCTGGCGGGAGAGACGGAGTGACGATGTAGAGCTGCGACGAAGCTGTGTCGACTGGAATACTGTAGCTCCCGTTCGAAGAAGAAACGCTTGAATTTGGGAGCGTATCGCTTTGGGCACTGATCGGAACACCCCCTATGCCGGACTGACCGAGGGTGATGTTTCCCGAAATCGCGCCGGTCGCCTTGATGATCGAAATATCCTTGTTGATGGTGCCGCTCGCCTGAACCGGAACGGTGCATGAATTCACCCCAAAATAATCGTTCGACCATTGAACTTCGACGTAGAGAGTCCATGTCCCTTTGCTCGCGCCGATTTTGTAGTATCCGTTCGAATCTGAATACGCGATCGTGGGGGGGGAACTCGATGTGTTATTCATCTCGGCGACGATTGACGCCCTCGATACTGCCGCACCCATTTGATCCCTTACGTATCCCTCGATAAATGCCGGCGCAACCGTATAGACAAGATTAACGACCGTCGTATCGCCCCAGAGGTTAATTACCCTATCATGAGGCGGAAGATATTCGCTTAGATTTCCCGTGAAGGCATCCGCGAATAAATCTATGCCGGTGCTTTCCAGACCGGAAAAGTAGAGGGCAAATTTTCCGCTTGAATCGGTGAACGCAACTTGTTCATTAGCATCATACGCGATGATCGCAACATTTGGTGTTGCTGGAACCACTGTCCCGAGGAGAACAGACGAGCCCGTCGCCGGTTTGACCGTCAACGTTGCCGTCGCGACGGATTGATAATCATTCACTACAACGATGAAATTTCCGATCGCCGGAAATTCACCGGTCTGAATCGTCGTTCTATAATTCCCTTGCGACGGGTCATAGTCGTTGTCATCGTTATCCATGAGAAGCATACGTTCCTGGATAAGAACATCCTGGGCGCTGAGCATTCCGTCGCCGTCGGCATCCAGATAAATGCTCATCGATGCCGAAATGGCGTTCGGCGAAAAACAAAACGTCAGCGTTACCGGGTCGCCGACATTGATGGTGTCATTTGCTACACCATTGAGGAAGAGGCTGGAGGTCAGCGCGCGCATTCCTGAACCTGCCTTGGCTGGATTGTGAACCTTCGGCGCTGTGAAGAATTTTGTCGGCCTCCCGAAGATAGTCACGCGCTTGCTTGTTTGAACGGCAGCAGCTTTTCGAGCTTTAGCTTTTTGCCGGGCCCTCACGGAAGCTTCATGGATTTTCTTCGCTAAAACACGTCCGCGGTGGATTTTCCTCAGGGTTTGAACCTGACGATCGAATTTTTGGCTCGCCTCCCTGAGTGCCCTCAAACTGCTGTCGCGGGTTGACGTACGGGAAACGGTTCTACCGTTCGTGGTCATAACGGTATTTTTGCTGTTGTCTGCTTTCGAGCCGATCCGGCTGTTCCCGGCGGCGACGAATAAGAAAATGAATGCAGCCGACAATGAAAGAATCAAAGCACGTGTTTTCATGATGGTCCTCCCGGAATGAGGAATGATGCGAGCCCCTCAAATTTCCCCGACAACACATGGCTTAGGATTATCTGGAGATCAATGTAATGGCCGTTTCGCTCCTTTTTGTCTCGAATCTGTCAAGGATTTGTAAAAGAAATGTCATAGCGGATGGGAGGTTCGTGCGAACATTCTCACGCCTTCCCGCCGCTGAAAGGGCACGGCAGAAAGGATGCACCGGTGATGCTCAGGCTACTTCACGAACTTGTAGCCCGCCGTATGAACGGTGAGGAGATGGATTGGTCTGGAGGGGGATGGTTCTATCTTCTTCCGTAAGGAGAGAATATAATTATCGACAGTGCGGGTCGTCGGCATTGCATCGTATCCCCAGACCTCATCGAGCAGCATGCTGCGTGAAATGACCTTCCCCTCACGTTCGACGAAAAACTTCAACAACTGAAATTCTTTTGCGCTCAGTTTCAGCTTCTTCTCCCCTTTCGTGGCTTCCTGTCTTTCAAAATCAGCGTGCACGTCGCCGAATCGGACCTCCCGTACGGCGGACTGGATCCCGGATTGGCGGCGCAGCAGGGCTTTGATACGCGCGATGAATTCTCTGAGGCTGAACGGTTTTGTCATGTAATCATCCGCGCCGAT
>Ga0335082_10009061_pt1 | contig 10834 bp, 10 predicted proteins | sample Lox_Sample_41_FD_206718 | JGI IMG/M metagenome (GOLD analysis project Ga0335082, IMG submission 206718) | Soil microbial communities from Loxahatchee National Wildlife Refuge, Florida, United States - Lox_Sample_4.1 | ecosystem: Environmental > Terrestrial > Soil > Wetlands | place: USA... | reverse complement strand
GCGATCTTCTCATTCTCAGCGGTGACGTGCCCCTGATTCAGGAGCGCACGCTGAACGCGATGGTTGAAACGCACAGAGAACACAAAGCACCGCTGACACTTCTGACCGCTTTGCTGGATATGCCGATGGGATACGGACGAATCTTGCGCGACGCGCGCGGAGATTTGACCGGGATCGTCGAGGAGAAGGATGCCAACGACGCGCAGAAGCAGATTCGCGAAGTCAACGCCGGCGCTTATATCGCTTTGCCTCAATTTCTCTTTCCGGCTTTAGAACAAGTCAAGAATGACAATCGCCAAGGAGAATACTATCTGCCCGACGTCGTCACGATCGGCTTGGGTCAAGGACAAAAAATCGCTACGGTGCGGGTGGATGACCCGCGCGAAATGATGGGGATCAATACCAGAAAGGAGCTCGCTCGGATGGAAAAAACATTGCAGGAGCGAATCAATCGACAATGGATGGATGCCGGCGTGACGCTCAAGGATCCGCAGACCACATACATCGAAGAAGCGGTCACCATCGGCAGAGATACGGTCATTGGTCCGAACAGCCATCTGCGCGGGCGCACTATCGTCGGCGAAAGATGTCAGATCGATGGCAGCGCTTACCTGACCGACGCCGAGATCGGCGATGGGGTTCATTTGAGATTTTCAGTTGTATTGACGGGCTGTCGCGTTGATGGTGGCGCGATCATCGGTCCTTTCGCGCACCTTAGGCCGGGAACCTCGTTAGGAGCCAACGTCCATATCGGTAACTTTGTAGAGACCAAAGAAGCGGTTATTGGCGAGGGGACAAAGGCGAATCATCTTACTTACCTGGGGGATGTGACCATTGGCCGGGAGAGCAACATTGGCGCCGGAACCATCACCTGCAACTACGACGGGTTCAAGAAATACCAAACCAAGATCGGTGATCGCGTGCAAGTGGGAAGCGATTCCACATTGGTCGCGCCGATTTCCTTGGGCGACGACGTCTATGTCGCCACGGCAACGACGATTCGCCACGACATTCCGTCAGGCGCGCTGGTCTTCAATGAACGCCAAGAGCGGCTTCGGGAAGGCTGGACAGAAAAGAAACGGGAGCAAATGAAGGGAATGAAAAAATAATGTGCGGGATTGTTGGTTATATCGGAAAGCGCGACGCCGCACCCCTGATCTTGGAGAGCCTGCGAAAGCTCGAGTATCGCGGTTACGATTCCGCGGGGATCGCGATTCTACACGACGGTCACGTTTCCGTGCGGCGTTGTGAAGGTAAACTCAAAAATCTCGAAAACCTCCTCGGTCGCGATCCGATGATCGGGACCATGGGTATCGGCCACACGCGCTGGGCGACTCACGGCCGCCCGTCCGAAACCAACGCTCACCCCCATCGCGCCGGTGACATAGTGGTGGTGCACAACGGGATCATCGAAAACTATCTTGAGCTCAAGGAACAACTGACAAAACGAGGCACCAAATTCTCCTCCGAGACCGATACGGAGATCGTCGCCCACTTGGTCGGTGAAAAAGTGGCTAAGGGAATGGATTTTCTTGAGGCCGTGAGAAAAAGCCTCAAGGAAATTCGTGGCTCTTATGCATTGCTGTTTCTCAATCAGAGAGATCCTATGCGGCTCGTGGTGGCGAAAAACTCTACTCCCATCGTCATCGGTCAGGGTGAGGGGGAAACCTTCATCGCCTCCGACATTCCGGCGTTGCTCGATTACACTCGGAAGGTGGCGTTTCTAGAAGACGGCGAAGTCGCGGACGTCTCAGTCAACTCGTTTCGTCTTTATGACGGCAAGGGAAAATCGATTCAACGGCCCTTAAAAGAGATTACGTGGGATGCGGTGGCGGCGCGCAAAGGTGGGTATCGACATTTCATGCTCAAGGAGATTCATGATCAGTCCCGGGCCGTGGCGGACACATTTCGTGGCCGTATCTCGTTAAGAGACGGAGAGGTATCGTTGGAGGACATTCACCTCACCGTGGGCCAGGCGAAACAAATCAAGCGCGTTCATCTGGTCGCCTGTGGCACAGCCTGGCATGCCTGTTTGATCGGCAAGTTTATGCTCGAGGAGATCGCGCAGATTCCGGCGGAAGTCGATTACGGTTCGGAGTTCAGATATCGCTCGCCGCTGATGGACCCGCGCTCGCTGCTTCTGATGGTCAGCCAGTCCGGAGAAACGGCAGACACATTGGCAGCCGTGGAAATTGCCCGCGAGAAGAAAGCCAAGATTTTGTCGATTTGTAATGTCGTGGATTCGTCCATTCCCAGGAAGTCCGATGGCGTGCTTTATACCCATGCAGGCCCGGAGATCAGCGTCGCGAGCACCAAGGCCTTTACCACCCAGCTCACGGCTCTCTATCTTCTGGCCATCGCTTTGGGACGGCGCAGGGGTACTCTTGGCGGCGCGCAGGCCAAGAGACTTCTGGCGGATCTCATGCACCTTCCGCATTGGATCGAAGAGACGCTCAAACTGGAAGGCGAGGTCGAGAGCTTAGCGCGTGATCTGATGAACAATTCCGATTTTCTCTATCTGGGTCGCGGCATCAACTATCCCATCGCCCTCGAAGGGGCCCTCAAGCTGAAAGAAATCTCTTACATCCACGCCGAAGGCTACCCCGCCGGTGAAATGAAACATGGTCCCATCGCACTCATCGACGAAAGGATGCCGGTGGTAGTGCTATTGCCGCGTGATCGCTATTTTGAAAAGACGCTCGGAAATCTAAAGGAAGTCGAATCGCGCGGCGGCAAAGTTATTATTTTGACCGATCAGAAAGGTGTTCCGGCCGAGATTTCTTCGTTTGCCGTCTTGACGGTTGCCAAGGCTTCTCATTTTCTAACGCCCATCGTGCTCAGCATTCCGCTGCAGATGCTGGCCTACTACATCGCAGTGCACCGGGGCACGGATGTCGATCAGCCGCGCAATCTCGCAAAGAGTGTGACGGTCGAATAGCAGTCCTCTCATAGTCAAAGTTGTCGAGAGGAAATCGACGGTCGAGGGGTTAGAACGTAGCCTCGCGCAATAAGCGCGCTGCATCCTCCGGCGCCACCGTGTTGATGTACGAGCCGGAGCCCCATTCGAAACCCGCGACTTGAGTCAATTTGGGCAGGATCTCGATATGCCAGTGGTGATAGGCGTTTTCGGTCTCATCCAGCGGGCTCGAATGGATAATGTAGTTAAACGGCGGATTTTCGAGCCGTCGATTGAGACGAATCAACGTCGCTCGCAGAGAACGGGCGAGGGCGGTAAAATCTCCGTTCGAACCGGATTCAAAGGACGAGGCATGCTGTCTAGGTAAAATCCAGGTCTCGTAGGGGAAGCGCGATGCAAAAGGGCAAAGCGCGACGAACCACTCGTCTTCTGCCACCAGTCGCCCTGCGCCACCGATTTCCTCATTGATCATGTCACAATAAACGCAACGTCCATGAGAGCTGTGATAGACTTTTGCCCCGGTGACCTCTTCGAAGACTTCTTTCGGTACGGCTGGGAGCGCGATTAACTGCGAGTGGATATGTTCCAATGTCGCGCCCGCCTGAGCGCCTTGATTCTTGTAAATGAGGATCGCGCGCCATCGTTTGTCATTTCGCAACGTTGCCATGCGATCGCGATAAGCATGAAGGACCTTCTCAAGCTCGGTTTCACTTAGCATCGCCACGTTAACCACATGTTCCGGGCTTTCGATAATGACTTCGTGAACGCCGAGTCCACTCATGGATTCGTATATGCCGGTCTGTCTCTTCCAACTACCTTCTTCAACAAGCGCTGGATATTTGTTCGGAACCACACGCACCGCCCAAGTCGTGTTACTGGGGTGGGCCTCGTCAGCGGGGTAAGTCAAGACTGCCGGCGGTGTCATCGCTTCATTGCCGGCGCAGAACGGGCAAGAATCCGTCTGCTCTTGTTCATTATTGCCGGCGTGGTCTTGCGGCCGCTTGGCTCGTTCGGTTGAAATAATAACCCAGCGGTCGACGACGGGATCTTTTCTGAACTCAGGCATCGACAGCCCACTCGAGCGTCGGAATCCGTGCGTCGTCGACGCTAACCATCGGCGGGGAGATGAAAATCCTTGGCATAGAAATAGAACTCCGACGAAGCCTGCCTCGTGGCCTCCGGCCGCGTGCGCTGCACGGAACGAAAGAATTTTTTGATCTCCGCCGTGAAAGCGTGAAGCTCATCATTGACAAAGCTTTTCACCAGGAAAATTCCTCCGGGCTCGAGTAACTGTGTAGCCACGGTAAGCGCCATTCGATTGAGTTCAAGGCACCGCGCCGTATCCGCATCGCGTATACCACTTAACTGCGGTGCCAAATCAGACAGTACACAGTGAGCCGGACCGCCGAGAAGCTCTTTGATTTTTCGCCGGATCGTGTCGGACATGATATCACCGTGAACCAGCGCAATGTTACGTTCCCGGAAGGCCTGGATGGGCTGCAGGTCGACTCCGACGACCTTGCCATTGAAACCCACGAACTTGGCTGCCACTTGAAGCCAGCCGCCCGGAGCAGCGCCGAGATCAACGACGAGATCACCGGGTCGCATGAGACGAAACCGCTGCTGCAGCTCGATCAGCTTGTACGCCGCGCGCGAGCGATAACCTTCTTCCTTGGCCTTCTTATAGTATACGTCGTGAGGCTTGTAGTTCATCTGAAAAAGGGTCGTTGATCTGCTTGAGAAAAAAAAGGCCCAGCCTAAGTAATTCGGCTGGGCCCCGAAACGAAAGAGGCGATATTTTATTGCGCTTTAACCATAAACTCGACGCGACGATTCACCGCCCGTGCCCAACCTGAGTCCTGATTGATTGCAGGCTTACTCTCACCTAAACTTGCCGCGGACATGCGACTCGGCGCGATGCCAAAAGCCGAAAGTTCGCTCATGACAGTCTGGGCCCGCCGCATCCCCAATTTTTGATTGTACTCATCCGCCCCGACGTTGTCTGTATGGCCTTCGATCACAACCGTTATGTCGGCTTTTTCCTTGAGGCGCTGCGCCGCCAAGTAAACCTGTCCTTTTCCCAGTTCGGTCAGTTCCGCTGAATCAAAACGAAAAGCGACCGCGGGAAAGACAAACTTCTCCACCTCGACAACCTTTTCCACGACTTTGGGGACTTCAACAATTTTGGGAACTTCAACGATCTTTGGAACTTCTTTAACGACAATTTTCTCGACCGGAACCTCGACGATTTTGACCTTTTCAGGAGGTGCTTCTTGCGTAACAGTTTTCGGTTGGACCATGGCCTCCTTCAATGGAACCTTTACGGGCGAGCCGTAATCATAGTAGGGCTGCGGCTCCGATATTACGGGAGGATGTGGCACATGGCCGAAAAACGTCTCTTGAGCCGGAGTCGCGCTAACCAGCCAGTGGAAAGGTCGAAAAACGGTCCATTCGAGCAAGAAAGCCGGCGGGTACATGAGATAAGCAGCGATTCGAAAAGGATTGGACTGGCTGTCATCGTACTGATCAGGCGCGGCCAAACTCGGTTTGAAACCGAGGGCGAACCATAACGCTATAACAAGCACGAAGTATCGCGAATTCTTCATGAGAGGCCTCCTTTTGGAGCTAACACAACGTAAAGTCTAAGGTCTGATATCCTCTTTGTCAAACTGACTGACCAGATGCTTCGCTCCGCTCAACAAGATGCGCCATGGCGTGTGAAACTCGTGTTCAGACAAAACTCAGGCACGAGCGGTCAAAGAAGGTGATTTCGCATGCTTACCCGTTCGTCCCTGAGCGTTGGCGAAGGGTGACTGGTAACCATTCGAACAGTCCGCCACAATGGGGGATCTTTCATTAAATACAAACACTCACGTCTCTTGTAAAAGAGCCTCTCGTAGATTAAGAGAGAGGACACTTTTGAAGGAATGCAGTCGGTCTGCGATGCAGCGCAGCACCGAGTCGGAAACTCAATGAGCGTGTTAGTTGAGAAAAACGAACGGGTGGTTGTTATTACATTGGACCGCCCGCCGCTCAACGTCTTGGATTTTGCGTTATTGCGCGAGCTTGACGAAGTTTTGACCTCCTGCGCGCGGCAATCTGCAGCTGATTTAGTTGTGCTACGAGGAGCGGGGCAGCGTGCTTTTTCGGCCGGCGTGGATATTAAAGACCACACGCCGGAGAAAGTCCCGCAGATGCTTGACGTCGTGCACGGCGCTATCCGCAAACTTTTCGCCCTCCCGCAAGCTACCATTGCCTTGGTCCACGGAGTTTGCCTTGGGGGTGGGTGCGAATTGGCGAGCTGTTGTGACTTCGTGCTTGCCACAGAGGACAGTTCATTCGCCACTCCGGAGATTCATGTGGGTTGCTATCCGCCTGTGGCTTTGGCCCGTTTTTCTTCTCTTGTCGGTTATCACCGCGCCGCCGAGATGATTCTTACAGGAAGAACATTCTCGGCGCGTGAGGCGCTAGCCATCGGACTCATTAATCGCGTGCTCCCAAACGACCAGCTCGAAACCGGACTGAAGTCTCTGTCAGAAGAACTGTTAGGAAAAAGCGGTGCCGTTCTGCGCATCGCGTTGAAGGGTTTGCGCGAGCTATCCCTGAAGGGATTTTCCGATGCGCTCAGACGATCGGAAGAGATATATCGCGAGGAACTTCTGCGCACGGAAGACGTAGAAGAAGGCGTTCGCGCATTCCTGGACAAAAGAAAGCCTGAGTGGAAGCATCGTTAGTCGCTTAACCTAGCGTTACGAAGACACCATCAGCCCTGCTGGTTGATAGCGTCATTGGTCAGTTTGACAATGACAATCGGTATGTTAGCTTTTAGCTGGGGCTGATTTTGATACCTATAGTGAGGATATTATTGTTCAAGATTTAAAGAGCAAAGAGGTTGTCGGAACTCACAGACTGTTCTTCGGGTCACAGGTCAGCGAATATTTCGATCGTTCCCCTCTCAGCATGTCAAAGGTGAGCAATGCGGTGGGCTAAATTAGCTGCGATTGTTTCCCTGTGGGTGTTTTTCTTCGGCTTTGTCGCCCTCGTACATCTGTGGATCAGCGTGCTGGGACTGGCTAACCGTTGGGAGATTATCAGCCGCTTGACGTGCAGCCTAACGTTCCTCCTGAGAACGATCCTTAATATCAAGGTGACGGTGGTCGGCGATGAGGGACAGTTCGAAAAGGGCGGTTACGTTATTGTCAGCAATCACCTCGGCTATGTCGACGGCTTTGTTTTGGGCAGCCTCTTCCCGGTGGTGTTTGTATCCAAACGGGAAGTAAAAAAATGGCCGGTGATCGGTCTGTGGACGACCTTATGCGGCACGATTTTCGTTAACCGCCAAAGAAAGGATCAAGTGGCGTTGTTGGTTGCGGAAATGAGCAGAAAACTAAAAGAGGGAGCGAATATCCTTCTGTTCCCTGAAGGACACGCCACCAATGGCGAACGGATGTTGCCCTTTCAAACCGCGCCATTAGCTGCACCGTTACGCAATCGCTCGATCATCGTACCCGTGACTCTCGTATACAAGTTTGTTGACGATAAACCGGTCTCGAAGGCGAATCGGGATTTTATCTATTGCTATGACGACATGGATTTTCTGCCGCACTTTTGGAAGCTGTTATCGCTTCGGAGTATCGAGGCCATAGTGACGGTTCAGCCGAAGATCGAGTGCTTGCGGTACGAAGATAATTCTGCGGGCCGGAAAAAATTAGCGCTGGACTGCTACAATCGAGTCTTGGGAAGGCGGGCTAAAGGGGAGCGATCTCTACTTCCCAGTTAGCTGCTTTTTAATATTCTCCACAAACTCTTTGAGCATGGAGTCGGCCTTCTTGCGGATGATCGGTTGGCCGAATTCGCCGATCTTGCCCAAAATATTTACGTCCGTTTCCACCGAAAGTTCCGTCTGATTAGCGCTGATCTCTTTGAGCATCATAGTGGTCTTGCCTTTGACGGCGCCGGCCGCCCTGCGGTCATTGGCCTCGGCGCGCAATGAAGCGCGCCAATTCGCTTTGTCTTGCTCTTCGACGATAATTTTGCCCAAAAGATTGAGGGCGATGGGCCCAACTCGAACCTTCAGGGCGCCCTGATACGTCGTGTCGTCGATTTTGCTGACGGACTCAACCCCAGGCAGCGATTGCGCGACCTTGGGCACATCCATGAGAAATTCCCAGAGAGGCTCGCGGGCGAGGGGGATTTCTGCGCTCTGGGTAAACTTCACCGTTTTCTCCTTTTCTTCGCCGTCTTCTTGGTCGCCGTGGGGGCAGCCTTCGCTTTGGTTTGTTGGCGCAGATTCGCCAGAGCTCTCTCCAATGCGCGGCGCACGAACACGCCAGCCATTTCTTTTTTGTAGCCGGCGGAGCCGCGGAAATCACTGACTGGATCTACTGCCTCTTTCGCCTTTTCCCCCGCTTCGGCAAATGCCTCAGCCTTAAGCGGTTGACCACGCAGAACGGCTTCGGCAGCGGTTGCCCGGATCGGTATTGTGCCCACGCTCCCCAACGCAATACGCACATCGTTGATAGTTTTTTTGCTCTTATCCAAGGTGAGGACTGCGGCCGCGGAGACCGTGGCATAGTCATCGGCGGTTCGGGGCAAGAACTTCAAATAAGCTGCGCCCGAATTGGGTGGTAACTTCGGCACAAAAAGTTCCGTGATGATCTCATCCGGGTTTAGCACTGTTTCGTAATAATCGGTGAAGAAGCCGTCGAGCGGAATGACCCGGCTGCCGTTTGCGGACGTTGCTTTAACCGTCGCTCCCAGCGCGATCAAGGTCGGAGGCGGGTCTTGATTGGGATCGGCGTGGGCCAATCCGCCTCCGACTGTTGCCCTGTTACGCACGCGGATCGTGGCGACGTGATGATAGGTTTCGGCCAGCAAGGGAAGACGACGGCGTACCAGAGGTGACGTTTCAACTTCGCGATGGGTAGCCAGACCGCCGATGCGCAGGCCGGCGTCTTTGACTTCGATGCCGTTCAAGCCGCGGACTGTACGAAGGCTCACCAAACAACTGGGCTGCACCAAACGCTGCTTCATCATAATCACCAGCGCCGTGCCGCCCGCGATGAGTTTGGCCTCATCGCCAAATTCTTTTAGCGTGGCATGAACTTCCTTGAGATTTTTAGGCGTTCTGTATTCAAAAGATATCATGGTTCTGTCCTTATTTGGCGAACTGATGCGCCTTCTGAATGGATTCGATAATCTTATAGTAACCCGTGCAGCGGCACAGGTTGCCCATCATCCAATCCTTAATCTCTTCCTCATTAGGTTTGGGGTTCTCATCGAGTAACGCAGTGGCTGCGACTACCTGGCCTGGCGTGCAAATGCCGCACTGGAAACCACCATAGTGAATGAAGCTCTTTTGCACTGGATTCAGTTCACCGTTCTTGGCCAGCCCTTCGACGGTGGTGATGTCATGGCCATCGGCGAACACCGCCAACTCCAAGCAGGAACTCACCATGTCACCGTCCATGAGAACGGTACAAGCGCCGCAGACACCGACGCTGCAACCTTCTTTAGTGCCCGTGAGTCCAAGATCGTAACGCAAACAGTCAACCAATAGGCGATTGGTCGGCACTTCTAGCTCGACCTTCTTGCCATTGACGCGAAATTTTATCTTCTTATTCATCGCGGTCCCTTTCTCCAGATTCTGAATACAAAAATTTTACTGCAGGGCGGAAAAACCCACTGCGGCTATCTTATAGAAAGAAATTGCGTAAACTGCAAGCCGATTTTCACGCAAAAAACCGAGAAACCGCGGTCGGTTTAAAACTTGATGACCGAACGGATGCTCTTTCTTGAACCGGTCTGCCTTGCTCGGTTGAGTTGATGAAATCGGTCGCTCCCAAGAGCTTGGCCATGTCGAACTTCTTCGCATTGATATCGACAGCAATGATGCGCTCCGCCTTGGCCATCACCAAGCCTTGAATCACGCTGAGGCCGATGCCACCCAGGCCAAACACCGCCGTTGTGGATCCAGGTCTGACTTTGGCTGTATTCAAGACCGCACTAATACCGGTGGTGATACCGAAGCCGAGTAGACAGACTTTGTCCAAATGGCGCCGGGGGGTTGATCTTGGCCACGGCAGCCCGCGATTTCATGACTCCTCCAAGAATGAAACAGCACAACCAAAAATGCTCTATTAGGGAATACTGAAGACCCTGTTAACAGATTCAATTCAATTTGGGAACGGTAAGCTCAACGGGCTCATGGCTGTTGCAATTATTCTCGTATTTGTGGGAAGGATAGGGAAACTTCACTAAGGAGGAAAGCTTATGTTTCTCGAAATGCGGACCTATGTGTTGAAACCGGGTATGACCAATAACTTTGTGGAACGCTTCGCCGAGGGGCTCACGGCGCGTCTGCAATTTTCTAAACTGTTGGGCCTCTGGCAGTCCGAAGTAGGCGGCCTCAACCGCGTCCTTCACATATGGCCATACGAAAGTTTTGAAGCCCGGGAACGAATCGGCCAAGAAGCCAGAAAGACCGGCAAGTGGCCGCCGAAAACCCAAGAGTTCATCGTCACGCAGGAAAATAAGATCGTGCAGCTGGCGCCTTTTTCGCCGACGCTGCCGGAAAAGAAGCTGGGCAATATTTATGAATTTCGGACCTACACTTACCAGCCCGGCACCATGCCCACGGTGTTAGAGCGGTTTGGCAAAGTGATACCCGCTCGCACAAAAGTCTCTCCGCTAGTGTTCGCGGGGCAAACTCTCATTGGGCCACTCAATCAGTACATTCACGTTTGGGCGTACAAAGATAGCGGGGAGCGCGAGCGACTCCGAGCCGAAGCCTCAAAGACGGTCGAAGGATGGCCGCCTGCGACACGCGAGTTCCTGGTCATGCAGGAAAATATGCTGATGGTTCCGTCGGCCTGTGCTCCACTGAATTAGTGGGTTTATCAAGGAATTCCTTGGTTA
>Ga0335082_10009060_pt1 | contig 10835 bp, 7 predicted proteins | sample Lox_Sample_41_FD_206718 | JGI IMG/M metagenome (GOLD analysis project Ga0335082, IMG submission 206718) | Soil microbial communities from Loxahatchee National Wildlife Refuge, Florida, United States - Lox_Sample_4.1 | ecosystem: Environmental > Terrestrial > Soil > Wetlands | place: USA: Florida... | reverse complement strand
GGCGGAGCGCGTCTGGCAGGAGCTCGCACGGGGCCTGATGGAGCCGCAGCCGTCGCGAATGCTCGCAGTGCTGCGCGAGTGCGGCGCGCTCCGAGCGATCCTGCCGGAAGTCGATGCGCTGTACGGAGCACCGCGGCGCTCGCGCCGCGCCGCGCCGGCAGTCGCCGGCGTCCGTCTCGCGCAGGCGCTCGACTACGCCGCGGAGCGGGGGCATCCGCTGCCGGTGCGTTACGCAGTGCTCGCACACGACCTCGGCGGCGCGGAAGGCGCGCGCGCCGCGGCGAAACAGCGTCGAACGCCCGCGCGCAACGTCCGCGTTGCCGAACAGCTTTCGGCGCGGCTCAAGGTCCCGGTCGAAAGCCGCGACGCTGCGCGGCTCGCGGCGCGGTGGCGAGGCGCCGTCGATCGGGTGTCCGAGTTGCCGGGGGCGAAGCTCCTCGACCTGCTCGCCGCTGCCGATGCGCTCCGGCGCCCGGAACGGCTCGATACGCTGCTCGATGCCTGCGAATCCGTGGCCCTGTCGCGGCCGGGCGCGAGCGCCGCGTACGCGCCCGCCGCTTTCGTGCGCGCGGCGCTCCTGATCGTCAAGCGCGTGGATGCGGCGGCCGTTGCCCGCGCCGTTCCGGCGCAGCACGAACGGAAAGGGGCGCTGCCCGCCGATGCGATCGCGAGGGCGGTGCGCGCCGCGCGACTCGAGGCGCTGCGGAAGTGGAGGAGAGAGGACGGCTGACCCGAGGGCCGCTGTGGTGCCGGCGCCGGCGCGACGGTGCGCTATCGATCGATCGCGAGGTCGTCGGGAGGCAGATCGGCCTGAAAGCGCTCGTACATCGACGTGTAGGCGGCTTCGATGCGGCGCGTGAACAGCGGGGCGTCGAACAACGGCATCGACAGCCTGTTCGTCGCGAGCTTCCGCTTCAATGCCGCAAGGTATCCGGGGCCTGTTGCGAGCTCGACCGCACGCGTTTCGTAGTCGTCCTGGCGGGTTGTCACGAGCTCGGGCAGGCCGATGGCATTGAGCAGGCTCGCTGCCACCCGGCTCGCAAACGACTCCCCCGCGTACGTCAACACCGGGATGCCCACCCATAGCGCATCGCTCGCCGTCGTGCCGCCGTTGTAGGGATGCGTATCGAGGAAGAGGTCGACGACGCGGTATCGCGCCAGATACTCGGCGGCAGGGAGGCGAGGGGCAAAGACGACGCGCCTTGCATCGATCCCGCGACGTTCGGCCTCCTTCCCGAGGTTCGAGGCCGCCATCTCGCTGTCGGCGTAAAGAAGCAGAACGCTACCGTTCACGCGCTCCAGTATTCGCATCCAGCTGTCGAAAATACCCGGCGTGATCTTGTAATTGTTGTTGAAGTTACCGAATACGATCCCGGCGCCGGGCAGCCCCAGTTCCTCGCGGCTCCAGACCCGCGCCGAGATCAGCCGCTTCGAGTCGTTCGCCTGGTAGCTCGGAAGGTACGCGATCTTCTCGACGTAGTGCCGGCGGGATTCCGCCGGGATGATCGTTTCGTCGGCGAGCAGATAATCGATGTAGGGCGCCCCGGTCGTTCCCAGGTATCCGAGGTAGCTCACCTGGACCGGCGCGGCCCGCATGGCGAAGATGCCCACTCTGCAATCCTCGGTGAAGCCGCCGAGGTCGACCGCGATGTCGATTTCGTGCTCGCGCGAAAGCTCGGCGATCTCGCGGTCGGACTTGTTCCGGGCATCGATGAACGTGCCGAAGGCGGCGCTGACTCTCTGCCGCATCTCGTCGCGACTCTCCTGGCCGAACGCGAAGCCGAACAATTCGAATCGGTCCTTGTCGTGGAGCTCGAACACCTCCGCCATCAGAATCGATACCGCGTGATCGCGGAAATCCGCCGAGTAATAGCCGACGCGTATCCGCTCGTGCCTGGAATACTTGCACGGCGGGCCCAGGTCGCGGCGCTCCGGGAATTCGTCGGCAACATAGACCTCCGCGGCCCTGCGCTGGACGGCCGCATCGGCCGTCAGTCCCAGAACGGGGAACGGATACGACGCCTTCTCGCCGCGCCCGATCGCCCGAAGAAGCTCCGCCACGTCGGCGTCGAACGAAGTCCAATCGCAGATCTTCATCCGGTTGTGCAGCATGGCGCCACGGATGAATTTGGCGCGCGGATCGAGCGCGAGGCAGCGCTCGGCACTTTCTGCCGCCGGCCCGTACTGCTTGAGTCCGGCGAGGGCGGTCGCACGATTGCGCCATGCATCCGCGGAGGTCGGGTCGAGCTCGATGGCCCTGCGGCACGCGGCTTCGGCGGCGCCATAGCTCCTTTTGGCGTTGAGCGCGCCGCCAAGGTTGACGTACGCAGGCGCGAGGTCGGGTTTGAGCTCGAGCGCCCTTCTGAATGCGTTTTCTGCCTCGTCGAATCGCTTTTGCCTGACGCGCAGCTTGCCCATGTTGGAGTGGGCGAAGGCGTAGCCGGGGGCGAGAACGAGCGCGCGGGCAAGGCAGCGCTCTGCCTCCGGCAGCGCATCGAGCTCAATCAGCTCGAGCCCGATGTTGTTCTGCGCCTCCGCGGAGTTCTGCGTGCGGGCGCCGGCACGCGCGAGCGCGGCGATCGCTTCGTCCCTGTTGCCCAAGCCGCGCAGCGCTACGCCGAGGTTGTACCAGGCCTCGGGCAGGTCCGGGGCGAGTTGGAGGGCCTGCCTGCACCAGTCGGCGGAAGCCGCGAATTCGCCGCGAACGTTGGCGGCGTGCGCCGCGTTGACGCACCGGGCGAGAATTTGGGCCTGCATTCGCGTCGTGGCGGCTCCGCCTCACGCGTTTGCGTCGGACGGCGACGAGTTCGGCGGCGTTGCGGCCCTCGGCTGGCCGCGCACCACGTCCTTGACCAAGTAGCCTTTCTCCAGCATCGGTGTTCGCAGAACGAGCTCTGCAAGCATCCCGATCAGAAACATCAGGACGCCCATCAGGAACAGGAACACGGCGACGATCAGGAGCGGCCGAGTCGTGAGCTGGAAGCCCCTCGTGGTGTAGATCACGAACAGAATGTGATTGACCAGCAGGTAGCCGCCGATCAGTGCTCCGAGGACGGTGAAGGGAAGCCCGACGAGTCCGAAGAGATACAACGGATTCTGCGCGAACTTGGTGAGCAGGATCAGCGTCGCGAGATCGAACGCGCCCTGGAAGTAGCGTTTGAAGCCGTACTTGCTGGTTCCGAACGCCCGCTTGCGGTGGCGCACGGGGATTTCGGCGATTTTCGCACCACGCCAGGACAGGATCGCCGCGACGAACCGGTGCTGATTGCCCCGCAGCTCGAGGCCTTCCAGGCACCAGCTGCGATAGGCCTTGAAGCCGCAGTTGTAGTCGTGAAGCTCGACGCCCGCGACCTTTCGCACGACATAGTTGAACAAGCGGGAGGCGAGCCGGCGTTCGAGCGGGTCGTGGCGTTCCTTCTTCCAGCCCGAGACCAGATCGAATCCGCTCTCGATCTTTTCGATGAAGGCGGGAATTTCCTTCGGATCGTCCTGCAGGTCGGCGTCCATGGTAATGACGATCTCTCCCGCCGCTTCCTCGAATCCGGCCATCATCGCGGCCGATTTCCCGCAGTGGGCCCGCAGCAGCACGGCCTTCACGCCACGCCTTTCGCGCGCAAGGCGCGTCATGATCTCGGCCGTCCCGTCGGCGGAGCCGTCGTCGACGAGGATCACCTCCCACGCCGGCCGCCCGAGCCCTTCCAGCACCGGGAGCATCTCGTCGACCAGCGCCGCAATGCTCTGTGCCTCGTTGTACGCGGGCACGACGATCGACAGCGAGACAGTGGAGCTCATGGTCCGGCCAACCCTCTAGCGTGTAGCCATTTCTGCAGCATGAACAGCACCCAGATCTGCTTGTACCGGTTGTGCCTGCGCGTGAAATGCTCGTCGAGCACCTTCGACACGTAGGCTTCGTTGAACAGCCCCTGCTTGCGGAGGTACGTCCCGCCGAGGAACTCCCGGATCTCGTCCTTGAGCTCGCCGCCGATTAACGAGGCCACCGGAGCGGTGAAGCCGACCTTGCGCCGGGCGACGATTGCTTCGGGCAGGATGTTACGCGCGATTGCACGCATCAGCGACTTGGGCTCCCCGCCCCGCATCTTGACGGAATCCGGCAGCGCATTGAGTGCGCGGACGAGCTCCGGCGCGAGGTACGGCGTACGCAATTCGACCGAGCTCAACATCGAGGCCCGATCGGAATTGGCGAGCACGTAGTCGGGGAGATATTGCTGCTGATAGAGATACGCGAGGCGGCCGAGCGGGCCTTCCGCAGATCGCCACCGCGTTTGCAGCAGGGACAGTTGCCGGCGCAGATCCCCGAACTGGCGCGCTCCCTCATGCAGCAGCAGCGGCAGCTCGTGATTCGAGAATGCGCAGGTCCAGTAGAAGTTGCGCAAGTGGTCCGGTGCCGGGAACCCCTTGGCGAATTGCTTGAGCTTGAGATCGAGGCTGAGGTACCGGTTGCTCGCCCGCACCCGCTGTACGAGCGGCATGACAACGCGGCGATGCACGGCGGCGGGAACCCGCCGCGCGAAACGCGCCAGCCGCTCCGCCTTGAAGATGGCGTAGCCGTAGAAGAACTCGTCGCCGCCATCCCCGGTCAGCGCCACTTTGGTGGTGCGGGCAATCTCGCGGCAGATCATGAATTTCGGCAGGATGCCGGGATCGGCCTGAGGCTCGTCGAGGAGGGACGGGATCGCGCTCGCCGTCGCCGCGAGGGCGGCGGGCTCCGCGGTGAGCTCCGAATGCGTGCTCTGAAAGGCGTTCGCCACGACCGACGCCGCGGCGCTTTCGTCGAAGGAAGGATCGACATTGCGGATGGTGAACGTACGCAGAGGTGCCGCGGGATACGCTTCGCGCAGGAGCGCCAGCACCAGCGATGAATCGAGACCGCCGCTCAGGAGCAGACCGACGGGAACGTCGGCGCGGAAGGTCCGTCGGACCGATTGGCGCAGCAGCCGAAGAACTTCGGCCTGCGCCTCGTCGATCGGGACGCGCGTCGGCGGATTGCGGGGAGTGGACTCGAAATAGCGGGTGACTTCGAGTGTGCCCCCCGCGTAGCGCAGGCAATGCCCGGGCGGCAACTTGCGGACCCCGCGGAAGATCGACCGATCGAGCGGAAAGCATTCGAAGGCGAGGAAGTCGACGAGCGAATCGAGATCGAGCTCGCCGCGGAATCCGGCCAGCTCGCCGAAAGTCCTGCATTCGGAGGAAAACGCGAGCCGGTCCTGCCCGACGTGGTAGTAGAAGGGCTTCTGGCCGTAGGGATCGCGTGCGCAGAAGAGCTCGCGCCCGTTCCTGTCATAGATCGCGAACGCGAACATGCCGTCGATCCGCTGGAGCACGTCCGGGCCCCATTGGCGGTAGCCCGTGAGCAGCACCTCGGTGTCGGAGGTCGTGCGAAAGGCGTGTCCCGCACGGACAAGCTCGTCGCGAAGTTCGAGATAATTATAGATTTCGCCGTTGTACGTGATGACGACCTGGCCGTCTCCGGATACGAACGGCTGCGCGCCATGCTCGGGATCGATGATCGCGAGTCGCGCATGTCCGAACGCGAACTGCGGGTCGATCACGCAACCGGAGTCATCGGGGCCGCGGTGTCGCAGCAGCGCGAGCTGCCTGCGAACGACCGCCTCGACCGCGCCTTGCGAGTCGATTCCGCCGACCTGACCGACGATCCCGCACACTTACAGCTCCGCCTTGGCTACACCTCGCGGCCCGGTGCCCGCCCTCATGGCGACGGCTCGCGGCGAGGTGGAAGCCCCTCGAGCAACTCGTAACGGCCGTGGCGGGCGATCGGCGTCAGGCGCTCGCGGACTCCCGGCAGAGCGTTCTGTCTCGAATCCTTGAAGACGAAGAAGTCGCGCCGGCCGTCGTCGAGAAGGCGCAGGACGTCCGCGGCGGTCGTGACGGTCGTCACTTTGCCGCGAGCATAGAATTCCACGGACTGAGGCGCTTCCCCGAAATACACGAGACGCTGCGCGTCGCTCCGCCGCTCCGCCAGGTATTCCGCCACCAACGTCTTCTGCGAATGATCCGGTGCGACGCGGGGAAGAACGAACGCGACGCCGAGCAGAAGCCCCACCGGCAGCACAAGGGCGCCGGCCTTCATCGACAACCATCGCGGCCGTTTTTCGCCGGCGGCGGTCCAGGCCTGCGCCACGAGCAGCGCGAATGCCGGAAGCGCGGGCAGCACATAGGTCCACAGGACGTTGCCGGCGAACGTGAAGAATGCCGCCGGCGTCAGCGCCCACAGCCACAGGTAGGCGTCCCAGCCGTCGTCGGGCGCGGCCGGCCGTGGGTCGCGCGCGCGCCGCCCGATCCACAGCAGTGCAATCCAGGCCGCCGACCAGGGCAGCGTCACGGCGAGGGCAAAGAGCCAGATCATTCCGCGCGGACGCGCATGCGCGGTGCCGAACATGTCGCCTTGCCATCCGCTTTCCGTGTACCGCTTCCAGTGTTCGCCCACGATGAAGTAATCGAGGTAGCCCGGCGTGCGCGCCTCTTCCAGCACGTACCAGGGCACCGACAGCCCCGCGGCGAGAATGAAGCCGGAAATCCACGGCAGACGATTCCACACATCACGGATGCCGCCTTTCCACAGCGTCCACAGACCGACGGGAATGAGCGTCAGCACGACTCCGACCGGACCCTTCGCCAGCATCCCGATGGCAAGCCCCAGGAAGAACGCGTAACCCCAGATCCGCCCCGCGCGGCCCGGTCGCGTCATTGCCTGCCAGAAGCCCACCATCGACAGCGTCGTCCCGAGGAACAGCGCCGGGTCCGTCATTACGGCCCCCGCCGAGATATAGAACAGAGGCGTGGTGACGAGGACGACCGCTGCCCGAAGCGCCACGCCGGCGCCGCGGCGGCGCATGGCGAGGGCGAAGGTCAACCATGCCGCGGCGACGCACGCGAGAAGCGAGGGCAGTCGCGCCGCGAATTCGTTGACCCCGAGAACGAGATAGGACACCGCCGTCCCCCACATCGACAGCGGCGGCTTACTCCAGAACGGGACGCCGTAATGGATCTGCGGCGTGAGCCAGTCTCCGGTGTCCACCATCTTGCGCGCGACCTCGGCATAGCGCGCCTCGGTGTTGTCCATCAATGGATAGGCGCCGAGCGTCGCAAGGCGGATCGCGACCGCGAAGAGAAGAAGCCAGATGAGCCACCGGCGCTCGCTCGCGGTTTCCGACTCGATCGATGCCGGCCCGAAACCCTGTGCGGTCCGGGAATCGGGGGATTGCATCGGCGGTTGCGGAGCGACGGCCATGGGGCTATTCACGAAAATTCGGGCAATACGAGCGCAACCGACGCCGCTTCATGCGTGCGCCCGGGTAACCCGCAAGACCCGTTTGCAGCGCCGCCCTCGAAAGTTGACGTACGCACATCTGACGCCGAACACGGGCTGACCGCCGGATCAGTCGCGTCGCTTGCGGAAAAAACGGGGCAAGGCGACAAACCATTGCCAGTAGCCGGCGCCAACCATCGCGACCCACATCAGCACGTAGAAATACACTTCGCTTCTGGGGAGGACAACGAAGTGAGAAAGCGCAAAGTAGAAGACCAGACCAACAACCGCGGCCAGGATCCCCGCCGGAAACGTGAGGCAGAACATGATTGGAAAGAACGTCCTATCGAGGTCGCTGGACTCGAACCGCGTACTGGCGACCGCCAGGACCGAAAGGCATGCCGCGAGCCAAACGAAGGCCAACAAACGCTTTGCGAGCAAGGGCCGCATCTTTGGAGCCGAGGCGATACCACCCCTTATGGCCGATCCATCATGAGATCGTCAAGCGAAGGTCGATCTGACACGGCCTGCCAGATCAAGTCCGGGCTAGGATAAAGCAGTTACGGAAGCCGCGCCGTGTCGCGCAGCGCTGAGGATCATCCGGCTGCCGGCGGTCAGATTCGATAGGCGACGGCGCGCATCACGTCGGCGGCGAGGCGCATCAGGCCTTTGACCGGAAAGGGCAGGTCGACGGCGCCGGCGGACTGCGCCATCGCACCGTGGCGAGCCTCGTCGTCGCGCATCTGCTCCACGATCGCGCGGCTCCGCGCATCCGCAGCGGGCAGCTTTTCCATGTGGCCGGTCAGGTGCTCCTCGACCTGCCGCTCGGTCTCGACGACGAATCCCAGATTGACGCGGTCGCTGGCGAGGCCGGCGGCGAGCCCGATCGCGAACGAGCCGGCGTACCACAGCGGGTTCAGGAGCGAGGTGCGGTCGGAAAGCTCGGCGAGGCGCTGTTGCGTCCACGCCAGATGCTCCTCCTCCTCGCGTGCCGCCCGCGCCAAATCCTCGCGAACGGCCGGATCCCGCGCGACCAGCGCCTGCGCGGCGTAGAGCGCCTGCGCGCAGATTTCGCCGGTGTGGTTGACGCGCATGAGGCCCGCCGCGTGGCGGCGCTCATCGGGCGCGAAGGGCGCATCGGCGATGTTTGCGCCGGGGACGGGCCGCGACGTCGCTGCGAGGCCGGAAAGCGTTCGTAGCGCGCGGTCGAAGCCGAGTACGAGATCGTCGACCATTGTGGAATCGTAGCAGAATCGGGTGCCGCCGGGCGTCGCCTCCGACGAGCGCGCCGGCAAAAAAACGGGCGCCCGAAGGCGCCCGCGTGATCACTTCAAACAGCGATGAAGCAATATTGTTTAGATCGTGTTGTCTCTTACCAGAAGTGCACCATGCCCAGCGCCACGCCTTGCGGACGGGCGGAGTCGCCGCACACCGCGCCGTCGCCCGTGCACACGCCGGTGATCTGGTTGACGTGGAAGTTGTAGGCAGCGTTCTTCTCGTTGTCGATCATCACATAGCCGCCGTAGATCAGCGTGCGCTTCGACAGCGGATACGTGTACGTGAATTCGTACATGTTCACCTTCGTATCCGGGCCCATCGTCACGGCGCCGACACGCGGACAGCTCGTCACGCCCGCGGTCGTCAAGCATGGCGCACCGCCACGACCGTTCTGGGCGCCGAAGTAGCCGGCGTACAACTGGCCGGGGCCGAAGTTGCCGATCATGCTGATGCCCCACATGTTGCGCTTGAGGTCGCCGTTGACGAAAGCGCCCGTCGTGGGAATCTGCAGGGCGTTCTTGTATTTCAGTTGTTCGTAGACCGCCCCGATCTTGACCGGGCCCCACGTATAGGCGAGCGCCGCCGTGATGCCCTGGTCTTGAGTCGACTGGCCCTGGAAGTTCGGGGCACGCGTCTTGTCGTGCGCTTCATACGCGAACCCGGCCTGGAACGGGCCGTTGTTGTAGAGCACGTTCATCGAGTAGATCGCCGCGTGGCGACGCTGTTGCGTGAGGTCGCCGCCATCGGCGTTGCCGCTCACGTCCATGCCGGAAACCTGACCCGAGAACGTGAAGCCACTGAGGTTCGGCGAGTCGTAGCGGACCGTATTGCCGACGCGGTCGTCGAACGCGCCGCCGGGCTGGTTGTTGCCGGACCAGCCGGTGTTCGACCAGACCGCCGACGTGCCGAAGATGCCGGTGATCAACGTCGGGACGTCGCCGAAGATCGGGCCGATGTCGTCGTACGGGGTCAGGAAATAGCCGATCTTCAACGTTCCCCAGCCACCCTGCAGGCCGACGAAGCTGTCGCCGCCGTTGGTTACCGTGCTGGCGCTGGAGGCGTCGAAACGCTCTTCGATCTGGAAGATGGCATTCGTGCCGCCGCCGAGCGACTCGGTGCCGCGGACGCCCAGGCGTGAGCTGTTCGAGGCGACGCGATAGTAGTTCCCCTTGACCTGCTGCGACGGAGTCGACGTGTCCTGCTTGGCGTTGATGATGACTTCGGTATCGATGTTAATGCGACCGTACAGCGTCACATTCGCGGTTTGCGCCTGCGCGGCCAGCGGCAGCGCAAACGCGCCGGCGACAGCTAGGGCGACGAGCTTTTTGTTCATGAAGTCTCTCCTCTAACGGAAAAAATTGGCAAGGAAACGACGTCCTCGTGCCTTTGCCATCGGAACCTTCTCAGGATTTTCGAGAAGCCAAGTTCATTGTGCCAAACCGGCCGCGCCCGTGGCAAGGTAAAGTCCGGATCACTGTGAGAGCAGGGCGGGCCTGTTGCTAAAACGCGACATGATTGCGAACTCGGGCCGGAAAAAGAGGCTTGCGAAGCCCCGGAGTTTCGCTTGAAAAGGGAGCGCTAACGTCATGATCGGCTGCGGAAAACTTCAGTTTCTCAGGCGTCGGGCGCGGCATCGGCGCTTGACGCCGGTTTTCGACCCTTTTTCCCGTCGGGAGGGCGCCCGCTCAGGGGGAATTCTTCGTTGCGGCGGCCGCTTGCCGGCCTCCGCGTAGGATCATGCCCGAAATGCCGGCGTCGCCCCTCTCGACATGGATCGCCGCGGGTTTCGCCGCGGCGTTTTCCGCCGCGACGCTGCTCCTGATCCTCCGCTTCCGGGCGCGGCTGCCGCAGGCCCAGCCGAATGCGCGATCGCTGCATGACCAGCCGGTGCCGCGGGTCGGGGGCGTGGCATTGTGGGCGGGGTTCTTGCCCGTCGCGATCGCGACGCCCTCCGCCGTCCCGGGCGGCGGGGCGTGGCTCGCCGCGTGGGCTGCGGTGGCCGTCGTTTCGCTCGTCGACGATGTTCGCAGCGTTCGCGCCGCCATACGGCTCGCGGTGCACGCCATCGCCGCCGCGATCGCCGCGATCGCGGTGCTCGTGCCCGCAAGCGCGAGCGCCACGACGTGGCTCGTCGCTGCCGGGGCGGCGGGTCTCATCGTCTGGTCGGCGAATCTCTACAACTTCATGGATGGCAGCGACGGTCTCGCCGCGGCGATGGCGGTCCTCGGCTTCGGCGCGTACGGTATCGCGGCGATCCACGCCGAGGTTC
>Ga0335082_10009059_pt1 | contig 10836 bp, 14 predicted proteins | sample Lox_Sample_41_FD_206718 | JGI IMG/M metagenome (GOLD analysis project Ga0335082, IMG submission 206718) | Soil microbial communities from Loxahatchee National Wildlife Refuge, Florida, United States - Lox_Sample_4.1 | ecosystem: Environmental > Terrestrial > Soil > Wetlands | place: USA... | reverse complement strand
ACCGTACGCAAGTGCCGCCCCGTAGGAATCGGGTGACACCGACCGCGAATTGGTTGCTTGCCATCCCGCGATCATCGAATTCAAGAATCGCGCTCCATCCTCAACGGCGTCCTGAGCGTCTTGCGAAGCAAAGTTGCCAGAGGCCAAAGCTGCCAACACTCTGTTCGCAACCAACGCGTGCTCCAAGGAAGCGGTAATAACTTCACGCGACTGAATCATCTTCCCCTCCACACCGCGTTCGCGGCTCCTTTATATGCCTAGGAATCAAGGAAGTCAACAACACTATGGGGCGAACAAAAAGCAAATACTAACAGCTTTTCCCACATTGGACGGCCTCGTTCATTTGATATTATAATCATAATACAATTAGTTTACAATAGGATTATATTTTGGAACAAGAGCAGACAAAAGGTCCGGGGAGACCCCCAAACAAGCTCCAGAGTAAAGAAGTTAATATCACCGGTATGGATCCGATCACCTTCAGGATGTTGGAGGCATTGGAGACATATGGGAGGTTCGGAAAAACCAAACAAGACGTGGCACTCTTCATCATTCGGACTTGGTTGTGGGACAACGAAGCTCGCCTCAGGGCAGCCATTACCTCGAAGGATCTGCCTCTCGGCCCCGTTCATTCCGATACCGAACCGTAATCGGGCAACGACAAAGGACTCGCGCTGGTGCGTAGGGCATGGTAATCGGCAGTACCCACCCTCTCGCTACAAGCGGGCGACAAGGGTGGACACTATTCGTGTGCACGACAAGCTGCTGCTGATCCTGTCCGAGGACAGCATGAAGAGCGAGTGGGTGAACACCGAAATTGCCAAGGCCCGCAAACGCGAGGTGAAAGATGGCAAGCGGGTGTTGTTTCCTGTCCGGCTGGTGCCCTTTGACGTGCTGCGCGATTGGGAGTGCTTCGACGGCGATACCCGCAAGGACTCGGCGCGCGAGATACGCGAGTACTTCATCCCCGACTTCAGCAACTGGAAAGACCACGATTCGTATCGCATCGCGTTCGACAGGCTGGTGAAGGATTTGAAGCAGAGTGGTTAGTGGCTAGAAAAGCAGGTACTCGAAATTTTAACGCCGATGTTTCTGTCTCATCAGAGAACGAAGATAGTCATTGATTCGCGTTTGGTACCCCTCTCCTGAGGCTTTCAGCCACGCCAGGACATCCGCATCGAGGCGAATGGTCACGCTGGCCTTCTTCGGGCGATAGAACCTTCCGATCACAGCATCCGGGGGGATCTCGCGGATTTCAGGGATGTCCGACAGGTCAATTTCGCTGTCCGGACGCCGGGCAAGCGCCTGCAGTTCCCTTCGCTTCTCAGCCGATAGCTTCCGCATAGAGTTTCCTTTCATGGCGCGTGGCCCGACGCGCAGGGATGATGCGGATGACTTCATGTCCTTCTTCTTCCCGGTATGTATCGACAACAACGAGAGGGAGGATGTCTTCAACGGCGCCGATGGCTTGCCATCGTTCTTCGCCCTCCCATTCGCGTTCGATAAACGTGATGCAGAACGGATCAACGAAGACGAGTTGGGCGGTTTCGAACTCGATGCCGTGTTTGGCCCGGTTGCGCGCGTTCTTCTGCTCATCCCAGTCAAATCGCACCATGCGTAGTTACATTGTTGTACGTACGTCATGGAAAGTCAAAGAAAAACTTGCCGCGCCGGGTGCGGCCCTCCGGCCAGGGTTGAATCCAGCCGCGCCGCTTGAGTCTTTTTCTCCTCCTCATCCGTATATCCCGTTAGTATGGTCGCCACTGCCTTCAGTTCGCTGGTTGCAATGGAAACCGAAGAGGCGCAAATTGCGCGCGGGCTGCGGCGCCGCGATCCTGACCTGCTCGACGCTTTGATCGAGCAGTATCAGCACCGGCTGCTGCGCTATCTGCTGCATTTGACCGGTAACCGCGCGACGGCCGAGGACCTGTTCCAGGAAACCTGGCTGCGGGTGCTGGAGAAAGGTCATCTCTACGATGGCCGGAATCGCTTCGTGACGTGGCTGATGTCGATTGCACACAACGTCGCGATCGACCACCTGCGCAAGCGAAATCCCAGCAGCCTTGATGAGATGAGAGACCCGGAAGACGGCGCTCCGTTTGAGCCGGAGGCGAGCGGGCCATCGCCGTTGGATATGGCGGTCGCGCGCCAGGAACACGAAATGTTCGGCGCGGCCCTAAGCCAGGTGCCGCCGCTGTTTCGCGAGGTCATGGTGCTGCGCTTTCAGGAGCAGATGAAGCTGGAGGAGATTGCGAAATTGGTCAAAATTCCTGTCGCTACCGTGAAGACCCGAATCTACCGAGGCGTGATGGCGTTGCGCCCGGCGCTGAAAGGAAGCGCACAATGACGAACCACGAGCACGAACGCGCTATTGACCTCGTTACGCGCCGCAGCGTGGAAGAGATTTCCGCCGGCGATGCAGGCTGGCTGGAGTCACATCTGGCGCTGTGTGCCGAATGTGCCGAGTTCGCTGGGCTCATCGAGAGCACGGGACAACTGCTGCGCTCCATGGCTGTTACTGCAAGCCCGGTGTTGGTGGCGACGACGCAGGCCCGGGTGCGCGCCCGCGCCGAACAGCTACGCGAGCATCAGGCGCGCATGGTTCTGATTGCAGTCTCGTTCTGTATTGGAGTGCTGTCTTCAACGCTCTCGGCCTGGCTGTGGTGGATGTGTGGAAGCTGGGTCGCGGAGCGCATTGGCCTGCCCGCCTCCTATGTCGCGCCTGGCGTTTTGTTGTTCTGGCTGCTGCCGGCAATTGTGATCGCATTGTTGATGCTGGTGTTTGCTCATCCGGTGGTGGAGAAGCCGGCGCTGCTTAGGCCGGCCGGAGATTGGGGAGGTAAGGACCGATGAACCGATCCAGGTCTCGTTTCCGGGAAGAAGTTGCCATAATCCCGCAGTGGGCTTTCTGGGTGGCTGGGCTGGCGTTCGTGCTGACGCAGGTTTGCTTCCTGGGACTGGCGCCTCACTATCTGAAGGACATGCCGCCCCGGGAAGTGATGCCGTTTCTGACGGTGGCCGCAGGCCTCTTCTTTGCCGTCATAATCCTGCTGATTGGTTATGTGAACGTCGATTCCAGGCGTCGTGGCATGAATGTGCTGCTGTGGACGCTGCTGGTAATTTTCGTGCCTAAGGCGCTCGGCTTCCTGGCGTATTTCATTCTGCGCAAGCCGCTGCTGATGCCGTGCCCGAAATGCGGTGCGCCGGTATCGGCGGACTATGTGTACTGTCAGAAATGTGGTCACTCGCTCAGGCCGTTTTGTTGCCATTGTGGCCGCGGCATCAGCCCTGAGTTCGTCTGCTGCCCGTACTGCGGGAAGGCGATAGTCACCGCCACGGCTACCCCCTGACATCGGCGCAGAACGCGGTTTGAATTAGAATCCCTATCCATGGCCGCCGTTACCTACCTGGAAGCCATCCGCCAGGCCATCTGGGAAGAGATGGAGCGCGATCCTGCGGTCTTCTGCATCGGGGAGGACATCGGGATTTACGGCGGCGCGTTCAAAGTCACGGAAGGGCTGATCGACCGCTTCGGCCCTCAGCGCGTGGTGGACACGCCCATCTCCGAGATGGCCATCATCAACGCCAGCTTTGGCGCCGCACTTACGGGCTTGCGGCCGGTGGCCGAGTTCCAGTTCATGGACTTCATCAGTTGCGCCTTCAACCAGATCACCAACCTGCTGGCCAAAGCACACTACCGCTGGGGGGCGCCCGTGCCGGTGGTCGTCCGCGGCCCGTCGGGCGGCGGGGTCCATGGCGGACCGTTTCACTCGCAAAATCCAGAGACCTACTTTGCGCACGTTCCAGGACTGAAGGTCGTCTGTCCGGCGAGTGCCTACGACGCCAAGGGCTTGATCAAGTCGGCGATTCGCGACAACAATCCCGTGCTGTTCTTCGAGCATAAGTTTCTCTACCGGCGCATCAAAGAAGAGTTGCCTGCGGGCGATTACACCGTGCCCATCGGGGAGGCGCGGGTCGCGCGCGCAGGCCGTGACGTAAGCGTCATCACTTACGCTGCCATGGTTTATGTGGGGCTCGAGGCCGCGGAAATACTTGCCAAGGAAGGCGTCGAACTGGAAGTCGTGGACCTGCGGACAGTGCTTCCACTTGATCGCAACGCGATTCGGCGGACGGTAGAGAAGACCAATCGCGTGATCTTACTTCACGAAGACACCAGAACTGGCGGCGTCGCGGGCGAGATCGCTGCCATCATCAATGAAGAGTGCTTTGACTCGCTCGACGCGCCCATCGTCCGCATCACCTCAGCCGACACTCCGGTGCCATTCTCACCACCACTGGAAGAGGCATTCCTTCCCAAAGTCGAGGACGTGGTGCGTGAAGCCAGGCGCCTGCGCAGGTACTGAGCCTCGTTGTACGATATTGGATTCCCTGCGAGGCAGCACACCTAAGTCAGAGGAGCGACATGCGAGGATTCATCTGGGGAATCATCATCACCCTACTGGTAGTGTTCGTGGGTGGCTATTTCTACGCGACCACCGGACACTTCGACATCCGGGCTGTGGGCAACCGGCCGAGCGACTTTGAGCGCCACGCAGCCATGAAATCGCTCGACGAGTGGGTAGACCAGCACGCTCCCAGGCAAGCCAACCCTTTTCCGCCGACCATGGAGAACGTCATGGACGGCTCCATGATCTACGACAAGAACTGCGCCCTGTGCCACGGCAGTTTGAAGGATCCGAACTCGCCAATGAAGTCGAAGTTCTACCCACCCGTGCCGCAGTTGATGGATCGCACGCCGGATGATCCGGACGGCAATCTCTTTTATGTAATCAAGTACGGAGTACGTTACACCGCCATGCCGGGATGGGAAGGCGTGCTCACCGACGATGATATCTGGAAGACGGTGGTGTTTCTCAAGAACTCCGGGCAGATGAAAACCAGCTCTCAGTCGCAGAATCCAGCTTCGCAATCCAAGTGATTTATGTCGCCGCATGGCAACAACTGCAAACGGTTGCGCCACTCCCGGACGCCTGCCCGAAGGTGCTTTCGCCGGTGCCTTGTTTGTGTGGTTTGGCTGGCGCCATCGTGGAATTTGTGAGCGTTTGCACCGGATACGCAGCAGTTAATTTTTTTTGAGAACGTAACATTCGCGAAATCAATCACTCAGGACTTTCGACCTTGACAGACATACGGGCCCGCATTTTTTTCGTGTTAGTATCCTTATCCAGCCACAACGAAAACTGACTGCACAAATGCGGGCATGATGCTTCAAATTACCGCAATGGTCGGGTTTGCAGCTTGATGAATTCCAGTTGACCTGTGCGACCGGTCTGTGGCTGGTGTTCGGAGTCATATCCCAACAACTCAGTTCAGAAAAGAGGCATTTTTACTGCCTCCAGATTGCTGACCATGTCAACTTTTGCCACTGTGCCCGTCAATCCCTGGATGCAAGTTCTCGACGCCCTCGAAAAAAAAGTCAACCGTCTCTCGTATGAGACCTGGCTCAAGCCGACGCGCTTCGATCATTCGCAGGGCCGCGTGCTGTTCGTCCGTGTACCCAACCCTGAGTTCTGCCACATCGGCGAACGCTACGGCGATTTGATCAGCGAGGCCATGGACGACCTCGGCCTTGAATTCCAGGATGTTGAGTTCGTCACGGAAGAGCCGCAGCGCATCGCCGCCAAGTCTGCCCGCTCCACTGATACGCGGAGTGATGTCCCGGCGCCGCAGGAGAGTCCCATGATCGGTCCCGCCCAGCAGCAGCGTTTCGATTGGGATGGGGCCGCTCAACTGAATCCCAAATACACGTTTGACGATTTCGTGAGCGGCTCCGGCAACCAGTTTGCGCACGCGGCGGCGCGAGCTGTGGCGGAGCGGCCCTCCAAGGCGTATAACCCGCTGTTCCTCTATGGGGGGGTGGGGATGGGCAAGACCCATCTCATGCAGGCGATCGGCCACGAAATCAAGAAGCGGCAACCGGAGAAATCAATCTGTTATGTCTCCAGTGAGCGCTTCACCAATGACATGATCAATGCGCTCCGCTACAGCAAGATGACCGCCTTCCGTGATAAATACCGCACCATGGACGTCCTGCTCATGGACGACATCCAATTCCTGGTGAACAAGGAGAGGACACAAGAGGAGTTCTTTCACACCTTTAACGCCTTGCATGAATGCCTGCGGCAGATCGTGATTGCCAGTGACCGCCCACCGAAGGAACTGGCGGAGATCGAGGACCGTTTGAGGAGCCGCTTTGAGTGGGGCCTGATTGCCGACATCCAGCCACCCGATCTGGAAACGAAAGTCGCCATCCTGCAGAAGAAGGCCGAGACGGATCAGGTGGTTCTGCCGACCGACGTTGCCCTGTTCATCGCGTCCAATATCCGCAGCAATGTGCGTGAGTTGGAGGGCGCGCTGATCCGGTTGACGGCCTATGCCTCACTGGCGGGGCGCGACCTGACTCTACAGACGGCGCAAGAGGTCCTGAAGAACCTGATGGAGTCGAACATTCGCAAGATTTCGATTGAGTCGATCCAGAAGGCAGTTTCGGAACAGTTCGCGTTGCGCCTGGCTGAGATCAAAGCGAAGAACAATTCCCGCGCCATCGTCTATCCGCGACAGATCGCCATGTACCTCGCCAAGCAACTCACCGATGCGTCGTTGCCCGAGATCGGCCGTCAGTTCGGAGGTAAGCACCACACGACCGTTTTACATTCCGTCGAGAAAATTGAGGCGTTGCGGAAAACCGACAAGGATTTAAACAGGATGCTCAACAAGCTCACGGAGACTTTGAGCCTGTGAAGAGCGCTCTTGTCGCCGGCTCTCCGATTTTCGGACGGGTTTTCTCGAGCCACCGCTGTGAGCCGGCTGTGAATTTTGTGGAAGACACGAACAGAATTCCCGACTGGTTTCGGCTTTCGACAGCAATGCACAATCCACTGGGTGAGATTTCTACATCAGGAAGCGGCTTTCACTCAGGATACAGGCGGTTTGGGGTCAAATTTCCATTTTTCCTACGTGCCTGCTGTTACTACTGGTTTTATAGCTTTTCCATTTGATATAAGGATTAGCAGTATTAGCGGTACTTTGCCGGCGGGTCATCGGAGTGCGTTCGACCAGATACCGGCGGCCCGGACCGACCTGAGGTGCTATGTATGGCGGCGGAAGCGACTGGAACAATCCAGGGCACAGCGATGGACATCAGCGTCAGCAAATTCGAACTGCTGAAGGAACTCACGGCGACGCAGGGAGTGGTCGAGCGGAAGGCCACAATCCCGATCCTTTCCAATTTCCTGTTCGAAGCCGCGAATGACCGTTTGACCATAACGGCGACTGATCTCGACCTCAGCTTGCGCACGGTGTGCGCAGCCAAAGTGAAGCGCGAAGGCGCATGCACCATTCCTGCCCGCAAGCTCTACGACTATGTCAAACTGCTGCCCGATGGCGACATCACCATCAAGCTGCTGGAGAACCATTGGGTGAATATCCGCTGTGGCCGTTCCAACACCAAGATGGTCGGCATGGCGCGAGCCAACTTCCCCGGACTGCCTACATTTCCAGCCACCGGCAGCGTGATGATTCCTGCCAAGACACTGCGGGCCATGATTGGGCGGACCATCTTCGCCATTTCCAGTGAGGAGTCGCGTTACACGTTAAATGGCGGCCTGATGGTGCTGAAGCCGGAGACCATTATCATGGTCGCGACTGATGGTCATCGTCTGGCGCACATTGAGAAGCAGGGCGAGCAATTCGCGGTAAGCGGCGAAAACAAAACACTCATTCCCAAGAAGGCGATGAGTGAGCTGTACTCGTTGCTGCAAAACACCGAGGTGGACTCCGTCGAGTTCGCCAAGGATGACGCAACTCTGTTCTTCCGCATCGGCGAACGCGTGCTGACCTCGCGCCAGCTGACGGGCCAATTTCCCAACTACGAAGCCGTACTTCCCCGCGAGGCGAATAAGGTCATTATTGTGCACGGCGCCGATCTGAACAACGCCATCCAGAGAGTGGCGCAATTTGCCGACGAGCGCTCGCGGGCGGTCCGCCTGAAGCTGGACAAGAACGAGATCAAGATTTCCTCCTCCTCCACCGATGCGGGTGAGTCGGAAGATTCGATTGAAACCGCTTACACTGCCGACCCCATGACCATCGGCTTCAACTCCGAATACCTGCTGGATTTCCTCAAGGCGTCGAACGGCGGGGAGGTGCGGTTGGAGTTCAAAGACGCTCAGTCGGCCGGGCAGATGCGTCCCGATGAGGCAGGCGATGACGGCTTCAAGTACCGCTATGTCGTCATGCCGATGCGGATCTGACGCACCAAGGCGGGTTGATGAATTCTCCGCAGCGCGATCCCCGAGATTCGCCGCTGCACGAAGAAAATTGCCGAGGCGACTCCTGGTAGTCACTTACTGCTGCTTGTGAGAGTGCACATCGGCGAGAAGGCTTTGGGCGTCGGAAGCATAGGGACCTTTGGGGTCTTTGCGAACGATGGCTTCCAGCTCCGCCACAGCTTCCGAGTCCCGGTGCAAGCCGAGAAGAGCATGGGCCCTGGCAAGGCGCAAGACGGCGTGATCCTGCTTTAGCAGGCCCAGCGAGGAGTCGATCTCGCGCAGTCCCAACGCATATTTGCGCAATCCGATGAAGGCCCGCGCCAGTTCATAGTGCACCTGCCATGTGTCGGCGGCGATGCTGGGAAATACCGACAGCGTTTCCAGCGCCGCCTCGTAGTGGCTCATGGAATTGTAGGCGGAACCGAGTGCGACGTAGGCAAGGGCCAAATTGGGGTCGGATTCAATTGCGCGCTTCAGGTTTTCGCTCGCGGTCTCCAGATGGCCGTCCTGCAGGTCGAGAAAACCCAGCAATGCGAGGGCTGCAGCATAGTCAGGGTATAACGACAACGCCTGTGTGGCTTGCGTACGCGCTTTCTTCCACTGTTGCTTCTGCCAGGCGTCCATTGCGCTATCCAGAGTTTCCCTTGCCTTGCGGGGAAGACTGAGTTGCCGGACAGAAACCATGTCGGCGGCCCTTGCCTGGGACAGCGGTAACTCCAGGACTGTTTGGCCGCCGCCGGCGTCTACCTGCATCTCTTGCCGCGGCGGCAGCAGCCCGCCAGCCACTGTGACCTCGTAGCGGCCCGGCAAAAGACCGTAGAACACTACGGATCCGTTGGAACCTGACATCGCACGGGTGATCGTCGCGTGCGTTTCCACGCTACGAACTTCCACGGATATGCCGCTGAGCGGGCGACCCAGCAGATTTCTCACCCGGCAGGTTAGCGACGGACTCGCCTTTAGCGCGGAGCCTGTGGCGTTGAGTTCCGGGGGAGACAGCTTGGCGTCATCCCGGTTGGCCTGCGCTGCAGTAAGGGCACTGACGATCAGCAGTGATGAGAGAAGAAACCCGCAGGTAATTATTCGCCGAGGACCAATCTCCGCGAAGCAGGCATGGCAAAGCCGGCGTGAGTGGGCAGCTTGCACGGGCATCTCGCTGAGCAGGAGGAGCGAAACTCCCAGAAGCTTTCGGTTGTGCCATGCGGTTATACTGCGCGGGCGGCGAATTGGCTATACCACGAAGGTGCTTTTGACAAAGTCAAAGCCCCGCGGCAAGGGCTTCAGCGCCCGCAACAAAGAAAAAAGGCAGCCGCTTGGCCGCCTTTTTTTCTCCCTGAGGCTCGAGATCTACAGAACCTGTACGTTCTCCGCCTGCCAGCCTTTGGGTCCCTTGACTACGTTGAACTGGACCGCCTGACCTTCCTGCAAGCTGCGGAAGCCATTGGTCTGGATCGCAGAATAGTGAACGAAAACGTCTTCCCCATTCTGACGGCTGATGAAGCCGTAGCCCTTCGCGTCATTGAACCACTTAACTGTTCCTTGTTCCATGGTGATGCATATTCCTTCGAAGTGATGTAGCTGCAATTCGATCGGGATGTGAAGCGGCAGGGATGCTGCTGAGGCAGGAAACTGCTGCGTACAACGACGATCAATCGAGCAGCTTCATCATAGCAGCAGATAGCCAAAAACCCAAGCCAATTCTTGCTCTTGCGCAATCAGGGCTTGACAAGGCGCTCGTATTCCGGGTGTGTTACCTTCGTCGAGCGTGGCCATGTGCGGCCTCGGTGAGACAGAATTGATCGTCGGAACCGGCATTGACATCGCGGAGGTGGACCGCATTGCGGCTTCGATGGAGCGTTTCGGGCTGCGATTTCTGGAGCGCGTCTTTACGCCGGAGGAAATTCGCTACTGCGAGTCCAAGGCGAACAAGGCAGAGCGTTACGCCGGACGCTTCGCCGCCAAGGAAGCAGCTATGAAGGCCATCGGCACCGGCTGGCGCCTCGGGGTCACCTGGCAGGACGTCGAGGTAACACGGCCGCCCGGGGGACGGCCGGCGATCGCCTTCCATGGCCGGGCGGCGGAGTTCTTTCGCAAGCTGGGCGCAACTCGCGCACAACTTTCGATTACCCATACCAAAGAGCTTGCCATGGCGCAGGTCATCCTGGAGTCTGACGAAGGACAGAGACCGTGATGGGCTGTCCACCGTTGCTGCCCAGCTCTCGTAGTAACTTCATTTGTCCATGATCGAAGCCGCGGAACATTCCGCTGCCGTCGCGTCCGACGTTCAGCTATCGTCGCGCAACACCACAGTGGCCGTCGGGCTCATGAGTTTTTCCGCCTTGCTGCTGGAGCTCGGCCTCACCAGGCTCTTCTCGGTAGTGCTGTTTTACCACTTCGCCTTCCTGGCAATTTCCATTGCGCTGCTGGGGCTGGGGGCAGGCGCGGTCTTCGCCTACCTCCGCCGCGATTGGCTGGAGCGCTGGACCATGAGCCAGCTTGGACGGGCGCTGTGCTCTGCCAATGCACTGATCATTCTGGTCGCGCT
>Ga0335082_10009058_pt1 | contig 10836 bp, 8 predicted proteins | sample Lox_Sample_41_FD_206718 | JGI IMG/M metagenome (GOLD analysis project Ga0335082, IMG submission 206718) | Soil microbial communities from Loxahatchee National Wildlife Refuge, Florida, United States - Lox_Sample_4.1 | ecosystem: Environmental > Terrestrial > Soil > Wetlands | place: USA: Florida... | reverse complement strand
AGCAGCTAAAGAGTGGGGCAAAGCTCGAGGACCTGGCCAAGAAATACTCAGAGGACCCGGGCAGCGCCAAGCAGGGCGGGTCTCTTGGTTGGATCGGCAAGGGGCAGACGGTGCCTGAGTTTGAGAAGGCGGCCTTCTCGCTTCCAAAAGGACAGATCAGCGATCTCGTGAAGAGCAGCTATGGATTCCACATCATCCGCGTTGACGAGAAGCAGGAAGCGCTCACGAAGACGATCGACGAGGTCAAAGGTGAAATCGAGCCGACAATAAAACATCAGAAAGCGTTGCAGCTTGCCCAGAAGGAGGCCGACGCGCTGCTCAGAGATGCGCGCGGCGCGACGGGCTTCGATGCCGCCTCGGCGAAACTGAATGTTCCGGTCATCACCTCCGAGTTTTTTGGCCGGAAAGACATGCTGCCGGGACTGGGGCCGGCGCCGCAGTTTATGGAATCGGTGTTTGCCGCGACGGAAAAGTCTCCGCCGGATATGACCGCCGCCACGGTGGGCCCGGTCGTGTTCCAGTTGCTGGAGATCAAGCCGGCCGCGACTCCTACTTTTGAGGAGATTCGCAGCCGTGTCGAGGAAGAATTCAAGAACGAGCAAGCGCGGACTCTTCTGGTGCAGAAGGTGCAGGAACTTTCCGACCGCGCCAAAGCGGAGCATGACCTGAAGCGCGCCGCCAGAGAACTCGGCGCAACGGTGAAGACCAGCGATCTTGTGGCGCCGGATGGACAGGTACCGGAAGTGGGATCGATGTCGGGGCAGGCCTCGGTGGCATTCACCATGAAGCCGGGTGAGATCAGCGGACCGATCAACAGCGGTGCGGACGCGGTGGTGTTATCGATTCTTGAAAACCAGTCGCCGAGCGACGCCGATTTCGCGGCCAAGCGGGACCAGATTCGCGATACGATTCTGCAAGGCAAGCAGCAGGAACGCTTTGGCCTGTTCGTGACCAATCTTGTGGACGAGATGACCAAGTCCGGCAAGATCAAGCGCAACGATCAGGAGATCAAAGCTCTGACTCGCGCCGGCAGCGAGCAGGGAATGTAACGGCGTTGACATGGCCTTTGCACGCGCCGCTGGCATCCTGTTGCATCCCACGTCGTTGCCTTCGCGCGGCGGCATCGGCGACTTTGGTCCGGCTGCGTATCGCTTTGTAGATTTTCTTGCGTCGGCCCGACAGGGATTGTGGCAAGTGCTGCCTCTCGGGCCCCTCGGCTACGGTAATTCTCCGTATTCCTCCACCTCGGCGTTCGCGGGCAATCCTCTGCTCATCAGTCTCGAACGGCTTGCCGATCAGGGCTGGTGTGGTCGCGACAAGCTTCCTGCGAATGGCGTGTCTGGGCCAGTCGAATACGAACACGTGTTTGCCCAGAAGATGCCGCTGCTGTTCGAGGCTGGCCGCGCCTTTCTGAAAGGTGCATCGAGCGAGGCCCGGCGCGGATTCGAAGCGTTCTGTGGAGAGAATGCCTGGTGGCTGGACGACTTTGTCCTGTTCGACTCGCTGCGCGCCCGGCACAAGCTGGAAACCTGGAACCGCTGGCCGCACGATCTTGCTTACCGCGATGCGACCGCCATGGAGAAAGCTCGTCAGGAACTGGCGGATGATATCCGCGTCCGCAGCGCCCTGCAGTTCGCGTTTTACGAGCAGTGGCACGCTTTACGGAGTTACTGCGCGGAGCGTGCCATCCGCGTGATTGGCGACGTGGCCATTTTTGTGAACCATGACAGCGCCGATGTGTGGACTCACCCGGAACTGTTTCGCCTGGATCAGAATCTGGAGCCCGAGGTCGTGGCTGGAGTTCCTCCGGATTTCTTCAGCAAAACCGGCCAGCGCTGGGGAAACCCGCTCTACCGCTGGGACGTGATGAAGCAGCGCGGCTACAAGTGGTGGATTCAGCGGCTGCGCTGGGCCACGCAGAACTGCGACTACATCCGGCTCGATCACTTCCGAGGATTCGATCAGTTCTGGGAGATTCCTGCAGCGGACCCGACTGCCGTCAACGGCCGCTGGGTGGATGGACCGCGCGACGATATCTTCATCAAGGTGCGGGAGGCGCTGGGATCGTTCCCATTCTTTGCCGAAGACCTGGGTCATATCACTCCCGAAGTGCATGCGCTGCGCGACCGGTTGCAACTTCCCGGGATGGCAGTGCTTCAGTTCGGGTTCGGGGACGAGGGAGCGCACATTTACCTGCCTCACCGGTCCGCCGGTAAAGTCATCTACACCGGCACGCACGATAATGACACCGTCGAGGGCTGGTGGAAGTCTGGCGCGGCGGAGCATGAACGCCGGAATGCCGAGGCCTACCTGGGCCGCTGCGACGATGGAATTCATTGGGCATTCATCCGTGGGGTGCTGAATTCGTCCGCGTGCCTCAGCATTGTCCCCTTGCAGGACGTGTTCGGGTTGGGCAGCGATGCTCGCATGAACACTCCCAGCTTGTATGGGGGAAATTGGCGCTGGCGTTTTGACGAAAGCCAGCTCAAAAGCGAGCTGGCGGCGAAACTGGCGCTGATTGCGGAATTGAGTGATCGTCTGCCGACGGCCTTCACCACGCACGGGAACCGGCTGTTTTTCGCCTAGCGATCGACCTACACGCTGCGGAATCTCCGTCCCCCAAGCGCAGCAATTGTGAAAAAAATGTTACACCGCGCACGTTCTGCCCGCAGATCGTGTATAGAAAGTACGGGAGCTCAGGGTGAGCGAAGCTATCATCGAAGCCGTAGCGGTCGAGAAATCGTATCCGCAGTCCGACGGCACACGGATTCAAGTCGTCGGCTCGACGAATCTGGTCGTCGAACGGGGCAAGATCATCGCGCTCCTCGGTCCGTCCGGATGCGGAAAATCGACGCTGTTGCGCATGCTCACCGGCCTATCGCAGCCGTCGTCGGGGCAACTTCTCTGGCATGGAAAGCCACTCGATGGGCAGACGCCCAACGTAGCGATTGTCTTTCAAAGTTTCGCTCTGTTTCCCTGGCTCACCGTGATCCAGAACGTTGAAGCGCCACTGGAAGCAAAGGCGGTCCCTGAAGTGGAACGTCGCAAGCGCGCACTACGCGCCTTGGATACGGTCGGCCTCGATGGATTTGAGACCGCGTTTCCCAAAGAGCTATCGGGCGGGATGAAACAGCGGGTTGGATTTGCCCGCGCACTGGTTGTCGAGCCGGAAGTCCTGTTTATGGACGAACCGTTCTCGGCGCTTGACGTGCTCACGGCTGAGAACCTGCGCAACGAGCTGCTCGAACTCTGGCTGAACAAGAAGATGCCGACGAGCGCGATCTTCATCGTGACGCACAATATTGAGGAAGCGGTGATGCTCGCCGATCGCGTTATGGTGCTCGGGCGAAATCCGGCGCGGGTGCGATCCGATTTCAATATCCGGCTGAAGCATCCGCGGGAGCGGAAGTCGGCTCGTTTTGTCGAACTCGTCGACTATATCTACAAGGTGATGACCGAACCGGATGCGGAGCACATTCTGCCGGATGCGGAGACGACAGCGGAAATCATCCTGCCAACCGGCGGATTGACGAAGGAAGCGTTCAAGAAACAGGAAGCGCCGATTCGCACGGCGAAGTACCAGATGCTGCCCCACGCTCGCGTGGGAGGCATCACGGGCCTGCTGGAGTTGTTGCGCGATCGCGGCGGCCGCGAGGACTTGTTTCGGCTCTCGGAAGAGCTGGTAATGGACGTTGAAGACCTGCTCCCGATTCTCGAAGCCTGCGTCCTGCTGGGATTCGCGCTGTTGAAGGAAGGCGATGTGCAGATTGTTCCGCAAGGAGTGACCTTCGCAGATGCCGACATTCAGCGACGCAAAGTGCTGTTCCGCCAGGCCGCCCTCGATCACGTCACCATCCTCAAGCAAATTGACAGCATCCTGAAGCGGAAGTCGGACCACTCGATCAACGACGAGTTCTTTCACGATATTCTCGACGAGCACTTCGCAGAGGACGAAGTGCAGCGGCAGTTCGAAACCGCGATGAACTGGGGACGCTACGCCGAGATTTTCGATTATGACCGCGAGAAGAATCTGCTGATTCAGGCGGAGCCGCCTGCGGTTACCGACACTCCTGCGAACGACGAGGGATCATCTTAGGACTTCAGAAGAATCTTGGACTCTGAGTTCACTGAGAAGCCCCGCTAAGGACGCAGAGAGAACCTTCGGACCAAAACTGTATGAAGAAGAACATCAGCCTGCGCGGATTCTCGGCCTATCGGATCTGGGAGCAAATCCCCAGGGTCGAGATTTCGTACCTGCCTGATCTGTTGATGTTCGCCGCGGCGATGGCGCTGTTCTACGGCGTCCTCGAAGTGGGCCGCGCATGGCTTGGACCTATTACGCAGGAGGTAGAGATTTCACGCAGGCCTTGGGCGTTGCCTGCCTATGCTGGGTACTCCCTGCTGCGCATTACGATCGCTTACCTGCTGAGCCTCGTGTTCACGTTGGTTTACGGATACACGGCGGCCTACAACCCGAAGGCCGAGCGCTTCATGATTCCGCTGCTCGACGTACTGCAGTCGATTCCTGTCCTCAGCTTTCTTCCCGGCGTCATGCTGGCGATGGTGGCTCTGTTTCCCGGACGGCAATTAGGCGTTGAGGCAGGGGCGATCCTGCTGATCTTCACTGGGCAGGTGTGGAACATGGCGTTCAGCTTCTACGCCTCGCTCAAGAGCATTCCCAAGGAGATGCGTGAAGCAGCAAAGGTGTACGGGTTCAATTGGTGGCAGCGCTTCATCGAGATGGAGTTGCCGTTCGCGGCAATCGGCCTGGTGTGGAATTCGATGATGTCGGTGGCCGGCGGTTGGTTCTTCCTGATGGCGTGCGAAATGTTTGTGCTGGGAGCGCGTGATTTCCGGTTGCCCGGGCTGGGCTCCTATCTGCAAACCGCGGCCAGCTCTGGAGACACTAGTTCCATCCTGTGGGGCATCGCGACGATGATCGCAGTGATCGTGCTGCTCGACCAGTTTGTGTGGCGCCCGGTGATTGCGTGGGCGGAGAAGTTCAAAGTAGAGCAGGTGGAGAGCACTGAGGCCCCGCGGTCGTGGGTGCTCGACCTTTTCCGCCGGTCGCGCGGGATCGAACATCTGCAGAATAAGACGGTGAAGCCGCTGCGCGAAAAGCTGATGATGTTCTTTGCGCGAGAACATTCTGCGGCAGAGCCCGAGCAGCGGAGTTTGTGGAAGATGTGGCTGACCGGCATATTCGCCGCGGCTCTGCTGGCTGGGCTGGGCTACGGGGTCGTGCGCGTGGCAATGCTCCTCAGCGGCCTGCAGAAGTCTGAGCTACAAGAAACTGGGATTGGCCTGTTGGCGACTTTCGTTCGGGTGAATCTTGCGCTGGTGCTTGGTGCGTTATGGACGATTCCGGCTGGCGTGGCCATCGGTTTCAACCCGCGGCTGGCGCGCATTGCGCAGCCTCTGGCGCAGATTGCGGCCTCCGTTCCGGCGACGGCGTTGTTCCCGGTTGTGCTGCTCTTGCTCATCCGCGTGGGTGGGGGGCTTGGCTTGGGGTCCATTGCGCTACTATTATTAGGAACGCAGTGGTACATCCTGTTTAACGTCATCGCTGGCGCTATTGCGATCCCGACGGACCTAAAGGAGTGCTGCTCGGTTTTCCGGCTCGAAGGGATCGAGCGCTGGAAAAAGCTGATCTTGCCGGGGATCTTTCCTTACCTCGTGACCGGCCTGGTGACGGCCTCAGGTGGCGCATGGAATGCGAGCATCGTCGCCGAGTATTTCCACTTCAAGGGCCACATCTACACCACAGTCGGCCTTGGAGCTACGATCAGCCAGGCCACGGATCGCGGCAACTTCGATCTGCTGCTGGCCGCGACGATCCTGATGGCGGCGACCGTCGTCACCATCAACCGCCTTGTATGGCGCAAGCTCTACGCGCTCGCCGAGACGCGCTACCGGCTCGAAACCTAATCGAGTTTATCGGTTTTCTGGTTTCGAGGGGTTACTTCTGGTTACTCTCCAACTTTCCAAAAGGTCGTTTGTCTCTCGGAAATCCCGTGGCGTTCGTGATTCCCGTTCTTATTTCATCGAATTTTAACTTGTGCTTCACGCGGTCGAAATGCGGCCGCGATATCCATATACCATGCCATCAAACCAGCTTCACACGAATGGAACGCGGGCAGAGGTATGGTCCCGTGTCGCTCATTTTCCCGGCCTCGCCGGAAAGTTGGCTCCGGTCGGCAAAGTGAGAGATCTGTACCGGCGAGTGCAGGGTTCGCCCCAGGGTTTTCGCCTGGAAAATCTTCTGGAGGAGATGCGCATTGAACTGCGTGTACACTCCAGCGACCTGGCGCGCGTTCCTGCGACTGGCCCTGCGGTAGTGGTGGCAAACCATCCGTATGGGGTGCTCGATGGGGCGCTGCTCACCGTGTTGCTGACTCGCATTCGCCCCGACGTGAAGGTGCTGACGAATCTTTTCCTCGCGGACATCCCCGAATTGCAGGGCAATTGCATCTTCGTCGATCCGTTCCACACCGACCGATCTGTGGGCGCGAACCGCAAGGCGATGCGCGAGGCGCTGGCCTGGCTCGATCGGGGAGGGATGCTCGCCATTTTCCCGGCGGGAGAAGTTTCGCACTGGCAGATGCCGGCGGGACAGGTCGCCGATCCCGAGTGGAACGATACCGCCGTTCGCCTGATTCGCCGTACAGGAGCGACTGCCCTGCCGGTCTATTTCTGTGGGCACAATGGCGTCGGATTCCAGTTGCTTGGGATGATCCATCCCAAGCTGCGAACGGCCTTCCTGCTGCAAGAATTTCTCAACCAGGAAGGGAAAGATGTGGAAGTGCGCGTGGGAAGCTCGGTTCCGGCGGATATGATCCAGGGCCTTGCTGACGACCACAAGGCGATGGAGTATCTCCGCTGGCGCACTTATCTTTTGGGCCGGCGGCGAAAGGCCGGGCAGCCGTGGCAGGTGACCTTGCGCTCGAAGCTGGCGTCGAAGATTCAAGAGCCAATCGCGGAACCGGTGAAGCCTGAGGCGCTCGCGGATGAGATTCACAGGTTGTCGGGCGACAAGTGCCTGGCGGAGAACGGAGATTTTTCCGTTCACCTGGCCGTCGCTGGTGAGATCCCGCACCTGCTGCAGGAAGTCGGCCGGTTGCGTGAGGTCACCTTCCGACGCGCGGGCGAAGGTACCGGCAAGAGCCTGGACCTTGATGCCTTCGACGACTACTACCGGCATGTTCTGCTGTGGAACAAGAAAAAGCAGGAGTTGGTGGGAGCCTATCGTGCCGGCAATACTGCTGAAATTCTGGCAGACCGCGGCGTCAATGGGCTCTACACCAGTACGCTCTTCCGGTATGACGAGAAACTCTTCAAGAGGCTTGGTCCGGCACTCGAACTAGGACGGTCGTTCGTTCGCCCGGAGTATCAGCGGCAGTATGCGCCGCTGCTCTTGCTGTGGAGGGGAATTGCCCGGCTGGTTGCCATGCACCCGGAAACGCCGGTGCTGTTCGGCGCGGTGAGCATCAGCAATGAGTACAACAAGGCATCGCGCGAGATGATCTACCGGTTCTTTGAATCACGCATGCACGACGATGATCTTGCGGGAATGGTCGAGCCACGGCGGCCGTTTCGCACGGGATTGCTGCACCGCTGGGATTGCCGCGCGATGTGTGGTGCTCTGCGCGATCTAGACGAGTTGTCAGAGCCAATCACCGATGTCGAGATCGACGGCAAGGGTTTGCCCATCCTGCTGCGACAATACGCCAAGATCGGCGGCAAACTGCTCGGCTTCAATGTCGACCGCAAGTTCTCCAACGTGCTCGACGGTCTGATTGTCGTGGACCTGCGGCAAACGGATCCGTTGGTGTTGGAACGCTATATGGGGAAGGATGCGGTGCGGGCATTTCGAGCGATGCACGGTGCTGCAGCGACCACATAGCAGGTGCTACGTTTCCTTGCGCGTGGCTGTCGGCAGGATGCAAGCCTGTTCCGCACCTTGCAGCGCTTCGTCCAGACGCTGGCCGAGGCGGGTCATTTCGACTTCGCCGACTAACTCCTGAAGGTTCTCGAACAAGGTGCGCTCTTCGGTTCGTATATGGGATGAGAGGCGCCGCGCAAACGCCCTAAGCTCTTCCGCGGACATTTTCCGCGCCTCAGCTTCCGCAAAGCGAGCGCGTAGCCACGCGTGGTCGTGCAGAAGTTGCTCCACGACAGGGTTCAGATCTGCGAATTGTCGAGCGGCAGGGAAGAGAACCTGCTCTTCCGCGGCGAAATGGATTCCGATCTCGGCCCGAAAGTGCTGTTCGATCTCCGATTGCCAGGCATCAAGATTCGACTGATTGGCAAGCGTCGCGCGATCAATCCGCACGCACAGCGCCAGAGCGTGCTGATGCTGTCGGGAGAGCGGAACGAGATTTTTGTCGCGCAGCATGTGGGGTTGGTAGTTACGAACTCGTGATTGCGATTTTTTGAGCCTCCGCGGTTATCGCGCGTGCCGCCGGCTCCGAGGCAGTCCGCACGGTGAGCCAGTCTGTTCGGACGCGCTCCCACTCCTGGATCAACATACCATTGGCTTCGAAGAAGCTGCGAATGCGATAGCGCTCCCAGGCCGCGACCTCCTCGAGAATCGGCGCGAGGACACCCAGGGCGCTGGTGCTGAGCACGGTGCGCTTGGCAATCTGCGAGACGTTACGGGACTCGGAGACGGCGATGGTCAGCCCATCCCGCGCGTTGATGTGCAGCATAACGTGAATGTCAGAACTGCCGTCTCCCGTATAGACTACGTGATCTGGCCCGATGACATTCTTTTCGAGCAGATCATCGAGCACTGCGACCTTCCCATAGCCGGCGGTTGCGCGCACGATGGTGTCGATTTCGCCGGACGTTTTGTAGCGGAATTCGGTCCCATAGATGTGATCCGGCGGGACGATATCTTCGAGAGCGGAGCGTACGATTTCCACGGGAGCCGCGGAGAGTACGTAGAAATCAAATTGATGGCCGTCGATGCCGGCGTCGAGCAACTGATACAGCAGTTTGATGTCGCTCTTCAGGCGAATCCGTTTGCCGACCTCATGGAGATGCTCCTTGCGGACCTTCGCCTGAAACTCCGGATCGTGCAATAACAGATAAGCGAGTTCCGCTCCCTGCTGCACGAGATTGATCTTGGCCATGCCCTTGGACTTGCGCTCGAACTCCTCCGTCGGAATGCCGACCAATTCGGCGAGCACGTACCCCGAGTCGTTAAAAGTGAGCGTCTGGTCAAAGTCGCTGGCGAAGATATAGCGTCTCAAAGGATTGTCTGCCATGTATCGATTCGATGCCCGCAGCGGTCCCATTGCCCCATTAAAAGAATTGATGCAGATTATATGCCTGCGATCTCAATGGCTTACGAGTCACTACAGGAGGAATGTGCCCAGTGAAAGATGGTGCAAAGCGATTTTACGTGATCACCGGCGGCCCGGGTTCGGGGAAGAGTTCGTTGCTTGCCGCGCTCGCATCGCGGGGCTTTTCGACGACCGCCGAAGCAGGCCGTGGGATCATTCAGGACCAAATGGCAATCGATGGCCGGGCGCTTCCCTGGAGCGATCCGTTGCTGTTCGCAGAACTCATGCTCTCCTGGGACATGCGTTCCTATCGCGTCGCGGAACAATGGGATGGTCCCGTGTTCTTCGACCGCGGGATTCCCGATGTACTCGGTTACCTGAAACTGATGAACATTGCCCTGGGGCCACACATGCAAAAGGCGGCGACCACGTTTGCCTATAACCGGACGGTGTTCATCGCGCCGCCCTGGAAAGAGATTTTCCGCCAAGACCGCGAACGCAAGCAGGATTTCGAGGAAGCAGTTCGCACCTACGACGCGCTCGCTGCCGTGTACACGGCGCTGCGATACCAACTCGTCCAGCTTCCGCAGGTTTCAATCGAGGAGCGGACTTGGTTCATCCTTGATCGCATCGACCTTCCGGATCGTTAGAGCGACTTTACTAAAACCCACGGCCGCGTCCACAATAGAAGGTTCAACTTCAACATCGAAAGAGGAGCACTCATGGTAGTAGCGACTGGCGAACTCATCCGTGCAATGAATTACGTAGAAGATATTACGGCGACCCTGCGTCGCATTTGCATTTACATCCCGGCGATGAGCGCCGACGAACGCAAGCGACTGGCGGAAGTCATGCGCAGCGCGACCGCCTCCATGAGCGCTGCCATCGCGGACCTCGAAAAGGTGGAAAAGTAGGGTGGCGCCAGTTCAGACGATTGCGGTCATCGGCGCCGGCACTATGGGGCGGGGGATTGCGCATGCTGCGGCACTCGGCGGTTATCGCACAGTCCTTGAGGACCTGCTGCCGAATGCGCTGCGCAAGGCTGAAACCGAAATCCGCGCCAATCTCGACAAGGCCGTCGAACTGAACAAGGTGACCGCGTCCGATGCCGACGCTGCTTTTCGCCGCCTGGAGTATGCAGGGTCGGTCGAAGAGGCTGCTCGCGAAGCCGATCTGGTCATCGAAGCCGTTCCCGAGGAGATGGAGTCGAAGATCGAAATCTTCACCCTTCTCGACAAGATCTGCCGGCCAACGACGATTCTTGCGTCGAATACGTCATCGCTCAGCGTAACCGAAATTGCCAGCGTGACCTACCGCGCCAAGAAGTGCGTCGGCATGCATTTCTTCAATCCCGTCCACAAAATGAAGCTGCTCGAGATTGTGCGTGCGCTTGAGACTGACGAAGAGACTTTGGCGACCGCGGTGGAAGTCGGCAAGCGCATGGGCAAGGAAGTTGTCGTGATCAGGGAATCGCCTGGCTTCATCACCAGCCGCATCAACGCCATGATCGGCAACGAAGCGTTCTATATGCTGCAGGAGGGAATTGCGT
>Ga0335082_10009057_pt1 | contig 10836 bp, 10 predicted proteins | sample Lox_Sample_41_FD_206718 | JGI IMG/M metagenome (GOLD analysis project Ga0335082, IMG submission 206718) | Soil microbial communities from Loxahatchee National Wildlife Refuge, Florida, United States - Lox_Sample_4.1 | ecosystem: Environmental > Terrestrial > Soil > Wetlands | place: USA... | reverse complement strand
CGGCTTCGATCCCCCGCCGTCGAACACCGGGACGAATGCGCTGTCGTGGATCTTCACGATGTTCGCGCAGTCGAACTCGGACTGATATTGCACGCCCTTCGCGGGATCGGTGTGCTGGCGCGTCCAATCGACCGGGATGAGCCAGCCGTCAGCCGTGTACCACTTCTGCTGGTTCCACGCGTTGACGAGATTCGCCCAGGTGAAGTGCGGGCCCGTCGCCTTCAGCGCGTCGACGAACTCTTTCGCCGCGATCCAACCTTGCATCGTGAGCTCGGTCACCTTGAAGTTCGGATGCGCGGACGCGTAATCGAGGTAGGCCTGCACTGCGGGGATCGCGGGCTTGTGCTCGACCGCGGTGATCTGGGCGAGCACGAGGTCGCCTTCGAAGAGCTTGCCGTTCGCCTGCACGAAGGCTCGGTTGTACAAGTTGGAGTGGTAGAAGGTGATCGAGTTCCGGATGCCCTGCAGGTTCATCTCCTTGGCGACCGAGTAGTCGCCGTTGAAGTCCATGCACGTGACGAGGAAGTCGGCGTGCGCGTCCTTCATCTTCGATACCTGGGCCGAGAAGTCGGTCTGCCCGAACGAGAGCGTCGCGTCGGAGTACACGACCTTCGCACCCACGTTGGGCCCGAAACGATTCACGTTGGCGACGTTCCCGGTCACGCACGACGCCGACTGCGGCACGCTGTAACCGATGATTGCCACCCGGTGCGCGTGCGACTGCTCCATGAGCCACGTCACGAGGTGGGGCTGGAGCGCGCAACCCGAGAAGCAGATCGGCGCGACGTTCGGGAAGAAGTTCTTCGGACCGGCCCACTCTGCTTGGATGTTCCAGCCGAACGTCGGCATCCCTGCGGCCGCGAGCGCCTTCGAGCCCGTGAACAGCTCGGTCGCGATGAACACCGCGTACGCGTTGTCCTGGGTGAGCATCGCCTGCACCTGGTTCGCGTTGTTCACGGTGGCGTCGTCGCGCTCGCTCGTCAGCTTCAACTGACGGCCATAGATCCCGCCCTTGGAGTTGATCGTGTCGAAGTACGCCTTGATCCCGTCGTTGAGCAACACGTTGTCGCCGCCGACCGGGTTCGTCTTCGACGTGATCGACGCGACGTGAATCTCGGTGCTCGAAACGCCGGGCGCGTTCACCGGGTCGTTCTCGTTGAAGTTGGTACCGGTGAAGGTCGTGACGGTGCCACCGGTGTTGGTGTTGGAGTTCGCCTTGCTGCTTCCCGCGTTGCCACACGCGGCGGCGAGCAGCGTGAGCGAACCCACGACCGCGAACGTGCGCCATGCCGACTGCGAACGGCCCAACTGCCAATGCATCACGAGACCCCCCGGGACGAATGCTCCGTGCGGTCACCGTATTTGAGAATCAGCTTCTCGTCCAGTCACCTCCCTATGCGAGAACTGTATTATCAGGCCGTGACGACGTACGTCCTCGTACACGGTGGTGCGCACGGGGGTTGGTGCTACGGCCCGATCGCGCGGATCCTGCGCGATTCGGGCCACACGGTGCACGCCCCGACGCTCACCGGCCTCGGAGAACGGTCGCATCTGCTCCGGCCCGACATCGATCTCGACTTCCACGTGCGCGACGTCGCGGCCGTCCTGCACTACGAAGACCTGCGCGACGTGATCCTCGTCGGTCACAGCTACGGCGGCATGGTGATCACCGGCGTCGCCGACCGCGCCGCTGAGCGGGTCGGGCACCTCGTGTATCTCGACGCCGCAATGCCGGAGAACGGCGAGGCGCTCGCCGACCTCGCGGCCCCGCTGATGGAAGCCGCGCATGGGAGCATGCGCGTGGTCGACGGCGTCGAGCTCGTGCTGTTCCCGGGAACCGAACCGTTGGCGAACTACGGAGTGACCGATCCCGACGACATCGCGTGGATGACCGAGCGGCTCACGCCGCATCCGTGGAGGTGCTTCACCCAGCCACTGCGCCTCACGAACGAAGACGCACTCTGGAAGATCCCGCAGAGCGTCATCTGCTGCACGTCGACGCTCGCGTTTCGGCCCGCCCGCACGGAACGGGCGCGCGCGGCGGGCCGTTTGTGGGACATCGACACGGGTCACGACCTCATGATCACCGAGCCCCGAGCCGTTGCCGAGCTCCTCCTCCGGGTGGCCGCGGCGTGAGCAACCGAGCTGCCGCGTCCGACCCGAACGAGCCGGCCGGGCGCGAACGTGCGGTGTCGCGCAGCGTCGACGCGGCCCGCTCGCGCGCAGAGCAGCGCGTGCAGCGTGTGCTCGACGCCGCGTTCGAGCTCATCGACGAGAAGGGTTCGATCGAGTTCACCATCCAGGAGGTCGTCGACCGATCGAGGCTGTCGCTGCGCGGCTTCTACGAGTACTTCACCGGCAAGGACGAGTTGGTGCTCGCACTCTTCGAGGAGACCGTGCGCGAGGCGGGCGACGACATTCGTGAAGCCGTCGCCGCCGAACCGGATCCCCTCGGGCGGCTACGCGTGTTCGCGATCCGGCTCCACGAATGGTGCGATCCGGCCGAGGCGCCGCGCAAGCGCGGGACGCACCACCGGCGTGCGATCTCGGAGTTCTCCATGCACCTCGCGGTGAGCCATCCCGAGCGGGTGCGCGCCACCCTCGTACCGATCTCGCATCTTTTGCGCGAGCTGATCGCAGCCGCGGCCGACGCCGGCGCGGTGCGCGTGAGCGACGTACGCGGGGCGGCCGCGCTCGTGCAGCAAACGGTGATGTACAGCTGGTTCGGCAACCGTCTTGCCGAGAACGCGAAGCAGCGGATCACTGCCGAAGAGACGTGGGAGTTCTGCCGCCGCGCGCTCGGCGGCTGACGACTCGCGCTACGAACGGCCGAGGAATCGGTCGACGTTCGTGCGCAGGTCGGGAGTGTCGAACGACGCGGTCTCCGCGGCCATCGCGAAATCGATCGTCGCGAGCACAGACCGCTCGACGTGCAGGTTCAGCACCCGTTTCGTCGCCTCTACCGCTTGTTGCGGTAATGCCGCGATCTTGTGCGCGGCCGCGATCGCGGCCGTGAGCACTTCGCCGTCGGGGCACACGTGGTTGGCGAGGCCGATCGCCGCGGCCCGCGCCGCGCTGATGCGGTCGCCCGTGAACGCGAACTCCTTTGCGAGCAACAGGCTCGTGTGCAACGGCCACGTGAGCGGCCCGCCGTCGGCGGCCACGAGCCCGACCGTCACGTGCGGATCTGAAAGGTAAGCCGACTCGGCCATGTACACGACGTCGGAGAGCGCGATGACGCTGCAGCCGAGCCCGACCGCCGGACCGTTCACCGCGGCGATCACCGGCACGCGGCAACGAATCATGTTGAGCACGAGCTCGCGACCTTCCGCGATAACGTCGGCCCGCAGCGCACGGTCGTTGGCCATGCGGTCGAGCAGATCGAAGTCGCCGCCGGCCGAGAACGCGCGCCCCTCGCCGGTGATCACCGCGGCGCGCGCGTCGGCATCCGCGCTCAGCTGCGGGAACAGACGCGTGAGACCGACGTGGAGCTCGTCGTTGATCGCGTTCAACTGCTCGGGACGCGACAGCCGGACGATCCGTACCGGGCCGTCGGCTTCCACAGTGATGACGTCGGGCAAGTCGTACTTCGTCATGTCGGCAACCCCAGGATGCGTGTCGCGATGATGTTCTTCTGGATCTGTGACGTGCCGCCCATGACGCTCTGGGCGCGGCTGTAGAGGTAGATCTTCAGCGCCACGTCGTCGCGGTCGGTCGCGGCGTGCGGTCCGGCAACCGTGAGCGCGGCGTGGCCGACGCTCTGCTCGACCCACGTCATCAACAGCTTGTCGATCGAGCCGCCCGGGCCGTGGTCGATCCCGTCGAGCCGTTCGGAAAGACGGCGGCACACGTGGAGTCGCAGCATCTCGGTTTGCACGTGAGCCCACGCGACGGCTTCGCGCTGATCGGGGCGGAACGCGGCGGGATCGCCGCGCACGGTTCGTTCGAGCTCTTTCACCGTCTTGGCGTAGCGCGCGACGTAACCCAGCTCGCCCGGTTCACGCTCGTGACTCACGATCGTCATCGCGAGGCGCCAGCCTTCGCCCGGTTCACCGATCATGTTCGCGGCCGGAACGCGCGCGCCGTCGAACAGCACTTGTCCGAACTCGTTCGTGATGCCGTTGATCATGCGCAGCGGGCGCTGCTCGATGCCGGGCTGATGCATCGGCACTGCGAACGCCGACAGGCCTTTGTGCTTGGGCACGTCGGGGTCGGTGCGGGCGAGCAGCAGGCACCAGTCGGCAACGTCGGAGTAGCTCGTCCAGATCTTGTGCCCGTTGATCACGTACTCGTCGCCGTCGCGCGTCGCGGTCGTGCGCAACGACGCGAGATCGGAGCCCGCATCGGGCTCGCTGAACCCTTGGCACCAGCGCTCGCGCCCGCTGATCAGGCCGGGCAGGAAACGTTCCCGGATCGCATCGCTGCCGTGCGCCGAGATGCCTTGCACGAGATACCCGAGACTCGGGCGCGGCGGCGCGCCCGCGGCCGCGACCTCTTCGTCGAGGATCACGTCGAACACCGGCGGGAGATCGTGACCGCCGAACCGTGACGGCCAGCTCAACCCGAAGAAGCCCGCGTCGTACAACGCGGTGTGCCAGTCGGCTTGGCGCGCCCAGTACTCGTCGTCGGTGGAAGACGTCGGCAGGCCCGGATTGTTGGCGGCGAGCCACGCGCGCAAGCGCGCGCGGAAGTCGGCTTCGGCGGGTGAGTCGCGATAGTCCATCAGGAGCTCCCCAACCGTTCTTGTTGCAGTTCGGCGAGCTGCACCGCGTCGTCGCCGAACCACTGCGTCGAGAGCAACGCGCGCCGCAGGTACACATGGACGATGCACTCCCACGTGTTGCCGATGCCGCCGTGTACCTGCACTGCGGTCTCGCACACGGTGCGCGCGGCCCGCGCGGCATACGCCTTGGCGACACGGCCGGCCGCGAGCGCATCGGCCGGCGGGAGGTTGTCGACGGTCCACGCCGCGTAGAGCGCCGCGCTCAACGAGCCTTCCTGCAGACAGCGGGCTTCGGCGAGCAGGTGCTGCACGGCCTGGAAGGAACCGACCGGTACGCCGAACTGGCGACGGTCGGCCGCGTACGCAACGGTCATGTCGAGCACGCCGCGCATCACCCCGACGAGATCGGCGCTCGTGAGCGCGAGCCCGAGCGCGCGCCACGCGTCCAGGTCGTCGGCGTGCAGCTCGCCACCGATCATCTCGATCGGTGCGCCTTCGGGTAGTGCGGCGACGACGCGCGTGAGGTCGTTGCCGCCGGGGCCGGACGCGGCGACGCGCACGCACGCGAGCTCCGAGCCCACGACGACGAGCGCGGCGTAGCCGTCGGCGGGCGCATCAACCGCGTATGCCGGCGTCGTGGACGCGGCAGCGACGAGTGACGGCGCGAAGGCCACGACCGCATTGTCGACACGAGCTCTGCCCGACCGCCGCAACAGATCGCGCGCGAGCACGGGACCTGCGAACGCGACGTCGGCGACCGATCCGCCGAGCGCGTCGGCGACGATCGCGGCCTCGACACCTCCGGCCAGCGGCGCACCCCCGCCGGCGTCGTCGCGCAGCTCGAGCCAGCCCGCGTCGTGCACCGCGGCCGCGAGCCGTTTCGCGCGCGTCGCGTCGTCGAGATCCGCCACTGTCGCGGGCGCGAGCTCGCGCGCGAGCCGGCGCGCCGAGCGCCGGAGCTCCGCTTGCTCGGCGGTGTCGCGCGTGTCCACGTCAGACCGTGAGGATCGAGACGCCCGCGGTTCCGGGCGCACCGTAGAGCTGCGTGTATCCGACCTTGGGGTTGCCCGGCACCTGGCGTTCGCCCGCTCGGCCGCGCAGCTGCAACACGATCTCGTGCACTTGTCGCAGGCCCGACGCACCGATCGGTTCGCCGTTCGCGATGAGCCCGCCGTCGGTGTTCACCGGCAACGTCCCATTGATCTCGAGCGCGCCGTCGGCGACGAGCTGCTCCTGGTCGCCGTCCTTGCAGAACCCGTTCTCCGCGAGGTGGATCACCTCCGCGCCCGCGTCGGTGTCCTGGAGTTGGATGACGTCGACGTCGTCGGGCCCGATGCCCGCGGTCGCGAAGGCCGCGCGCGACGCGTCGACGGTCGGGCCGGGCGTCTCCTCCATCGGCAGCCACGGGCTGTGCACCTCGAACGCGCCGAGCCGCCGCGTCCGCACCGTCGCGGCGCGTAAGAAGATCGGCGTGTCGGTGTAGCGGTGCGCGTGCTCGGCCCGGCACAGCACGACGGCCGCGGCGCCTTCGTCGGGGCTGCAGAACATGTACTGCGTCAGCGGATAGTTGAGCATCGGCGACGCGAGGATCTCTTCTTCCGACAGCGGTTTGCGCCGGAACGCGTTGGGGTTCAACGCGCCGTTGCGGTAGTTCTTGGCCGCGACCTTGGCGAGCGTCTCGCGCGAGATGCCGTAATCGTGCATGTACTTGTTGATCTTCATGCCGAAGAACTTCGTCGTGACGAACTGTCCGAGCTCGCCGTACCACGACGGGCATGCGTACAAACGCGGATCGGCGCTGAACGCGCCGGGCAGGTGCTTGTCCATGCCCACCGCGATGCCGAGCTCGTGCTCGCCGAGCCGGATCGTCTGCGCGGCCAGCGTGAGCGCGCTCGCGGCGGTCGCGCACCCGTTGTAGACGTCGGTGAACGGGATGCCGGTGAGGCCGAGCAGCGCGACCACAGCATCGGGGTTGTCGACCTCGTAGCTGCCGCCGAACGCGAACTGGATGTCGCGCCAGGCGACGCCCGCGTCGGCGAGCGCGCGCCGGATCGCGATCGCGCCCATGTCGATGCCGGTCAGGCCGGGGAACCGGCCAAACGGGTGCAGGCCCACGCCGATGATCGCGACGTCGGTCATGGCTCCCTCACTCCTTTTCTCTGGTCTCCCGCGGTCAATGACCGGGATACGACGGTGGAGGACACATCTGGGTCAATGACCACCGGCGCTCCGCTCCGGAGCCGGGCGGAACGCGAATGTGACGATCTCGTTGCCTGCTTCGTCGGTCCGGAACGGTTCGAGCAGGAGCTCCATCTCCATGCCGTGCCGCAGCGTTGCGATGTCGGTCGTTGCGAGGCGCGTCTCGACTTTCACGTCCCCGAGCTCGACGTAGCCGACGGCGAACGGCGTGAACTCGGCACCGGTCGTTCCGGCATACGGCGGCGCGGGCGGCGGGAACTCCTGCGTGGTCCACGCCCACAGCCGCCCGCGGCGCGCGAGCAGGTGCTCGGCCATGTCGGTCGACGCGCAGCGCGGGCACGCGTCCTGGGCGGGGAACGTGACGATGCCGCACGCGGCGCAGCGACTCCCGATCAGCTGCGGCTCGTCGCTCGGGAACGTGAAGATTCCCTCCGCGACCGGAACTTGCGCCATCACGCACTCCCCTCGCTTGCGGCTCGCGCGCGCAACTCATCTTTCACGACCTTGCCCGTCGCGTTCACCGGCAGCGCGTCGAGGAAATCGACGGAACGCGGCACCTTGAAGTTGGCCATCTCGGCGCGCGCCCATTCGATGATCTCGTCGGGCTCGACGGGCGGACCGGCATTGAGCACGACGAACGCCTTCGCGACCTCGCCCAGCCGCTCGTCGGGCACACCGATGACCGCTACTTGCGCGACCCGCGGGTGCCGGAGCATCAGGTTCTCGATCTCGGCGGGGTACGCGTTGAACCCGCCGACGATGAACATGTCCTTGATGCGGCCGACGATCCGTAGGTAGCCGTCGGCGTCGATCGTGCCGAGATCGCCCGTGTGCAGCCACCCGTCGGCGTCGATCGCGGCCTTCGTCGCTTCGGGATCGTCGAGGTAGCCGCGCGTCACGGTCGCGCCGCGCACGACCACTTCGCCGGGTTCCCCGACCGGAACGCCGGCGCCCGACTCGTTCACCGTGCGCACCTCGAAGCCGGGCCACGGCACGCCAACCGTCGTCGCGATGTGCTCGAAGTCGTCGTCGGGTTTGCAGCCCGTCACGGTGCCGGCCTCGGTGAGCCCGTAGCCGGTCAGGATGCGTTCGAACGGGAGCTCCTCGCGGACGCGCCGGATGAGCTCGACCGGAATGTCGGCCGCGCCGGTGACCCCGACGCGCAAGCTCGCGATGTCGCGCTTCGTCCGGTCGGGGTGCTCGAGGAGCGCGTGGTAGATCGTCGGCGGACCGGGGAGCACGGAGATGTGCTCGCGTTCGACCAACTCGAGCACCACGCCCGCCTCGAACACCGCGAGCGGAAAGATCGTGGCGCCGCGCATCAGGCACGCGAGGCACCCGGCCTTGTAGCCGAAGATGTGGAAGAACGGGTTCGCGATGAGGTACCGGTCGCCGGCGCGGAGATCGGCCCAGTCGCACCAGTCGAGGTAGGCGCGCAGCGTCTGGCCGTGCGCCATCACCACGCCCTTCGGGCTCCCAGTGGTGCCCGATGTGAACACGACGTCGCTCGGGTCGCCGGCGGAGATCGACGCGACGCGCGCATCGAGATCGGATGACGCGACCGTGCTCGCGCGCGCGAGGAAGTCGCGCCACGCGACCGTGCCCGCGTCGGGCTCGCCCTCGATCAGCATCGTGTGCGCGAGCGCCGGCAGCGCGACACCGGATGCCGCGAGCAGCGCCGGGTAGTCGGTGTCGAGGAACCCGCGCACGGTGAACAACGCCCGCGCGCCGCTGCGCGCCAGGATGTACGCGGCCTCGGCACCCTTGAAACGCGTGTTGATCGGCACGAGTACGCCGCCCGCGCTCGTGATGCCGAGCGCGGCGACGATCCACTCCAACGAGTTCGGCGCCCAGATCGCGACCCGATCACCCGGCTCGATCCCCGACGCCATGAGTGCGCGCGCCGCCTCGTCGACCATGGCCTGCAAGGCGGAGTAGGGAACACGACGCGTGCCGTCGACCACGGCCTCCGCGTCGGCACACCGACGCGCGGTGTCGCGCAGCATCGCGGGGATCGTCGGCCAGGTCAGTTCACTGCGCATCAGCGCGGCTCGTCGCCCGCGAGCGTGATGCGGTGCATCGATCGGGTGTAACCGTGATAGTCGTTGATCGGGTTGTGCTGCGCGCAGCGGTTGTCCCAGAGCGCGAGCGACCCCACCTCCCAGCGAAACCGGCACGTGAACTCCGGGCGCGTCGCGTGCGCGAACAGGTAGCGCAGCAGCGGCCGGCTCTCGTCGTCGGTCATGTCGACGAACCGCGCGGTGTGCGCGACGTTCACGTAGAGGGCCTTGCGTCCGGTCTCGGGATGCGTGCGCACCACCGGATGCTCGGCGACATACTCGCGGTCGGCGTCGTAGCCGCTGTCGCGGATGCGGTCCTCGCGCGTCTTCGACACGTCGGCGAGCGCGGAGCTGTTCACCGCGCGCATGCCGTCGAGCATGTGTTGCATGCCGGGCGAGAGCGCGTCGTAGGCGGCATACATGTTCGACCACATCGTGTCGCCACCGTACGGCGGAACCTCGCGCGCCACCAACATCGTCGCCATCGGCGGCCGCTCCAGGTACGCGGTGTCGCTGTGCCAGATGCCGCCGAAGTTCACCGTCTCGTGCGGGAGCTTCGTCACCGCGATGATCTCGGGGAAACCCTCGATCCCCTTCACGAACGGATACTCGACCGGTTCGCCGATGCGGCGGGCGAACGCGAGAAAGGCCGCGGGTGAAAGCTCCTGGCCGCGGAAGAACACGACGAGGTGTTGCAGCCAGGCGCGGCGGATCTCGGCAACCGTCGAGTCGTCGAGATCGCTCGCGAGGTCGACACCGCCGATCTCGGCGCCGAGCGCGCCGGCGATCGGCGCCACGTGGATCGTTCGGTATTCCTCGGTCACCGCGCCTGCCTTCGTCGCCGGGCTCGTATGAGAACGGCGCTAGCGAAGAACGAGAGGGCCGTTATCATAGCCATGTGACCCTGCCCGAGCACAAGGACGACGACGGCCACGTCGCGCCCGCGACGCTGATAATCCGGCTCGACCGGCGCAAGCACACGGTGCAGTACCACCCCGGCGACACCGTGCTCGAGGCCGCTCGCCGCAGCGGGTTGCGGCCGCCGTCGTCGTGCGAAGCAGGCGATTGCGCCACTTGCATGGCGCACCTCGACGCCGGAACCGTGCGGATGCACGCGAACAACGCACTGACGCCGGACGACCTGGCCGACGGCTTCATCCTCACGTGCCAATCGCTGCCGACGAGCGCCGAGCTCGCCGTGAATTACGACTTCTGACCGGTTCTGATCAGACGTCGGCGCCGAGCGAGGTCAGGAATTCCAAGGTGCGCCGCTTCGACGCGATGCGTGCGTCACGGTCGGGGCCGATCGGCAGCACCCGCACCGACAGATCGGTCGCGCCCGCATCACGGAAGCGGTGCAGGCGTTCGAGGACGGCCGCTTCGTCGCCTCCCGCCACGAGATCACCGACATCGGTGGCGTCGCCGTGTTCGAGCAGGCGTTCGTAGTTCGGCGAATACTCGGCGTGGCCGAGGGTTTGGTTGGCGCGGGCGCGCGCCGCGTCCACTTCGTCATTGCGGCACAACACGACCGGCACCCCCGCCACGACACGCGGCGCCGGCCGCCCGGCATCTTCGGCCGCTTTCACGATGCGCGGCACGACATGCGTGCCGATCGCGCGCTCGTCGGCCATCCACAGAATGGTTCCGGAGGCCAGTTCGCCCGCGATCCGCAACATCACGGGCGCGAGCGCGGCAAGCAGCAGCGGCGTCGGCGCGACGTCGGTGATGTCGAGCGGATTGTGCACGCGGTACTCGTCGTTCTCGACGTCGACCGGCCCCGGACCCGCGAGCGCGGCGTTCAACACTTCGAGATAGCTCCGCACGAGATGCGCGGGCCGTTCGTACGGAAGCCCG
>Ga0335082_10009056_pt1 | contig 10838 bp, 13 predicted proteins | sample Lox_Sample_41_FD_206718 | JGI IMG/M metagenome (GOLD analysis project Ga0335082, IMG submission 206718) | Soil microbial communities from Loxahatchee National Wildlife Refuge, Florida, United States - Lox_Sample_4.1 | ecosystem: Environmental > Terrestrial > Soil > Wetlands | place: USA... | reverse complement strand
TCGATTGTGCCGCTTCACCGACGGTGTCCCCTCTCCCGCTTGCGGGAGAGGGATAGGGTGAGGGTCGTCGCCGTCACCACCTTAGCGCCGCCGTGTGCACCGGTGCGTCCCACAGCCGCGTCGTCTCCGCGTCGAGCGCCGTCACCGTGAGCGAGCAGCCCGCCATCTCCAGCGAGGTGCAGTAGTTGCCGACCAGCGAGCGGGTGATCTTGAGCCCCTTGCCGTCCAGCACGCGCTTGGCGGCGTCGAACATCAGGTAGAGCTCCATCGCGGGCGTGCCGCCGTAGCCATTCACCAGCAGCAGCACCTCGCTGCCGGCCTTGGCGCCGAGGTCGCCGGTGATCGCTGTCATCATCTCGCCGGCGATGTCGTCCGCGGGCTTGTGCTTCACGCGGCGACGGCCGGGCTCGCCATGGATGCCCACGCCCATCTCGATCTCGTCGCCGGCGAGCTCGAAGGTCGGCTTGCCGGCGGCCGGCACCGTGCAGGAGCTGAGCGCCACGCCCATGGAGCGCGTCCGGCCGTTGACTCTATCCCCGAGCTCGCGGAGCGCGGCGAGCGGCCGGTTCTCCTCCGCCGCGGCGCCGACGATCTTCTCCACGATGACCGTGCCAGCCACGCCGCGCCGCCCGGTCGTGTAGGTCGAATTCTCCACGGCGACGTCGTCGTTGGTCTTCACGGTGGCGTGCGGGAAATCAAGAAGCTCCGTCGCCATCTCGAAGTTCATCACGTCGCCCTCGTAGTTCTTCACGACGAACAGCACGCCGGCGCCGGAGTTCACCGCCTGCGCCGCCGCCGCCATCTGGTCCGGCGTCGGCGAGGTGAAGACCGCGCCCGGGCAGGCGGCGTCCAGCATGCCCGTGCCGACGAAGCCCGCATGCAGCGGCTCGTGCCCGGAGCCGCCGCCGGAGATGAGCGCGACCTTGCCGACCTTCGTCGGCTTCGCGCGCGTCACATAGGTCGGATCGAACTTCACCGCGACGAGGTCGCGATGCGCGGCGCCGAACCCGCGCAGCGCCTCCGTCAGCACGTCGTCCACGCGATTGACGAATTTCTTCATGACCGCTTCCTCCGCTTGTCCGGTTCTTTGGGAGCCGCCGTTTGTTCGGCGTGCTGGGCCAGCCTTATGGTGCGCGCGGCGAAGTCGAGGATCATGGCCTCGACCTCGCGCGCCGTCGCCTCCGTCTCGAACTGCGGCAGGGCGATGCGCAGCTCGTGCGGCGCGTTCACCGGCCGCGGCGGCCGCTGCAGCCGGTCGGGATGGGCCTCGCGATAGAGGGCGAGGAACTGGTCGCGCTCAGCCGGCGCCAGGTGGCAGATCTCGAAGATGATCGGCAGGTCGGTCGCGGGGATCGGCACGCTGTAGGATGGGTTGGTGATCTGCGACACGAAGCTCTTGTGCTTGCCGAGCGCCATGGCCAGGCGGCCGCGCAGCCCCGATGGCCGGCGTTCGATGACGCTGCGCAGCAGGGTCTTGTAGCCGGCGATCTTCTCGGCCCGGTCGGGGGCCTCGGCATCAGCCATGATCCGGGTCCGCCTCGGCGATCGCCAGCTTGATGCGGCCGAGCGCGGCCGGCGCGACCGAGAGCCGCTTCAGGCCGGTCGCCAGCAGCGCCTTCAGCAGCGCCGGGTCCGAGGCCATGTCGCCGCACAGCGACACCGGCCGGGCCTTCGACTGGCCGTGGGCGACCACGTGCTTGATGAGCCGGAGGACCGCGGGATGGCGGGGATCGTTGAGCGCGGCCACGCGCCCGCCGCTGTCGCGCGCCGCCGCCATCACATATTGGGTGAGGTCGTTGCTGCCGATCGAATAGAAGGCGGCGTCGAGCAGGTCGATGGCGATGGCGGCTGCCGGCGTCTCCACCATGATCCCGAGCGGCGGCAGCTCGGCCGGCACGCCCTCGGCGCGCAGCTCCGCCAGGCAGTCGTCGAAGACCCGGCGCGTCTCCGCCAGTTCGTCGGCCGTCGCGATCATCGGCAGCATGACCCGCAGCGCGCGGTTGACGCCGGCACGCAGCAACGCGCGCACCTGCGGCCGGAACAGCTCGGGCTTCTCGAGGCAGAGGCGGATGCCGCGCAGGCCGAGAAACGGATTGCTCTCGGCCTCGATATTGACTCCCGGCAGCGGCTTGTCGCCGCCGACGTCGAGCGTGCGGATCACGACCGGCTTGCCGCCGAGGCGGTCGAGGATGCGGGCATAGGCCGCATACTGCTCCTCCTCGGTCGGCAGGTGATGTCGGCCGATGAACAGGAACTCGGTCCGCAGCAGGCCGATCCCGTCGCTGGCCGCCAGGATCTCGTCGGCGACCGCGCCGGGATCGTCCACATTGACCATCACCTCGATGCGCTGCCCGGCCGGCGTGACCGCCGGCTGGTCGAGCGCGGCCAGCGCCCGCCGGTGCTGATCCTGCGCAGCGGCGATGCGCTGAGCGTAGCGCGCGCGCGTCGCGGCATTGGGCGAGACCACCAGCAGGCCCTCCTGCGCGTCCAGCACCGCCTCTTCGGCCAAGCCGACCGGTTCGCCCCGCAGGCCCGTGAGCAGAGGCACGCCGCGGGCGCGCGCCAGCATGGCGACGTGGCTGGCGCGGCTGCCGGCGATCAGCACGGCGCCGGCCAGCCGCTGCCAGTCGATCGCCAGGAAGCGCGACGGCGTGAGGTCGTGGGACAGCAGGATGGCGCCCTGCGGCAGGTCTTCGCGCGCGGCTTCGCCCGCGCCGCTCAGCGCGGCGATGACCCGGTCGCGCAGGTCGGCCAGGTCACCGGCGCGGGCGCGGAAGTAGTCGTCGTCCTCGCCTTCGTAGACCGCGATCTGTTCGTCGAGGGTCGCGCGCCAAGCCGCCCCTGCGCCGCCGCCGCGCGCGATGGCCGCAAACGCCGCCGCCGCGAGCGCGACGTCGTCCAGCAGCTCGAGCTGGAACTCCAGGATATCCCCGCCCATGGCATCGCTCGCAGCGATCAGGGCGGTGAGCTCGTCCTTCGCCCGGCCGATGGCGGCCTCGAGCCTGGCCTTCTCGGCCCCCGGCGATTCGACAGTCTCGGTCGCGGCCTGCGCCCGCGCGGCCAGCCGCACCAGCGCTCCCATGGCGAGCCCGGGGGAGGCGGCGTCGCCGCGATAGCTCTGCTCAGCTGCCGACCGCGGCTTCATCGAAATTGCGCTCCACCAGCGACTGCAGCGCCGCCAGGGCCGGCGCCGCCGCTTCGCCTTTGGCCTCCATCTCCAGCACCGAGCCGGTGCGCAGCTTGAGGGCCATCACCTTCACGATGCTCTTGGCGTCGACCCATTCGCCGTCGGGAGAGCCGCGCAGCCGGATCTCGGCGGCGAAGGATTTCGCCAGCTTGGTCAGCTTCACCGCCGGCCGCGCATGCAGCCCGACCGGATGGGTGATCGTGACCGTCGCCGTCACCGCCGTCATGGCGACAGCTCCTCGGCCGTGGCGCAGACCTGCTCGAGCGTCGAGCCGCCGGCGGCTTCGGTCGCCGCGATCACCGCGCCCTCGACCACCGGCGCGTTGCAGATGCGCACCCGCTCGCCGCGTCCGTTCTCCAGCATCTCCACCGCCATCTCGGCGTTCATCTCGGCGCCGCCGAGATCGACGAACACGGCGACTCCGGCCTCGCTCCACACGGACTCGATGGCCGCGCGGATCTTCAGCGGATCGGTGCCGAGCTCGCCCGCCGGGTTGCCGCCGGTGAAGGCGCAGGGCACCTCGTCGCCCACCATCTGCCGCACCATGGCGGCGGCGCCGCGCGCGACGTCCGGCGAGTGCGAGACGATGACGATGCCGACGACCTTCTTCATGCCCGCCCCTCGATGACGTCGCAGACCGCCTCGACCATCAGCTGGCTCGAGCGCGCGCCCGGATCGATATGCCCCTTCGAGCGCTCGCCCAGGAACGAGGCGCGCCCGCGAATCGCCTGCAGCGGCTTGGTCGCGGCGACCGCATCCGCCGCGCGCTGGCGCAGCGCCGCCGTCAGGCTGCCGCCGCCGGCTTCCAGCGTCTCGGCTATCGGTCCCAGCACGTCCAGCATCGTCTTCATCCCGAAATCCGATTTCCCGCGCGCCTTCACGGCGTCGACCGCCGCGCGAAAGGCGGTGGCGGCCTGCGTCCGATCCGGAATGTCCGCCAGTCCCTTCCCCAGGCTCATGAACAGCGTCCCGTAGAGCGGCCCCGACGCCCCGCCCACCTTGGTGACCAGATGCATCCCCGCCGCCTTCAGCGCCTCGCCCAGCGGCTTCTCCGCCAGCTTGTCCAGATCCGCCAGCACCGCCTCCAGCCCCCGCTTCATATTGATCCCGTGATCCCCATCCCCGATCGCCTGATCAAGCCCCGTCAGCTCCTCCGCATGCGCAATCACGCGCTCGGCGAGAGTTTTGATGAGGCGGCGGCGGAGATCTTGCTCCGGCGTCATGTGCGCCCCCAACAGGAGACTGGGATCAGCAAGGTGCGTCCTTCGACAAGCTCAGGATGAGGGCTGTTCTTTGTGCCACCAAAACTCTTCCTCATCCTGAGCTTGTCGAAGGACGCACGGCGCGATTGCAGCCACTTCTCCGCGTCTCCGCGCCTCCGTGTGCAAGAGTTCTGCATGGCCTACACCCCCGTCACCCGACGCCCGTCGGCGTCGAAGAACAGCGGCTGGACGAGCTCGATGCCGAGCGGGTCGCCCTGCTTCAGCGGGCTGTGGCCGTCGACCAGCATGACGATCTGGCGGTCGGCCACCCGCAGATGCAGGTGGCTCTGGTCGCCCAGATGCTCCAGCCGCTGCACCAGGCCCACGGTCGTGCCGTTCACCGGCCGCTCGACCAGCTTGATGTGCTCGGTGCGCGCGCCGACGAGGACGGCGCCGCGCGGCGCCTGCACATGCACGGCCTCGACCGGCAGCAGGTTGATCCGGGGGATGCCGAGCCTGGTCGCGACGTAGCTGTCGACTGGATTCTCGTAGATCTGCCGCGGCGTGCCGAACTGCACGAGCCCTCCCTCGTTGAGCACGCCGATATGCGTCGCCATGGTCATGGCCTCGACCTGGTCGTGCGTCACGTAGAGCATGGTGGCGCCGAGATCCTGCTGGATGCGCTTCAGCTCCAGGCGCAGCTCCGCGCGCAGCTTGGCGTCGAGCGACGACAGCGGCTCGTCCATCAGATAGACGGACGGCTCGCGCACCAGGGCGCGGCCGATCGCCACGCGCTGCATCTCGCCGCCGGAGAGCCGCGTCGCCTTGTTCTGCAGCTTGGGCGCGATATGCAGCAGCTCCGCCACCTCCTGCACCCGGCGCTTGATGACGTCCTCCGGCACGCGCCGCGCCGGCGAGCGCAGCGGGAAGGCCAGGTTGTCGAACACGCTCCAGTGCGGATAGAGCGAGTATTGCTGGAATACGAAGGCCACGTCGCGCGCCGCCGGCGGCAGCGCCGTGGCGTCGCGCCCGCCGATCGCGACCGTGCCGCGATCCGGTTTCTCCAGGCCGGCGATCAGGCGCAGGGTCGTGGTCTTGCCGGCGCCCGTCGGTCCCAGCAGCACGACGAAGCTGCCATCCTCGACCGTGAGGTCGAGGTCGCGCACGGCCGCGATCGGTCCGAACGACTTGGAGACCGCCTGCGCGCGGATCTCAGCCATGGCCCACCGCCGTTCGTTGCAGGCGCAACGCCTGCCCGCTCGTCGCGTCGAAGAGCGACAGGCTCGGAGTGCGGAAGGCGATTCCCACGGTCTCGCCCGTGCGCACCGCCACGTCCGACGGCACCCGCGCCTTCACCCGCCCGTGGTTGGTCTCGACCGTCACGATCTGCGTGGTCCCCAGATATTCCGAGCCGAACACGCGTCCGCGCAGGCCGCTGCCGTCCTCGAAGAGGATATGCTCGGGCCGCACGCCGAGCGCCAGCTCGCCCTCGCTGCGCCCGTCGGCGATCGTCGGCACGGGCAGCGTGCAGCCATTGAGCCGCACCGACGTCGATCCCGGCGCCACCGCGCCGGTGAAGCGCAGGAAGTTCATCGGCGGCGAGCCGATGAAGTCGGCCACGAACATGCTGGCGGGCCGGTCGTAGATTTCCTGCGGTGAGCCGAACTGCTCGACGATGCCCTGGTTCATGACCGCGATCTTGTCGGCCATGGCCATCGCTTCGAGCTGGTCGTGCGTCACATAGACGGTGGTCGCATGCACGCGGTCGTGCAGCGCGCGCAGCTCCTGGCACATGATGTGCCGGAACTCGGCGTCGAGCGCGCCCAGCGGCTCGTCCATCAGGAAGGCCTTGGGCTCGCGCACGATGGCGCGCCCGAGGGCGACGCGCTGCCGGTCGCCGCCCGAGAGCCGCGAGATCGGCTGGTTCAGCAGGTGATCGATGCGCAGCAGGCGGGCGGTCTCCTCCGCGCGCCGGCGCTGGTCCGCCGCGGCCATGCCCTGGCACTTCAGCGGGAAGGCGATGTTCTGCCGCACGTTCATGTGCGGGTAGAGCGCGAACAGCTGGAACACGAAGGCGATGTCGCGCTCGCGCGCCCGCCGGAAGGTGACGTCCTCGCCGTCGAGCAGGATGCGGCCGGAGGTCGGCAGCTCCAGCCCCGCGATCATGCGCAGCGTCGTGGTCTTGCCGCAGCCCGACGGCCCCAGCATGACGAAGAACTCGCCGTTGCCGACCGTCAGGTTCGAGCGCTTCACCGCCGTGAAGTCGCCGAACGCCTTGTGCAGGTCCTCGATCCGAATTTCCGCCATGGCCGGCTACTCCGGGAAATGGCTGACGATCACGAACATGACCGTGCCCGCGAGGATGGTGACGAAGGAATAGGTGTAGAGGGTCAGGGAAAACGGCTGCATCAGCGCCACCACGCCGAGGCCGATCAGCGCCGTCGCAGCGTTCTCCCAGGGGCCCCGGCGGAAGATCCTGCGCGTTGTCATTTGCGCACCGCGCCGAAGGTGATGCCGCGCAGCAGGTGCCGCCGCAGCAGGAAGGTGAAGACCACGATCGGGATCAGGAACAGCGTCGTGGCCGCGGCCACGGCCGGCCAGTCCTGCCCGCCCTCGCCGATGATGAAGGGTATGAACGGCGGCATGGTCTGGGCCTCGCCGGAGGTGAGCAGCACGGCGAAGGCATATTCGTTCCACGCGAAGATCATGCAGAAGATCGCGGTGGCGGCGATGCCGGTCGCCGCCTGCGGCAGCACCACCATGCGGAACGCCTGCAGGCGCGAATAGCCGTCGATCATGGCGGCCTCCTCGTATTCGCGGGGTATCTCGTCGATGAAGCCCTTCAGCAGCCAGACCGCCAGCGAGACGTTCACGGCGGTGTAGAGCAGGATCATGCCGATGTGGCTGTCGGTCAGGCCGACCGCCCGGTACATCAGGAAGATCGGGATGGCGACCGCGATCGGCGGCATGAAGCGCGTCGACAGGATGAAGAACAGCAGATCGTCGGCGAGCGGCACCTTGAAGCGCGAGAAGGCATAGGCGGTGAGGGTGCCGAGGAACACCGCGAGGAAGGTCGAGCCGAAGGCGATGATGATCGAGTTGGTGAAGCGCTGCACCACGTTCGACGGCCCGGCGATCACCATGTTGCGCGAGCGCACCAACGTGTCGCACTCGCTCGTCGCCGGCGGCAGAGCAGCGATGTACTCCTTCGTCTGCCGCGTGCGCGTGGTGAAGAGGTTGCAGTAGCCCTCGATCGAGGGCGAGAACAGCAGCTTCGGCGGATAGGCGATCGAATCGTCCGGCGTCTTGAAGCTGGTGAGCACGATCCACAGCAGCGGAATCATCGTGACCAGCGCGTAGACGATGACCAGCGCCGCCGAGATATGCTTCGCCAGCGAGCTCGGCGCGACGACGGAATGGGCCTGGAGGGTTGCGGTGCTCATGCCGGCCTCACCGCTGCTTCACCCGGTTGAGGGCCTTCACATAGATATTCGCCAGGCCGAACACGGCCACGAACAGGATGATGGCGAAGGCCGAGGAATAGCCGGTCCGCCAACTCTCGAAGGCGTCGCGCTTCAGGGTGATCGAGGCCACCTCGGTGGTCGAGCCCGGCCCGCCCGAAGTGAGCAGGTTGATCAGGTCGAACATCTTGAAGTTCTCGATGCCGCGGAACAGCACCGCCAGCATGATGAAGGGCAGCGCCATCGGCAGGGTGATCGACCAGAACTGCCGCAGCGGCGATGCGCGGTCGACCTCGGCCGCCTCGTAGATGTAGTCGGGAATCGAGCGCAGCCCGGCCAGGCAGATCAGCATCACATAGGGCGTCCACATCCAGACGTCGACGATCACGATCGCCCACGGCGCCCGCGCCACCTCGCCCAACATCTGGAACGACGAGGAGTCGACGCCGGTCACGAACGAGACGGCGTAGTTGAAGAGGCCGATCTGCGGCTCGAACAGAAACTTCCAGAAATTGCCGACCACGGCCGGCGACAGCATCATCGGCAGCAGGATGATGGTGGTCCAGAAGCCGTGGCCGCGGAACTTGCGGTCGATCAGGTAGGCGAGCCCGAAGCCGATGATCGCCTCCAGCGCCACCGTCCAGAAGACGAAATGCGCCGTCGCCTGCATCGAATGCCAGATGTCGGGATCGCTGAGGATGTCCCGATAGTACGCCGTGCCGACGCCGATGATCGGCGCGTTCGGCCGGTTGGCCTTGTAGTTCGTGAAGGAGAGATAGATCGTCCAGAACAGCGGGAAGATGTTGATCGCCAGCAGCAGGACGATCGTCGGGGCGATGAAGAGCCAGGCGACCGAGCGGTCGCCGAGCGTCCGCAGGCGCCGCGCCAGCACGGCCGGCGTCGCGTCGGCCATCCGCTCGGCAATCGTTGCCCTGGCTGAAGAATCGCTCATCGCCGGAAGTCTCCTGCGGCTCCGCCTCGGCTCTCTCCGGAATTATCCGGAGAGAGCCGGCTCATGCAACCGTCGGCGGAATTAGAAGACCTTGCCTTCGTCCTTGAAGACGGCGGTCCAGTCCTTGACCAGCGCGTCGAGCGCTTCCTGCGCCGTGCCCTGGTCGGCGACCACGTAGTCATGCACGCGCTTCTGCATGGCCTGCAGGAGCTCGGCATAGGACGGCTCCGCCCAGAAGTCCTTCACGATCGCCATCGATTCCAGGAAGGTGCTGGCGAACGGCGCGCTCTTGACGAAGCCCGGATCGTTCAGCACGGACTTGGCGCAGGAGAAGCCGCCCAGCGACCACCACTTGGCCTGCACCTCGGGCTTCACGAACCACTTGATGTACTTGAAGGCGTCTTCCTGATGGTCGGAGTAGGAGACCACGGAGATGCCCTGCCCGCCGAGCTGCGCGAAGTGCTTCTTCTCGCCGGGGTTGGCGAAGAAGCCGATCTTGTCGCCGCCGACGTTCGGGTCCTTGTAGAGGCCGGGCCAGGTGAAGGCGAAGTTCATGTGCAGCGCCACCTGGCCGGATTTGAAGGCGTCGGCCGATTCGCCCATGTAGACGTTGGAGGCGCCCGGCGGCGTGCAGCACTTGTAGAGGGCCTTGTAGAACTCGAGGCCGGCGACCGCGTCGGGCGAATTGACGAAGCCCTGCATCTCGTACGGCTTGTCCGGGTTCTGGTAGTCGAAGCCCCAGTCGTAGAGGACGTTGGTCACGCCCATGGTGATGCCTTCGGAGCCGCGCTCGGTATAGATCGAGGCGCCGTAGACCTTCTTGCCGTCGATCTCGCGGCCCTGGAAGAACTCGGCGATCTGCTTCAGCTGGTCATAGGTCTTGGGCGGACCGAGGTCCCAGCCGTACTTGGCCTTGAATTCCTTCTGCAGCTCGGGCCGGGAGAACCAGTCCTTGCGGTAGGTCCAGCCGACCACGTCGCCCATGGCCGGGAGGGCCCAGTAGTTCGGCGTGTTCTTCGGCCATTCGGAGTAGCCGACCACGGTCGCCGGCAGGAAATCGTCCATCGAGATGCCGTTCTTGGCGAAGAAGTCGTTCAGCTTCACGTAGTGGCCGTTCTCCGCCGAGCCGCCGATCCACTGGCTGTCGCCGATGATCAGGTCGCACAGCTTGCCGTGGGAGTTCAGCTCGTTGAGGAAGCGGTCGGCATAGCTCGTCCACGGCACGAACTCGAACTTCATCTTGATGCCGCTCTCGGCCGTGAAGTCCTTGGACAGCTCGACCAGCGCGTTGGCCGGGTCCCAGGCCGCCCAGCAGAGGGTAAGCTGCTTGTCCTGCGCTTGCGCGCCGGACGAAAACGCCATCGCCAACGCCACCGCGGCGCCGGCGCACACTGCACCTATCGTCTTTCGCATAAGAGACCTCCCTTCCGGTCACACTTCGGTTCAGGTCCCCCCGGTGCAGCCGGCGGCGGACCTCTGCCAAAGAAAGTTTAGTTTAGTTGAGTATACTAAACTAAACTCGGCGCCGCCTGTCAAGCGAAAGGACGCGGGGGCGTTGCGGCGTCCGGCGATCACTCCCACGTGATCCCCATCACAAATCTCGCGCTCTTCGGGATGAAGTCCGCCGGCATAGCTGTTCAAGGGCGGTTCAGAAGAAAGTCGTTGGAGCGAAGTCATGGCGAAATATCACTACTGCGATAAGCGCATTCACGGTCGCGACCTGCTGGGCATGTGGGTCCTGCTGGTGGCCGTGCTTGGCATTTCCGCCCTGTGGTCGTTTCTCTGAGGTTACTGCTTGCCGCGCCCGGCGCCTCGCTAATATGAGAGGGGGTCCGGTGGAACGGGGTGCGCGACCATGGGCGATGTGCTGACGGCGCTGCGCAGCGTCGAAGCCGAGTTCAATTACATCATGCCGTCGGCGCAGAAGCCGGTCGTCTACATGTACGAGCCGCCGCCGGGCGTGCCGGCGCGCACCGGCCGCGTCGAGAAGCGGCGGTGCACCGTCAGCGACGCGCGCCCGCTGGCCCCGCGGCTTT
>Ga0335082_10009054_pt1 | contig 10839 bp, 5 predicted proteins | sample Lox_Sample_41_FD_206718 | JGI IMG/M metagenome (GOLD analysis project Ga0335082, IMG submission 206718) | Soil microbial communities from Loxahatchee National Wildlife Refuge, Florida, United States - Lox_Sample_4.1 | ecosystem: Environmental > Terrestrial > Soil > Wetlands | place: USA: Florida... | reverse complement strand
CTCTTCCGAGCGAAAGCTCGACACGGGTGCTCTCCGCGTTTCCCGCCGCGAAGTCTCCTGGTCGCCCGACGGCAAATCCGTCCTCTTCTCCACTGCCTCCGGCCTCGTTCTCTTCTCCATCGACAATTCGTCCCCCCGCCAGCTCACGCAATCTCCGCCCGACTCCATCGACTGGGGCCCCGCGTTCTCTCCCGACGGCCATCGCCTGCTCTTTGTTCGCAGCCAGCAATCCGGTTTTCACGACGAAATCCTCTCCATCCCCGCCTCCGGCGGCGAGCCCACCCAGATATGCTCTGACCACGCCAACATTCTCGGCCCTCCTCAGTGGTCCCTCGACTTGCAATCCGTCATCTTTTCGTCCGATCGCGGCAGTCATCCGGGTCTTTGGCGTGTCTCCGCCAATTCGCGCGAGGCTCCCGTGCAGATCAACGACACGGGTTCCTACCCGTCCCTCTCCCGCATCGGCAATCGACTCGCCTATCAACGCATCACACGCAACCTTCACGTCTGGGAGCGCGATCTATCTCAGCCTTCCACCAATTCCCGCATTCTGATCGCATCAACCAGCGAAACCGACCAGGGTCCCGGTCCGCAAATTTCCCCCGACGACAAGAAAGTCGCCTACATGTCCGACCGTTCCGGCTCTATGGAAATCTGGGTCGCCGATCGCGATGGCTCTCATCCACGGCAACTCACCTCTCTCGGCGATACCGGCTCGCCTCGCTGGTCACCCGATTCGCAATCCGTCGTCTTCGATGTCGGCCAGCGCAATGGCCCAGCCATCTACTCTGTCAGTGTCGCCGGCGGCGCGCCTCGCCTGCTCGTTCCGTCGGACAATCACGGCAACGTTTGCCCCAGCTTCTCCGTTGACGGCCAATGGGTCTACTTTGCCAGCACGCGATCCGGCAATTTTCAGATTTGGAAGGTTCGAGTGGACGGCGGCCCGGCCGTTCAGGTCACGCGCCAGGGCGGACACTCATCCTTCGCCTCGTGGGACGGCAAGCTGATCTACTATTCCAAGACCCAATACGCCAACCCTGAAATCTGGCAGGTGCCCGTCAATGGCGGTCAGGAAAAACTGGTTTCACCGCTCCTCAATCCGGTCACCTGGGCCGCTTGGTCAGTCACCGAACGCGGCATCGTTTTCGCTCATCCGTCAGGTCATGATCGCCCGGCCATCGGTCTCTTCGACCTCAAATCCCATCGCATAACGAATCTGGCCTCGCTCCAGATTCCACCCTTCTGGCTTACCGCTTCCCCCGACGCTCGCTATGTCCTCTTCGATCAACCCGGTTGGCAACAAGCCCAGATCATGCTCGTCGACAATTTCCACTGACCCTCACATCACTTCGCCCCACGCCACCCGCGCAGCACCCAGTAAATTCGCTTTTCCGCCCAATCGGCTCACTGCCACCTTCACCTTGCTCCCCGCAACCGGTTGCGCTCTCTCTTTCATTGCCTTTCGCAACCCGTCCAGGAACAGGTCACTCGCATTTGCTAAGCCGCCGCCAATTACCACCACTTCCGGGTCGAACAAGCTCACCAGGTTTGCTACCCCGTACCCCAGCATCCTGCCTGCCTCCAAAAACGCTTCAATCGACACCATGTCCCCGCGCCGCGCCGCTTCCGCCACTTCTTGTGCCGTTCGCGTTCCCGCGGGAACCTCTGCCAACAAGCTCTCCATGCCCCGCTCCAATTCCTTTGCTACCGCCCGCACAATCCCCGGTCCCGCCGCCAGCGATTCCAACTGCCCCACGCGCTGCGCCTCGCCGTCCAGTTCGTCTCGCGTCGTCAGCCACCCGGCACATCCGCTCAACTCGTGCGCGCCTCTCACCAATCGACCGCCGCTCAAGATCCCTGCACCTATTCCCGTACCCAGCATGAGTACGACGACATCACCCTTGCCACGCGCCGCACCTTGCCAACTCTCTCCCAACACCGCCGCATTCCGGTCGCTTTCCACCTCCACCGGCACGCCCAGCGCCTTGCTCAAACTCCTCGCCAGCGGCGTTCGCGTCCACCCTTTCAGATTTGGCGCCCACACCGTCCCATCCCGGCGCACCAGTCCCGGCACCGCCACGCCCACAGCCGCAACCCTGCCCTTTTCGAGTTTCGTCTTTTGATTTCCGCGCTTGCTGCCAGTTCGTCTCGCGTCGCCAGTAACGGCATGCGCCATCTCCACCAACTGCCGCACTACAGCCATTCCACCGCGAGCGTCCACGCTCTCGGTCATGCTTCGCCCGACACTCCCGCCGCGGTCCACCAGTGCTCCGGCCAGCTTCGTCCCGCCCAAATCCAGCGCTACCACGAATTGGTTTTCGTTTCGCATCTCATTCAGTGCTAAATGTCCCCTTGGCCTTCGCAGCTGATTCGCCGTAACTCCACGCCAACCTTACTTCTTCCTCCCCTTCTTGATCCTCCAGGCCATCCCACAGATCCCAAGTGCCCCGAACAGCGGCACCATCATCGCCGCCCGCACATTGACCGCCTCCGCGATGCGCCCGACCGCCCATGGGAACGTCATCCCGCCCACCAACGCGATTGCGAACAACAATCCAAAGACGGTCCCTGCCATCTTTTGAAAGGCGTCTCCCGCAATTGCCAGCACCGTCGGGAAAATCCCCGCATACGACAATCCGATCACAATCGCTCCCACCAAAAGCATCAGTGTCGATTGCGAGGCGATCAGAATCCACGCCCCCGCAAATGCTCCCAGCGCACTTGCCATCACTAGTTGCGTCTTCCGCACAAAGCCAAGCAACTGCGCCGCCATCAGCCTCCCCAGCATCAGCGAGCCCCAGTACACCGCAAGCACGGCTGTTGCCACCCTCGGCCCCGAACCCGTCTCTCCTACGTATGTCGACGTCCACCCCGCGATGCTCGCCTCGTTTCCCGACTGGCAGAACAGCAGCATGCCGATCAGCAGCACGCCCGGGTATCGCACCACCCTCCCAGCCTCTCGCCACGAAAAACTCTGCGCTTCCACCGGCGCCGGAAATCCCATCGAGAGGAACACTGCCGCGCACGCGGCCGCCAACCCCGCGCAAATCACCAGCAACTGTCCAATCGTGAAATGCCCGGCGATCACTGCCGCCAGCAGCGGTATGCACAAAGCGCCGACGCCATAGAAGATTCCCAGCACATTCAACATCGCTCCGCGCCGCTCCCCGTACAGGTCCGATACCAGTGCGTTCGTCGATATATTCAGCCCGCCCCCTCCCAGCCCAAGCACCAGGGCCGGCCCGATGGCCGTCCGGAACGAGTGCGCGTACAGAAACCCCAGCATCGCCCCGCACACCAGCAGCGACGACGTCACTAATATGAATTTATTGCCGATTGCGTCGATCCCCGGCCCGGCCACCAGTGTCGCTGCAAAGATTCCTGCATACAGCAGCAGGAATATCGTCCCCTGCTGCGCCAGGCTGATTCCCAGCCGCTCCCGCATCTCCGGCAATCCAAACAGTGTCCCCAGGATTGCCATCACGATGCCGAACACGAAGATTCCAGCCGCCGCCCCTCCGAACAGCAACCCTCTTCGCACCATCTCCGTCGCTCCACTGAGTGGATTTTCGTTCTCTCCTCGGCCTGGTCTTACCGCTCAATCCCTCACACTTTATCTCGTACGGAGCGCAATTTCAGTCCTCCGTTTAGCTCTGCCTCTTCAGCTTCTCCTCGTACTCCGTATAGACCCGGTTCATCTGGTCCGGCGGAATTCCCAACACGTTCGGCGACACGAACACCGGTGGTGTCTTCCCTTTCTTCGCCAGCCGCGCCGCGACTTCCGCCATGATGGCCATCGCGATCGTAATGCATGCCACCGTCGATCCCGCCGCCACCGGAGCTTTCCACCCCTCAATCGACACCAGCGCGTCTTCCGCCGGCGTGCAATTGTCGATCACAATGTCCGCTGCATCCGCTAATTTCTTGCCCGATGAATGCGTCGCCTCCCGCTTCCTGTAATTATCCATCGATGTCACCGCCACCGTCGTCAGCCCGCGCCTCTTCGCCTCCATCAGCACTTCGATTCCCACCGCATTCAAGCCGCCATGCGAAAACACCAGCATCACGTCGCCCTTCTGGATTGGTTCGTTTTCAAACAGCACTTGCGCATATCCCTCGCGTCTCTCCAGCCACAGCAATCCCTTCGCGCCGCCGCTTCCGATCACGTTCGTCCACATCAGCCGCATATCCATCAACGGACGGAATCCCGGGTACGCTCCGTACCGCGGGAACATGTCCTGCACCGGCAGCACCGAATGCCCGCTCCCGAACATGTGCACCAATCCCCCACTGGCTATCGTCTCCGCCATCGCTTCCGACGCATGTTCGATCTTTCCCAGTTGTGTCTCCCAGATCTTCTCCAGCACTCCGCCGATTCGTTCCCGGTACTGTTCCGCGCTCACACGTCCCTCCCCTGGTCAGAAAATATTCTCATGCAACTCAAATTCACTTGTAGAGGCCGCTTCACGCGGCCATCTTCCTCTTCCGCTGCGCCGTCCCCACTAATACTCGATTCTCCATATCCTCACCGACTCCCCCGGCACCTCCGTCTTAACCGCAAACCTCTTCCGCTCCGCCTTCCCATCCATCGACCCGGCAACAATCTCTCGCGCGCTCTTTCCGCTCTTCTCCAATCCCTCTTCGAACTCCACGGCCGCGGCCTTCTCTCCGTGATTGAACAAAAACACGAACTTCCCCTTCTCCGCCTCCATCTCCCGCACTTCCACCAATGCCGGCGCTTTCAATTCCGGCACACCCACGCCCGCCCATTTCACCAGAATCTCTCCCAGTGGATGCATCTCCGTCGGCTTCTGCTCGTTAAACTGCCCTGCGAACGTCCCCAGCAGGATCGTGCTCCCTTTCCCATATACATGCTCGTACGCTGCCGGACTCCCATTCGCGAATTTCGCCACCGCTTTCGCCCCGGCATCAAGCACCGTGAAGTGTTCCAGAAAACTCGTTCCCGTGAACTCCGCCTCTCCCCACTTCACAGGGAACTCCTTTCCCGGATCGATCGAACTCTCCCGCACTCCCATCATCTCCGTCCACCCGAATCCCGGCACCGCTCCTTCCGCGTGGCCATCCTCGTTCACCCACCCCGGCCGCGCCTCCACGAACAGGTGCCCTCCGCCCTTCACGTACTCCCGCAGCGCATCCGCTTCCTCCGTCGTCATCATCAGCGGATACGGCAGCACAATCAGCTTGTATTTCCCCAGCGCCGCTGCCTTCAATTCTCGCGAGCTCAGCACCTCCACCGGCACGTTCCTCTCCCAGAACATCCGGTGGTACCCCGCTAGCGCGTGGTGCATCGCGTTCCGCGAATTCTCCTCGTCGTATCCGCCCAGCAACGGCACCAGCGGGCTGAACACGATCGCCGCCTCCGCCTGTCTCGGCTTTGCCTGCAGCAGCAGCTCCGCGTTCTCCTCGATCTGCTTCGCCGTCGCCCCCGCCGCTCTGCTTCGTTCCGTCAGCGTCCCGTCCAGCTGGATCATCCCGTATCCGCCGCTCTCATACCCCGCGTTCATCGGGTAGAACGCGTAGAAATTGATCGCCCGGGCCCCGCGCGACACCATCCCCCACGCCCACATCCGCAGGTCGCCCGGCGTCACCTCCGACCCGATCGTCGTTCCGTGCACTCCGAACCCGCTCTGCAATTCGCCGACGTAAAACCCCCGTCCTCCCGTCATCGACGCCGTCAGGTCCATCGCCAGCACGCGTCGATTCAGCTTCCAGTTGTATTCCACCGCCGTCAGCTTCGGATAAAAGCTCGTCCCGAAGTAGTCCACCGAATCCTTCATCAGAAAATCGTCCGTCGGATCGTACGGGTCCGCCAGCGTCCGCACCAGCGGCGACGGGTTCGGTGCGTGGCTCGTCGTCACGTGCCGCGCGTCCACGCTTTTCACCGCGTCGTTCCGCGCCTTCAGATCCTCCGCCAGCTTCTCCCCATAAAACACTCGCCAGTCCATGAAATCCGTGTAGGTCAGAATCGTTCCGAATCGCGGCGGCTCCACCTGCTTCCACTCTGTGAACGTCCGGTGCCACGCCTCGTTCACCGCCTCCAGCGTCCCGTACTTCTTCTTCAACCACTCGCGGAACCGCTCCTGGCTCGCCGCGCAATAACAGAACATCGGCTCCGACTTGTAACCCACGCGCGCCCAGTTCAGCGCTGCCGGCTCGCTCCACAAATCCCAGCCCCAGAACGCCGTGTTCTTCCCCGCGTGCCGCGCCACTTCCTCGAAAAACCCCAGCTCCGCCTTTCTCACATTCTTATTGTCGAAACAGAATCCCGGCGCCGCCTGGCTCGGAATCGGCTGCCCATCTTGCGCCGCGTATCGCCCATCCGGGTGCTTCGCTCCCACCCATTCCGGCGCCGAATCCACATACACCTGCACTATGACCTTCAGGCCTTCTTCCTCCGCCAGCTTCAGTAGCAGGTCCAGATTCTCCAGGTGATACTCCCCCTCCCGCGGCTCTCCCACGTTCCACTCCACCCACGTCCTCACCGTGTTGAATCCCAGTCCCTTGATCTTCTTCAGGTCCTCTCGCCACGCCTTCGCCGATTCCCCGGTCACCTTCTCCAGCATCGGCGCTCGCGCCTTCCCACCGCTGTACCACACCGCCACCGGAAAAAATTCTTTCGCCGCAGTTCGCCCGGCCGTAGTTCCCTCTTGTAGCGGGAGCTTCACGCCTGGAGTTTTCTCGCCCCCGCTCGCCGGCAAGCTCCAGCTTTCCAGGCACACCCCAATCATCAGTGCTGCCGCCGCCAGCACTCCACTCCGCACCCATCTTTTTTCCATGATCCTCGCCTCTGGAAACTCCATCATGCCCCAGATTCGCATTGCCAGTCCGGAATTCTTCAGTCACTCCACCGGCACGCGGAAAATATTCCGCCGTACCGTCGCCTTTGTGTACGAATACCGTTCCGGACTGATCAACGAATCCACACCGACCGCCAGCAGCCTTCCCTTCGCCGCTGCCTTCAGCTCTTCCAGGCTCCCAAAACCCTCCTTCGGCAATTCTGGCAAGCCCGTGTTTCTCAGCGTGTCCACCACATACTGGACGCCCTGCGCTTCGATCGTCATATATGCCCCATCCACGCTCCATCGCGCGACGCACAACAGCTTGCACAACACCACCGGCGCGCCTCCTTCACTCGGATACGCCAGCACGCGCACCTGATGTTCAGGGTCTTCCCGCTTCGCCTGCCCCACCACCAGCCACTTTCCGTCGGGCGATACCGCCGTCATCGCCAGCACCGGATCGTCGACAAGCTTTCTCCTGCCCGTTCCATCCACCTTCTGCGCGTAAATGTAGTTCGTTCCGCCTTCTTCCGCTCGGTACACCAGCGACCCGTCGGACAAAAAGCCCGGTGAGTCTTCATTTCCAGCCGACGCCAGCTGCTCCGGTGATGTTCGGTGATCCGTCGACGCCACCCATACGTGAGTGATCCCCTTTTCATCCTTGCTCGCAAACGCCACCCGCTGTCCGTCCTGGCTCAGCGCATAGTTTTTCGTGTCAAATCCATATTCGATTTCGTAGCCCGGCACTACGCGCTCGCTTTTTCCGCTTCCAACCTCCATGCTCCACAGTTCCCTCTTCTCTCCCGCGCCGCCCCGCTTCAAGTAGTAAAGCCGTTTCCCGTTGTCCGCGAACGTTCCTGCGCCCGTATCTCCCTCGGCCGATACCTGCTGCACACCAGACGCGTCGTGCAGCCAGAGCGTCTGATCGAATGTTCCTACCGACGTCAGAAACGCCTTCCCGTCCTTCTCCATCGCAATTCCTTCTTCTTCGGTCGGTCCGCTCGTCACTTGCTCGAGTTCGCCATCTGGAAATCGCTGTCTCCAGATGTGCACATGCCCGCCCATATTCGCGCTCACGTAGACCCACTTGCTGTCCGGCGACCATGCTCCTGTCGTGCACGCCGCGTTCGGTGGACCCACCATTTTCTCCTTGCCGCTCGCCCGGAACGGTACTACCCGGCATTGTGTCAGCAAACCCTGCGCATCCATCACCACCAGCAAGACCCATTTCCCATCCGGCGACAAATACGAGTGGTGCGCCATGCCCCGCTCGTTTTCCGGAAAATACACCTCTCTCCTTTCTCCCCTTCCTTCATCCGTCGTTATCACCCCCATGTGCAACCCATCCTTGATTTCCGAGAACAGCAGCCGTTTCCCTCCTTCAATCCACGTCAGCGAAGACGCATTCCTCAATAACAACTGCGGCTCCCCTCCCATCACCGGCACTTCATACACATCCCACGGCTCCACCGCGCTATAAGAAATCTTCGTCCCGTCTGGCGTGAACGCCGGACTCATCTTCAGCCCCTTGTCTCTCGTCAATTGCACCGGGGCGCCGCTCGGCAGCAACTTCACATACACATCGCCCGGCCCGATAAATGTGTCATCTCCGCGGATGAACGCCAGCATGCGCTCATCCGGCGAAAGTGTCGGATACACCGCCGAATCGCTGAAGAACGTCAGTTGTTCCCATGTCCCCGTGTCTTTCGGCCGGGATCTCATTTCCCGCAAATAAAAAATCGATCCCAGCACCACCAGCGCCACCGCTCCCAGTCCTCCCGCCAGCCACAGTCTTCTGCTTCTCTCCCCGGCCGCTCCTGCGGCGTGCGTCGCGCTCCGCCCCGTCTCCGAATCCCGCTTCAGACGTTGCAGGTCCGCGCGCATCTCCGCCGCGCCCTGGTATCGCAGCTTCTTGTCTTTCTCCAGCGCCTTGTCGACAATCCGCTGCAACTCCTCGCTGACTCCTGGCACCAGTTCCTTCATCGGGCGTGGCCCGCGGTTCAAGATCGCGTCATGGACGACCGCTGTCGTCTGCCCGCTGAACGCCAGCTTTCCTGTCGTTGTTTCGTACAGCACCGCCCCAAACGAAAACAGGTCGCTTCGCCCATCCAGTTCTTCCCCACGCGCCTGCTCCGGCGACATGTATGCCACCGTTCCCACCGCGAAACCGGGGCTCGTGAGCAGCGCGTCCGCCGTTGTCGCCGTCGGCATTGCCGATATCCCGATGCTTGCGTTGCCGCCCGTCTGCTTTGCCAACCCGAAATCCAGGATCTTCGCGTGCCTCCGCGTCGTCACGAATACATTTGCTGGCTTGATGTCCCGGTGGACGATCCCCTTCGTATGCGCCGCATCCAACGCGTCAGCGATCTCGATCCCCCACTGCACGACTTCCTCTTCCGTAATTCCGCGCGCCCTGATCCGTTCGCGCAGCGTCTGCCCTTCCAGGCATTCCATCGCAATGAATCCGCGCCCCTCAGACTCGCCGATGTCATACACGGTGCAGATGTTTGGGTGATTGAGCCCCGAAGCCGCCTTGGCTTCGCGTTTGAACCGCTCCAGCGCCTGTGGATCGTGCGCCAGTTCTTCCGGCAAAAATTTCAGCGCCACCGCCCGCTCCAGCCGCGTATCCTCGGCGCGATACACCACACCCATTCCCCCGCCGCCCAGGCGTTCCACAATTCGGTAATGCGAAATGACCTTCCCGATGAGCGCGTCGCTGTTCATTATCCCGCGCCAATCTTAGGTGCCCCTCCAACCCAAGTCAACGCGCTCTGCAATTGGTTGGCTTTCTCTACTCTTTCCCCTCCACCACCTTCAACGCCACGCTCTTCTTCTCGCCCTCTCCGACTTCCACCACCTCACCCGCCCCGCCGTACTTCGTCAAAAACTCCGCGCTCTTCTCATCCTCATGGGAACCTTCGATCGCCACAACAATGTACTGCCCGGGAGTCATTCCCCGCAGTGTGAATTGCCCTTGCGTACCACTCTTGGCGGTCCCGTACGCCTCTGGCCGCATGCGTTGCCCCGACGCGGGCACGGCCAGCACCTCCGCATCTACGACCGGCCTGCCGTTCACGTCCGTCACCGTTCCCTCAATCGAACTCCCCTTCGCGCTTACCACCACATCCAGGCTTGCTCCGCCGGTCACCGCAAAACCCGTGTCCGCCACTTCCCGCCCAGACTCCTGCACCGACTTCACGTAATAATCCCGGTAGATCTCCGATTTCGCCGACACTCCCACCTGGTACGTGCCTCCCGGCACATCCGCAATCTCGAACGTCCCGTCCGCGTTCACCGCCGCGCCGCTGCTTAACTGAAATGCCTCCGCGCCTCCAGGTTCTTTCCTCGATTCTTCCGCAGGCAACAGGCTCACCTCAATCTGCGTCCAGTCCATTGCCGCATCGTCCTCGACCCGAAACTTGCCTTTCACCGTTCCGCCTGCCTCCGCAACCAACTCCAGTCCCGTCAGATCCGCGTCGGTCACCGCAATCGCTGTGCGTACCAGTTCCATCTTCATCGCCGGTCGCATGCTGTCCCCGACTCCCGTCACCAGCAACACTCGCGCCTCATATGTTCCCGGCTGCACGCTTGGGAACACAAATCTTCCTCCGTCCTCCACCGTCGCTTGGTATTGGCCCGTCCCTCTCGCGAACAGCACCAGTTGCGCCATTTGCGATCCACTCACTCCGCTTAGAGCCCCACTCACCCGGTACGCTCGGCTCGACAGCAGGCTCACATTCGCCGTTGCCGTTCCGCCCGACGTCACGATCACCGCGCTCGCCTGCCCCTCATCCGTCGTTCCCGGATAGTACGTCCTCGCATACACCGCGTCTTCCTTTTGTCTTCCTTTGTCCGCCGGATTCGGCGCAGGCTTTGCATTCCCCTGCGCGTTTGCCACCAGCACATACGACCCGGGCTTCAGATTTGCGATTCGGTATTCGCCTAGATCGTTCGTTTGCCCACGGCCCAGTTCAGATTCGTCGCTCGACGTCGTTGAGTGCCCCGAACGCACCACCTCCACCACCGCATCCGCTACGGG
>Ga0335082_10009053_pt1 | contig 10839 bp, 8 predicted proteins | sample Lox_Sample_41_FD_206718 | JGI IMG/M metagenome (GOLD analysis project Ga0335082, IMG submission 206718) | Soil microbial communities from Loxahatchee National Wildlife Refuge, Florida, United States - Lox_Sample_4.1 | ecosystem: Environmental > Terrestrial > Soil > Wetlands | place: USA: Florida... | reverse complement strand
CCGCACCAGACCGCGACTGGAGGCCACGCGTGAACCGCTCCCTCCTCGCCGCCGCGGCGCTCTCGGCCGCGGCCTGCTCCTTCGCCCCCGCCTACCGGCGCCCGGACGCCGGCGTCCCCCAGGACTTCCGCTTCGCGAGGCCCGGCGAGGCCGCCTCCGTCGCCGACCTCCCCTGGTGGCAGGTCTTCAAGGATCCCACGCTCCAGGGGCTCATCCGCGAGGCGCTCGCCGCCAACCAGGACCTGGCGCTCGCCGCCGCCCGCGTGGACGAGGCGCGCGCCAACGTGGGGATCGCCAAGGCCGACTTCTTCCCGCAGATCTCCGCCAGCGTGAACGGCGGCTACGGGCAGCTCATCTCCGACAAGATCCTCCCCGGCGGCAAGGCCCAGGCGCGGTACACGGCGGAGGCCGGCGCCTCCTGGGAGCTGGACCTCTGGGGCCGGGTGCGCAACTCCCGCGACGCGGCGTACGCCGACCTCCTCGCCACCGACGACGGCCGGAACGCGGTGGTGCTCTCGCTGGTGTCGGGCGTGGCGCAGGCCTATCTGGAGTTGCGGGCCCTCGACCTCCAGCTCCAGATCGCGAAGTCCAACGCCGACACGCGCCGCGGGACGCTGAACCTCTTCGAGGCCCGGGCGCGCGGCGGGGTGGCCTCCGACCTGGAGGTGAACCAGGCCCGCTCGGACCTCGCGGTCACCCTGGCGGCGATCCCCCAGACCGAGATGCAGATCTGGCAGAAGGAGCACGAGCTCTGCGTGCTGCTCGGCCGGGCGCCCGGCCCCATCCCGCGCGGCGTCGCGCTCGACGACACGCCGGTGGTGCCCGAGCTGCCCTCCGGCGTCCCGGCCCACCTCCTGGAGCGCCGCCCGGACGTGCTCGCGGCGGAGCAGGGCGTCGTCGCCGCCGGCAAGCGCGTCGGCGTGGCGGTGGCGAACCGGCTCCCCACGCTCTCCCTCACCGGGATCATCGGTCTCGACGCGCGGACCGTCCCGGACGTCTTCACGCCCGGCGCGTTCGCCTGGAACGCGGGCGCGGGGCTGCTCGCCCCCATCTTCCAGGGCGGCCGGCTCAAGTCGGAGGAGGAGGCGGCGCGTGCCCGCCTCGACCAGTCGATCGCGGCCTATCGCAAGGCGGTCGAGGCCGCCCTCCGCGACGTGGCCGACGCGTCCGCGGGGGTGATCAAGCTGCGCGACGTGCGTGCCGCGCTGCAGATGCAGGTGAAGGCGACGACCGCCGCCGCGAGGCTGGCCCTGGCCCGGTACCAGGGCGGCGTGTCGAGCTACCTCGAGGTGCTCGACGCGCAGCGGCAGCTCTTCGACTCGCAGCTCAACCTGACCAACGCGCAGCGCGACGAGCTGACCTCGGTGGTCCAGCTCTACCGCGCCCTGGGCGGCGGCTGGCAGCAGGTGGAGCCGGTCGCGGCGGCCGCGCCCGCCGGCGGACCGGCGCCCGTCCCGCCGACACAGCCGGCGCCTTGACCCGACCACGAACGGAGGAGCAGACGATGGTGACCGTCCAGGAGCTGAAGCAGATCTTCCTCTTCAAGGACGTCCCGGACGACGTCCTGAAGCTCGTCGCCGAGGTCGCGGAGGAGGTCACCTTCACGCCGGGCGAACCCATCGCCGCGGAGGGGGAGCCGGCCAAGGCCCTCTACCTGATCCGGAGCGGCACGGTCCGGGGGACGAACGTGAACGTGAAGGCCCCGATGGTCTTCGGCACCGGCGAGTCGTTCGGCCAGGTCTCGATCCTCGACGGCGGGCCCATCGGGATGACGCTCGCCGCGGTCGAGCGGGTGGACGCCATCGCGCTCCGTCCGGCGAAGCTGGCCGGGAAGCTCGCCGGGAACCACGAGGCCGGGCACGTGCTCTTCCGCGCCGTGGCGCGTTCGCTCGCCGCCCGGATGCGGCGGCTGGGGGACGCGTTCACGCTGGCGCGCGACCGCGGGGGCGCGCCGTGAGGCGCTGACGCCGTGACGTCGCCCGCGCCCGCCACCGCCCGCCCCGCCTTCACCGCGGGGCGCCGCTTCCGGGTGCCGTTCCTGGAGTGGCTGGGCGGCTACGATCGCGGCTGGCTCACGCCCGATCTCGTCGCCGGGCTCACCGCGGCGGCGGTGGTGATCCCGAAGGCCATGGCCTACGCCACGGTGGCGGGCCTCCCGGTGCAGGTCGGCCTCTACACCGTCTTCGTGCCCGCGGTCGTCTATGCGCTGCTGGGCGGGTCCCGCGTCCTGAGCGTCAGCTCCACGGCGACCCTCGGCATCCTGACCGCCGCCGCCCTGGGCGAGGCCGTCCCCGGGGCGGGCCCGGGGCAGCTCCTGACGGCGGCCGCGACGCTGACGGTGCTGGTCGGGGCCATCCTGGTGGGCGCCGCCGTCCTCCGCCTCGGCTTCGTCGCGAACTTCATCTCCGAGCCGGTGCTGGGCGGGTTCAAGGCGGCCATCGGCCTCGTCGTCATCGTGGACCAGGTGCCCAAGCTGCTCGGCATCCACATCCACAAGGCCGGCTTCTTCCGGGACGTCCTCCACGTCGTCATGGGCGCGCGCGAGACCTCGCTGCCGACGCTGCTCGTGTCGGTGGCGCTGGGGGCTCTCATCCTCGCGATGAGGCGCTGGACGCCCCGGGTGCCGGCTCCGCTGGTGGCCGTCGCGGTCGCCATCGCCGCGAGCGCCCTGCTCCACCTGCCCGCGCTCGGCGTCCAGACCGTGGGCGCCATCCCAGGCGGCCTTCCCTCCCCCACCCTGCCCGACCCGAGCCTGCTGGGCTCGCTCTGGGCCGGGGCGGTGGGCATCGCGCTCATGAGCTTCACCGAGAGCATCGCCGCCGGGCGCGCCTTCGCCGCGCCGGGCGAGCCGCGGCCCGCCGCGAACCGCGAGCTCCTGGCGACGGGCCTCGCCGCCGCGGCCGGCGGGCTGCTCGGCGCGATGCCCCCGGGGGGCGGGACCACCCAGACCGCCGTGAACCGCCGCGTCGGCGCGCGCACCCAGCTCGCCGGCCTGGTCACGGGGCTCACCGCGCTCGCCACCCTCCTCTTCCTCGCGCCCGCCCTGTCGCTCATGCCCGAGGCGACGCTCGCGACCATCGTGGTGATCTACTCGGTCGAGCTGGTCAGCCTGCGCGACTTCCGGGCCATCGTGGCGGTGCGGCGCACCGAGTTCCTCTGGGCGCTCACCGCCTTCGCCGGGGTGGTCCTCCTCGGGACCCTCCGCGGGATCGTCGTCGCGGTGATCACGTCGGTCGTCTCCCTGGCTCACCAGGCCAACAACCCACCCGTCTACGAGGTGGCGCGCAAGCCCGGGACCAACGTGTTCCGCCGGCGCTCGGACGAGCATCCGGGCGACGAGACCACCCCCGGCCTCGTCCTGGTGAAGGTGGAGGGGCGGATCTACTTCGGCAACGCGCAGCGCGTGCTCGACCTCCTGGCGCCGATCGTGCTCGCCGCCAGCCCGAAGGTGATCGTGCTCGACTGCGGCGCCGTCTTCGACCTCGAGTACTCGGCGCTGAAGATGCTCGCCGAGGCCGAGGTGCGCGTCCGCGAGCACGGAGCCGAGCTGTGGCTGGCGGCGGTGAACCCCGACGTGCTGCGCGTCGTGGAGCGGGCGCCGCTGGGCAAGACGCTGGGGCCAGGCCGGATGTGCTTCAACCTGGAGCAGGCGGTGGAGCGGTACCGCGCGCGCGGCGCAGCCTAGGAGGACGACATGTCGAGCCCGGCAGCGAAGCAGGCCGGCGGAGCGAAGGGCGACGCCCCGGGCGCGGCCGCCTGGAGCCCCTCCCGGCGGCTCCTCGATCCGGAGGAGCGCTTCGCCGAGATCCTGTTCGGCCTCATCATGGTCGTCACCATCACCGGCACCATCAGCGTCGCCTCGGCGGGGCAGCAGGAGGTCGGCGCCATGCTCCGAGGCGCCGTCGGCTGCAACCTGGCCTGGGGGATCGCCGACGGGGTCATGTACCTGCTCACCACCTTCTTCATGCGCGGGCGGGGAATCCTCGCCCTCCGCGCCCTCCGCGGCGCCGCGGACCCGCGGCAGGCCCACGCCATCATCGCGGACGCGGTGCCGCCGGTCGTCGCGGCCGCCCTCGGGCCGGCGGAGCTGGAGGCGATCCGGAAGCGGCTCGCCGCCGCTCCCGAGCCGCCCGCACGGCCGCCCATGACCGGCGACGACTTCCTTGCCGCGCTCGGGGCCTGCCTGCTCGTCTTCGCGTCCACCTTCCCGGTGGTGGTGCCGTTCGTCTTCATGCACGACGCGCTGCGGGCCCTCCGGACGTCCAACGCGATCGCCATCGCCATGCTCTTCGTGCTCGGCTGGGCGGCGGCGCGGAAGACGGGGGCGCGCCCCTGGCTGGTCGGCCTCGCGATGGTGGCCCTGGGCGCGGGGCTCGTCGCGATCATCGTGGCGCTCGGCGGATGACGCTCATGGGACGGTTCACGCGACCGCTGGCGGCGATGCTCACCCTCCTTCCCGCAGCCGCGAGGGGCGAGCCACCCGACGCGAAGGCCTCGGGCGCCTGGAAGCCGGCGGCCTACCTCGACGCCTACTACCAGTCGGGGACCTCGGGCTACCTGGTCCCCACGGTCTTCCTGGATCGGGAGCCGTGGCACCTGGAGGCCCGCTACAACTACGAGGACTTCGACACGGCCTCCCTCTTCGTCGGCTACGGCTTCTCGTTCGGCGGCGAGGAGAACTACCTCACGCTCAGGCCGATGGTGGGAGGCCTCTTCGGGAACGTGAACGGGGTGGCGCCCGGGCTGGAGGTGGACGCGCGCTGGAAGCGCCTCACCTACTGGCTCGAGTCGGAGTACGTCTTCGACTTCAAGGACTCGTCCAGCAACTACCTGTACACCTGGTCGGAGCTCTACTTCAACGTGCTCGACTGGCTCTGGATCGGCGGCTCGCTCGAGCGGCTCAAGGTCGTGAAGAGCCCAACCGAGGTGGACGTCGGACCGATGGTGGGGTTCGGCAAGCCCGGATCCCCCGGGTGGTCGCTGAGCTTCTACGCCTACGGCCTCACGCGGTCGGATCCGCAGTTCCTGGCGACGCTCGCCGTCCAGTTCTAGCCGTCGGCGCCCGGCGGAACGCGACGGGTCCTACCCCGCGGCGCGGCGCGCCGTTCCAGGCTAAGCCCCTTCCATGCCCGCCCTCAAGCTGGCGCAGCGGCGCCCGTTCACCCTGGCCATCGACATCGGCGGAACCGGACTCAAGGTGATGCGGCTCTCGGCGGATGGGGACCCCGCCTCGGAGCGCCTCCGCACCAAGACCCCTCGGCCCGGCAAGCCCGCCGCCATCCTCGGCGCGCTGAAGCAGCTCGCCGCGGACGCCGGCCCCTTCGACCGGGTGTCGGTCGGGTTCCCCGGCGTGGTGATGGACGGCGTGGTCCGGACCGCGCCCAACCTGCACCCCTCCTGGGCAGGGTTCGACCTCCAGGCCGCGATCGAGCGGATCTTCCGCAGGCCCGCCCGCGCCCTCAACGACGCCGGCGTCCAGGGGTTCGGCGCCATCGTGGGCAAGGGGGTCGAGCTGTGCATCACGCTCGGCACCGGGTTCGGCTTCTCGCTGTTCGTGGACGGCCGCTACGTGCCCAACGTCGAGATGGGGCACCACCCGTTCCGCAAGGGGAAGACGTACGAGGACGCGCTCGGCCTGAAGGCCTTCGAGCGGGACGGGAAGCGCAGGTGGAACCGGACGCTGGCCCGCGCGGTGGATCTGCTCGATCGCACCTTCAACTACCGCATCCTCTACGTGGGCGGCGGGAACGCCGCCAACGTCACCGTCAAGCTGCCCCGCAACGTCAAGCTCATCGAGAACGTCGCTGGCCTCCTGGGCGGGGTGAAGCTGTGGGAGCGGGAGCGGAGCTGACCGGCCCGCCGCCGGCCGGCGCCGGCGCGTCCTCGCGGCGGTAGCGCCTTCGCGCCGCCCGCACGCCGCCCGTGCCGAGGAAGGTGGCGGGCTCGATCGTCGCGAAGAGCTGCATCAGCTTCGCCACGCCGCCCGTCCAGCCGGTCTGGTGGCTCGCGCCGATCCCGGCCCCCTCGTCGCCGTGGAAGTACTCGTAGAACAGGACGAGGTCCCGCCAGTGCGGATCGCGCTGGAACCTCTCCGACGACCCGTACACCGGCCGGCGCCCACCGGCGTCCCGGAGGAAGATGGCGGTGAGGCGCCGCGACAGCTCCTTCGCCACCTCGAAGAGCGTCATGAGCTTCCCCGAGCCGGTGGGGCATTCCACCCGGAACTGGTCGCCGTAGTAGGCGTAGTAGGTGAGCAGCGCGCGGACGATGAGGAAGTTCACCGGGAACCAGATCGGCCCTCGCCAGTTGGAGTTCCCGCCGAACATGCCGGTGTCGGACTCTGCCGGCAGGTAGGCCACGCGGTAGTCCTGCCCCGCCACCTGGAAGACGTAGGGGTGGTCCCTGTGCCAGCGCGAGAGCGCGCGGATCCCGTGCGGCGAGAGGAACTCCTCCTCGTCGAGCATCCGCTTCAGCACGCGCCGGAGCTTGGCCTCGTCGAGCACCGCCAGCAGCCGCCGGCCGGCGAGGCCCGTCCTGCCCAGGGGGGCGATGTCCCCCAGCAGGTCCAGGTTCGCCCGGACCAGGTCCTGGGCGCGGTCGGCGAAGCGCGGGAAGCGCGACGTGACCTCGGGCGGCACCACCGTCGCCGCACAGAGCGGGAGCAGCCCCACCATCGACCGCACCTTGATGCGCCGCGCGCTCCCGTCCGGAAGCCGGAGGACGTCGTAGAAGAAGCCGTCCTCCTCGTCCCAGAGCCCCTCGTCGCCGCCCGTCTGGTGCATGGCGCCGGCGATCCAGATGAAGTGGCCGAGGAACTTGAGCGCCATGTCCTCGAACGACGGGTCGTGCACCGCGATCTCCAGCGCGAGCGAGAGCATGTTCTGGCTGTAGAACGCCATCCAGGCGGTGCCGTCGGCCTGCTCCAGGCTCCCGCCGGTGGGCAGGGGCGCGCTGCGGTCGAAGACGCCGATGTTGTCGAGCCCGAGGAAGCCGCCCTCGAAGACGTTCTTCCCCGCCGGGTCCTTGCGGTTGGTCCACCAGGTGAAGTTGAGGAGCAGCTTCTGGAAGGCGGACTTGAGGAACTCGATCTCCGCCGGGCTCCCCTCGCCGGCCGCCGCGCTGAAGAGGGTGGCCCAGGCGTGGACCGGCGGGTTCACGTCGCCGAAGTTCCACTCGTAGGCCGGGATCTGGCCGTTGGGGTGGAGGTAGACCTCGCGCAGCATCAGCTCGAGCTGCTCGCGCGCGAAGTCCGGGTCCACCAGGCCCAGCGCCACCGTGTGGAAGGCGAGGTCCCAGGCCGCGTACCAGGGGTACTCCCACTTGTCGGGCATGGAGATGACGTCGTCGTTCCGCATGTGGAACCAGCCGCGGTTCCGGATGTCGCGGCGGGGGTGCTTGAGCGGGTGCGCCTGGTGCTCCTCCAGCCAGCGGCTCAGGTCGAAGCCGTAGTACTGCTTCGACCAGAGCATCCCGGCGAGCGCCTGGCGCATGACGCGGGCCTCGTCCTCGCCGAAGGACGGCGGGGTGATCGACCGGTAGAAGTCGTCCGCCTCCGCGCGCCGGGTGGCGAGCGTCTCGTCGAAGCCCCGGAACGGCCCGCCGGCCTCGAGCTGCGCCGGGCCCAGGGAGGAGAGGCGGACCCGCAGCGTCCGCGTCCCGCCGGCCGGGACCTCGAGGACGGCGTGCGCGGCGCACTTGGTGCCGGTGCGGCCGGGGTTCACCGCCCCGCGCGCGCCGTCCACCAGGTGCCGGTGGAAGGCGTCCTTCACGTAAGGTGACTGGTTGACGCCGCCGCCCAGCCGCTCGAAGTTGGTCTCGTTCTCGGTGAAGAGCAGCTCCGCGTCCCCCTCCACGTAGAGGAAGTGCTCGCCCAGGTCCGGGTGCATGGCCAACGCGGTCCGCGTCCCCCGCGGCCCCTCCGCGGCGCGGAGCGACGGCCTATCGCCGTCCGCGCGCCAGGACCAGGTGTTCCGAAACCAGAGCGTGGGGAGGAGGTGGAGCGACGCCGCCTCCGGCCCGCGGTTGGCCACCGTCACCAGCGCCAGCAGGTCGTCGGGGGAGGCCTTGGCGTACTCCACGAACACGTCGAAGTACCGGTCGCCGTCGAAGACCCCGGTGTCGAGCAGCTCGTACTCCAGCTCCAGCTTGCCGCGCGCCGCGTTGGTGCGCACCAGGTCGTCGTACGGGTAGGCGCGCTGCGGGTACTTGTACAGCCACTTCATGTACGAGTGCGTCGGCGTCGAGTCGAGGTAGAAGTAGTACTCCTTCACGTCCTCGCCGTGGTTGCCCTCGCTGTTGGAGAGGCCGAAGAGCCGCTCCTTGAGGATCGGGTCCTTCCCGTTCCAGAGCGCGAGCGAGAAGCAGAGGCGCTGCTTGTCGTCGGACACGCCGGCGAGCCCGTCCTCGCCCCAGCGGTAGGCGCGCGAGCGGGCCTGGTCGTGCGTGAAGTAGTTCCAGGCGTCGGCGTTCTCGCTGTAGTCCTCGCGGACGGTGCCCCACTGCCGCTCCGACAGGTACGGGCCCCAGCGCCTCCAGGCGACGCCTTCGCGGCACTCCGCCAGCCTCTGCTCCTCGGCGAGCATGGACGATCCCCCGATCCTGGTGGTGAAGAAGCCCGGCCTCGAGGCCGCGCTGCGGTCTTCTAGCGATGCGAGCATTTCCTCGCCCCTCGCCGGCGGCCATTCGACCTTCGTCCCATACACCGTGGGCGTGGCCTCGGCCGGGGCTGATCTTCGGCCCCTCGTTCCATGCACGAACCCCGCCGGGGTCTCTCCTCCCCGCCCGGTCTCCGCCATCGGGACCTTGGTCCGATGTCCCGGCGCGCCGCGCCCGGCCAAGGTAGGCACCTCCCTCATGAAGCCCGTTCCCCTCAGGCAGCGCGCGGCCTGGAAGGCGCTCGAGGCACACCACCAGCAGGTGAAGGGCGCCCACCTCCGCCAGCTCTTCGCCGCCGACCCGAAGCGCGGCACCCGGATGACGGCCGAGGCGGCCGGCGTCTTCCTCGACTACTCGAAGAACCGCGTCACCGCCGAGACCATCGCGCTGCTCGTCCGGCTCGCGGAGGAGTCGGACCTCCGCGGGCGCATCGACGCCATGTTCGGCGGGGAGAGGATCAACGCGACGGAGAAGCGGGCCGTCCTGCACGTGGCCCTGCGCGCGCCGAAGGGGACGGCCATCCACGTGGACGGTCGCGACGTCGTCCCGGACGTCCACGCCGTCCTCGGCCGGATGGCGGACTTCGCGGACCGGATCCGCGGCGGCGCCTGGAAGGGGCACACCGGGAAGCGCATCCGGAACGTCGTCAACATCGGCATCGGCGGCTCGGACCTCGGCCCGGTGATGGCCCACGAGGCGCTGCGGCACTACGCGGACCGATCCCTCACCTTCCGGTTCGTGTCGAACGTGGACGGCACCGACCTGGTCGAGGCGACCCGCGACCTCGATCCGGCGGAGACGCTCTTCATCGTGTCGTCCAAGACGTTCACGACGCTGGAGACGATGACCAACGCGCAGAGCGCGCGCGCCTGGTCGCTCGCCGGGCTGGGCGGGGACGCCCGCGCGGTGGCCCGGCACTTCGTCGCGGTCTCGACCAACGCCGCCAGGGTCTCCGAGTTCGGGATCGACCCCGCCAACATGTTCGGCTTCTGGGACTGGGTGGGCGGCCGCTATTCCATGGACTCTGCCATCGGGCTCTCGACCATGCTGGCCATCGGGCCCGACGCCTTCCGCGCCATGCTGGAGGGCTTCCACGAGATGGACGAGCACTTCCGCACCGCCCCCTTCGACCGGAACCTCCCGGTGCTGATGGGGCTCCTCTCGGTCTGGTACGCCGACTTCTTCGGCGCGCAGACGGTGGCGGTGCTCCCCTACGACCAGTACCTGAAGCGCTTCCCCGCCTACCTCCAGCAGCTCGCCATGGAGAGCAACGGCAAGCACGTCACGCTCGACGGGACCGCCGTGGACTACGACACCGGCGCGATCTACTGGGGCGAGCCGGGGACCAACGGGCAGCACTCCTTCTACCAGCTCATCCACCAGGGGACGCGGCTCGTCCCCGCCGACTTCATCGCCTTCGGCCACGCCCTCCAGCCGCTGGGGCGGCACCACGACATGCTGCTCGCCAACGTCTTCGCCCAGGGCGAGGCGCTGGCGCTCGGGAAGACCGCCGACCAGGTGAAGGCGGAGGGCACCCCGGACTGGCTGGTGCCGCACCGCGTCTTCGAGGGGAACCGCCCCAGCAACACCCTCCTCATGGACCGGCTCACCCCGGCCATGCTCGGGAAGCTGGTGGCGCTCTACGAGCACGACGTGTTCACCCAGGGCGCGATCTGGCAGATCGACTCGTTCGACCAGTGGGGCGTGGAGCTGGGGAAGGTCCTCGCCCAGGCCATCATCCCCGAGCTGGAGAGCGAGGCGGAGCCCCGGCTCGGCCACGACAGCTCCACCAACGCGCTGATCCGCCGCTACCGGCGGATGAAGGAGCGGCCGCGCTGAGCGGCCCGCGCGGCTTCCAGGAGGTACGGGCCATGCAACTCGGGATGATCGGACTCGGCCGGATGGGCGCCAACATGGTGCGGCGCCTGGTGGCGGCCGGCCACCAGTGCGTGGTCTTCGACCGATCGGCGCGGGCCGTCGAGGACCTCGTCCGCGAGAAGGCGGTGGGGGCCTCCGCCGCCGCCGACCTGGCGCGGAAGCTGGGGAAGCCCCGGGCCGTCTGGATGATGGTCCCCGCCGCGGCGGTGGACGCGACCATCGCCGACCTCGCCCCCCACCTCGAGGCGGGCGACGTCCTGGTGGACGGCGGCAACTCCTGGTACGTGGACGACCTCCGCCGGGCGA
>Ga0335082_10009052_pt1 | contig 10839 bp, 8 predicted proteins | sample Lox_Sample_41_FD_206718 | JGI IMG/M metagenome (GOLD analysis project Ga0335082, IMG submission 206718) | Soil microbial communities from Loxahatchee National Wildlife Refuge, Florida, United States - Lox_Sample_4.1 | ecosystem: Environmental > Terrestrial > Soil > Wetlands | place: USA: Florida... | reverse complement strand
ATTGGAACAGGGCGTGCCGCGCCGAGACCCGCGGATCCGGAAGGTAGAGGTCGCTGCCCGGATCGCGTCCCGTGAAGTGATTGCGCCCTTCGCGGAAGATGAACGACTTCGCGACTCCCTGCGGCGGGAAGAGCGTCAATTTTGCGGGCACTGCGCGATGATTTTACGCCCGGGAAGCCGGCCCCCGGGCGTGCCAGAATGCGAAGCTCCATGCGCGGCACCGGAGGTTTTCGCTTCGACGCCGAGTCCCTTTCCCTCCTCGAAAAAGCCCTCGCGCGGCTCGCGCCCGGATTCGAGAGCCTCCCGGCCGTCGAAGAGACAGGGGCTTCGGGCCTCTCCGGCGCTCTCGAGGCGGCGGCCGAGCGTCTGCGCGACAACTACCCCTACTTCCATCCGCTCTACGCCGGCCAGATGTTGAAGCCCCCGCACGCCGTGGCCCGGCTGGCCTACAGCCTGGCGCTCTTCGTCAACCCGAACAACCATGCTTTGGACGGCGGGCGGGCGAGCTCGGCCATGGAGAAAGAGGCCGTCGCGGAGCTCGCCCGGATGATCGGCTGGGACGCCCACCTCGGCCACCTCTGCGGAGGCGGCACGCTGGCCAACCTGGAGGCTCTCTGGGTGGCGGGGCGACTCTCCCCGGGCCAGACCGTCGTGGCCTCCGAGCAGGCGCACTACACGCACCGCCGCATCAGCGGCGTGCTGGCCATTCCCTTCGAGGCCGTGCCCTGCGACGACCGCGGACGCCTCGACGCGGCCGCCCTCGAACAGCGCCTGCGCCTTGGAGGCGTCGGCACCGTGGTGGCGACGGTCGGCACGACCGCCACGGGCTCGGTGGATCCCCTGCCGGCCCTGCTCGACTTGAAGCGGCGCTTCGGGTTTCGCCTGCATGCCGACGCCGCCTATGGGGGGTATTTCGGCCTCGCGGGCAACCTCGGCCCGGAGGCTCGCGCGGCCTACTCCCGTCTCTCCGAGGCGGACTCGATCGTCATCGACCCGCACAAGCACGGCCTGCAGCCCTACGGCTGCGGCTGCGTCCTCTTCCAGGACCCCTCGGTCGGCCGCTTCTACAAGCACGACTCGCCGTACACCTACTTCAGCTCGGACGAGCTCCATCTGGGAGAGATCAGCCTCGAGTGCTCGCGGGCGGGAGCCGCGGCCGTGGCCCTGTGGGCGACGCAGAGGCTCTTTCCCCTTCGGCCGGGCGGAGATTTCGCGCGGGGCCTCGAAGCCGGACGCAGCGCCGCGCTGGACCTCCACGAGCGCCTCCGCCGCGACGCGCGCTTCGTACCGGCCTTCCCTCCCGAGCTCGACATCGTCGTCTGGGCGGTGCGGGCAGGGACGGCGACCGAAGCCTCGAGCCTGGCGCGGCGCATCTTCGACGAAGCCGCGCGCCGGAACCTTCACCTCGCTCTGGCCGAGCTGCCCGCCGCCTTCTTCGACCTCGCCGGGTCGGGTGTCGACGCCGACAGCGAGACCGTGACCTGCCTGCGCTCGGTCCTCATGAAGCCCGAGCACCTGCCGTGGCTCGACCGCATCTGGGCGCTCCTCGACCAGGCGACGTCCGCGGCTCTCGGTGGGGAGAAAAAGAACGGGGGGCCGAAGCCCCCCGGATCCGTCAAGAAGAGAAAGAAGGCCTGACTTCAGTAGCGGTCGCGGCCTCCACCGCCGCCGCCGTAGCCGCCGCGGCCGCCGCCGCCGCCCGTCTTGGGGCGCGCCTCGTTGACCGTGAGCGCGCGGCCGCCGTACTCCTGGCCCGAAAGGGCCGAGATGGCGTTGCGCGCCTCGTTCTCGTCCGGAAATTCGACGAAACCGAAGCCTTTGGACCGGCCGGTGTCCCGGTCGGTGATCACGGCGACGGAGTCGACGTTGCCGTACTGGGAGAAGAGCTTGCGAAGGTCTTCTTCCGTCGTGCTGTAGGGGAGGTTACCGACGTACAGTTTCATCGAAACAGAGTCCTCTGACCGGCGTCTCTCGAGCGACTGGACCGCGCCGTTCGGCTCACTCGCCTTCCCGTCGATTTCGTCGGTCTTTGGCGAGCGCGGAAGCGTGCAAAAGGCGAGCGAAACGAGAAGGTGTTCAGTCTAGCAGCGGATCAGCCCGGAAATCAACCGCGGGTCTTTTTCGCGACGGACAGATCCCGCAGGGCCGCTGAAACAAAAGACTTGGTCACTTCCTTACGCCAATGTAAAGAAAAGTCGGTGTTGTCCATCGGACGCGCCGGTCCCACCGCGGCCAGCGAGGCCTCGGCGATCGAGTTCTCGTCGAGGGACCGGCCGGCCAGAACCCGCTCCGCGGCGGTGAGACGAATTGGCGCGGAGGCCACTCCGCCGAGGACGAGCCGGGCTTCCGTCACGGCGGCGCCGTCGGTCCAGACCGCCGCGCCCACGGAGAGCACCGGGAAGTCGAACGCGCCCCGCCGGCGCAGCTTCGCGTAGCTCGCGCGCCATCCGTCGGCCGGAGGCAGCACGATCTCCGTCAGCAGCTCGTCGGGGCGCTTGGTCAGAAAGTGGATGCCGTCGTTGGCATAGAGATCCTCCACGGCGATCTCGCGCTCTCCGTCGCCCGACACGAGAACGGCCCGTGCGCCCATCGCGACGAGGACGGGCACCGAGTCGGCCGACTGCACCGCCAGGCACTTCGGCGAGCCCGGCGCGACCCAGCAGACGTCCCCGTCCTTCTTCATGCAGAAATGGATCGCCTGCCGCCACTCGAAGCTCTGGTCGTAATAGTTGCACCGCGTGTCGAGCAGCAGATTGCCCCCGAGCGTGCCCATGTTGCGCAGCGGCGGCGTCGAGATCTCCTCGATCGCGCGCACGAGCCCCGGGTACCTCCTTCGCATGCGACGGTCGTGCTCCAGCGTCGCAAGCGCGACGCTGGCCCCGATCCGGGGTCCCGCGGCGGCAAACCGCACGCGCGCGAGCGCCGGGATGCGCGAGAGGCCGATGACGACCCGGGGCGTCTGCTGCCGCCGCTTCATGTTGGGGTAGAGGTCCGTTCCGCCGGCCACGAAGGCGCCCTCCGGACCCGCGTCCGCCTTGATGCGCACGGCCTCCTTCACGCTCCCGGGCGCGTAGAACCGGAAGGGCGGCAGCCTCAGCATGGCCGCCTCACCGCACTCCCCCGGCTCCCGTCACCACGGCGTCCACGGCCTTGCCGTCGCCGCCTTCGGCGGGGGTCGGCACGCGGATCGGCTCGGGATACGGCACGGCCGGGAAGCGCGTGGGACCGTAGCGCGCGGGCTTGCCCTGCGCCTTCGCCTTCAAAGCCTTCAGGACCTTCTCGGGCGTCGCGGGGATCTCGTCCACGCGCACGCCCACGGCGTCGAAAAGGGCATTGGCCAGGGCCGGCGGGATCGGGAGCAGCGGCCCCTGCCCCACTTCCTTGGCGCCGTAGGGGCCGTTGGGATCCGGATCTTCGACGAGAAACGTCTCGACCTCCGGCATCTCCTTCGTCGTCGGGCTCTTGTACTCCAGGATCGAGGGGAACTTGTGGACGACGTTGCCCGCCGCGTCGTCGCGGTAGGCCATCTCCTCCATCATGGCCTCGCCCAGGCCCATGTACACCGAGCCCTCGACCTGGCCCACGACGAGCGCCGGGTTGATGCACTTGCCGACGTCGTGGGCGATCCAGATCTTCGGCACGCGGTAGATGCCCGTCGCGGGATCCACGTCCACCTCGACGACGGCGGCCGAGTAGGAGTACGCGGGCGAAGGGCCGACGCCCGCCCCGCGGTAGCGGCCCGCCGAGGGCGGCGGCGAGTAGGAGCCCACGGTGCCGAGCGTGCCGAACTTCGACTCGGCGAGCACGGCGGCCTCGGCGAAGGCCATTCCCCGGCCGGCGTCTTCGACGTCGAACACGCGCCCCGAAGCCAGCGCGACGCGCGAGGCCGGGATCTCGAGCTTGCCGGCGGCCGCTAAGACCAGCATCTCGCGCGCCCGCTCCGCCGCCTGGAGCGCCGCGTTGCCCGTCATGAGCGTGACGCGCGAGGAATAGGAGCCGAGGTCCACCGGCGTCAGGTCCGTGTCCGCCGTCACCACGCGGATGTCGAAGGGATCGATCCCGAGGACCTCCGCGACGATGTAGGCCAGGACAGAGTCCGAGCCCTGGCCGATGTCGGTCGAGCCGCAGAAGACGGTCACGCCGCCGCCGCGGTCGATCTTGAGCTGCACCCCGGACTGCGGCATGGCGTTCCAGTAGATGGGCAGCCCCGCCCCGCAGATGTAGGAGGAGCACGCGAGGCCGAGGCCCCGGCCCTCCGGAAGCCTGCCCCGCCGCTTCTTCCAGCCCGAGGCCGCGACGACCTTGTCGATGCACGCCCCGAGGCCCATCGACCCCACGCGCAGGAAGTTGGCCGTGACCGAGCCGGGCGGCACGAGGTGCGCCTTGCGCATCGCGGCGGGGTCGAGGCCGAGGTCGCAGGCGATCTTGTCGAGCTGCACTTCCAGCGCGTAGCGGGGCTGCGGCGTGCCGTGGCCGCGCTTGGGGCCGCAGGGCGGCTTGTTCGTGAAGACGCGCGCGCCGTCGAAGCGGTAGGCCGGGATCTCGTACGTCACCGTCTGCAGGGCGCCCGTGTAGTAGGTGGAGGCCACGCCGTACGAGCCGTAGCCCCCGCCGTCGAGGACCGTCTGGAAGTGCATCGCCGTGATCGCGCCGTCCTTCCGGACTCCGGTCTTCACGCGCATGAGCGTCGGATGGCGGCCGCGGTGGCAGTAGAAGACCTCTTCGCGCGTCAGGCAGATCTTGACGGGCCGGCGCGTCAGGCGGGACAGGTGCGCCACGACGATCTCGTGGTTGAAGACGTCCGACTTGCCGCCGAAGCCGCCGCCGTTGGGTGTCGCGATGACGCGGATTCGCGCCGGCGGCATCTCGAGGACTTTGGCGAGAGCGCGGTGGACGTAATGCGGCGTCTGCGTCGAGGACCACAGGGTGACCTTCCCGTCGGGGCCGAAGTCCGCGACCGCCGCGTGCTGCTCGAGGGGCAGGTGCGTCGAGCCCTCGTAGAAAAAGAGATCGTCGTAGACGCGGTCCGCCCGGGCGAAGCCTTCCTCGGTCGAGCCGAACTCCATCGCCACGAGCTTGTGGTAGTTGCCGGCGTCGCCGTAGTCGTGGATCCGCGGTTGGGGCTTTGCCACGGCGTCGTCGATCGACGCGATCGGCGGCAGATCTTCGTAGACGACCTCGATTGCCTCGACCGCCGCCACGGCGGCGTCCTCGTCCATGGCCGCGACGGCGGCCACGGGATCGCCCACGTACCGGACCCGGTCGAGGCACAGGGCGTGCTCGTCCTGGGAGACCGGCAGGATGCCGAACGGGATCGGCAGGTCCCTGCCCGTCGCGACCGCGAAAACGCCCGGCAGCTTCGCCGCGCGCGAGGTGTCCACGGACACGATCCGGGCATGAGCGCGCGGCGAGCGCAGCAGCTTGCAGTGGAGCATGCGCGGCAGAAAAATGTCGTCGGCAAACCGCGTGCGCCCGGCGACCTTGTCCGCCGCGTCCACCTTCGGGTAGGGCCTGCCGACGACCCGCGTCTTCTTCCGGTCCGTCACGCGCTCGCTCCTGGGCGTGCCGTAGGGGCGGGGCTCGTCCCCGCCCTCACGACTTCACCACCGGCAACAAACCGCTTTCATCGAAATCCGTCCCGTAGAGGGCCTCTTTCTTCGGCTCCGCGGCTTCACCTCGCAGCCAGGCCGCCGCGAGCTCGACGGCCTCGAAGATCTTGATGTAGCCGGTGCATCGGCAGAGGTTGCCGGCGAGCGCCTCGCGGATCTCGTCCCGCGAGGGCTTCGGATTGTCGTCGAGGAGCGCCTTCGCCGCCAGCAGGAAGCCCGGCGTGCAGTAGCCGCACTGCGCCGCGCCGAGATCCGCAAAAGCCTTCTGCAGCGGGTGGAGCCCCTCGGGTCCCGCCATCCCCTCCACGGTCTCGACGGAGCGGCCCTCGCACTCGAGGCCCAGCACGAGGCAGGAAAGGACGGGCTTGCCGTCCACGAGGACCGCGCACGTTCCGCACTCGCCGAGCTCACAGCCGTGCTTGGTGCCCGGCAGGTTCATGTCCTCGCGCAGCACCTCGAGCAGCGTCTTGTGCGGAGCGAAGGCGACCTCGACGTTTTCGCCGTTGCAGCGAAAGGCCACCCTGGCCTTGCCCGCCGGCGCCTGGTCGAGCTTCTTGCGACGCACCACGATGAGCCACTCTAATCCCTTTGTTTTGAGAAGGAAAGATCCAGATCTCTGACCGACCGGTCAGACCGGATTACAAGTGGCCCCGTTTCAATCTCATAGGCTCCCTCTCATGAAGATCGAGACGCTCTTCGTGCACGCCGGCCACCACATCGATGAGGAGACGGGAGCGATCGCGCCCCCCATCCATCTCTCGACGACATTCGCGCGCGACGCAGGAAACGAGCTGATCGGCCCGTCGCAGTACATCCGCGAGGGCAACCCCACACAGGCCCTGCTCGAAGAGGCTCTGGCGCCGCTCGAGGCAGGCAAGGCAGCGCTGGCCTTCGCGTCCGGCATGGCCGCGGGCACCGCCCTTCTCCAGAGCCTCCCGCCCGGGTCGCACGTCGTCCTACCCGACGACGTTTACTACGGGTACCGCGTGGCCCTGAAGGACTTCCTGTCGGGCTGGGGCTACAGCTTCACCGAGGCCGCCATGAACGACCTCGCGGCCCTGCGTTCGGCGATCCGCAAAGAGACTCGCCTCGTCTGGCTCGAGTCGCCCTCGAACCCGCTCATGAAGATCACGGATCTCGCCGGCGCCGCGGCCCTCGCGCGCCAGTCCGGCGCCGCCGTGCTCGTTGACAACACCTTCGCCACGCCGGTCCTCCAGCGGCCTCTGGATCTCGGCGCCGACGTCGTCCTGCACTCGACGACCAAGTACATGGGCGGCCACAGCGACCTCCAGGGCGGGGCGCTGATCTTCAAGGACAAGGGCGACCTCTACGAGAAGGTCCTGCACGCGCGCCACATCCTGGGCGGGGTGGGCTCGCCCTTCAACTCCTGGCTCGCGCTGCGCGGCCTGCGGACTCTCCCCGTGCGCGTCGAGAGGCAGAGCGCCAACGCGCTCGCGGTGGCGAAGGCGATGGCCGCCCACCCGGCAATCCTGACCGTCCACTATCCCGGCCTCGAGTCGGATCCAGGTCACGGCGTCGCGAAGCGCCAGATGAGTGCCTTCGGCGGGATGCTCTCCCTGCGCGTCAAGGCCGGCCGCGACGCCGCCATCCGCGCCGTGGGCAGGGTCCAGCTCTTCTCCCGCGCGACGTCCTTGGGCTCGGTCGAGAGCCTCATCGAGCATCGCGCCACGAGCGAGGGCTTAGCCTCCAAGACCTCCCCCGATCTCCTGCGCCTCTCGATCGGCCTCGAGCACCCCGACGACCTGATCGCGGACCTCGACGAGGCGCTGCGGAGCTAGGGAGGGACTGTCAAGGTTCCAGAATCGACTGAGGAAAAGCCGCTCTTGACGGTGTGAACGGCCGCGGATCCGGAGGCGTGGGCGGTGAAGACTGCCTTGCTCCCGGCCCGGCCAACCCTGCCGGTCAACTGTTCCACGAACCAGAGCGCTCCCTCCGGACCCGCAACGATGTCGAGAACGTTGCTGCCTGAGCTGGGAACCGAAAACCGAGTGATCACGCCGGCCGGCGTAACCCGCCCGATTTTGCTCGCCGCCGTGAACCAGACGTTGCCGTCAGGGCCGGCGCCGATTCCAAACAGCGTGCCCGAGGTAACGAATTCCGTGATGACTCCTGCCGTCGTGATCCGCCCGATCGTGGCCGTGCCACTTTCGACGAACCAGAGATTCCCGTCTGCCCCCGCCACGATGTCCGTCGGGGAGGAATTCCAGGCGATCGGGAATTCCGTTACAACCCCGGCGGTCGTGATACGACCCACCTTGCCCGCGCCCTCCAGGAACCACAAGCTTCCGTCGGGCCCCGGCGTGATCGCGCGGGGAAGGCTATTGGTCGTCGGGATCGAGAACTCGGTGAAGCCTGTACCACTGGTTGTCATGCGCCCGATCTTGTTGGTCGCGACCTCGGTGAACCAGAGATTCCCATCCGGCCCTGACGCCAACCCCTGGGGAGTGGAGGCGCCCACCGCGTACTCCGTGATGGCTCCGGCGGTCGTGATCCGGGCGAGCTTGCCCACGGCGTACTCCGCAAACCACAGATTGCCATCGGGCCCCACAACGATGTGCCAGGGTCCGGAGCTGGCAGTGGGTACCGAGAATTCCGTGATGACACCGGTCCGCGTGATGCGCCCGATCTTGTTTCCGGAGTACTCCGTAAACCAGAGGTTTCCATCCGGGCCGGTGACGATTCCCTGAGGAGTGCTCCCCGACGTGGGAATCGTGAACTCCGTAAAGACCTCGTCCTCCACGAGGTCGCCGGCCACAACGCCGCCCGTGATGTTGACGAGAGACCAGCTCTCGGCCTGGACATTCCCAATGAAGCCGTTGCTCGCGTCGCGGCCGACGGCGAAGACCGTAAGGAAGTTGCCGATCGCGATGCTCTGCGCCGGCACGACGGTGCCGCTTCCGTCCGGCGCCGTCTCCACGCGGATCGAGGGGCCCGCCCCCGGCGTCGGCGTCGGCGTTGGAGTGCGCGTGATGGTTATCGTCGGAGTGGCCGACGGCGAAACAGTCTGGGTGATGGTCCGTGTCGGCGTCCGCGTGATCGTCGGTGTCGCGCTTGGAGTCGGCGTACGTGTGGCAGTCGCCGTTGCGGTTGACGTCGGCGTACGCGTGGGCGTTGCACTTGAGGTCGGGGTCCGCGTAGGCGTCGCCGTCAGTGTGATCGTCGGGGTCGCCGTCATTGTCGGGCCGGTCGGCGTGATGGTCGGAGTGGGGGTCGCAGTACGCGTCGGCGTCCAGGTCGGCGTAGACGTCTGCGTGGGGGTCTGTGTCGGCGTTGAAGTCGCCGTCGGCGTTGGGGTCCGCGTCGGTGTAGACGTAGCCGTCGGGGTCGCCGTCGGCGTCGCCGTAAGCGTGGGCGTGGGCGAGGGCCCGCTGGCGAAAGTCGTGTCCACCCACATCGAGTTGTTGAGCGGAGAGGGGTCGTACTCCTTACCCGCAACGGCCGCAACGGTCCTCCCAATCCCCGCCGCCGAAGGCGCCGTGACCATGATGACCACGTTTGTGCTGCCGGACAGGTTGCCGACAGCGCAAGTCACGGTTGCTCGGGACCCCGGCGGGCACACGACAGTACATCCGGCCCCGGATACGAAAGCCGTGCCGATAGGCAGGACCTGCGTCATAGTCACCCCGGTTGCGCTGTTTGGGCCACCGTTAACTACAGTGACGGAATAGCTGAAATTCGAGTTCACGATTGGACTCGTCGGCGAGGCAGTGATGCTCACTGCTTTCAGGTCGGCGCTCGGACTTTGAGCGTAGAGGGTCGTGGTTGCCACCGTGCTTAGGAAACCACCCACTAGGACCATCGCGGTCTTAACCACTTGCCTAGTCCGCATCCACAAGACGCCACAACTCATCACTAATCTCGTTGAGATGCCGGTTTGCGTCGTCCTCGTCTTCTACCTCATGGCCGTTTGACCTCGATATGTAGAGATCCGTAAGACTACCCATGTTGCCCTCATACATGCCTCTGAGCTGGCCAACGATTTCAGCCGGTAGGCGGCCAGCTGGACAGGCGGCAACTCTCCGCACGAGGTCGTGAACTCCCAAGACATAGGCCACACGGTGCCGACCGAGCAGATCGTCGAGCCGCTCCAAGACTGGCAGAACCTCTTCCTTACGCACTCTTCTTATGGGAACGGTAGCAGCGCGCGAACGTCTCTGAGCCAGACTTGCGTCGCCCACTCTGCCCCGTCTCTGATCCGACCAACGAAGATTTCGGTGCCGGCCGGAATAAGGTGGATACTGAGCAACTCGGCCGTGTTGGCCGCAGGCAGCTGCAGGACTGACCTAGCAGCACCTGGCTCGATGAGAGAGATCGTTCGAAGACTAGTCAACCAGTGACCAGCGGCGCCGGCTAGGCCACCGGAGTACCTGGCGGCCATCACAGCGTCTTTCAAGATGACGCGGTGAACGTTGCCGACAAAATTGCGAGCGACCGCGGGAGGCAGGAACTTGGCAGCACCTGTCGCAACCCGTCCCAGCCCCGGAATCTTGATTGGCACAACCGAAATAGCAATTCCGGCCAGCCCTCGGCCTACCTGACCCAGATCGTCGCGGCCGGCACCAACGATAAAGTTGAGCCATGGCGACACCAGGTCGAATGCAAAGGTGTCAAGTGTGCTCCATATCGAGCCCAGCACGGACCTCGAGGTGTTTGAGGCGGAGTGATTTGCACAACAGGTCGCGCCACTCGGTGTAGGGAAGTTGTCGTCGCCTAGAAACAATGCGCCGTTGTCGAAGTGACCCGTCGCAATTCCGCCCGGCGGCGCCATGTAGACCAACGAGCCACCTACGTCGTCTAAGCCGTCGGGATCTACTGAGTTCATCGGGTTTCCATGAACGTAGCTGTAGAGGTTGAACGATTGGGGACTTGTGGGATCGCCCTTGACGAGATCGATAGACAAGAATCTTCCCGTAAGCTGAAAGTCGTAGCTCCTGGCGTGGTCGTAGAAGCGAGTGCCTTCGGGGTCCCGTTCCATCGCAGCAAAGCGGAGGCGTTGCGTCGACATCGCACCTTGCGCTTCGTCGCCGTAAGGCCAGTACTTGCGGTTGTCCAATGCATTTCCGTCCGCATCGGTCACCAGCCGCGGTGTGCCGAGGTGGTCGGAGGAGTAGTAGGTCCAGCCAGGGCCGCCGCCCATGGCATCACAGGTCGAGAAGGAACCGACGAGGAGACTTCCAAGATAGACGTCGTCACGACTCACAAGCGGGCC
>Ga0335082_10009051_pt1 | contig 10840 bp, 4 predicted proteins | sample Lox_Sample_41_FD_206718 | JGI IMG/M metagenome (GOLD analysis project Ga0335082, IMG submission 206718) | Soil microbial communities from Loxahatchee National Wildlife Refuge, Florida, United States - Lox_Sample_4.1 | ecosystem: Environmental > Terrestrial > Soil > Wetlands | place: USA: Florida... | reverse complement strand
GCCTTTACGGAGGCCCTGCGCAAGGCGCACGTGCTGCCCCGCGACGAGAAGGCATGGCACTGGCCCTCGAGCGCGACGCCGGAGCGCACGTACACGCTGCTCAACAGGGAAAGCCCCGAGTTCGTGCGCTTCATGAACCCGGGCGACCTGCGCGTGGCGCGCGAGGCGTGCGGCGCCTGCCACCTCGCGATCATCCAGGCCTCGGAGCGAAGCCTCATGGCCACTTCGGCCATGCTCTGGGGCGGCGCGGCGTACAACAACGGGATCCTTCCGTACAAGCGCTACATCCTCGGCGAGGCGTACACGCACGACGGGCTGCCCGCGACACTCATGAACCCGGTGAAGCCCGACACGTTCCTTGCCTCGAAGGGCATCCTCCCGTCGCTCACGGCGCTGCCCTCCTGGGAGACCATCCCGCCGTCGGACATCTTCCGCGTGTTCGAGCGCGGCGGCCGCGTGATCTCCTCGCAGTTCCCCGAGATCGGGCTTCCCAACTCGACCGGCGCGCTGCAGAAGCTCGACGAGCCGGGACGTCCCGACATCCGCCAGTCGAGCCGCGGCCCCGGCACGGGAAGCCGCATCGCGGTGCCGGCGATCAACATCACGAAGACGCGCCTGAACGACCCGCACCTCTGGTTTCTGGGCACCAACGACCAGCCGGGCGACTATCGCTCCTCGGGATGCAGCGCCTGCCACGTCGTGTACGCCAACGATCGCGATCCTGCGCACTCAGGGCGGTACGCGCGCTACGGCCACGAAGGCGAGACGGCGACTTCCGATCCCACCATCGGGAAGGGCGAGCCGGGGCATCCCATCCGCCACCAGTTCACGCGCGCCATTCCCTCTTCGCAGTGCATGGTCTGCCACATGCACCAGCCCAACGTGTTCGTGAACAGCTTCTACGGCACGATCATGTGGGACTACGAGTCCGACGCGCCCTTCATGTGGCCGAGGCAGCAGAAGTATCCGACCGCGGCCGAGGCGCGCAAGATACTCGACCGCAATCCCGAGGAGGCGGCGATCCGCGGCAAGTGGGGCGATCCGGAATTCAGCAGGAACGTCTCGTCGCTCAATCCCCAGCTGAAGGACACGCAGTTCGCCGACTACCACGGCCACGGCTGGAACTTCCGCTGGGTGATGAAGCGCGACCGGCACGGCGCGTTGCTCGACAAGGACGGCAAGGTCGTGGCCGACGACGATCCGAAGAAGTTCGGAAAGGCCGTGCACCTCACGAGCATCCACATGGACCTGGGATTCCAGTGCGTGGACTGCCACTTCGCCCAGGACGCGCACGGCAACGGCCACATCTACGGCGAGGTGCCCGCGGCCGTCGAGATCGATTGCGTCGATTGCCACGGCACCGCGGACAAGTACCCGACGCTTCGCACCTCGGGCCCGGCCTCGCGTCCCGGCGGCTTCGACATGTCGCTGCTGCGCACGCAGGACGGGCGCCGCCGCTTCGAGTGGCGCCAGGGCAGGCTCTACCAGCGAAGCGCGCTCGATCCCAGCCTCGAGTGGGAGATGACGCTGGTGAAGGACACGGTGACGCCGGGCAACCCGAAGTACAACGAGAAGGCGGCGCGCGCGAAGCTCATGTACGCGGGAGCCGATGGCCGCGCCGGGAAATGGGGCTCCGGCGGCAAGGAATACGCGCACAGCAACGACAAGATGACCTGCTTCACGTGCCACCTGTCGTGGACCACGAGCTGCGCGGGCTGCCACCTGCCGATCCAGGCCAACTGGAAGACCGAGCGCAACCACTACGAGGGCGGCGAGACGCGCAACTACGCGACCTACAACCCGCAGGTGGCGCGCGACGACATGTTCCAGCTCGGCGTGGGGGGCACCGTGAAGGGATCGCGCATCGAGCCCATCCGCTCGTCCTCGGCGCTCGTGCTCTCGTCGACGAACATCAACCGGGAGCGCATCTACGTGCAGCAGCCGCCGATCTCGGCGAGCGGATTCTCCTCGCAGGCCTTCGCCCCGCACTATCCGCACACGGAGCGAAAGACGGAGACCAAGCAGTGCGACGACTGCCACGTCTCGGCCGCCAACGACAACAACGCCATCATGGCGCAGCTGCTGCTGCAGGGCACGAATTTCGTGAACTTCGTGGGCTTCCACGCGTGGCTGGGCGAGGAGAGGAACGTCGAGGCCGTGCAGGTCACCGAATGGGACGAGCCGCAGGCGGTGATCGGCAGCTACCTGCACCGCTACGCCTACCCGGACTACTTCGCGGCCCACGAGAAGCGCGGCGAGCGCCTCGAGAATGCCTACGAGCACTCTTCAGGCGGCGCGGTGGGATGCATCGCGCTTCGCGGGGAGTATCTCTACGCGGCCGAGGGCGCGGGCGGCATGCGCGTCTACGACGTCGCCAACATCGGCAACAAGGGCGTGTCGCAGAAGATCGTGACGGCGCCGTTCTCTGCCCTGGGCCACGACACGCACGTCGCCTCGAAGGACGCCACGTGCGTGGCGCTGCCCACGAACCAGTCCATCAGCCCGCTGCGCAACCAGGGCGACCTGATGCGCGTCACCAACCAGGAGCAGCCGTTCCATCCGATCTACCACTACGCGGTGATCGCCGACGCGGTGGAGGGGCTCATCCTCGTGAACGTGGACACGCTGGCCGACGGCGAGCCGCGGAACAATTTCCTCGCGCGCGCGCTCACCTGGAACCCCGACGGCGTGCTCGATGGCGCGACGCACGTCACGCTCGGCGGCCACTACGCGTACGTCGCCGCGAAGAGCGGCATCGTGATCGTGGACCTGGACGACCCGATGAAGCCGCGCGTGGCCGCGAAGGTGGCGCTCGACGGGGCGAAGGGCAGCGCGCTCCAGTTCCGCTATCTGTTCGTGACCGACGCCGCGGGCCTGGAGGTGATCGATGTCACCGTGCCGGAGAAGGCGCACCGCGTCGAAGACGCCCGGGTGGCGCTCACCGACGCGCGCCGCGTGTACGTCGCGCGCACCTACGCCTACATCGCCGCCGGGCGCGAGGGCCTCGCCATCGTGGACGTGGAGCGGCCCGAGCAGCCGAAGCTCGTCACGAAGTTCACGGCGCAGGGCAAGCTCGCGGATGCGCGCGACGTGATCGTGGGCTCGACCAACGCCTCGCTCTTCGCCTACGTCGCCGACGGCGTGAACGGCCTGAAGGTGATCCAGCTCACGGCGCCGGACACGCAGCCGCGCTTCTACGGCTTCAGCCCCGAGCCCAAGCCCCACCTCATCGCCTGGCGCGAGACGTCGTCGCCCGCCACGGCGCTCGCCAAGGGCCTGGACCGCGACCGCGCCGTGGACGAGACGGGCGGGCAGATCGCGGTGTTCGGCCGGATCGGCTCGCGGCCCTTCAACGCCGAGGAGATGCGGCGGTTGTATGAAAATCCCGACGGAAGCATATGGACCGTGACCGACAAATGACCAAAGCGCTCGCGCTCCTGGCGGGCTGGATCTGCGCCTCGGCGGCCGCCGTGGCCGCGGCGCAGGTGCTTCCCTACCAGTCGAAGGAAATGAACCTGGGCACCGTGAACTGCGCCAACAGCCTGTGCCACGGCTCGGCCTCGCGCTGGAAGGACTCGAACATCCTGCAGAACGAATACATCACCTGGTCGCGCGTGGACAAGCACGCGACCCGCGCCTACCAGGTGCTCTTCGAGGAGCGCTCCAAGCGCATCGCGAGGAACCTGGGCCTGAAGGAGCCGCCCCAGGAGGCGAAGCTCTGCCTCGACTGCCACACGTACGATCCGCCGGTGGCGGCGCGGGGCGAGCGCTTCAAGCTGATCGACGGCGTGAGCTGCGAGGCGTGCCACGGTCCCGCCGGCCCGTGGATCGAGGTGCACGTCGCACCGAACGCGACCCACGCGAACAACGTGGCCCATGGCCTGTATCCGCTGAGCGAGCCCGTCGCCCAGGCGAAGCTCTGCCTCGCGTGCCACTTCGGCAACAAGGACAAGTTCGTCACCCACCGCATGATGGGCGCGGGGCATCCGCGCATCAGCTTCGAGCTGGAGACCTTCACGCAGACTCAGCCGGCGCACTTCGTGATCGACGCCGACTGGGTGCGGCGCAAGGGCAGCTGGGATCCCACCCGCGTGTGGGCCGTGGGCCAGGCGCTCGCGGCCGACGAGCTGCTGGAAGTGCTCGTCGATCCGAAGCGAAGCCGCGATGGGCTCTTCCCCGAGCTGGTCGTCTTCGATTGCCATGCCTGCCACCACCCGATGTCGGACAAGCGCTGGACGCCGCGCCCCGGCGTGAGTCCCGGACGCATCCGCCTCAACAATTCGAACCTGCTCATGCTCCGGCAGATCGCGCGCGTGGTCCTGCCGGCCGAAGGCGCCAACGAATTCGCCCAGCGAGTGCTCGACCTCAACAAGGCGGTGGCGGGCGACGGCGGCGATCCCGAGGAGAACGTGAAGCAGATGCGCTCGGGCATCGAGGCGCTCACGCCCGCGATCGTCGCGCACTCGTTCAGCGGCTCGGACCTGCGCACCATGCTCTCGGGCCTCGCCGAGGACGGCGAGCGCGGCGACTACCACGACTATTCGGCGGCGGAGCAGGCGACAATGGCCATCGGAGGGCTGCTGAGCTTCCTCGGGCATCGCGGCGAGATCCGCGACTTCCGCGCCGCCAACGCCGCGCTCGACCGCCTGTACGACACGGTGAAGGACGACGAGAAGTTCCAGCCCACGCAGTTCCGCGCCGCCCTCGAGAACCTGCGCACCACGGTGAGACCGCGATGAGCTCATTCGACCAACGCATCGAGTTCCAGAGATACCGGATCGGGATCATCGGCTCGGGCCCCGCCGGGCTTTCGGCTGCGGCGCGCGCGGCCGAGCTTCGCATCCCGCACGTGCTGCTCGAAGCCGAGGACCACGTCTCGAACACGATCTTCAAGTACCAGAAGGGCAAGCACGTGATGGCCGAGCCGCGCATCCTGCCGCTGCGCAGCCCTCTCGCCTTCGACGCGGGCAAGCGCGAGGAGGTCCTCGGGACGTGGGAGCGCCAGGCCGGGGAGCAGAAGCTCAACGTCCGCTTCGGCCAGGAGGTGACGGCGATCGCGGGCAGCGACGGCGCGTTCGAGGTGAAGACCAAGGCGGGCGAGACGTTCTTCTGCGCGAAGGTGATCCTGTCGATCGGAGTGCAGGGGAACCTGCGCAAGCTCGGCGTCGCGGGCGAGGACTTCGAGGGCGTCCAGTACCAGCTCGACGACCCGGACGAATTCACGGGCGAGACCATCGTGGTGGTGGGAGCGGGCGACGCGGCGATCGAGAACGCGCTCGCGCTCGCCGAGCGCAACCAGGTCGTCCTCATCAACCGCAACGAGGAGTTCGCGCGCTGCAAGGAGGGCAACCTCACGCTGGTGCTCAAGGCGATCAAGGACGGGCGCATCGATTGCCGCTACGGCACCTCGGCCGCCGGGATCGAGCGCGTGGAAGGCGACCTGCCGCTGCAATTCTCGGTGAAGACGCCCGGCGGCCCCGACGTGATCGAGTGCAACCGCATCATCGCGCGCCTGGGCGCCACGCCGCCGCGCAAGCTGGTGGAGAGCTTCGGCGTCACCTTCCCCAGCGCCGACCCGAACGCGGTGCCCAAGCTCTCGGAAACGTACGAGTCGAACGTGAAGGGCCTGTACATCATCGGGGCGCTGGGCGGATACCCGCTCATCAAGCAGGCGATGAACCAGGGCTACGAGGCGGTGGAGTTCGCCATGGGGCGCGAGGTCGCGCCCGCCGACGAGCCGCTGCTGCAGAAGCGCTTTGCGGGCTTCTCGCGCCGGCGCACCGTGGCGCAATGCCTCGACCTCATCCAGTCGAGCGTGCCGCTGCTTCGCGACGTGAACCGGCTCCAGCTTCGCGAGTTCATGCTGGAAAGCGAGATCCGCTCGCCCGAAGAGAACGAGGTCATCTTCAAGCGCAACGACTACACCAACTCGTTCTTCATGATCGTGTCGGGGCAGGTGAAGGTCGAGTCGGCGCGCGAGGGCAGGGCTTCGGCGTGGTTCCCGCTCGAGGCGGGCCAGTTCTTCGGCGAGCTGGGCCTCATCTCCGGGCGCCGGCGCTCGAGCACGGTGAAGGCGGGAGCGGGCTGCGTGCTGATCGAGGCGCCGCGCCGCGCGATGCTGAAGCTCGTGGCCTCGGTGGAGTCGGTGCGCAAGCAGATCGACGAGACGTTCCTCAAGCGCGCCGTTCGCACGTTCCTCGCGCCGATGCTGCCCGAGGAGGAATTGAACGAGCTCGTGGCCGACGGCGTTCAGGTGCGCTCCTACTCGGGCGGCGAGACGCTCTTCAAGGAAGGCGACGCGCCCGACGGCCTGTACCTCCTTCGCCGCGGATCGGTCACGGTGTCGCGTACGCTCGGCGGGCGCGAGGTCGTGCTCTCATACCTCGCCGCGGGCAACTACGTGGGCGAGATGGCGCTCATGTCGGATTCGCCGCGCATGGCCACCGTGAAGGCGGCCGTGACCACGGAGGCGCTCGTGCTCAACGCGGGCGCCTTCCAGCGGGTGCTCGCGCGCAACACGCTCTGGCGCGAGGACATGCAGAAGCTCTTCATGGACCGCCTGCGCGGCAACGCCGCCATGGAAGCGCGGCCCGACCCCGGCAACGTCATCAGCTTCCTCATGCAGCAGGGCGTGGGCGAGGCGACCGACGTGCTGCTCATCGACGAGTCGCTGTGCGTGCGATGCAACAACTGCGAGAAGGCCTGCGCCGACGTGCACGACGGCAACTCGCGCCTGAATCGCGAGGCCGGGCCCACGTTCGCGCAGATCCACGTGCCCACCTCGTGCCGGCACTGCGAGCATCCGCACTGCATGAAGGATTGCCCGCCGGACGCGATCCACCGCTCGCCCGAGGGCGAGGTCTTCATTGCCGATACCTGCATCGGCTGCGGCAACTGCGAGCGCAACTGCCCGTACGGAGTGATCCAGCTTGCCGCCGTGGATCCGAAGCGCGAGCGTCCCAGCCTCTGGTCGTGGCTGCTCCTGGGCGCGGGACCCGAGCCCGGACTCGAGCCGCACGCGAAATCCAAGGACCTCGTGAAGCGCGCGGTGAAGTGCGACATGTGCAAGGGACTGAAGGGCGGGGCGGCGTGCGTTCGCGCGTGCCCCACCGGCGCGGCCATCCGCGTGAGCCCCGAGGAGTTCGTGCGCTTCGCCGACGCCACGGAGTAGTCGGCACCAGGCGGCCTAGTGCTTGGCCTCGCCGATGTGCCGATCGAGGTTGGGGTCGGCCCGGTGGTTGGCGGCGTTCCATCGCATCACGCCGTACATCGCCGCCGAGATGAAGAGGCCGAAGATCACCACCACCGACTGCACGCGCATGTCCAGGCGCAGCATCAGCGAGTAGATCGCGAGCATCACGAGGATGCTCACGTTCTCGTTGAAGTTCTGCACCGCGATGGAATGGCCCGCCGACATGAGCACGTGCCCGCGGTGCTGGAGCAGCGCGTTCATGGGCACCACGAAGAAGCCGGCCACGGCGCCGATCATCACCAGCACCAGGTAGATGATCGGCATGTACTTGAGCGACACCATGCTCACCACGATGATGCCCATGAGGATGCCCGCCGGCAGCACGCTCACCGCGCGCTTGAGGGGCACCAAGCGCGCGGCCGCCGCCGCGCCGATGGCGATGCCCATGGCCGACACGCCCGAGAGCATCGCGCCGTTCTCGAGGGGCAGGTGCAGGTGCGCCTCGGCCCACTTGATCACGATGAACTGCAGGCACGCACCCGCGCCCCAGAAGAGCGTGGTGGTGGCGAGCGAGATCTGCCCCAGCTTGTCCTTCCAGAGGATCACGAAGCAGCGCGAGAAGTCGAGCAGCAGGCGCACGGGATTGCGCTCCTGGTGAGGATAGCGCGCCCCGGTGTCGGGGATCGCGAGGTTGAAGATCGCGGCGACCAGGTAGATGAAGGAGATCACGACCACCGCGGCCTCCGGCGGCGTGTCCACCTTGGTGTCGATGAACGGGAAATCGAACCTGAGCAGCATCGAGGAGATCTTCGGGCCGATCAGCATGCCGCCGATCACGTTGCCCAGCACGATGGAGGCCACCGTGAGCCCTTCGATCCACGCATTGGCGAAGACGAGCCGCTCGGGGGGCAGCAGCTCGGTGAGGATGCCGTACTTGGCCGGCGAGTACGCCGCCGCGCCCAGGCCCACCACCGCGTAGGCGAGCAGCACGAGCCAATACGCGGGCACCGTGCCCAGCGTGAGGGAATCGTTGAACAGGATCAGCCCGCAGCCCACGACCTTCACCATGTTGGTGACGAACATCACGCGGCCCTTGGGCATGGAGTCGGCGAAGGCGCCCACGAGGAAGGCGAGCACCACGTAGGAGATCGTGAAGAAGAACTTGAGCAGCGGGGTGAGCCAGGGCGGGCCGTCCAGCTGCGCGAGCATGGCGATCGCGGCGATGAGCAGCGCGTTGTCGGCGAGCGACGAGAAGAACTGCGCCGCCATGATCGTGTAGAAGCCGCGCTTCATCCCGTGCTGCTTCGCCACCAGTCCCGGAACGCCACTTCGAGCATCGGCCTCGCGAAGACGTAGCCCTGGCCCACGTCGCATCCGAGGCCGGCGAGCGCGTCGCGGGTCTCGGGCCGCTCGATGCCCTCGGCCACCACGCGGAACCCGAAGTTGTGCCCGAGCGCGATGGCCGAGCGCACGATGGCCTGGTCGCCGGCCTCCTCGAGCATGCCGTTCACGAAGGGCCGGTCGATCTTGATCTCGTCGATGGGCAGGCGCTTCAGGTTCGCGAGCGACGTGAAGCCGGAGCCGAAGTCGTCCAGCGAGATCTGCGTCCCGAGCCCCTTCAGGCGCGTGAGGATCGCCATGGAGCGCTCGGCCTCGACGAGCGCGGTGCTCTCGGCCACCTCGAAGACGATGCGCGTCGGATCCAGGCTCCACGTCTTCACGCCCTGGTCGATCACGGCGGGCAGCTCCCGGTCGCCCAGCATGCTCGACGTGAGGTTGAGCGCGAGGCGGGGCGCGATGCCGGCCGCCTGCCATTGCTGCGCCTGGCGCAGTGCCGCGTTGAAGATCCAGTGCGTGAGCGAGGAGATGAGGCCCGTGCGTTCGGCGATGCCCACGATTGTCGTGGGCGGGATGTCGCCCGCCTGCGGGTGGCGCCACCGCACGAGGGCTTCCACACCGACCGGCCGGCCGCTCGCGAGCTCCACCTGCGGCTGGTAGTTGAGCTCGAGCTCGTTGGCGCGCAGCGCCCGCTCGAGGTCCAGGTCGAGCCCGTGATAGACCTCGGCCTCCACCACCTCGTCGCCCTGGAAGACGTGGTAGCCCTCTTCACGCGTGGCCGCGATGTGCCGCGCCACGTCCGCGGCCATGAGCAGCGCCGCGGGATCGAAGCCGTGCTCGGGCAGCGTGGCCACTCCGATGCACGGGCGAAGCACGGCCGAGCCGCCCTCGTGCGCGATGGGCCGGTCGAGCAGGCGCAGCACCTTCACCGCCGCAAGCACGGCCTGGCTCGGGTGGGCGAGGCGCGGCAGGATGAGGCAGATCTCCTCGTCGTTGATCGCCGCCATGCGGTCCTCGTCGCGCAGCGCCTTGGCGAGACGCTCGAGCACGAGCGACATCGTGGTCGCGGGCGCGGGCCCGCGAAGCAGGGCCTGCAGCCGGTCCACGCGCCGCAGCTGGAGCATGAGCACCGCGAGGCGTCCGTCGGTGGCGCGCGCGATCGCGGTCTCGCGGTCGAGCAGCTTGAGCATGTCCTCGCGCGAGGGCGGCGCAGGGCGCTCGGCCGAATCGGCGGCCGCCGTGCCGGAAGGAGGAGGAGCCGCAGTCACGCGAGGTAGAAGTCTTTCAGGTCGAGGTCGTAGGCCCCGGCCGGCAGTCCGCGCTTGATGTACACGGCATCCTCGCCCCCGGCCTTGTGGTCGTAGAGCAGGTCGAGCATCGCCGGGTGGGGAGAGCGCGTCTTGTCGGGGCCGGTGACCACCAGCACGCGCGGCTTCAGGCGCCGGACCTTGTTGTGGGCCACGACGATCGCGACCTCGCCCGTGGACAGCTCGATGAGCGAGCCCACCGGGAACACGCCGATGGATGAGACGAACTGCTGCACGAGCGGCTCGTGGAAGAAGTCCCCGGCCCATCCGCTGATGCTGCGCAGCGCCTCGTACGACGAGGCCGCGGCCGCGTACGGTCGATGGTTCGTGAGCGCCGCGAACGTGTCCACGATGCCCGCCATGCGGCCGTAGATGCCGATCTCCTCGCCGACGCGGCCGTGGGGATAGCCGCTGCCGTTCATGCGCTCGTGATGCTCCTCGATGCCGCGGATGATCTCCGCGTCGATGTTGGCGGTTCCCGAGAGGATGTCGATGCCGTGCTGCACGTGGCGCTTGGCCTCCTCGTACTCCTCCGCGGTGAGGCGCCCCTGCTTCTCGAGCAGCCAGCGCGGCAGCTTGATCTTGCCGATGTCGAGCAGCAGGCCGATCTGCGCGAGCTGCTCGAGCTGCGGCTTCGGGAATCCGAGGTGTCGCCCGAAGGCGGTGAGGTACACCGAGACCTGCAGGCCGTGGCCGTAGGTCGAGATGTCTTCCTCGCGAAGGCGCGCCACCCACATCGCCGCGTCGGGATTGCGCACGACGCTCTCGACCATCTCCTCGACGATCTCCTCGACGCGCTCGATCTCGAAGCTCTGCCCGATTCGGATGTCCTTGGCGAGCTTGTCGAGCAGGTCGGAGGCGTTGTTGACCGCGGCCCGCGCGCGAGGGACCTCTTCCTCGACGGTGACGCGGTCCACGTAGGTCTGCACTTCGATGCCCGGCGGCAGCAGCTCGGCGCGCGCGGCGAATTCCTGGGGCGTCTCCTTGGGGATCTCCATGGGAC
>Ga0335082_10009050_pt1 | contig 10840 bp, 6 predicted proteins | sample Lox_Sample_41_FD_206718 | JGI IMG/M metagenome (GOLD analysis project Ga0335082, IMG submission 206718) | Soil microbial communities from Loxahatchee National Wildlife Refuge, Florida, United States - Lox_Sample_4.1 | ecosystem: Environmental > Terrestrial > Soil > Wetlands | place: USA: Florida... | reverse complement strand
ACCGAGCACCCGTTGCTGGAGCGCAGCGAGTTCGGCTTCGACGAGTCCGACCTCGACCGCGTCGTCCAGTGCCCGACGTTTCGCGGCCATACGCACGCGACGCTGCGCGAGCTCATCGATCTGCTGCGCGCGACCTACTGCGGGACGCTCGCGATCGAGTACATGTACATCTCCGACAAGGCTCAGCGCGACTGGCTCAAGGACCACATGGAGCCCTTGCTCAACAAGCCCGAGCTGAGCACCGAGGACCGCCTGCACATCTTCTCGAAGCTCGCCGCCTCCACCGGCTTCGAGGAGTTCCTGCACACCAAGTACGTCGGACAGAAGCGCTTCTCGCTGGAGGGCGCCGAGGCGTTGATTCCGATGCTCGACACGGTGATCGAGAGCTCGGGCGCCGCCGGGGTGCAGGAAATCGTCATGGGCATGCCGCACCGCGGCCGCCTGAACGTGCTCGCCAACATCCTGCGCAAGCCGTTCGAGATGATCCTGGCGGAGTTCGAGGGCACCTTCCTCCCCGCCGACATCCAGGGCGACGGCGACGTGAAGTATCACCTCGGCTACGCGCGCGATCACGTCACCCGCGGCGGCCGCACGATGCACATCTCGCTGCTCTCGAACCCCAGCCATCTGGAAGCGGTCGATCCCGTCGTCGAAGGCATCGTCCGCGCCAAACAGACGCATCGCGCGGACGCCGACGGCGCCCAGGTGATGCCGGTGTTGATCCACGGCGACGCCGCCTTCACCGGCCAGGGCATCGTCTCGGAAACCCTTTCGCTGTCCGAGCTGAGCGCCTACCGGACCGGCGGAACGATTCACGTCATCGTCGACAACCAGGTCGGCTTCACGGCCCACCCAGAGGACTATCGCTTCACGCGCTACGCCAGCGACGTGGCGAAGATCATTCAGGCGCCGGTGTTCCACGTCAACGGGCACGATCCCGAAGCCGCCGTGCAGGCGGCCCGCTTGGCCGCCGCCTTCCGAGCCCGGTTCAAGGTCGACGTCATCATCAACCTGGTGTGTTACCGCCGCCACGGCCACAACGAGACCGACGAGCCGACCTTCACGCAACCGGTGATGTACAAGATCATCAACACGCTGCCGACCGTGCGCGATCTGTACGCCCAACGGCTCGTCGCCTCCGGCGTCACCACCCAGGCGGAGCTCGACCGGCGCCTGGCCGAGTGGCGCGAGCTGTTCGAAGACGCCTTGAACTACGCCCGCGACTTCATGCCGCGCCAGCAGGTGTTCGCCCTCGGGGGCGTCTGGAAGGGCTTGAGCTGGGCGGGCGCGGACTGGAGCGCCGCGACCGCCGTGCCGCGCGAGACGTTGCAACGCGTCGCCGACGCGGCCCACCAGATCCCCGAGCGATTCACCGCCCACCCCAAGCTCAGCCGGCTCTACGACGAGCGCACCGAGATGGTCCGGAGCGGCACCGCGATCGACTGGGCCTGTGCCGAGATGCTCGGATTCGGCACCCTCCTGCTCGAGGGCACCAACGTGCGCCTGGCGGGTCAGGACAGTTGCCGGGGCACCTTCAGCCATCGGCACGCCGTCCTGCACGACCGCGAAACGGCGGCGCGCTGGGTGCCACTGCAGCACCTCGCCTCCGAGCAGGGATGGTTCCTGGCCGTCGACACCATGCTGTCCGAGGCCGCCGTGCTGGGCTTCGAGTACGGCTTCAGCTCGGCCGACCCGCGCAACCTGGTGGTGTGGGAGGCGCAGTTCGGCGACTTCGCCAATGGCGCCCAGGTGGTCATCGATCAGTTCGTCAGCTCGGCCGAGTCGAAGTGGCAGCGCATGAGCGGCCTCGTCCTGCTGCTGCCGCACGGCTACGAAGGACAAGGCCCCGAGCATTCCAGCGCCCGCCTCGAGCGTTATCTCCAACTCTCGGCCGACAACAACTGGCAGGTGTGCAACCTGACCACCCCGGCGCAGTACTTCCACGCCCTGCGCCGTCAGATGCACCGCGCGTTCCGCAAGCCGCTCGTCGTCATGAGTCCCAAGAGCCTGCTGCGGCACAAATCGGCGGTCTCGCCGATCACCGACTTCACCGACGGCACCTTCTGGCCCGTCCTCGCCGAGACCGCGGCGCTCGACAGCGCGCGCGTGCGGCGCGTCCTCCTGTGCAGCGGCAAGGTCTACTACGACCTGGTCGCCGCGCGCAGCCAGCGCGACATCGACGACGTCGCCATCGTCCGCGTCGAGCAGCTCTACCCCTTCCCCGCCGAAGAGATCGACGCCGCCCTGGCCCCGTTTAGCGCCGCCGCCGAGGTGTTCTGGGTCCAGGAAGAGCCCTGGAACATGGGCGCCTGGCAGTTCGTCGACCTGCGACTACCTCGCGTGCTCGGCACTGGCCGCGCGCTGCGCTACGTGGGCCGCGACGAAGCCGCCAGCCCGGCGATCGGCTCGTACAAGATGCACCAGAAGGAGCAGTCCGAGTTGGTCGATCGCGCGCTGAGAAAGCCGCATGGCCGTTGACGTCCGCATCCCCACCCTCGGCGAGTCGATCTCCGAGGGGGTGATCGTCCGGTGGATCAAGCAGAGCGGCGAGCGCGTCGCGGCCGACGAGGCCCTGCTCGAGCTGGAGACCGACAAAGCCAGCGTCGAGATTCCCGCGCCGAGCGCCGGGATCATCACGGTCCTCGCCCCGGAGGGGGCCACCGTGCGCGTCGGCGATGTCATTGCGCGCATCGACGGCGCCGGCAGCGCCGCCAGCCCGCCGACCCCGACCAAGACGCCCGCGCCTGCCGCGGCGGTGTCGACGCCGGTCGCCGCCGCGCCGGCACCCGCTGCAGCGGCTCCGGCCAGCCCGCCGAGTGCGCCCCCGCCGCTTTCGCCGGCGGTGCGCCGCTTGGTCGAAGAGCACCAGCTCGACCCGACCCAGATTGCCGGCACGGGTCGCGGCGGCCGCTTGATCAAGGAGGACGTGCTCGCGCACCTCAGCGCGGCACGGCGTGCGGCCCCTTCGGCGGCTGTCGCGCCGCCGCCCCCCGCGACCCCGGTGGCCGATACCCCGCGCCCACCGACGCCCTACCCGCCGCGAGCCGAGCCGCCGGCCCCCGCGCATCCGCCCGCCGCGGACGTGGAGCGGGTGCCGATGACCCGGCTGCGCCAGCGCATCGCCGAACGGCTGCGGCAGGCGCAGGCCACGGCGGCGATCCTCACCACCTTCAACGAAGTCGACATGACCGCCGTCATGGAGCTGCGCGCGCGGTTCAAGACGCGCTTCAGCGAGGTTCACGGCGTCTCGCTCGGGTTCATGTCCTTCTTCGCGCGGGCCTGCATTACCGCCCTGCAGGAGCTCCCGCTCGTCAACGCGCAGATCGACGGCACCGACATCGTCTACAACACGCATGTCCACCTCGGCGTCGCGGTGGGTACGGAGCGGGGGCTGGTCGTACCCGTCGTCCACCAGGCGGACCTCATGTCGTTCGCCGAGCTCGAGCGCGAGATTGCCCGGCTCGCCGGCCTGGCGCGCGACAACAAGCTGGCGATCGACGACCTGAGCGGCGGGACGTTCACCATCTCGAACGGCGGCGTCTACGGATCGCTGATGTCGACGCCGATCCTCAATCCGCCGCAGAGCGCCATCCTCGGTATGCACAAGATCGAGAAGCGCCCGGTGGTGGTGACCGACCAGATCGTCATACGGCCCATGATGTACCTGGCGCTGTCGTACGATCACCGCCTGATCGACGGCGCCGAGGCGGTCACGTTCCTCGTGAAGGTAAAGGAACGGCTCGAGGATCCGAGCCGGCTCTTGCTCGGCGTCTGAGCCGGGGTCCGCGTCATCCGGCCGGACCCTGCCCGCCGCACTGGGAGATCTGCCATGGCTCAGTCCGTCTACGATCTGGTCGTCATCGGCTCCGGACCCGGCGGCTACATCGCCGCCATCCGCGCCGCCCAGCTCGGCATGCGCGTGGCCTGTGTGGAACGAGACTCGACCCTCGGCGGCACCTGCCTCAACATCGGCTGCATCCCGAGCAAGGCGTTGCTCGAGTCCAGCGAGCACTACTACGCGCTGCGCCATCAACTACCGGCGCACGGCATCGTGGTCGGCGACGTGCAGCTCGATCTGGCCAAGCTGCTGGCGCGCAAGGACGCCGTCGTCAAGACGATCACCCGCGGCGTGGAAGGGCTGTTCAAGAAGCACACGATCGTCTGGGTGCGCGGCACCGGACGGATTGCCGCCGCGGGCCGGGTCGAGGTCGCGGGCAGCGAGCCGCAGACGCTGCAGACCACGCGCATCCTGATCGCCACCGGCAGTGCGCCGATCGAGCTCCCGATGGCGCGCTTCGATGGCCGGCAGATCATCTCCTCCACCGAGGCGCTGGCGCTGCCGGTGGTGCCGAAGCGGATGATCGTGATCGGCGGCGGCTCGATCGGGCTGGAAATGGGCTCGGTCTGGTCGCGCCTGGGCGCCGACGTCTTGGTGATCGAGATGCTCGATCGCATCGTCCCGGGCATGGACAGTGCGATGGGGAAGGTTCTGCAGCGGTCGCTGGAAAAGCAGGGCCTGCGCTTCAAGCTGAAGACCACCCTCCGCCAGGCGGTCAAGACGGACGGCGGCGTCACCGTGACGATCGCCGCGGACGGCGCCGAGAGTACCGAGACCTGCGACGTGTTGCTGGTCGCCGTCGGCCGGCGGCCGCACACGGAGGGGCTCGGGGTCGCCGAGGCCGGCGTCGCGCTCGACGACCGCGGCCGCATCGTCGTCGATCAGCATTTCGCCACGTCGGTGCCGGGCATCTATGCGATCGGCGACGTCATCGCCGGCCCGATGCTGGCGCACAAGGCGGAGGAGGAAGGGGTCGCCGCCGTCGAGCGGATGGCCGGCCTACCGGGGCACGTGAACTACGACGCGATTCCGAACGTGGTCTACACCAATCCGGAGTTCGCCAGCGTCGGCCTGAGCGAGGACGAGTGCAAGCGCCGCGCCCTCCAGGTGCGCATCGGGTCCTTCCCGTTCGCCGCCAACGGCCGGGCCCGCGGCATGGGCGAGATCGAGGGACAGGTGAAGGTGATCGCCGATGCCGCCACGGACCGAATTCTCGGTGTCCACATCGTCGGCCCGCACGCGTCGGACGTCATCGCCGAGGCCGCGCTGGCAATGGAGTTCTCCGCCAGCGCCGAGGACGTCGGCCGCGCGGTGCACGCCCACCCCACCCTGGCCGAGGCGCTAAAGGAAGCCGCCCTGGCGGTCGACGGCCGGCCGCTCAATCTCTGAGCGCACGGCGCGGCGTACCCGCGTCGCTCGCTTCGCGTGCCCTCCGGCACGACACACCGCCGCGCGTGGTGGGGTGGAAACACCGCAGGGGCAAGGTATGCCCCTGCGGCGATCGCGCGCAGCGCCGTCGCGGGGGGGGGGAAGAGTGCGGCAGCGCCGCGGCTGCGATGGTCGAACGCCCTCAGGCCGCCTTTTCCAGCACCGGCTCGTGTACGGCAGGCGGCTGGGCAGACGCCCGCAGCGGCCCGTCGAGCAGCTGCGCGCGTACCGACTCGACCGACAGACCGATCGCATCGCACAGGTTCGCGAACGCGAACGGCCAGGCCCGGTCGTCGGACTTGACCCAGTCGTATGCCTCCCAATAGAGCCGCTGCTGGCGGCGGCGCTGGGCAAAGCGATACTTGGACAGGTCGAGCACCGCCTCCCAGAGGACCGCGAGCGCCAGGGCCCGCTCGGGGGAGATGGTTCGGGTTTTGTGCCAGATGTCGTCGAACTGGGTCGGCAACGCGGCTTCGGGGACCAGGATGTCGTCCGAAACCCCTGACCACATCCGCGGCACCCCTCGCCGGGTACCGGCCGCACCACTTCCGCTTCTAAGTGCCATAAGTAATCGTCCTTCTCTCCCAGCTGTGAATAAGTGTTCACTTATCATAGACGGCGTACGCCCGCAATGGTTGACGCACCCACCTCCGTGCGAAGGTGGCGTCCTCGACGCCCGTCATGTTAGACGACCGGTACCGTCGTTTGGTTTCGAGAGGGGGCCCGATGAACCAGGTTCTCAAGGGAGTCCGCGTAGTTGAGGTCGCGCAGTGGTGGTTCGTCCCGGCCGCCGGGGCGGTTCTGTCCGACTGGGGGGCTGACGTACTCAAAATCGAGCACCCGGTCAGCGGCGACCCGCAGCGCGGCCTGATGACCTCCGGCCTGATCCCCAACACGGGCGGGGTCAACTTCATGGTCGAGCAGCCGAACCGGGGCAAGCGCAGCATCGGCATCGACCTGAACCAACCGGCGGGCCTCGAGGTGCTCCACCGGCTGGTGGCGAGCGCGGACGTCTTCCTGACCAACTTCCTGCCCGCCGCACGGCGCCGCCTCAAGATCGAGCTGGACGACATGCGCAAGGTGAACCCGAAGATCATCTACGTGCGCGGGCACGGCCAGGGAGCGCGCGGGCCCGATATGGAAAAAGGGGGTTACGACGCCGCATCGTTCTGGTGTCGCGGCGGGATCTGCAGCGCCCTCACCCCGGCGGGGGCGGAGACGCCGGTGATGCAGCGCGCCGCCTTCGGCGATTCCGCCGGCGGGTTGGCGCTGGCCGGGGGCATTGCCGCCGCGCTGTTCCGCCGGGAGCGCAGCGGCGAGCCATCGGTGGTCGATATCTCCCTCCTCGGGACGGCGATGTGGATCCTCTCCCCCGACATCATCGCGACCAAGCTACTCAGCGGCCCGATGCCGCAGTTCACCCGCGCCGACGCTCCCAACCCGATCGTCAACAGCTACAAGACCAAGGATGGCCGGTGGTTATTCCTCAACATGTTGCAGCCCGACCGCTTCTGGCCCGACCTCTGCCGCCGCATCGGCCGGCCCGACCTGATCGACGACGAGCGCTTCAAGGACGGCATGTCGCGCTTCATGAACCGCACCGAGTGCGTCCAGACCCTCGACACCGTGTTCGCCCAGCGCACGCTCGACGAGTGGCGCGCCGCGCTGGCCGAGGCCGAGGGCGTCTGGGCGCCGATGCAGACCGCACTGGAGCTGTATGACGACCCGCAGGCCAAGGCCAACGGCTACCTGCTGCCGGTCGACCGCGGCGACGGCAACCCCTTCACACTGGTCGCCAACCCGCTGCAGTTCGACGAGACGCCGCCGCAGGTCCGGCCGGCACCCGATCTGGGGCAGCACACCGAAGAGGTGCTGCTCGATCTCGGCATGTCCTGGGACGACCTGGCGAAATACAAGGCGTCGGGCGCGATCTCGTAAGCCGGTCGATCGCGCTCAGGCCGCCGCGCCGAGTGCAACCCACTGACCCGTCCGCGACGCCGTGCGCGCAGCGTCCATGACCTCCTGGCAGGCGACGCCATCGTCGAACGTTGCCGGCGCCGGTGCGTCCCCTGCCCGGCCGTCAATCGCCTCGGCAAATCGCTCGGCCTGACGGACGAACGCCGGAAGCTCCCAGCGCGCGAACGGACCGCTCGCTTCCGGCACAGTCACTGCGGGCAGCGCGAGGTCCGCATCGATCGCGACTGCGGACGGCTTTCCCGCGCCACGCGCCCACCAGAGCGCGCCACGCTCGTCGATCCAGGCGGTCGCCTCCGCGCCGGCGACGCGCACCAGGGTGAGCCGCGGGCCCCACACGGCGGCCGACTGCTGCATGACGCCCTGCGCGCCGCAGCGCATGCGGAAGAGCAGCGAGAACGTATCGTCCGCGTCGCCCGGGCTCGGCGGCGCACCGCTGTCCGCTCTCTGCCCGCCGCGGCACGCGCTGACCACTGCCGCGACGGCCGCGTAGTCGCCGAGCCAGACGCGGACGGCGTCGATCACGTGCGAACCCGACGCGCCGAGCCAGCCGCCGCCGCGGGCGCCGTCGAACCACCACGCGGGCGGCGGCCGGTAGGGATCGACGAACAGCGGGCTCATCGCCAGGCACGTCGCGACCTGCGGCACCCCGAGTGCTCCGCGACGCAGCATGCGGGCGAGCGCGGCGCGCGCGGGATCGAAGCGGAACTCGTGGTCGATCATGCCGATGACCCCGGCCGCCGCGGCGGCGTCGCGCATCGCGCGAGCCTCCGCGAGCGTGCGCGCCATCGGCTTCTCGCAGAGGATGTGCTTGCCCGCACGGGCCGCCGCGATGGTGTACTCCGCGTGCGTGTCGGGCGGCGTCGCGATCGATACGGCCGCGAGACCCGGCAGCGCCAGCGCCTCGTCGATCGAGGTGAGCGCGGCGGGCACGCCGAGACGCGCCGCCAGCTGCCGGGTGTGGTCGGCGCGGCGACCGACGAGCGCCGCGACCTCGAAGCGTCCGCTGGCGGCAAACCCCGGCACCTGGATGCGCGCGCCGAACCCGGTGCCGACGACGGCGATGCGAATCCGCTCCGCCATACGAGCCTCATCCGGAACGCCAGCGCGCCGGGCTCACCTTGACAAGCCTCGCGCCGGTGTGAAACGCGTCCACGGCCGCCACTATGCGGCGGCACACAACCCTGTCAACGCAGCGGAGGATCGATGCCGGCCACGCGTCAGCCGATTCTCGTGGGGGTCGGCCAGCTCGTGAACCGCGCTGCCGACCCGCGCGAAGTCATGGAGCCCCTCGAGATGATGGCCGTCGTGGCGCGTCTCGCCGCCGAGGATGCCGAAATCCCGCAGCGCCTGGCCGAGATCGACTCGCTCACGGTGATCAACATCATCTCGCGCGCGTACGCCGATCCCGCCGGCCAGCTCGCCCAGCGCCTGGACAGTCGGCCGACCGAGCGCGTGTACACCAGCATGGGCGGGAACTCGCCGCAGTGGCGCATCAACGAAACCGCCAACCGTATCGCCCGCGGCGAGGTCCGGCTGGCCCTCATCGCCGGCGCCGAGGCCATGCACGGCGCGCAGCTCGCGCGTCGCGCCGGCGTGAAGCTCGACTGGGCGGAGGCGGGAACGCCCGACACGGTCGGCGATTCGCGCTGGGGCACGCAGGCGATCGAGCAACAGCACCATGCGCAGATGCCGACCAACGTCTACCCGCTGTTCGAGAACGCCCTGCGCGCCCACCGCGGGTGGTCGATCGACCGCCAGCGCTCACACCTCGCCGAGCTCTGCACGCGGATGGCGTCGGTGGCACGCGACAATCCGTACGCCTGGTTCCGCGACGGCAAGACCGCCGGCGAGATCACCGCCATCGGCCCCGCCAACCGCATGATCGCGTTCCCCTATCCCAAGTTCATGAACGCGATCCTCAGCGTCGACCAGGCCGCGGCCCTGCTGCTGACCGACGTGGACACGGCGCGGGCGCTCGGCATCCCCGAGCGCAAGTGGGTGTACATCGTGGGATGCGGCGACGCGACCGATCACTGGTTCGTCAGCGACCGCGTCAACTACTGGTCCTCACCCGCGATCCGCATGGCGGGCGAGCGCGCCCTCGCCCAGGCGCGGCTCTCCATCGACCGGATCGACCAGCTCGATCTCTACAGCTGTTTCCCGAGCGCGGTGCAGATCAGCGCCGACATGCTCGGCCTCCAGGTCGACGATGCGCGGCCGCTGACCGTCACCGGCGGCCTGCCCTACCACGGCGGCCCCGGCAACAACTACAGCACCCACGCCGTGGCGTGCATGGTCGAGCGCCTGCGCGCGGCGCCCGGGACCAGCGGCCTGGTCACCGGGGTCGGCTGGTATCTGACCAAGCACGCCGTGGGCATCTACTCGAGCGCCGCGCCGAATCATCCGTTCGAGCGCGAAGACCCGGCGCGCTACCAGCGCATCGTCGACGACGAGCCGAGCCCCGAGCTGGTGCCGGTCGCGAACGGGCCCGGGACGGTCGAGAGTTACACGGTCCAACACGAGCGCGACGGCAGCCCGTCGATCGGGATCCTGGTCGTCCGCCTCGCCGACGGCCGGCGCTGCTGGGCCAACCTCACCGACGTCGAGACGCTCGAGCGCATCGAGCGCCAGGAGCTCATCGGCCAGGCGGGCCGTGTGCGGCATCACGAGCAGATGGGGACGAACCTGTTCGAGCCCTGACAGCTCCTCGTCGTTGTCCGTTGCCCGTTGTCCGTCAAGACGATGGGAACGGACAACGGACGACGATCAAGTCATCAGCCCGCCGACCAGCGCCGCCATCTGCTCGCGGGTCAGGTCGGGGGTGAGCCCGATCTCGTACACGGGCACGTTGGCCACCAGCTCGGCCAGGCTGGCTTCGCGCTGGGCGACCAACGGCGTCGGGTCGAGCAACTCGAGGACGGCCGCGAACGCCCAGTAGCGGCGCAGATCGTTGACGATCAGATCGCCGGCGCGCAGACGGCCGCGGGCGTGATCGGTGGCGAGCGGCCGCAGATACTGAGTCTTGGCGCGGTGTGGGAACAGCAGGACCCGGGCCGGGCCGCCGGCGCTCAGGCGGTCCGCCGGCAGATGGTAGCCCTCGCGGCCGAGGCCGTAGCGGTGGCGGACATGCTGCAGGAGCCGCGCGTCGGCGCCGAGCCAGGCGCGGCTGCGCTCGTCGAGCAGCAGCGGCTCGGGCACCGCGCGCAGATCGACGCCGCGATGGAGGAGAAAGGTGTCGGACAGCAGACGGGCACCGGCGGTGGTGGCGAGACCGGTGACGGTGGTCGACTTGCCGACACCGCTCGGTCCGGCGAGCACGGCAATCCCGTTCGGCAGCTCTACCGCCCCAGCGTGGATGGGGTGCCACCCCTGCCGTTCCACGAGCCAGAAGGTCGGGTAGTAGAGCAGATAGTAGAGCAGCGTGGTGAAGCGGCGGCGGCGGAGCTGCGGCAGCCGGCGTCGATAGAGCAGGCGGTTCATCTGGTCGCGGCGAGGCGTCTTGCTCAACCGGTGGTAGTAGTCGCCCTCGAGGCGAAGGCAGGTCCGGTCCCAGGCGAGACGGAGCTGCAGATCGGGACACTCGTCGATACGGAACCA
>Ga0335082_10009049_pt1 | contig 10841 bp, 12 predicted proteins | sample Lox_Sample_41_FD_206718 | JGI IMG/M metagenome (GOLD analysis project Ga0335082, IMG submission 206718) | Soil microbial communities from Loxahatchee National Wildlife Refuge, Florida, United States - Lox_Sample_4.1 | ecosystem: Environmental > Terrestrial > Soil > Wetlands | place: USA... | reverse complement strand
ACGCTCGGTGAGCTCGAGCACTCGTTCAAGTTCAACGACGCGGTGCTGCGCCACCTGATCGTCAAGATGAAGGCGGCGGTCACGACGCCTTCGCCGATGATGAAGGAGGAGAAGGCGAAGTCGGTCCTCCATCCGGAGCCCGCCAAGGAGAGCCCGAAGCCGGCGGAAGCGCCAGCCTGAGGCCGGACGCGAGTCGGATTTGGATCGCAGCAACCGGATGACGCTGTCCGGGCAGCTCGCCGCGAGAGACGCGTTGCGCTACACCCCCGCCGGGGTCGCGATCCTCGGCTTCAGTGTCGCGCACCAGTCCCGGCAGAACGAGGCCGGTGCGGACCGCGACGTGGGGATCGAGATGGTCTGCGTCGCGGTCGAGGCGGAGGCGAAGGCGATAGCGGCAGCGCCGCTCGGCATCGGACTGAAGCTCGCCGGGTTCCTCGCGCCGAAAGGCAAGCACAGCCGCCAGCTGGTGCTGCACGTGAACGAGATCGAATTTTTGGAAGGAGTGAGTGATGCCCCCACCCAGCAGAGGCCGTAGCGGCGGCCGCAAGGGCAAGGACGGCCGCAAGGACCGCAAGGACGGTCGCGGCGGCTCGCGCCAGCTCTTCAAGCGGCGCAAGTTCTGCCGGTTCACCGCCGAGAAGGTCGTGTGGATCGACTACAAGGACGTCGACGTCCTGAAGGATTTCATCAACGAGAACGGCCGGATCATTCCGGCGCGGATCACTGGCACCAAGGCCGGGTACCAGCGGCAGCTGTCGGATGCGATCAAGCGGGCCCGCTACCTCGCGCTCCTGCCGTACACCGATCTGCACTAGGAACCCAGCGGAGCCGGCGATGCAAGTGATCCTGTTGGAGAAGGTTGTGAACCTCGGGGGCCTGGGCGACGTCGTCAAGGTCAAGGAAGGCTTTGCCCGCAACTACCTGATCCCGCACGGGAAGGCGAAGCGGGCTACGCCCGAGAACCTGAAGGAGTTCGAGTCGCGCCGCGCGGAGCTCGAAAAGGCGCAGGCCGATGCGCTGAGCGCTGCCCAGGCGCGCGGCGCTCGAATCGACGGGGCGAAGGTTCAGGTGGCGCGCAAGGCGGGGGTGGACGGCCGGCTGTTCGGGTCGGTGACGACCTACGACATCGCCGAGGCGCTGCAGGTGCTCGGCCACGAGGTCGAGCGGGCCGCGATCCGGCTGCCGCAGGGCCCGCTCAAGGCGATCGGCGATTACGAGATCGCCGTCGCGCTGCACGGCGACGTGGTGGTCCACATCACCGTGACCGTCGTGGGCGAGCAGGCGGGCTGACCTTTCTCCGCCGCGCCGCCGCCGCGGGTGTCCGGCGGCGGCGAAATCTGCGATCGCGCGCGGTTCGACCCGCTGCACGCCGCGCCGCGCGTGTAGAATCGTCACGCGGTTCGCACTCAGCAATGAAGGCGGCAAGGAACGCAGCACAGCGCGGATGGCGCAGACACTCACGCAGGCCCCGGCCGATTCCCAGCTCGTCACGCTGCGGGTCCCGCCGCATTCGATCGAGGCCGAGCAGTCGGTACTCGGCGGGCTGCTCCTCGACAACGGCGCGTGGGACAGGATCGGCGACATCCTCGCGCTCGACGACTTCTACCGCGACGACCACCGCCGCATCTACCGCCACATCGCGCGGCTGATCGAACAGGGCCGGCCCGCGGACGTCGTCACCGTCGCCGAGGCGATCGAGGCGAGCGAGGACAAGGACAAGACCGGCGGCCTGACGTATCTCGGCACGCTCGCGCAGAACACCCCGTCGGCACACAACATCCGACGCTACGCGGAGATCGTCCGCGAGCGGGCGGTGATGCGCAAGCTCGTTGCCGTGGGCGCGGAGATCGCCGACAGCGCGCTCAACCCCTCGGGGAAGGAGGTCGGGCAGCTCCTCGACGAGGCCGAGTCGAAGGTGTTCCAGATCGCCGAGGCGGGCAACCGCGGCCGCGCCGGCTTCCACGACATCCACCAGCTGCTCTCGCAGGTGATGGAGCGCGTCGATTTCCTCTACAGCCGCGAGAACCCGAGCGACATCACCGGCGTCCCGACCGGCTACCAGCAGCTCGACCAGATGACCTCCGGGTTCCAGGAGGGCGATCTGATCATCATCGCCGGGCGCCCGAGCATGGGCAAGACCGCGTTCGCGCTCAACATCGCGGAGCACGTCGGCGTCGCCGAGAGGCGCCCGGTGGCCGTGTTCAGCATGGAGATGTCGGGGACGCAGATCGCGGCGCGGATGCTCGGGTCGATCGCGCGCATCGACCAGCACAAGCTGCGGACCGGCCGGCTCACCGACGAGGACTGGAACCGGCTCGCCGACGGTCTCGGGAAGCTCCACGAAGCGCCGATTCACATCGACGAGACCGGCTCGCTCAACCCGCTCGAGCTGCGCTCGCGGGCGCGGCGGCTCGCGCGCCAGTACGGCAAGCTCGGGATGGTCGTGGTCGACTACCTGCAGCTGATGGTGACCGACGGGAAGCGCGAGGAGAACCGCGCGACCGAGCTCTCGGAGATCTCGCGCGGCCTCAAGGCGCTCGCGAAGGAGCTGAGCGTGCCCGTCGTCGCGCTGTCGCAGCTCAACCGCAGCGTCGACCAGCGGCCCGACAAGAAGCCGATCATGTCGGATCTGCGCGAGTCCGGCGCGCTCGAGCAGGACGCCGACCTGATCCTCTTCATCTACCGCGACGAGGTCTACAACCGCGACACGGCCGACAAGGGCAAGGCCGAGATCATCATCGGCAAGCAGCGCAACGGGCCGATCGGCGACTTCCCGCTCACTTTCCTCGGGCAGTACACGCGGTTCGAGAACTACGCGGCGCCCGGCAACTTCTGACGCGTCCGGTTGCGGCATCCCATGGTGCTTCCCTCAGCGGCAACGCGTCGCGCGGCCGGCCTCGTCGCATCGTTCCTCGTCGCCGGGGCCGTGCATGCCGCACCGGCCTGTCGCGGCACGCTCTATCTCGCGCTCTTCACCAGCAACATGTCGCAGGCGGAGAGCATCGCCCGGACCCTCGCGCAGCACGAGGTGAAGGCCACCTTTTTCCTCGCCAACGAGAAGACGGTCCGCGGCGACCATTCGCTCGATCCCGGCTGGGGCGAGTACTGGCGGGCGCGGGTCGCGGAAGGCCACGCTTTCGGCTCGCACACCTGGGACCACGGTTCGTTTCGCGGCGACCTCGACGGCGGGCGCGTGCGCTACGTACGGGGCGGCAAGACGAGCATTCTCGATGCGGACGGAGTCTGCGCCGAGCTGAAGCGGGTCGACACGCGTTTTCGCGAGCTGACCGGCCGCTCGCTCGACCCGATCTGGAGCGCGCCCGGCGGGCACCCGACGCCGAACGCGCTGGCAGCGGCGAAGCGCTGCGGCTTCGAGCACGTCCACTGGGCGGCGTCCGGGGTCCTCGGCGACGAGCTGCCGTCGGACAAGTACCCGAACGGGTTTCTCCTCGAGCGGGCGCTGAAGAACCTCCGCGACGGCGACGTGATGATGATGCACCTCGGCATCCAGTCGCGGCAGGAGCCGCTCGCGCCGATGCTCGATCCGCTGCTCGCCGGCCTCAAGGCGCGCGGGTTCTGCTTCGCGACGCTCGCGAAAGGGCCGCCGTGACGATGGCGCCCGGCGGCGCCCGCGGCGGGCGGTGCGGAAAAGAAAAACCCGGCTTGCGCCGGGTTTGAAAGACAAATTCCCCGGATCCCGGGGTCGATTCAGAAGCGGACCACCCCGTTCAGGGTGAAGAGGTTCATGTCCACGCGCCCGACACCGGTCAGGCCATCGGTGGCGCTGAAGCTAAAGGAGTTTCCGAGCCTCCCGTAGTACTCGTACTCGAAGAGCAGCGTCAGCCCGTTCGGGAAGTCGTAGCCGAGCCCGGCGCCGGCGAGGAGGTTCGTACTGGCCTTGCTGCCGCTGCTCGACTGGGTGAAGCCGGGCATGGTGAGGCTGTACGTGTTGTCCGCAGTAGTGAACGCCGCGCCGATCTTCGCCTGCAGGAAGGCGCCGCTCTCGAAGGGTAGGCGTGGGACGGCGGCGATGTTCCAGGAGTGCGCCTGGTACGACATCGTGCCAGAGCCGGTCTGCACGCCACCCTGGTTGAACTGGTAGTTCATGTTCATCGTGCCGAAGCTGGCGTAGCTCCCCTCCAGCCCGAAGTAGGGGGCGAAGCGGTAGCCGCCGAAGACCTTCCAGCCGAATTCCGTCGTACTGCTGCTGAGCGTCTGGCTGATTCCACCTCCGGCGATCCCCGTCTGGTTCATCAGGTTCGCCACGTTGTTGAAATCGCTGCCGTTGAGGCTGCCGTAAGCCACGCCGGCCCCGGCACCTAAGTACCAGACGGGCGCATCCCGCATGGTGCGTTGTTGCTGCTGGGCAGGGGAGGGGAGGGCGGTTGCGAGACCCGCGACGGCTGCCGCCGCCATCCCAAGACGTCGCACCGGCTTCATCCGAAAACCTCCATCGTCCTAAATTCAGGTCGTTAGGCTGGAGTCTTTATACGAAACATTCGAAGTCTTCGTCAAGTACCTGCTATCAAAAGATTTCGTAACAGAGCCACACTTTGTTGCATGGGCGCAACAAAACCGGCCCCTTCGCGCAACGCGCGAGGGCCTTCCAGGAGCAAGGGAACTAGAGGATGTCCGCCGCGTGATCGGCGAGACGGGAGCGCTCGCCGCGCTGAAGCGTGACGTGACCGGAGTGCGACCAGCCCTTGAAGCGGTCAACCACGTAGGTCAGGCCGGAGCTGCCCTCGGTCAGGTAGGGCGTGTCGATCTGCGCGATGTTGCCGAGGCAGACCACCTTCGTGCCCGGCCCGGCGCGGGTGATTAGCGTCTTCATCTGCTTCGGGGTGAGGTTCTGCGCCTCGTCGATGATGAGGTACTTGTTGATGAAGGTGCGACCGCGCATGAAGTTGAGCGACTTGATCTTGATGCGCGAGCGGATGAGGTCCCGGGTCGCAGCGCGGCCCCACTCCCCCGCCTCCTCGTCGGTCTCGTTGAGCACGTCGAGGTTGTCCTCAAGGGCGCCCATCCACGGCCCCATCTTCTCCTCCTCGGTCCCGGGCAGGAAGCCGATGTCTTCGCCAAGTGGCACCGTCACCCGGGTCATGATGATCTCGCTGTAGTGCTTCACCTCCAGCGTCTGCATCAGCCCGGCGGCGAGCGTGAGGAGGGTCTTGCCGGTCCCCGCCTGCCCGAGCAGGGTGACGAAATCGACATCCGGGTTCATCAGGAGGTTGAGCGCGAAGTTCTGCTCCCGGTTGCGGGCGGTGATGCCCCACACCGCGTTCTTCGCCTGGGAGTAGTCGCGGACCGTCTCCAGCACCGCCGCCCTGCCCGAGACCTCCTTGACGAGCGCGTGCAGGGGACGGTCGCCCTCCTGGTACACGAACTCGTTCAGCATCAGCTCCTGGCAGAGCGGGCCGCGGATCCGGTAGTAGGTGCGCCCGTCCTTCTTCCACGACTCCATGTCCTTGCCGTGGAGGTCCCAGAAGTCGGTCCCGAGCTCGCGCGCGCCCGTGTAGAGGACGTCGGTGTCCTCGAGCACCTTGTCGTTGAAATAGTCCTCGGCCTCGAGCCCGAGCGCATGCGCCTTGATGCGCATGTTGATGTCCTTGGAGACGAGGATCACCTCGCGCTCGGGGTGCCGCTCCGCGAGCGCGATGACGACGCCGAGGATCTTGTTGTCGGCCTTGTGGGTCGCGAGGCTGGTCGGCAGGCTGCCGTTCATCGCCTCGGTCTGGAGGAAGAGCCGGCCGGTCGCGGTGTCCGCGTCGTGCCGCGCGAGCCCGATGCCGGCCTGGATCCGGCCGCTCGCCTTGCTCACGATCTCGTCGAGATAGCGGCTCGCCTGGCGCGCGTTGCGCGCGACCTCCGAGATGCCCTTCTTGTGGTCGTCCAGCTCCTCGAGCGTCTGCATCGGCAGGAACACGTCGTGCTCCTCGAACCGGAAGAGGCTCGTGGGATCGTGCATCAGCACGTTGGTGTCGAGGACGAACAGCTTGGTCTTCAGGGGGCGCGGCTTCTCCCGCGTCTTCTTCGCGGGCGCCGCGGCGCGGGCGGGGGGGGGCTCGGAGCGGAGATGGGGTTCAGAGTGTCTTGACAAAGTCGAGTACCTCCTGCGCGTGTCCGGGGACCTTCACCCCGCGCCACTCGCGGCGGATCGCGCTGGCCGCGTCGAGCACGAAGGTCGAGCGTTCGATGCCACGGACCTGCCGCCCGTACATGTTTTTCAGTTTGATGACGCCGAACTGCTGGCAGACCTTCTCGTCCTCGTCCGAGAGCAGCTCGAACGGAAAGTCCATCTTGGCCTTGAAGCTCTCGTGCGACTTGAGGCTGTCGCGGGACACGCCGTACACCGCGGCACCCGCCTTCCGGAACTCCTTGTGGAGCTCGCGGAACTGCAGGCCTTCGGTCGTGCAGCCGGGCGTATTGTCCTTCGGGTAGAAATACAGGACGACGAACCTCGCGTCGGCGTCCTTGAGGCGGAACGTGCCGCCGCCCGTCATGGGCAGCGAGAAATCCTTGACCGTCTCTTTACCAGGCTGGTTCGCCACTGTCTCTTAGTCGGCGGCCGTCGCGACCGCATTGTTGCGGGAATCGATCGCCTGTGCAACCTCGCCGTCCTCGGCGAGGAACGCAAGGCCCTGAACGGCCACACCGGTGGCGCGATCCGACGCGACCCGCTCCTCGACGGTGTAGTGCCCGAGGCCCTTCGGCTCGAGGCTTTCCGCGAGCGCGCGGAGGCTCCCGATCTCATAGCCGAGGATGCGCCACCCGTCGACCAGCCGCTCGAGCACCGGCGCGAGCTGCGCGGCACCCTGCTCGGCGTCGAGGCTGAAGACGTGTCCGGTGGGTGGCGCGCCCGCGCTCAGCCTGAGGATCTCGTGGTGGACCGTCTCGAGGGTCTGTCCGCCGCGTTCGAGGAGCTCCTCGATCGTCGCGAGCGTCGTCGGCAGCTGCGGACAGGCGATCAGCTCGCCATCGCACATCGGGATGTAGGGCGTCCGACCGCGCGTATCCGAGCAATAGGCGAAGCCGAGCCGCTGCGTGAGCCGGAGGGCGTGCCGGGTCATGCGCCAGCCCGGCGCGGCGTGCGTCCGCGGGCGCTCGCCGAGGAGCGCCTCGAAGCGCTCGCACGCCCGGCGCATGGACTGTTCGATCCAGGCCTCGTTCCCGGGGTTCACGCGCGCCGCCCAGCGCACCGTGTCCCAGCCGTACACGCCGATCTCGAAGCCCGCATCGCGCATGCGCTTGATGGCATCGGCCGCGCGTCCGCCCACCTCCCGGCCCGGCAGCCAGCGCGCGAGCCGGTGCGGCCCGAGGTTGAAGTAGAAGGTGGCACCGGCCTCGCGCCGCGCAAGCACCTCGGCGAGCTGCGGCGCATGGTCGCGGACCCCGCGGAGGCTCGCCGCCACGATCCGCAGCGAGAGCTTCATGGGCTGCGACCCGGCACGACCATTCAGCCGAGGAGCAGGGCCGCGGCGACCTTCCGCTCCTCGGCCATGAGGATGTTGTAGGTCCGGCACGCCGCCTGGACGTCCATCACCTCCAGACCGATCCGCGCCTCGACGAGCGGGCGGACGATCTCGGGCCGGGGAAACCGGATCGAATCGCCGGTGCCGAGCAGGATGATGTCGGCGCCGAGACCGACCAGGTCGGCGAGCTGCGCGGCCTCGAGCGCCTCGAAAGTGGTCGCGTTCCAGTCCGTGACGACGCGCTGGGGCAGCACCACGAGGCTGCGTTCGAACCGCGTGCCGTTCACGGCGACGAACCCCGCGCCGTAGCCGGTGACCGTGTTTCGCGCGGAGGTTGCGGCAGGATGCAGCTTCAACGAAAAACTCGAATTGCCGTAAGGGGTTAGGATCGTTAACATTATAGCTTCGTCGGCCGCGATGACGCGGACGCCGGTGAAGCGAGACTCAAACTGACCGTGACGCCCGCCCCATGAAGGATTTTCCCCGCATCGGCCGTCTGCCGCCCTACGTCTTCAACATCACCGCCGAGCTGAAGGCGGCGGCGCGCAAGCGCGGCGAGGACATCATCGACATGAGCATGGGCAATCCGGACGGCCCCACGCCCCGGCACATCGTCGAGAAGCTGGTCGAGAGCGTGCAGCGCTCCGATACCCACGGCTACTCGGTCTCGCGCGGGATCCCGCGGCTACGCCGGGCGATCTGCACCTGGTACGAGCGCCGCTACGGCGTTGAGCTCGACGCGGACAGCGAGGCGATCGTCACGATCGGCTCCAAGGAGGGCATCGCGCACCTCGCGCTCGCAACGCTCGAGCGCGGCGACATCGTGCTGGTGCCGAACCCGAGCTACCCGATCCACATCTACGGCCCGGTGATCGCGGGCGCGGACATCCGCCACGTGCGGATGACCCCCGACGTCGACTTCTTCGAGGAGCTCGAGCGGGCGATCAAGGAGTCGTTCCCGAAGCCGAAGATGCTGATCATCAACTTCCCGTCGAACCCGACGACGCAGTGCGTCGATCTCGCGTTCTTCGAGCGCATCGTCAGTCTCGCGCGGCAGCACGACATCTACGTCGCGCACGATCTCGCCTACGCCGACATCGTGTTCGACGGCTACAAGGCGCCCTCGATCATGCAGGTGCCCGGCGCGCGCGACGTCGCGGTCGAGTTCTTCACCATGTCGAAGAGCTACAACATGGCCGGTTGGCGGATCGGCTTCATGGTCGGCAACGCGGATCTCGTCAAGGCGCTCGCGCGCATCAAGAGCTACCACGACTACGGCACGTTCACCCCGATCCAGGTCGCGTCGATCGTCGCGCTCGAGGGTCCGCAGGAGTGCGTCGACGAAATCGTCCTCAAGTACCGCAAGCGCCGCGACGTCATGGTGAAGGGGCTGCACGAAGCCGGCTGGATGGTCGACGTGCCGAAGGCGACGATGTACATCTGGGCCGAGATCCCGGAGGCCTACCGGGCCGCGGGCTCGCTCGAGTTCGCGAAGAAGCTCCTGAACGAGGCCAAGGTCGCGGTATCGCCCGGGATCGGCTTCGGCGACTACGGCGACACGCACGTCCGGTTCGCGCTGATCGAGAACGAGAACCGCACCCGCCAGGCGATCCGCGGCATCAAGGAGATGTTCCGCAAGGACGGGCTGCTGCACGCCACGCGCGCTGCATGACCTTCCGCGTGGTCACGGTAACCGACGCACAAGGCGCGGTCGTCGAGCCGCAGTGGCTCGCGCGCGCGGAGGCGGTCCACCGCAGCCTGCGGACCGCGCTGCCCGCCGACTATGCCGGGAAGCTCGCGCGTGTCTTCGCCGGCGGCGGACGGATGTGCGTCGCGGCCGAAGGCGATCGCGTGGTCGGGCTCGCGGTGTACCGGATCAGCGAGAACACCTTTGCCGGGCGCTTTCTCTATGTGGACGACCTCGTCACCGACGAGGGGGAGCGCTCGCGCGGCGTCGGCCACCTGCTGATGGCGCACCTGGAGCGGGTCGCGCGGCACGCCGGCTGCGACAACCTCGCGCTCGACTCGGCCACGCACCGGCACCGGGCGCACCGGTTCTACTTTCGCGAGGGCATGGTCATCACCTCCTTCAACTTCAGGAAGGCGCTCGCATGAAGCCGATGAACGTCGGGCTGCTCGGCATCGGCACCGTCGGCGGCGGCACCTGGAGCGTGCTCGCCCGCAACCGCGAGGAGATCCAGCGCCGCGCCGGCCGCGAGATCCGGATCGCGATGGTTGGCGACAAGGACATCGAGAAGGCCAGGCGGCTGACCGCCGGGCAGGCGAGAGTGGTCGCCGACGGGAATGCGGTCGTCACCGACCCGGACATCGACATCGTGGTCGAGCTCATCGGCGGCTACACCGTCGCCAAGGAGCTCGTCTTGAAAGCGATCGCGAACGGCAAGCACGTCGTCACCGCGAACAAGGCGATGCTCGCGGTCCACGGCAACGAGATCTTCGCCGCCGCGCAAGGCAAAGGCGTGATCGTCGCGTTCGAGGCCGCGGTCGCCGGCGGCGTGCCGATCATCAAGGCGCTGCGCGAGGGCCTGACCGCAAACCGGATCGAGTGGATCGCCGGGATCATCAACGGCACCTCCAACTTCATCCTCTCCGAGATGCGCGAGAAGGGGCTCGCTTTCGGCGATGTGCTCAAGGAGGCGCAGGCCCGCGGCTACGCCGAGGCCGATCCGACGTTCGATATCGAGGGCATCGACGCCGCACACAAGCTGACGATCCTCTCGGCGATCGCGTTCGGCATCCCGATGCAGTTCGACAAGGCGTACACCGAGGGCATCTCGAGGCTGACGCGCGAGGACATCCGCTACGCCGAGAGCCTCGGATACCGGATCAAGCTGCTCGGGATCACCAAGCTCACGCCACAGGGCATCGAGCTGCGCGTGCATCCGACGCTCGTCCCGGCGCGCCGCCTGATCGCGAACGTCGAGGGCGTGATGAACGCCATCCTGGTGAAGGGCGACGCGGTCGGCCCGACGATGTACTACGGCGCCGGCGCCGGCGCCGAGCCGACGGCGAGCGCGGTCGTGGCCGATCTCGTCGATGTCACCCGCCTGCACACCGCCGACCCCGAGCACCGCGTACCGCATCTCGCGTTCCAGCCCGACCGGCTTGCCGCAACCCGCATCCTGACGATGGAGGAGGTGACGACCTCGTACTACCTCCGCATGCGCGTCGCCGACCGGCCGGGGGTGCTTGCCGACATCACCCGCATCCTCGCCGACCGGACGATCTCGATCGACGCGATGATCCAGCGCGAACCGGGCGAGGGCGAGGAGCAGGTCGACATCATCATGCTCACCCACGAGACCCAGGAGCGGAACCTGAACGCGGCGATCAAGGCGATCGAGGCGTTGC
>Ga0335082_10009048_pt1 | contig 10841 bp, 7 predicted proteins | sample Lox_Sample_41_FD_206718 | JGI IMG/M metagenome (GOLD analysis project Ga0335082, IMG submission 206718) | Soil microbial communities from Loxahatchee National Wildlife Refuge, Florida, United States - Lox_Sample_4.1 | ecosystem: Environmental > Terrestrial > Soil > Wetlands | place: USA: Florida... | reverse complement strand
CCAGCGGACCCGTTGGGGCGAACGACCCCATCGAATGCTGTCCTTGGGTTCCTCAAAGCCGCTACCGCAGGTGACTACAGCATCGCTGCGCAGTACCTGCAGATGAGCGCCGCACATCGCCAGTCTGAAGGAGAGCAAACTGCTAACAAGCTGAAGTTCGTATTGGACAAGGCTTTCGTTGGCAATTACGGGAAATACAACCAGCCAGAAGGATCTCCGCAGGAGGGGGTTGCACTCGGTCGTCAAAAGATGGGGACCATGTCAGCTGGTGATGTTGAAGTTGATCTCGAACTGGTCCGCGTCTCCGATCCAAGCGCAGGAAAAATCTGGTTGATCTCGGCTGACACGCTGGCCAAGCTGCCAGAGCTCTACGATCAAGTTCAAGCTCGTCAGGTGGAAGGAAAGCTCCCGAGCATCCTGGTGAAAAACCAAGTATCCGGCATGCCGTTATGGCAGTGGCTGGCAATGCTTTTGGCTGCGCCCATCGCAGCGGCATTAGGTTGGCTCGTGCTGGCAATTTTGGAAATCCCGCTGCGCTGGTGGGCGCGGCGACAGGGAAAGCCCGACGTAGCTAGCTGGCGGTCGGTATCAGGTCCGGCTTGGCTGTTAGCGGGGACGCTCATTCATCAAGTGATTGTTGTCCACCTCCGGATGCCGCTACTGTTGCGGCATTACTACTTTGAAATAACTTCTATCGCACTCATCATCAGCGCCACCTGGATCTTTTGGCGCGTCGTCCAATGGTCATTGCGACGCGTACGCACACGCGCGCTAGCGCATGGACACGTCGGCACTGGATCCCTAGTGCTCTTGGGCGAACGCATACTGAAGGCCGTAATTTTCGGCGTCGGGGTCTTGGCCGTACTCGGAAGTCTGGGATTCAATATGAGTACGGCGCTGGCCGGGCTCGGGATTGGCGGCCTTGCCATTGGCTTCGGCGCGCAGAAAACAATTGAAAATCTGTTTGGCGGCGTTTCCGTGTTGGGTGATGAAGTATTCCGAGTCGGCGACACTTGCCGGTTTGGCGATCGCACAGGCGTCGTTGAGGACATCGGGTTGCGCTCGACGCGGATTCGCACTGAGGAACGCACCCTCTTGGCGATTCCCAACGGCACAGTCGCAACGATCAATCTCGAAAACCTGAGCCGCCGCGACAAGATTCTGTTCAAGACAAGTCTTGGATTGCGATCAGAAACAAAGGCGGATCATCTCCGCTTCATCCTTTCGGAAATCCGACGATTGCTTTACAGCCACCCCAAGGTCGAAACCAGAACCGTGCGCGTACGGTTGGTCGATATCGCCGGAGGCGCACCGAGCGTTGAGGTACTCTCTTACGTTTTGACACAAGACTTCAACGAATTTGCCGCGGTTCGCGAGGACCTTTTGCTCCGAATCATCGACATCGTCGAAGATGCAGGCACGGGCTTGGCGCTTCCTGCACAGACTCTGTACCTGGGGCGTGATGCGGGACTCGAAAAAGAAAAGGCCCAAGGCGCGGTAAAAAAGATTGCAGAACTGAGGGATGGAAAGCAGTTGCCATTTCCTGATTTTCATCAGGAAGACATCTCTTCATTTAAGGGAACCATCGAGTATCCGCCGTCGGAGTCAACTTTGCGCCAAGCCCAGAATGACTCCGGAAAAGCACGCTGAAGCGTTACCTCTACACATTTGACGTGCCTGCGTTCCACCTGCTTGATAGCCACTGCAGGAGCAAGTGTGTGGGCAGATAGATGCACAGCGGCACCAGTACAAGATAGCCGAGCAGGTATATCGAGCATGGCATCACGTGTTGCTCGCGGAAGAATGGACCGCGTGCCCAGTTCACGTCCTGTTCCGGACGCCAGAAATAATTGATGGGCACAATGATCCAGGCTGTGATGGTTTGGTAGATCCACCCACGCCGGTCATAACCCAGACGCCAGATTGCCCACATCAGAAGCGGCGGAGTCACAACATGAAACAAACTCAGCAGCCGGATCAGTAACGAGAGGTGCGGGTCGAACATGTACTCAGTGCCACCGATAGGGTGATGACCAGTGATGAGCGTTGCCAGCAGGTCGATAGTGAACAACGACTGAAACAATAACAATCCGCAAGCAACCCACGAGAAGATCAGTGGGCTTTCCAGCCATAGTCCAATGCCGATTAGCACATTTCCGATGTCGCAGAAGTAGAGGAAGTTTTGCGCGCCGTATTGCCGCCAATAGAGCGGAGCCCAGACGATCAGCCAGAGAGTCCAACCGACCTTCAACCAGCGCGGCAACTTGTTCATCGCCGCCATTTTATGCGAATTACCAGCGTAACTTGCTGCCCCCTTACGGCTGTACCTACGATTACTTCTATGGGTTACCTTGCTCTTCTCTTCTGTCCCGATGATAAGACCGCTCGCACAGTGACGCAGGTTCTGAGCGAGCTTGAGTTCAACGTCGAGGCCTGCATCGAGCCGTTTGCTGCAGTCAAGAAGCTGATGGGCCAGCACTTCGACGCTGTCGTGGTCGACTGCGATAACGAGCAGAATGCCACCTTGTTATTCAAGAGCGCGCGCAATTCGACGCCCAACCAGACGTCGCTCGCCGTAGCCGTCGTGGAGGGTCAGGCGGGGGTTGCAAAAGCCTTTCGAATCGGCGCCAACCTCGTCCTGACCAAACCCATTAACATCGAGCAGGCGAAGGGAACACTACGTGTGGCGCGCGGACTCTTGCGCAAGAGTGAGCCTGGGAAGCCCGCCGTTCCCACAGTGCCAACAGCCGCAGCTCCGCCCGCAGCAGCACCAGCAAAACCGGCACCCAGGCCACCCCTGGGCGCGAGGCCGGTAGTGCCGGCCCAGGCGCCGATCACGACGAAGCCGGTAACGCCTCCGGCAATCTCGGCACCTCAGCCGCCACCTGTAGCAAGACCGGCTGTTCCCCCGGCCTGGCCTGCTGTAGCTGCGGCGAACGCAGCGCCTCCGCTGCAAGACGACGACTTGCTCGGTATTGATTCTGAGAAACCTGCTGGGCCGCCTGTTCAGGCACCAGCAGCGGAACGGCCGATTTTTGCGGCTGTAGATTCAAAGCCGCAAACGGCGCATGCTTCGTTCGGTGCTGCGAGTGCGCCCGCGCCAGCGCGTGAGCCTCAAAGATCACCGGAAACTACTCCTATCGTTGAAAAGGCACCGGAAGCCCCAGGATCTGACGCCGGAGCGTATGTCGGATCAGCGCCCTCATTCGGCTACGGCTCAGCCAGCACGCCAGCTGAATCGAGTGGTCCCAACAAGAAGATCTTTATCGGCATTGCCGTAGCAGTATTGCTTGCGGTGGGTACCTATTTTGGCGTGTCGCATTTCAAAGGAAGCAGCAGCAAGCCAGAAAGCACGCCCGCGCCCGTCGCGGAGTCGGCGACGAGTCCGCAATTGCCCAAATCGAGCCCTTCGGTAGCGGCGACCACAACGGCACCAATCGCAAATCAACCGGACGCATCTTTACCTGCACCGAAGACTCCCGCCAAGCCGATTTCCGAACCTGAGGACGAAGAGAGTGATTCGCGGCCGACATCGAAATCTGTAAAATCTGAACCCTCGTCGGAAGTTTCGACAAAATCGGAATCGGAGAAGCCGGAACCCAACGCACTCGTCGTAAAAGGCGGCAAAGCACCAAGTATTGCCGCGAAATCCGCTCCCGCTCCCGATGCACCGCCACCCAGCATGATTGGAATGGCGACGCCAGGCACCGTGCCACTCCCCAACCTGGGAACGAGCTCGGATTCGGGTCCGAAACCCGTGCTGCAAACCCTCAGCATCTCGCAAGGCGTGTCGCAAGGACTGCTCTATAAGAAAGTCGCCCCAACATATCCTCCCACTGCTTTACGCATGAGGGTCGAGGGCGTGGTAGAGCTTCAGGCGACGATTTCCAAGGAAGGAAATATCACCAAAGTCAAAGTGATCAGTGGTGACGCGCAACTCGCGAAAGCCGCCAGCGATGCGGTGAAGCAGTGGAAATATAAGCCATACTTGCTGAACGGCGAACCCGTTGAAATTCAGACGGGAGTCACCATCAACTTCAAGCTTCCGCGCTAAACAGTGCAGATCACGTTGAAAAACAAAGGCCGCTCAAACCAGAGCGGCCTTTGTTGTCTTTCAAGAGCAGCCTACAGAACAAGCAGGCCAGTGGATGGATCGAGTTTCAGCTTGGACGCCTTCTTGCTGCTCACGAAATCGAATATGCCAGTCAGGCTTCTAGCCTTCACATCGGTGGAACCATTGCCGATCGCCGGAAGACTCCAATTGGTTTCGATGAACTGGAGGATCGACGATTGATCGGTAGTGATGTGATCGATGTAGTTCAGCCGTGAGTACGGCGAGATGATCAGCAGAGGTGTGCGGGGACGTAACCACGCCGGCTCTGAGCGGTCGAAGCGGTGTTACCGCCGCAGAGTCCAGCACCGGTGAGCGCATCATCGGTGACCTACGACTGGTTGATGATCGGATCCATCACGTGGTCGTACCAGCCATCGAAATCGTCGTAGGCGATGACGATGGCGGTATCTTTCCAAAACGAGTTGGCTTGGATGGAGTTGATAGTGTTGACGATGAACGTCTGCTCGTCGAGCGGATCCGAGTAGCCGGGGTGACCATCGAAGGTCGCTTTCGCTTTGACAAAGCTTACCGCCGGGAGTTGACCTGCCGCCAGCGCCGTAAAGAAATCAGCAAGATCGTTGAATCCGTGAACGTGAGGGTGATACCAGTAGAGTCCCGGCGGCTGGCATCGAATCAGTTTGCACTGGAGCGGCGTCGGGATAAATCAGTTCCTGATCCCCGCGTTACAATCACCCTCTCCGGCTGGTCTGGAGGAATTTTGAAACTCTACTCAAACGGATCCTCCGACGGCTCGACAAGCGTCTTCAGCGTATCGTCCTGATGACACAGAGGCGGAATTTCAATTCCACGAAAGTGCAGATTAGTGGAGGCTGCGGTCATCGGACAGCCCGCACGCACTCCATTTCCTGAGACAGACATCGAGTGAGCCGCATGTCCACCAGAAGCCCGCAGTTCGTTACTCTGAGTAATCGTGACCTGATCACCGGGCTTTACACGAAGTGTAGGCGACTGGCGCCCGTCCTTGTCGACGTAGCAGTAGCGCGTGAAACCGTCAGAATCAACGAATTTGCGATATGCGAACTCTGCGCGCAGAAAGACGTTTGCGCTGCGAATCTCGGCTGGTTCGGGAACCTGCCGGCCAATGGCAACGCGCGGGCACACATCGTCGAGCGACGGAAGTCCGAGCGCACAGCATGTCATCGCACATATGAAGACGGCGGAAACACAGAAACGAGCGCAAAAACGCATGGTGATTCCAAAGCAGGAGTTACAGCGAGATAGGCGGGAAGTTTACCAGCGCTTCAGCGTGGCGATGTTAAGCGAGTGTTAATTCGTAAATCGGCGCCAGCGGAACTGGCGCCGATAACTATTGGCTCTGCAACACTTCGTCAATCACCACTTTGCCGCCCTTGGTGGCGGTAACGACTTTGTGTAAAGGCGCGTATCCCGACAGCGTGATGTCGATTTCGTAGTTTCCAGGATCGAGTACAACATCGACCGGTGAATTCTTATCGAGCATATGCTGATTGACTGAGACTTGGGCGCCCTTCGGCTGCGTGCGGATACTGAGCGTGGCCTGCCCGGCCTGGGCACTCTTGCCGCCAAACAATCTCGACATCTTCCCACCCACTGTCTTGATGCTATCGGCATTCCCTAGCGCCCGCATGGTCGGCGAGAAGCTGTACGTCTGCCCTAATGCGAACTGGCCATTCATGGTCTCATCAATGAATCCCGACATGCGGACGAGAACCACATGCTGGCCCTTGTCGACGCTGACCTGCGCAGGCGTTTTCGTCGCCATATCGCGCCCATCGACGTAGATGCTGGCGCCTGGCGGATCACTCTTCACAATCAGTGTTGCCAACAGCTGTGACAGATGAACTTGCGCGCTGGTCCGGTTTCCCGAAGTTACGCTGATCGTGCGGCTGTCTGTCGAATAGCCAGTTTTACTCACCGTGATTGAGTGTTGTCCGGGTTGAAGATTCGTCAACGTGAAAGGAGTGACCCAAGTTGGATCGGTCGTTCCATCCACATGAACTTGAGCTCCCGCGGGGGTGGAATCGATCGACAACTGCCCCGGCAGGATAACAGGCGCTGCCGCAGCCTTCTTCTTACTTGCCCCCCGAGCCTTGGCCGGAGCTACGGGCTCCGAGATCACTTCGGGCTCAGGTACTTCAACGGGCTGGACCGCAACGGGCTCCGGAGCAGGTGCCGGTTCTTTCTTCGGAGCAGGCTGGCTGGCTTCGGTTTGCGTCGTGGCATCTGGTGTCGCAACGCTTCGCGGAGCACCGTTGTCCTCATCGCTGTTTTGGCTGTGAATGTAGTACGTAACACCGATCGAAATGATCAGGATGAGAATTCCAGCTCCGACCAGCGAATAGAGCATCAGCTTAGGCGGGACCCCCTTGATCTCCTTAATGGCTTTTTGGGCTACCTCGCGCGGCTGGACCTTGGGCTTCTCTTCCATCTTCCGCCGGAGGACTGTCGCGGCAGAGGGTTCCTGAATCTGAGGCGCATCAACCGGAGGCGGCGGTGGTGGTGCGACGTAAACTTCTTTGAGCGGCGGCAATTCAGAAATTTCCGAGAAGCTCGTTCCTGAACTTGTTCCTCCTCCGCCCTCGGCCATCATCGGATCAACTGTGATCTTTGGTCCGTCTTCCTCGACCTCAGGTTCGAAGGTTTCAACCTGCGGTTCGTCCGCAACCGCAGCCGACATAGCAGCAGAAGGCGTATCGACTGCGTTTGTGCCCGGAGAGACAGACATACCAATGAACTGGTCGGAAAGATCGAGTTCCGCAGGATCTTGAGTAGGTGAACTCGCCCGTCCCGCACCAACCCCCGCGGCTGCTGCTGCAGCCTTTGGCATCGCGAGCTTCGACGGGCGTTCCGAAACAGCCGGTGCTTTCGGCACGGCCAGAGCTGACTTCTGCTGAACTGGTGCAGGGGACGCCGAAGGCCGAGCTTGAACGGGTGTTGCCGACGGAGTGGGCACTGCTGGTCTTGGAGCCGACACTTTCGGAACTGCAGTTTTGGGCGGAGCCGCGCCGACAAATTTCGTTTGCGCTGCCATCTTCGTTTGATCGGCAACCGCTACGGCTTTCGGTGCTTCCGGTTTCTTGCTGGCGACTGGCTTCGATTCTTTACATTTTTCAAGGTCGTCGAGCAGTTCTCTGCCGGCTTGGTAACGCTGCGCCGGATCCTTCGACAGCGACTTCATGATCAGGTTGCTGAGCAGAGGGTGAATCTTCGGGTTCACCTGGGCAGGTGGTATCGGCGTGCCGTCCAGGATGCTTTGCCGCAGAGACGCTATATCGTCGCCTTCGAATGCCTTTCTTTCAGTCACCATTTCATAGAACATGGCGCCCAGGCTGTACAGGTTCGAACGGCCGTCGGTCGCTTCACCACGCACCTGCTCAGGGGACATGTAATGGAGGAAAGTAGGAAGACCACTACTAATGCTCTGGACGAATTTCCCAGCGCTCGACACACCAAAACTCAGAATCTTAACGGTACCGTCCCATCCACACATGATCTTGGACGGTTCCAAGCTGTGATGTACCAGATTTTGCCCGCTCGCGTAATCGAGTCCGCTTGAGAGTTGGCGACCTATGTCGAGTAGATCCCAAATCGAGAACCCTTCTTTGCGCGCCAACATCGTCGCGATGCTGTTGCCTTGAACATATTCCATCGCGGCGCAAAACTGCCCTTCGATCTCCCCTGCGCCGTAGACCTTTGTGATGTTCTGGCTGCTGAGAATGTTCGTGCCTTCAGCCTCCGCCAACAGGGCGTGCTCGAGCGCTTCCGCGCTTTCGCCAAAGGCACTCAGCTGGATTGCCTTGAGCGCGATCGTTTGCCCGCTTTCGGGATCGTTGGCCTTGTAGACCTTGCCAGTGGGCGACTTTGCTAACTCACTGAGAATTTCGAAATGGCCGATTTTCGTAGACATTGCTTGGTTGCTCCAAGCCTCGACACAGCTATTGCGTTGCCGCAACAAGCCTGTGGCAGGCGAACATCCGGTTACAAAGTAACGCTAGGATATCGCTGTGCGTGCGGCGCTTCGAGTTACCAAAGTAAGAGCAATTCTCGGCGGGATCCTCGGATTTTCACAGGTGTCAAGACACAGCGGTCTTAAGTCGTTCAGCCAGCTTGCCAATGTAGCTGATCAGTTCTGGCGGCTCGTGCACCTGAAAATCAATTCCCAGCAGAGATAGATGTATCGCGATCGACTCGAGCGAATGCGACCCTGTCAGGAGCGAGCACGAGTTCTGATCGATCGCCTCCAGAGATCCCACTGACTGCGGTACACGCTTCGTAATGACTTCGATAGGAGCATGCAGGGTTACGCGAGCCCGGAAAGGATACGGCGCTTGAGAAAGTGACTTTGAGACGAATGCGACAAAGTCTCCTTCGGGAGCAGGACGCGGTTTGAAACGTGTTGAGGTCTTCAGTTTTCCGGCGATTCGATCCACCCGAAAAGTGCGCCAGTCCTTGCGCTGAATGTCCCAGGCAACCAAATACCAGCGATATCCAGTATGGACAAGACGATGCGGCTCAACGGCGCGTTCGCTGGGTGTGCCGGCACGATCGCTGTATTGAAAGCGGATTCCGTCTAACTCACGGCACGCGCTTGCGATGGCCAACAAACGCTCGGCATCGACGAGCGGACTTCGGTTCCCGAGCGGCATGATAAAGGAATGCAGTGCGGCGACGCGGTTTCGCAAGCGTGGAGGCAACACTTGCTCAAGCTTCAGCAGAGCACGTACAGACGCCTCTTCGATGCCGCTTACGCTGCCGCTTGCGGCCGTTCGCAGTCCCAGCGTTACCGCGACTGCTTCTTCGTCGTCGAGCAGGAGCGGCGGCAGAGTTGCTCCGGCCCCGAGCTGGTAGCCGCCCGCGATTCCTGAAGTCGAGTGGACGGGATACCCCAGGCTGCGCAGACGATCTACATCGCGTCGCAGAGTTCGCGACGTCACCGACAGGCGAAGCGACAGATCCGCCCCTGCCCAGTAGCGCTGGGCCTGAAATAAGGAAAGCAGTCGCAGCAGGCGAGCGGATGTCTGAAGCATGGCCGTAATTCTCCCACGAATCGAGGACTAAATCTGTCCTAAACAACTGTTAGTTTCTCGAAGCCCGATGCGTGAATTCAAACGTAATGGAGACAAACATGAAGCTGACGGAACTATTGCTCAGCCAGCTGGAACGCGAAGCCGCCCTCACCCGCCTCGCATTGGAACGGGTGCCGGAGGATCACAACAATTGGAAACCGCATGAGAAGTCGATGCCACTCGGCTATCTGGCTTCTCTGGTCGCCACCATGCTGTCTTGGATCGACATGATGGTGAATCTGGATGAATTCGATCTGAAGTCGCCTGCAGCCGCCAAGTTCAAGCCTATGGAATGGAAGACGCGGGACGACTTACTTGCAGCGCTGAATGCCGGAGTTGAAGAAGCGCGGCAAGCTCTACGGGGCACGAGCGACGAGCATCTGCTGAAACCGTGGAGGTTCGTGATCGGCGAACACGTTGCGAGCGAAAGTCCGCGCCATATCACGATCGTGGACTCTGTATTCAGCCATCTCGCACATCACCGGGGACAGTTGACCGTTTACCTGCGGTTAAACGAGGCGTCTGTCCCTGCCTTGTACGGTCCGTCGGCTGACGAGGGGCGTTCTTAGTTAACTCGCGGTCTGGGCGAGTTCTCCGCAATCATTTTCTTGGGAGCATAACTTTGGCGCTCTTTGCGCAGTTATGAGTTCAAGCAGTACCCGGATGACAATTGTCATGCAGCGTCGATGACGATCTCCACTTGCTAGGGCAGTTGGCAGCAGCAAACAATAGGCGTCGTATCGCAGGCTCTTTTACGCACGACGTCGAAGATGCCCCTACAACGTCAATTCGGTTGTCGCAGTCTGTGCCTTCAACTATGCTTTACGCGAAAGGCTTGAACCACTGCCCGCGTTCAACTATCGGTTCCCATGGGGTTTAGCCAATGACTCTGACCCGGTTCGTCACCAAGAACGCATTCCGCAATAAGCGACGCAGCATCCTGACCGTCATTAGTATTGCTTTCTCGCTGCTCTTGCTCACTCTCATGATGACGATCTGGCGGGCTTTCTACTTGGATGAGGGGAGCGCTGAATCAGCGGAACGGGTTATTGTGAGGCATCGGGTTTCCCTCACATTCTCTCTCCCTGGCTACTATCGCGAGAAGATACGAGCGATTCCCGGAGTAGTTTCCGTTGTGCCGGTTTCGTGGTTCGGTGGAATTTACAAAGACCAGAAACCAGAGAACTTCTTTGCACAATTCGGGACAGATCCCGACGAGTTTTTCGAGACATACCGTGACATGCAAATGCCTGACGAGCAAATCAAGGCGTGGCAGCGAGATCGACAGGGCGTGATTGTGGATGACGCTCTGGCCAAGAAATACGGCTGGAAACTCGGGGACCGTATTGTGTTGCAGGGCACTATCTATCCAGTAAATCTCGAGCTGAACATACGCGGCATTTTTCACTCCGTTCCCGATAATAAATCGGTCTATTTCAACACGAAGTATGTTGAAGAGTCGGTCTCGTGGTTTAAGGGACAGGCAGGAACGTTTGGCATACTGGCCGACGCACCCGGCGATGTAAGCAAGATCGCTAGCGCCATAGATGACACCTTCCGCAACTCTCCGCAGCCCACTAAGGCAGAGACCGAGAAGGCATTCGGACTAGAATTCGTTGCCATGATGGGAAATGTAAAGGCGTTCATTTTGAGCATCTGCT
>Ga0335082_10009046_pt1 | contig 10842 bp, 7 predicted proteins | sample Lox_Sample_41_FD_206718 | JGI IMG/M metagenome (GOLD analysis project Ga0335082, IMG submission 206718) | Soil microbial communities from Loxahatchee National Wildlife Refuge, Florida, United States - Lox_Sample_4.1 | ecosystem: Environmental > Terrestrial > Soil > Wetlands | place: USA: Florida... | reverse complement strand
ACCCGGTCGGCCACCGCGGTCAGCCGGGTGCGGTCGATCGCGGTCCCGGTGGCCAGGAGCAGGTTGGGCGCTGGCACGCCGGCCGGCCCGGGCAGCCGCAGCAGCGGCATGATCACGAACGGCCCGCCGGCGAGCTGGGCGGGGGTTTCGCTCACGGTGCCCACGACCCGCACCATCAGCGGTGCCGTCGCGGACAGCGTGTCGAGCCGGACCGGCCGGGTGCCGAGGATGGCGGCGGCCGACGGCGACGCCAGCACCGGGACGACGGCGCCGGGGGGCAGGGTCCGGCTGGGCGCGGCGGCGCCGATCCGGCCGGCCGGGAAGGGCGGGAACGGGGTGCCGGCCACCACGGCGGCGTAGCTGGCCGGGTCCACCGCGGACACCGAGATCGGCTGGCCGAACGAGGTGAACCAGCTGGTGTTCCAGACCTCGGTGGCGTGCCGGACGCCGCGGACGGCGCCGATCGCCGTGACCGCGGCCGGGGTGACCGGCCCGGAGCCGGGCCCGGTCTGGATCATCACGTCCGCCCCGGTGGCGTGCCAGGAGGCGGTGATCTCACCGCGGGCGATGCCCTGGCTGACCATCCCGGCGAAGGTGGCCAGGCTGAGCGTGAGCACGAGCGCGAACGCGGGCAGCGCCCCGGTCAGCGTGGACCTGGCCGCCCGGGACAGCGCGACGAAGCCGGTGGCGCCCGTCCCGCGGGCCGACAGCGCCAGCAGCCCGCGGATGATCAGCGGATAGACCCGCAGCATGACCACGACGACCGGGACGGCGACCAGGACCGGCACGATGGCGAGGTACAGGTCGATGCCCGACCCTGATCCGCCGGCCGGCACGCCCTGGTCGTGCAGGACGACCAGGCCGGCCACTGACGCGGCGGCCGCCGTGACCTCGGCGACCGGACGGCGCCAGCGCCGGGCGGGACCCGCGGCGCCCGCAGGCCGGGTCTCGGCGGTGGTGATGAGGGCCGGGTTGGCGGGCGGGGCCGGCCTGCGGTGCTGCCACACCGCGATGACCGGAGGCCCGGCCAGCGCGGCCAGGATGGCGATCCCGGCCAGCGGCCAGCCGGCCGGGGCGCCGCCGCCGGGGACGACGGCGCCGGGGATGACGGCCACGGCCAGGCCCGCGCCGATCAGCACGCCCGGCCCGGCCGCGACCGCCGCGCCGCGCAGCGTCAGCCCCGCCACCTGCCCGAGCGATCCGCCCCGGGCGCGCAGGATGGCCAGCTCGCCCTGGCGGCGCGCGACGAGCATCCGCGCCGCGAGCAGGATCACCGCCGCGCCGACCACGACCAGGCTGGTGAACAGGAGCAGGAGCACGGTTTCGACGGCCGCCTGGGTGCCGAGGAACAGGGCCAGGTCCGGCAGCAGCGGCGAGCTGACGGTCAGCGCGTCCGCGGCGGGCGCGAGCGCGCCGGTCAGCGTGGGCGTGACCGCGGCGGCGCGGTTCAGCGAGTTGTACAGCCCTTGTACCTGGTCCGCGTCAATGCCGCCGGCGTTGAGCGGGAATTCGAGCTGCAGCGCGAGACCGGTGCCGCCGAACGCGCCCTGGAACGCGCCGAACTGGTCCGGGTCCGCGATGACCCCGCCGGCCCAGAAGAGCGGCGATGCGGGCGTGGTCTGCTGGAGCGCCGGCTTCACCGGCGTGGCGTCCTGCCGCCAGAAGGTCGATCCGGCCTGGCGTGGCCGCACGATGCCGGTGACGAACAGCGTGACCGGGCCGGACGGGGCGGCCAGCGTCAGCCGGCTGCCCGGGTGCATCCCGAACCGCGCGGCCGTCTGCGTGGTGGCGGCCACGCCCACCGCGCCGGGCGGAACGCGGCCGCCGCCGAACGTGCCCGCCACCAGCCGCGCGAAGCCGGTGAGCGAGGTGCGGTAGGAGACCTGCAGCTGGGGTGGCGCCCCGGCCTGGGCCCTGGCCGCCGCGCCGGCCGCGACGCGGACCGGCTTCGCGGTCAGGCTGGCCCATGCGCCGGCCGCGAGCGGGAGCGGCGTCGCCCGCAGGCCGGAGCCGACGTCGTTGAGTGCCTGGGGGAGCACGTTGCCCAGGTTCTGCCCGGGCCGGACGGGCTGGAGCGAGCCGGAGAAGGTCTCCCAGGACGCGGTCACCTGGATCGTCTTGGTCGTGTTCGGGTACCCGGCCAGGGTCTGGTGCAGCGCCTGGGTACGCGTGTGCAGGCTGAGCGCGGGGCCGGCCAGTGCGGCGAAGACGCAGCAGCAGACCAGCAGGGCGAGCGCGAGGGCACTGCCGGCCGCGGTCCCCACCGTCCGGCTCAGGCTCGGCTTGGTGATCATGCCGCCTCCGCCGCCCGCAGTTCGGCGGCGGCGTCCGGCCGCCGCGCCAGGGTGAGCGCCGCCGTGAGGACCGGCAGCACGGCCACGGCCACGGCGAGCAGGAGCGTCTGGGTCCAGCCGAACTGGATCAGCACCGGCGGCACCGGCCGGGTCGCCGCCGCGGTCAGCGTGATGGCCGGCACGAGCAGCTCGGCCAGCACGACGCCGAGGACAAGCCCGGCCAGTGCGGCCGGCCCGCTCAGCATGAGCTTCTCCAGGCAGAGCTGGCCGGCCGCCGCGCGCGGCGCCACGCCGAGCGCGGCCAGCAGCGCGTTCTCCGCGCGCCGCTGCCGGACCCCGGCCGCGATGCTGACGCAGAAGCCGGTGATGGCGAGCACCGCCGCGGCGATGGTGACCGCCAGCAGCCCCTGCTGCGGCAGCGTCGACAGCGGATCGGCCAGCAGCGCGGCCGTGGTCCCGCTGGCGCTGGTCACGGCCGATCCCGGTGGCACGAGCCGGGACAGCCCCGGGGGGGCCGGACCCGGGGCGCCCGGGGCGCCCGGGGTCTCAGGGTTCTGGCCCGGCGTGGCCAGCCACCACTGCGTCACCGGCGCGGGTTCCAGCCCACCGCGGGCGAGCACGGCCTGCACCGAACCCAGGTCGACGATGAGCCCGCCGCCGCGGCCGGACACCGTGGGGAAGCTGCTCACCGCCGCGACGATCTTCACGCTGACGGTCGTGCCGTTGATGAAGGTCTGCACGGTCGAGCCCACGCTCGCGTTGCTCGCGGTGAGGAAGCCCTGGGTGGCCAGGCCGGGCAGCACCGCCGGGGCCTGCGGGGTGAGCGTCAGCTGGCCCGGCACCGTGCCGGGGGTCCGGCCGGCCGCCAGGCCGTAACCCGGGCTGAACGTCACCGCCAGGCCGGTGCCCGTGACGCCGGACGACGACACGGCGGGCGGGCCGGCCGGCCCGGCCGTGCCGGGGAACTGCCGGACGCCGGCTAGTTCGGCCGAGGACGCAACGGCCGGCCAGCCGCGCAGCGCCGTGCCGGGGACCGGGGCGGTCCCGGCGGCACCGGACACGCGGTCCAGGGTGAACACGGCGGGCGCGCCGGCCTTCCTGGCGGGCAGCGTGTACCGCAGGCTGACCGAGGTCAGCCGCAGCGGGTAGATCGCGCCGCCGGGCGAACCGAGGCTGGCGGTCAGCGCATGGTCGCGGCCATCGGCGGGCAGCGAGCCGGCGCTGACCTGGTAGACGTCGCTGTCGGCGTCCTCGATCGAGACGGTCACGGCGGCCTCGCCCAAGTGCAGCGCCGCGGGGCCCAGCCGCGCGGTGAAGCTGAACGTGCCGCCCCGGCCCGGCAGGATGACGCCCGGTGGCGTCGCCGGTGCCCGCGGCCGGATCTTGCCGAACAGCCCGGCCGCGGGCACCGGCGACTGGTCGGGCCGCAGCAGCGTCACGTCCGCGGCCCGCCCGGAGTCCACCGCCAGCGTGACGCCGTCGGTGGCCGTCTGCTCGAAGGGCGCGACCGGCATGGCCTGCCGGATCCCCGGCGCCCGGGCCAGGGCGCCGGCCTGCGCCGCCGAGAGCGGCTGGCTGGCCTGCACGCGCACGTCCGCTCCGGTGCCGAACGCGGCCTGGTCGTGCACCGAGCGGGTCCAGCTCTGCCGCTGGGAGAGCGCCAGCGTCCCGGTCGCCACGGCGAGCACGATCAGCAGTGCCGCGCCGCCCTGCCGGATCGGCTGGCGGCTGATCTGCCAGCTGGCCATGGCCGCGGTGAGCCGCCGGCCGCGGGCGGCCAGCCGGTCGCCGGCCTTGCCCCCGGCGGGCAGCAGCCGGAGCGCGAGGACGGTGCCGCCGGCCAGCGCCAGGGCCGGCGCGGCCACGATCACCGGGTCCACCCCGAAGGTCCCGCCGGCCCCGGCCGACACCGCCGAGTAGTGCCGCAGCTGCCAGCCCGCCACCACGGCCAGCACGATCAGCGCGAGGTCGGCGCCGGCCCGGGTGACCCCGGCGATGGCCGCCTGCCGGCCGCGGCGGGCCCGGGCCGCGCCCGGGGTGACGGTACCGAGCACCGGCACCAGCATGATCACCAGAGCGCCCGCGCCCAGCGTGGCGGCGGCCCAGAACGCCGGCCAGCCGAACCAGGCCGCCGCGCTCCCGGTGAGCAGCCGGGCCAGGCCGATGCCGGCCAGCCCGCCGGCCGCCGCGCTGAGCACGCACAGCGGCGCGGCCTCGACGGCGGCCAGCCGGACCAGCTGCCACCGGGTGGCGCCGCGGGCGACCAGCATCGCCGACTCGCCTTCCCGCTGGCCCGCGAGCAGCCGCGCCACCGCGAGCAGGGCGGCCGCGGCGAGCAGGAAGAGCAGCACGGAGCAGATGGCCAGCAGCGAGCGGGCCACGTCCAGGTTGCTCGCGGTCCCGCTGACCACCGCAGGCAGGCCGGTGGTCATGGTGAGGTCCGGCAGGCTCATGGCGCCGGCCAGGCCCTCCCGCAGCCCGCTCACGTTGGCCGCGACGGTCCTGAGCAGGCCCGCCGGGATGTCCGCGGTCCGCGGCACGGCCACCCAGGATCCGCCGTCGACGGTCAGCGGGCCGCTGAACGCCGCCGCCGTCACGGTCAGCGGACCGTAGGTGGTGAAGCCGCTGATCGTGGTCGACCCGCTCAGCGCGACATCGTTCAGCCCCCAGTAGGGCGACGAGACCTGCCGGGGCCGGTACAAGCCGGTGACCGTGAACCGGATCAGCCGGTCCGATACCCGGTCCCGCAGTTGCAGCATGTCGCCGGTGCGCAGGTCCAGGAGGGAGGCGGCGGTGACCGGCAGGGCCGCCGGGATCGGGCCCCCGCCGACCGGGTCGGCGGGCCAGTGCCCGGACACCAGCGCCGCCTGCGCGGTCACGGCCTGGAGCGTCGCGGCCTCGACGATCTGCACGGTGCGCGTGTTGCCCGGCGCGGCAGGCCGTGAGCCCGCCGCGAAACCGAGCGGGTTTGACCAGTAAGCCCGGTAGTAGGCGAACGGCGCGCCTTCCAGCGCCGCGGAGATCTTGCCCGGCAGCAGGGAGGTGTACCGCGCGCCCTGGGCGGCGGTGACGTTGCCGCGGATGACGAGCGAGGTGCCGGCGGCCCGGCTCAGGTCGTGCCGGACGGCGCGGGGCAGGGCCTGGCTGCTGACGGTGACCAGCGCGGTGGCCAGCGCCGCGGCCACCGCGATCGTGAAGACTGCCGCGATGATCACCAGCCGGTGCGCGTTCATCCGAGGCAGTGCCAGCGAACCCCGTGTCAAGCCCATCAGGTTTCCGAGCCTACGAAACGGCCTGGCTGATAAAAAGAGCGTAAACGACCTGGTACCCGTCCGTAGCCCGGCCGGGATGCGAAAGGACCGGGAATTGTCCGTCGTCGTCATCACCGGGGCCGCGGGCCTCGTCGGGTCCATGCTGCGGCCGAGGCTGGCCCGGCCGGGCCGCACGCTGCGCGTCCTCGACATCGCCCCGCTGACGGCAGGCCCGGGCGAGGAGGCCGTCGCGGCGTCGGTGACCGACATGGACGCGATGACGGCCGCCTGCCAGGGGGCGGACGCCGTCATCCACCTGGCCGGCATCGCGGGCGAGGCGTCCTGGGAGCGCATCAGCGAGCTGAACATCAACGGCAGCTACGTGGCGTTCGAGGCGGCCCGGCGGGCGGGCACGCCGCGGGTGATCTTCGCCTCGTCCAACCACGCGGTGGGGTTCACCCCCCGCGCGGACTTCCCGGTGCCCGACTACGCCTTCCCCAGGCCGGACACCTATTACGGCGTCTCGAAGGCGGCGGTGGAGGCGCTGGCCGCGATGTACCACGAACGGTACGGCATGGACGCGATCTGCCTGCGGATCCTGTCCTGCTTCCCGCAGCCGCTGAACGTCCGGATGCTGTCCACCTGGCTGTCGCCCGACGACGCGGGCCGGCTCTTCGAGGCCTGCCTGACCACCGAACGGCCCGGGTTCCGCGTCGCCTTCGGCGTCTCCGCCAACACCCGCGGCGGCTGGGTCTCGCTGGACGAGGCCAGGGCGCTCGGCTACCAGCCGGAGGACGACGCCGAGGCCTTCGCGGCCGAGATCATCGCCGAGCACGGCGAGCCGGACCCGGACGACCCGGTGCTGCGCCGCCTGGGCGGCGAGTTCACCCTCCCCGACGACCAGATCCCCCGCCGTTAAAGCACCCCCTGGCCGGTACCGTCACCGGCCGCCGGGTCCCACTGCACCTCACGGGACACGCAGATCACACGCGCCCCACCGGTCACACCACCCCAGCCGCCCCGGATGGCCGCGCAACCACGGCAATGTGACATCGCCGTGGTCCTGACCACGGTGATGTCACACCGCCGTGGTCAGCTCCGGGAGTGGGTGCGGCATCAGCCTGCCCAATCGCCACACAAGCCACGACGTTCTCACCGTCCGCCGCCCAGCGTCCGGTGCTGTCATCAAACGGCCCGGACCGGGTGCTAGTGGTCTCTCCCGATGTCGTGGATGCGGTCCAGGCAGATCGCGATGCAGACGATCAGCGCGTCGTTCTCGCCCGGCGCCACGTCGACCCCGTAGGTGTCCCTGATCCGGAACCAGGACCGGGAGACCTGCGCGATGACCCGGCGCCCGTCCCGGATCTCGAAGTCCTTGTCGATGATGTTCCCGACCGCCTCGAGCTCCCCCCGGCCGGGGATCTCGATGTTCGCGCGGTGGTGCAGCGGCGAGAACAGCGCCTTGCGCACCGTGGCCGCCACCGCGCCGTCATGCTCGATCTCCAGCGTGTCGGTGAGGGCCAGGACCTTCTTCCTGATCGTGGCCAGGACCGCGCCGGAGGCGTCCTTGAGCTCGAAGGTCTCGCGCAGCCGCAGCGCCTTGCCGTCGACGAGGAAGACCTTGCTGCCCCGCTCGTCCGTGACCCAGGAGTCGTCGCCGATGCTGAACAGCCGTTCCCTGACGAGATAGCGCATGCTGGCCAGGCTATCCGGGGCCGGGGGCGTCGTCGGCCCGGTACTCCTGCCAGCGGCTCAGGATCTGGGAGAGTTCCTTGGTGGCGAACTCGAGGAAGGCGGCCTGCTCGGCCATCCGGGTCCCGGCCGGGGTGTCCGCGCCGACCAGGTCGATGCCCTCGCGGACCAGCGCGGTCCACCGCGACATGACCTGGTCCCGCATCCGGAGCAGGTCGTCCCACATGTTGCCGGGCATCCGGTAGTAGTCCCGGCGCGAGCCTGGCACCCGCTCCTTGTGCACCAGGCCGACCTGGATCAGGTAGCGCACCGCGCCGGACACGGCCGCCGGGCTGATCCGGAGCATCGCGGCCAGTTCGGCGGCTGACAGCCGGCCGGAGTCGGTGACCAGCAGGGCGACGAAGACCCGGGCCGGCATGGGCGGGAAACCGGCGGCCACCAGGACAGCGGCGAACCGCTCGATGTAGCCGAACAGGACGTCGTCCGGCCCCGCCGCCGCTTCCGCAGCCAGCCCCGCGCCATCGGCCGCCAGCTCCGCGGCCTGCGCCTTCGCGCTCGCGCCCTCAGCCATCGCGTCTCACCTCCCCCAACACGATAGCGTATTTCAAAGATTCAGAATACCGTGAAAGTTGTGTAGAGTGGGTCTCATGACGAACGCGATCGAGGTGCGCGCGCTGCGCAAGACGTTCGGCCGGACCACCGCGCTCGACGGCCTGGACCTGGCCGTCAGGTCCGGCGAGGTGCACGCCTTCCTCGGCCCGAACGGGGCGGGCAAGACCACCACCATCCGCATCCTGCTCGGCCTGCTGCGCAAGGACGGCGGCGAGGCGAGCCTGCTCGGCGGCGACCCGTGGCGGGACGCCACCACGCTGCACACCCGGCTCGCCTACGTGCCGGGGGACGTGACCCTGTGGCCGGGCCTGACCGGCGGCGAGATCATCGACCTGCTCGGCAGCCTGCGCGGCTCGCGCTCCGGCCTGGACCCCAAGCGCAGGCAGGACCTGATCGAGCGGTTCGCGCTGGACCCGACGAAGAGGGCGCGGGCCTACTCCAAGGGCAACCGGCAGAAGGTGGCGCTGATCGCGGCCCTGGCCAGCGACGCCGAGCTGCTGATCCTGGACGAGCCGACGGCCGGCCTCGACCCGCTGATGGAGGCGGTCTTCCGCGAGTGCGTCAACGACGAACGGCACGACGGCCGCACCGTGCTGCTGTCCAGCCACATCCTGGCCGAGGCGGAGGCGCTCGCGGACCGGGTGACGATCATCTCCGGCGGCCGGGCCGCCGAGACCGGCACGCTGGCCGAGATGCGGCACCTGACCAGGACCACGGTCGACGCCGAGCTGGCCGGGCCGGTCGTCCTGGACGGCCTGCCGGGGGTGCACGCGGCCGAGGTCCGCGGCACGCACCTGCACTGCGAGGTGGACCACGCCGCCCTGAACGACGTGCTGGCCAGGCTGACCGCCACCGGGGTGGTGGCCCTCACCTGCCGGCCGCCGACGCTGGAGGAGCTGTTCCTGCGGCATTATTCTCCCGAACGGACCGGGCCGGGGGTCACGCCATGACCTCTGCCGCCCTGGCCGGCACGGGTGCCCTGACCCGGCTCGCCTTCCGCCGGGACAAGATCATGCTGCCCGCCTGGGTGTACGTGATCACCGCGGTGATCGCCAGCGGCTCCTACAGCCTGAACAAGCTGTACCCCACGGCCGCGGCCCGGGCCGACCTGGCCGGCAGCGGCGGCCGTAACCCCGCGCTGGTGTTCCTGTACGGCCGCCTGTGGGGCGACTCCCTCGGCGCGGTGAGCGCCTGGCGGTACGGGGTGTGGGCGGCCATCTTCACCGCGCTGATGAGCGTCTTCCTCGTGATCAGGCACACCAGGGCCGACGAGGAGGCGGGCCGGCTCGAGCTGGTCGGCTCGGCCGCGGTGGGCCGGCTGGCCGCGCTGACGGCCGCCCTGCTGGTCGCGCTGGCGGCCAACGTGCTGCTGGCCGTGCTGCTGGCCGTCGTGCTGGTCGTGCTGGGCCTGCCGGTCGCGGGCTCGGTCGCGTTCGCGCTGGCCATCACGACCTGCGGGCTGGCCTTCGCGGCCATCGCCGCGCTGGCCGCGCAGCTCGCCGCGGGCGCGCGGGCGGCCCGCGGCATCGCCATCGGCGCGCTCGGCGCGTCCTACCTGCTGCGCGCGGTCGGCGATGCCTCGGGGGAGGGCGGGGTCTCGTGGCTGACCTGGCTGTCCCCGCTCGGCTGGACCGAGATGCTCCGGCCGTACACCGAGGACCGGTGGTGGGTGCTGGCCCTGCCGCTGGCGCTGACCGCGGCCGCGACGGCCGGCGCGTATGTCCTGGTCGTGCTCAGGGACCACGGGGCGGGCCTGCTGCCGGACCGGCCCGGGGCCGCCACCGCGTCCGCCTGGCTTCGCGCTGCCGGTAACTGGCCGTTCGGCCTGGCCTGGCGGCTGCAGCGCGGCACGCTGTACGGCTGGGCGGCGGGCTTCGCCTTCACCTTCGCCGCCAGCGGCGCGGCGGCCAAGGGGATCGGCTCGCTGCTCGGCGGCAGCCAGCAGCTCAGGAACGCCTTCACCCGGCTGGGCGGGCAGGCCGCGATCACCAACGCCTACCTGGCCGCGATCATGTCGCTGGCCGGTCTTGCCGCCGCGGCGTATGCCACCTCGGCGGTGCTGCGGCTGCGCGCCGAGGAGACCGGCGGCCAGGCCGAACCCCTGCTGGCCACCGCGATCGGCCGGACCAGGTGGGGGCTCAGCCACATCGCCGTCGCCGTCGCCGGCACGGCGGTCCTGCTCGCCGTGGCGGGCGTGGCCGCCGGCCTCGGCTACGGGCTGCGTACCGGCTCCGCCGGTCCCGAGGTGGCCCGCCTGCTCGGCGCGGGCCTGGCCCAGCTGCCCGCGTCGCTGACCGCGGCCGGGGCGGCGGTCGTGCTGTTCGGGCTGGCGCCCCGCGCATCGGTGGCCGGCGCCTGGACCGTGGTCGGGGTGCTGGTGCTCATCGCCCTGTTCGGCCAGGTCCTGCGGCTGTCCCAGCCGATACTCGACGTCTCGCCGTTCACCCACGTGCCCAAGCTCCCCGGGGCCGCGGTCACCGTGCACACCACCGGGGCCCCGCTGCTCTGGCTGAGCCTGGCCGTCGTGGCCCTCGTCGCCGCCGGCCTGGCCGCCCTCCGCCGCCGCGACATCGGCTGACCTCAGCTATCCGGCGCGACGTATTGTAGTAGTAGATGTAGTAGTAGTACCATATTACCGTGCCCGCGACGCAGGAGATATCGGTGCGGGAAGCTGCCCGGCGTACCGGCAGGTCGGCGGAGACCATCCGCCGCTGGATCTGGTCCGGTCGGCTGCCCGCGACCAAACGCGGGAATACCTACTACGTTGACGTCATGCACCTGGAGGGAGTCGCGGTCGAGATGGGAACCAGTTCCATCGGCCCGGTGCCCCCGGACGACCTCGGGGCGTGGCTGGCCGAGGTGGATCGCTGGAAGGCCGGGCGGGCCGGGACGGCCGTCCGCCAGACAGCCAGCGACCTGGTGATCGCGGATCGCCGTGCCCGTCGTTGACGCGTCCGTGGTAGTCGATCTCATCGCACCCGACGTAGGCCCGG
>Ga0335082_10009045_pt1 | contig 10843 bp, 10 predicted proteins | sample Lox_Sample_41_FD_206718 | JGI IMG/M metagenome (GOLD analysis project Ga0335082, IMG submission 206718) | Soil microbial communities from Loxahatchee National Wildlife Refuge, Florida, United States - Lox_Sample_4.1 | ecosystem: Environmental > Terrestrial > Soil > Wetlands | place: USA... | reverse complement strand
CCCAGACGACGCCGGACGACTTGAGCGTCGCGAGCACGTCGTCGACGAGCCCGCGCGCCGGGCCGACGCTCTGCGTCCCCATCATGAGCGGCTGGCCGCCGTCGCTGACGAAGCCGCCCGCGACGACGAACGAAGGGCCTCCCTTCTCGTTCACCGCGAGGTCTTCGAACGTGAAGCTCGTGCCGAAATGCTGGAACCACGCGAGGCTCCCGTCCGGCGTGGGCGGCGGCGGCGGCGAGTCGTCGGGCGCGTCGCCGGGTCCGCCGTCGGGCACCGTCCCGTCGCCCGCCGCGTCCGGACCGCCGTCGGGCGGGGTCACGGAGTCGTCGTTGATGCAGCGCACGAGCGCGAGCGAGGCGCCGACCAAGGCGAGCGCCGAAAGGAGGCGAAGAGACCGCATCGCGCCAATCTATCGCGGAAGCGAATCACGCGCGAGGTCGAGACACGCGTCGCAGATCCGCGCGCGAACGCCGGCCACCGTTCGTGCGCTCGCGTCTCCGCAGAAGCTGCAACCCGGCGCGAGATCGCGATACGGCATCTTCATCAGCTCGCCCTTCGTGCTCGCATCGGCGCCGACCCACGCGCGGAGCGTCGCGAAGACGCCGCGCGGGCGATGGCGCCGAATGCACGCGTCGCAGATGCTCGCGCGCGGGCCCGACACGAGCTGCCCGACGCCGGTGCGCGGCGCGAGGCAGAAGCTGCACTCCTCTTCGTGGGGCGGCCGCTTCGGCAGGTCGGGCGGCATGTCCTCGCGGAACACGCGGCCGCGCGCGCGCGTGTCCGCCAGCGCGAAGACCGCCGACCACGGCACCGTGCACGCGAACGGCTCGCCTTCGAACGAGAGCGTGCCGTGAATGCCGTGCTCGTCGACGACGAGATCAGGGATCGGCACGGCGAGCCCGGTGCGACCGACTGCGAGGATCAGGTTCGGTTGCGCGCGCAGGTGCTCCGGAACGATCACGCCCTCGCGGCGCGCGTCGAGGTGAACGTGGAGGAGCCCCTCGGCGAGGATGTGCTCAGCGACCTCTCTCTTGCTCACGAATGGTCTGGTCCGAAGGTGGCGGCGAGGCTCCGCCGTCGTGCAGCGCGACGGCGACGCCCGCGCCGGTGAGGAGACCGCCGGCGGCGAGGCCCGCGACGATGCCGGCCGGAACGTTCGGCGCGTTGCCGTTCCCGCCGTACGCTTGGCTCCACTGCGCCTCTTCGCGGTCGCGATCGACGTCGGGAGGCGGCTCGCGATCGACCTTTCCGCGCGCTTGCGGCGTGATCGGCTGCGGCCCGCAATCCACGCGGCAGGCGGACAAAACGACGAGGAGCGCGACGCGTCGGAGCACGCGCGTTCGCATAGCACGCTCGAGGCTCGACCGGAGGCCCGTGGCTGCCGATACTGCTCTTGCTTGAAGACGCTCCTCCTCTTCGTGGCGCTCCTCGCCGCATGCTCGCCCGGTTCGAACGCGGGCGACGGCGGCGCCGACGCGAGCGACGAGTCGCCTCCCTCGTGGCTCGGCGACGCCGGGCTCGTCGCGCGCGATCCCGTGCAGGTCCCCCTTCGCGCGATGTGCGGCATCGCGTCGAACCCGGGCGATTTTCCGCTCGGCGCCGACGCGACGTCGGCGGCGCTGCGACAAGGCTACTTCGACTCGGCGAACGCGCTCGGCGGCGTCATGATCCGGCGCGACTTCACGTGGAACGAGATCGAGCCGGCGAAGGGCACGTTCGACTTCACCGCGTACGACGAGCTCGTCGCCGAGGCCGAGAGCGCGAACGTGAAGCTCCTCGGCACGCTCGATTACGGCGTCGCGTGGGCGAACGCGGGCTCGGGCGGCGACGTCGCGTACCCGCCGACGGACCCGCAGGACTACGCCGATTACGCCGCCGCGGTCGCGGCGCGCTACGCCGGCAAGGTCGACGACTGGGAGATCTGGAACGAGCCGAACAACGGCTTCCGATTCTGGAAGCCCACGCTGAGCGGCGATCCGGCGGCGTACGGCGCGCTCCTCGAGGACACGTTCGCGTCGATTCACGCCGCCGCGCCGAGCGCGCACGTCCTCCTCGGCGGCACCGTCTTCACGCCGCAGCTCATCGAAGGCGCCATCCCGTGGCTCGAGGACGCGTACGCCGCGCACCAGGACCTCGCGACGCACTTCGACGTCGCCGGCGTGCACACGTACGCGTCGTATCCGCCGCAGAGCCCGCCCGAGCTCGGCGAGCTCGCCGATCCGCCGCTCGACGCGAAGATCCAGATGCACGCGTGGCTGCTCGCGCAGCACGGCGCGGCCGCGACGCCGATCTGGATCACCGAGATCGGCTGGCCGGTCTACGACGCGGTCGACGAGGCGACGCAGGCACGCTTCACCGTGCGCGCGACGCTCGTCGCGGCGCGGCAGGGAGCGTCCGGCGTCTTCTGGTACACGCTGCGCGACGGGCCGAACCCGACGGCGTTTCCGCCCGAGGACGCGTTCGGTCTTCTCCACCACGACTCGTCGCCGAAGCCCGTGTTCACGGCGCTCCAGGCGATGCTCACCGTGCTCGGCGATCTCGCGCCGCAGGCGGACGCCGCGCCCATCTCGCTGCCCGACGACGCGCGCGCGGTCGTGTTCCGTGGGAACGGCAAGACCGTGGTGGCCGCGTGGACGATCGCGTCGAGCGAGACGATCACGTGGAACGGACCGAGCGCGACCGTCCTCGATCAGTCGGGCGCGCAGACGGGGACGATTGCGGAGGGCGCGCCGCTCGCGCTCGGTCCCGACGTGACGTACGTGGTCGAATGAAGGTCGCCTGGATTCTCCTCGCCTGCGCGTGCGCGTCGTCGCCGGCCGTGACGATCGAGCCGAGACCGCTGCCGACGCACACGTCAAACGCCGACGCCGACGCCGGCCCCGACCGCGACAGCGATCGAGACGGCATCCCGGACGCGGTGAGCGCGAGCGGCGACCGCGACGGCGATGGCGTTCCCGACGACGTCGACAAGTGTCCCGACGAGCCGGAAGACCGAGACGGCTTCCAAGATCAAGACGGTTGCCCCGATCCCGACAACGACGGCGACGGCATCCCCGATCGTGTGGACCAGTGCCCGAACGACCCCGAGACCCGCAACGGCTACCAAGACGCGGACGGCTGCCCGGACACGCCGCCCGCGCACCGCGCGAAGCGTGCCCCTTAGCGCGCGCGGCGGGCGGCCGTGACGAGAGACACCACGACGTCCGCAATCAACGCCAGCCCGCGAAAGCCGGCTGACCCCACGCCGTCCGGCTTCGCGCTACGCTCTCGGTCCATCGATGGACCTCGCCAAGACCGACGCGCTGCTCGAGCTCTTCACCACGGCGCGCGACGCGCGCGACGACGCGTGGCGCGCGCGCTTTTACGATGCCGTCATGGACGCCGGCATGCAGACGACCGAGCGCCAGATCATCCAGGGGCCCGACGGCTTTCCCTACTTCGTGCTCGAGCGCCCGGAAGCGGGGAAACCGTTTTCGCCCGTGTCGCTCTCGGACGTGCTCGAGCACTGCACCGATCAGGGCGTCGGCATCGTCGTCGATCCGACGGAGCACGGGCCGGAGTGGGTCTTCACGTACGGCGATCTCTTCGCGCGGCGCGCGTACGGGTCGTTCGAAGGCGATCCCGTCGACCGCGACGGCGCGCGAGAGCCGCCGGGTCCGGCGACCGAGGTCCTCGAGAAGGACACGCCCGTGATGGTCGGCGCCCCGAACGAAGAGATGCTCCCGTCGTGGGCGCGCCGCGTGCTCGCGTCGTTCTTGAAGCAAGCGGCGCACGTCGCCGAGCCGCGCGTGCTCGTCCTCGTCGACCCGGCGCGCTCGCGCGCGCGAAATCTCGTCTTCAACGTCCACCCGGAGGACTTCCCCTCGGAGGACGCGTTTCGCCGCGTGATGAGCGCGCTCGGCTGGTTCATGCCGCCGAGCCGCTCGTACATCGCGCTCTCGCGGACGTCGTCGCTCGCCGATTCGTTCGTCGCGCTCTGATTCCGTGTCCTCTCCCGCACGCCGTTTGCGTGGATCGAGGCATGAGAATGGTGGTCGCGACCCTCGTGCTCCTCGCCGCCGCGTGCGACGGCTCCTCTGCGGCTTCGGACGGCGGTCCGGCCGACGCGGCCGCGGATGCGGACGACGCTGAAATCGCCGCGGCGGATGCGGGCGACGCCGCGGACTCGGCGCCGGACGCGGCGCCCCCGGGCGTCTCGGTGCCGCTCCAGGGCTGTCCCACGGCCGGCTATTGGACGACGGTCACCCTCAGTGGCTCGCAAACCTACGCGGGCCTCGTCGAGACCGCCGACGGCACCTCGGCGTTCGCGGTGGCGAGTTGCACGACGTGCGCGAGCGACGGCGTCGGCCCGCTCGTCTCGCTCGGCCCGCCGGCGGTCGACCAGCAGACGAAGACCAGCGAGATGTTCGGCGCCGGCGACTCATGGTCCGGCGAGGTCTACGCCGACACGTTCGCGGTCGGCGGCGCGCCGTCGGTCACGTTGAAGGTCGGCGCCATCACCTCCGAGCACGACTTCTTCGACACGAGCCCGCCGTGCGACGTGTCCCAGGGCAATTTCCAAGGAACGCTCGGCCTCGGCGCCTCGTTCTCGGCGAGCGGAACCGAGCGCTACGCCGATGCGTGGAGCTCGAACGCATTCGCGGACGTCGTCGCCATCGAGTCGTGCGAGCAAGGTGGAACGATGTGGCTCGGCGGCTTCGACACGTCGGCGGCCGCGGGCGCCACGCAATACACGCCGCTCTCGCAAGCGGCGACCGGCGACCAAGTCACCCTCGCTTCGGTGCAGGTCGGCGGCGCGACCGTGACGGGCGCCGCGATCCCGAACGTCCTCGTCGCCGCCGAGATCCCCGGCCTCTACCTGCCGACCGCCGTCTACGACGCGGCCGTCCAGCACATCGACTCCGTCTTCGAGGCCGAGTTCGGCGGCGAGCCGTACGGTCCGACCGCGTGCGTGACCGCGACGAGCGGCGATCTCGCCGCGCTGCCGTCGCTGACGCTCGTCTTTCCCGACATGGCGAACGGCACGGTCTCCATCACCGTGCCGGCGTCGCAGTCCTACCTCCAGAAGAGCGGCGCCCAGTATTGCGCCACCTTGTTCGACGGCGGCACGAGCGCGTGGGTCTCGCCGAGCGCGATGCGCTCGCACGTCGTGATCATGGACCGCGCGTCGAGCCGCCTCGGGCTCGCGCCGCAAACGAGCTGTCCGTAGCTCAGAGCCAGAACGCCCGCTCGCGCTTCTTTTCGTCCGTGAAGAGCCCGGCCTGCCAGTCGCCGGTGAAGGGCGCTTGCTTGTCGTCGTGCTCGCCCAAGAACGCGCGCCATCGGTAATGATCGAACACCGCTTGCACGTTCAGCGCGTACGCGGCGGCGAGCGCCGAGTTGCCCTCCACGATCATCAGGTTCTCGTCGTTCTTGTGGCTCGCCGAGCTCGAGAAGTTGTGGCTCCCCGTGACGACGATCGGCTTCGCGCCGAACGGGTCGATGACGAGCACCTTCGAGTGCACGATCGCGTGCCCGACTTGGGCGAGGAACTGCTTGCGCGTGACCTCCGCCGCCCAGTGCGAGAACGGGTGCGCGATGCCGTCGGGCTGGAGCACGTTCAGGCGAAACGCCGGCGACGCCTTGCCGCGGTTCACGAGCTGCACGTCGAGCTGCTTGGGATCGCCCTTGTTCGGCAGCGTGCTGACGACGCCGTGCACCAAGAGGTTCGGATCGTAGTGCGGCGACGCGGGCGCGAGGCGCGAGGCGATCGCGTTCTGGGGTCCGTCGTTTCCCGGCATGAACATCAAGAAGAGGATGCCGTCGCGCGCGGCGAAGATGAGGTCGTAGAGGGCCTGCATGTCCTGCCCTTCCGACGTGCGCGTGAACCACACCGTCGTCGAGCTCGCGCCGATCTTCAGCTCCCGCGGCGCCGAGTTGTTCTCGACGAGATCGTCAGGGAAGTCGTTCCCCGCTGCTTGGAGCGCGTCCCACTGCGCCTTGTAGGTCTTCGCGAGGTCCGCGTCGTCGACGAGGATGCCGTTGTTCATCTGCGTGCAGAGCCCGGTCGGCGCCCAGTTCGTGCTGCCGGTCCAGACCTGCTTCGCTTCGTTTCCGTCGCAGACGACGGCGAACTTGTTGTGACCGAGACCCTTCGACTTGAGCATGCGGTCGTACACCTTCACGCCCGCCTTCTTCAGCGCGGCGCGCGCGCTCTTGTTCTCGTCACCGGATTTGTCGCTCCCGTTGGCGAGGACCACGTGCGCGTTGGCGCCCAGCGAGGCGAGCGCGTCGAGGATTTGCGCGTCCGAGAGCTCGAAGAGCGCGGCGTAGAGCGTGGAGCCGTTCTTCTTCACGGTCGCGAGGAGCGCGGCGAGCTCTTTCAGCAAGTCCCCGCCGAGGAACGCGCGGATGTTCTCCTCGTGCGCGTTGGCCGCGTCGCCGCCGTCGGCGATCTCCTTCTTGAAGTCGGAGAGGCTCATCTTCCGGTCTTGCAGATACCGCGTCACGAACTGCGAAATCACGAGCCCACGATTGAAGAAGCAAGACGTCGTGTCGTCGACGCGCGCCGAGAGCTTCACGGCGGGCGTCCACTTGCTCGCCGCGGCTTCGTTGAGGCCTGTGCTCGTCACGGGGATTGCGCGATAACGCACTTCGTCGCCCGAGTTCACTTCGTGATCCGTCCAGGTGAAGCGACGAAACGGCGACTTGTCGGACGACACCGGCCCGAGCGCGCTGTCCTTCGGCGCAGAGAAGTCGATCCGGTTGTTCACGAAGTCGGTCGTGCCCTTCTTCGGCCCGGTCATGTACTCGCGCTGGAGCGCGAAGCCGGTGCAGCCCGTCATCGGAGCGCCCGGATCCCACACGATGAACGCATCGTCGCTGTTCGCATACGCGGCAATCTTCACGGCCATGTCGTCCTCCCTCTACGCGGGAGACTGTCGATCGAATCAGCGCCCGTGTCGATACTCCCCAGGGTGGAGACGGCGCTAGCGCGGCGAGAACGCGACGTCGGACAGACCCGTGATCGTCACGCTCGGCGTCGAGCCGAACGCGGGCGTCGTGCCCGTGCCGTCGAAGACGTAGACGTACGCGCCGTTCGTTCCGGCGCACAGATCCGGCAGGCCGTCGCCGTTCAGATCGAAGAGGCCGAGCGAGTAGGCGAACTCCGACGCGCTGCCGGGATTGTCCAGCGTGGTCGACGCCGTCGACGCGACGCCGCCCGCGCTCCCCGAAAAGACGAGCGCGGATCCGGTCGTGCAGCTCGCGTCGAGGCACGGGTTCGCGAAGACGACGTCGTCGTGGCCGTCGAGGTCGAGATCGCCCGCCGTCACCGTTCCCCAGCCGTACGCCGGCAGATCGGTGACCGTCGTGCTCCCGCTGAAGCCGGAAGGGTCGCCGTAGTGCACGACCGCCTGCGCGTTTCCGGTGATGACGAGATCGGCGCGACCGCCGGCGCGCTTGATCCACGCGGTGTTCAGCGCGCCGACGTCGGAGAGGGTGGTGAGCGACGAGCTCGCGAGCCCGGACGAACCGCCGGCGAAGATCTGGGTGAGCGAGCCGCCGCCGATGGCCAAGGCCGCGTAGCCGCTGCCCGTGAAGTCGCCGAAGTCGACGTGCTCGCCGAAGTCGTTGCTGCCGTCGATCTCCGCGTCGAGCGTCACGCCGCTCGCGCCGCCTTTGTAATGGTAGACGGCGCCGTTGAACGAGGCGTACGCGCCGTAGCCGACGGCTAAGTCCTGGTAGCCGTCGCCGTCGTCATCGCCGGCCGCCATCGAGTAACCGCCGCTCGCGTCGTTCAACGTCGGGCCGCTCACCGTGTACGAGCTGCTCGAGGGGAGCCCGCTCGGGCCGCCGTCGAACACGTAGACCGTGCCCGGGTCGGACGCCGACGTGCTGTAGCTCGCGAGCCCGACGGCGAGATCGGCGTAGCCGGTCTTGCGGAAATCGGCGGCGACGAGCGCATAGCCGAACATGCTCGCGTTGCTCGGCCCCGCGATCGTGAGATCGGCGGTCGTCTTGATGCCGCTCGGCGAGCCGTAGAAGATGCTGACGCTCCCGTCGTTGGTGCTCGCGAACGGCGCGCCCACGGCGAGGTCGGGCCAGCCGTCGCCGTCGAAGTCGTGGTTCTGTGCCGTGTAGACGCTCGCGAGGACGGTGAGCGTGAGCGTGCTGCCGTCCCACGCGCCCGCGACGATGTCGTGCCGGGAGCCGATCTTCCAGTCCGACGGGCGCGCGCACTTCCACTTCGTCGTTCCGGTCGCGACGACGACCGAGCCGCCGTCGAACTTGCACCCGACTTGCGCGAGGTCGCCCGACGCGGTGCCGACGACGAACCCGGTCTCGAGCTCGGCGTTCGTTCTCACGTTCGAGAACGCGACCGGGCCGGCGTCCGCGGCGTCGGGCGCGTCGGGCGCGTCCACCGGTGCGTCCACGGCGACGTCTTTCGCAGCGTCGGTCAGCGACGAATCGACGCTCGCGTCGCTCCCCGTCTCGGGCCCCGCGTCGCTTCCGCCGCCGGAGCCTCCGCCACACGCCGCGACCGCCAAGAGAACGGGAAGAAAGCGCATGACGTATCCTCGGCCCAGCGTGCCACAAAACAGCGCTTGAGCACCTCACCGTCGCAGCCCCAACCACCCGCACCGCCGAACCGCGGCGCGCTTCGAGCGCTTCGCTCGCGCAACTTCGCCATCCTCTGGTTCGGCAACCTCCTGTCGAACACCGGGACGTGGATGCAGCAGGTCGCCGAGCCGTGGCTCGTGCTCCGGCTGTCGAACTCGCCGCTCTGGCTCGGCGTCGACTCGTTCATGACCGACGCGCCCGTCTGGCTGCTGATCCTCGCCGGCGGGCTCATCGCGGATCGTCGCGACCGTCGACGCACGGCGCTCCTGTTCCAAGGCATTCAGGTGATCTGCCCGGTGCTGATCGTCGTGCTCCTCGTCACGGGGCTCATCCACGTCTGGATGGTGATCGCGATGTCGCTCGTCGTCGGCATCACCGACGCGCTCTCGATGCCGTCCATCGCTGCGCTCGTCCCCTCGTCTGTCCCGGAGGACGACGTGGCGAGCGCCGTCGCCTTGAACTCGGCGCAGTTCAACCTCTCGCGCGTGCTTGGGCCGCTCTTCGCCGGCGTGTTGATGGCGACGCTCGGTCCGGTCGTGTGCTTCGCGCTGAACGCGACGTCGTACGCGCCGTACCTGCTCGCGATCTACTTGCTCCGGCTGCCCTCGATGCCGCCGCCCGCGACGCCCGCGGTCGGATCGCGGCGCGCGCGGGCTCGTTCGTCGCTCGTGGAAGCCTTCACGGCGATCCGGAGGAGGCGCCGCCTGCGCCGCGCGTTCTTGACGGTCGTCCTCACGAGCCTCTTCACGATGCCCGTGGTGACGTTCCTGCCCGTCCTCGTACGAGACGCCTTCCACCTCGGGAGCGCCCAGTTCGGCGGAGCGCTGTCGGTGTTCGGCGTCGGCGGGCTCATCGGCGCCGCGGCCGTGCTGCCGCTCCGAACGAATCGTCACCGGCAGATCCTCTCGGTCCTCGCCGCGCTCGCCCTCGGCGCGCTGGTCGTGGCGATGGCGATCGACCGATCCTTCCCGGTGCTCCTCGTCCTCGTCTTCGCTTTCGGCGCCGCGATGGTCGCGAGCAACACCGCCGCCAACTCGATCCTGCAAAGCTCGATCGACGCCCGGATTCGCGGGCGCGTTTCGAGCATGTACACGCTCGCGCTTCGCGGCGGAGCCCCGCTCGGCAGCCTCGCGACGGGAATCGTCGCGACCCACTGGAACGTGCGGACGGCGCTCTTCGTGAACGGGGCGCTCGCGGTGGTCTGCCACGCCGCGCTCATTCGAAGACGCCGCGCCGCGCCGCACCGTCTCGCGAAGTGACGCTACCCGCGCGAGGACGGGCGCGTCAGAATCCACCACGTGCGAAAGACGATCACCCAGATCCGAGACGCGGGATTTTCTTGGCCGCAGCACGCCGCGATCGAGGCGAGCGCGGCGCGCGTGGGCGAGGTGATCGATCTCGCGCAGACGCTCCTGAACCTCGAGAAGGCCATGGCGTTCCATCAGCGCCAGCTCGACGAGGCGTACGCCTTCCGACAAAGCGCGCGTGCGTCCGGATGGGTCGACGCCGATTACGACGACTTCACGAGCACGCGCGACGACCACGCCGCGCAGCGCCTCGCGCACGCCGCGGCGATCGAGCACGTGCAGCGGATCGTCGCGGCGTTCGAGCGGGCACCCGCCACGCTGCGCCTGCGACCGGCGAAGCCGACGACCTGCGGCGCGTACACGCTCGACGCGCTCTTCGTCGACCAAGACCTCGACTTTCGGCTCGAGCTCGGCGCCGGCACGATGATCTACTGGGCGCTCCCGGTCGCGCGAAACGACCGCCTGCGTCTCGTGCTCGTCGACAGCGCGGTCATGGCCGTGGACGCCGAGCTGATCGAGGACCCGTTCGTGTGCGATCTCGAGCTCTCGTGGCGCGGCGATCTCGCGTGCCTCGCGGAGGGCGACGTGACTCGGGTCTCGATCGAAATCACGCCGCGCTCGTATCGCTTCCTTCTCGAGCTCGGCGAGCGCGTCGTCGAGCGTCGCTGGGCCGTCACTTCACCGGAATGACGTCACAGTGTCCGCCGACGCACTGCATGCCGGTGCAGCAATTTCCGTCCGTCGCGCAGGTGTCGCCCTCGCCGCCGCACGAGCCGGTCGTACCGCAGACTTGGGCGCCGCCGTCCGTCGACGTCGAGCAGTGGCCGCCGCAGCACTCGTCGCCCGATTCGCACGAGCTGCCGTCGCCCTTGCACGGGTCGAGCACCCAGTAGGCGCGCGCGTTCACCGTCAGGAGATCCTGCGCGGGCAAGTAG
>Ga0335082_10009044_pt1 | contig 10843 bp, 12 predicted proteins | sample Lox_Sample_41_FD_206718 | JGI IMG/M metagenome (GOLD analysis project Ga0335082, IMG submission 206718) | Soil microbial communities from Loxahatchee National Wildlife Refuge, Florida, United States - Lox_Sample_4.1 | ecosystem: Environmental > Terrestrial > Soil > Wetlands | place: USA... | reverse complement strand
TGCTCCACCGCCCCGACCGCCATAAAAACGGACAGGGATAGATAGACAAGTATGACCAGAAGGGCCGTTCGTCGGATCTGTGTCTTACGCGTCAGCATGACAAAACATCCGCCATGGAAATGTCAACTAAGTTATACCGGTGCTCTTGTAGAGTCAAGAAAAATCCTGTGACCGCCGCTGTGTGGCGGCATCGGCGCTTTTGATTATCGCGTAGGTACATGTCCAAGGCAACGGCCCGCCCGAGACAGGGACATGAAGATCCAGGATTTGCCGCATTGCAAATCCCCGCAAAGGAGGACCCTATCCCGAGCAGGCCTTGCCGTTTAATGTTTGGCCGCCCCTTTAGCTCCTGACTGAGCCGAGTATTCATAGCCTCGATAGCCACAAATAATACAGCGCCAACTTCGTTCTCTGTACTCCCAAAACAGGCTAATGACATTCCCATCCGCACTCGTCTTACAATGCGGACAGATTAATGGTGAAACCGCATTTTTAATCATAAACACCCGGCCCTTTTTGATGATTCCGTATGTCTGCAATCCGGACGTGTGGAGGAAAGCACGCATGCCGCCCATCTCTTGGATAGATCAAGACGGACGCGTGCGTCAGACGACACCGGATCGAGCTTATTTTTTACAGGTGGAAACCTTCAGGCGAGATAAACAGGGGGAGGACGGATGTAGAACGAGAATTCGGAATGATGCCCCAAAACCGGTTCCGCATGGAGGGTCGGCCTTCCTAAGGTTGGTTCTCTCACCCCGACGGGAAGGGGCTGATCCGTCGAATGGACAGAAATCGAAGCCGTGCACATCCAGTGGCATAACAGGGTCGAGTGCTGTTTGGCGTGGTTCGGATGGGGACCGGGATGAACCTCCTGCGGCACCGCCCCGACGGTCATGAAACCGGAGAGGAATAAATAGACCGACGCCAGAAGGAGGGCGGTCGGCCTGAGTTCTGTCGTTCTCGGCATCATAATCCCACGTAATTAAAACTTATATCCCTTTTTTAATCCGCCGTCAAGTTATATCTTAAAACCTCCCCCGGCAATGTCGGCTGCAACAGGTCAGTTAAAAATAGTATTCAACCCAGGCCCGGACGGTGCGCGGCACTCCGGGATGGACGACAAAGTCCGGCTGGGCATTCGTTTCACCCTGCAACCGGGTTGCATAATAATATTCGATGTCGTTCCATTTCGTGTCGAACAGGTTGAAGACGTCGAGTGCGAACCGCCACTGCCTGGATTGCTGGTAGCCCAGACGAAGATCGAAGGTCGTATAGGCCGGGGATCTTTTGCTGTTGTCTTCGACCAGCGGAGATTCGCCGAAGTGCCGCGCGCGGATGGCGCCGAACCAGCCCGACGGCAATTGGGCGTTCAAACCGGCGTCGATGACACTGGTCGGGCTGTTGGGGATATATTTCCCCACAATGGCCGGTACCGTTGCGCAAGGGTGAGCCGGATCGGCGTCCCCGCACCCCAGATCATCTGGGGGGGACACGTTTTGGTCGAAACGGCCGCGGGTAAACGCGGCGTTGAGATCGCCGAATAACCATTCGGTGAAACGGAACCTGTTCCCCCATTCAACGCCGGTGCGAGTCGTGGCCCCGCTGGGCTCGGTGGCGCCGGCGTCGCCGCTGAAAACCAGCTCCGATTTTAATTTTAAAAGGAACACGTCGAGCGACGTTTCCCATCTCGGAATGACCGTGCTCTTTAATCCTACTTCGCCGCTGGTGGCCCGGGTCAACGGCGAAACGGGCTGGGCATCCGGATTCTCGCCGCTCCGGGTGACGCCCCGTGCGTCGTTGCTGTGGTACCCGTTAGCGATATCGATGAAATAGGTCGTCCCGGCCCAGGGGCCCAGGACGATTCCCAGCTTGGGACTGAAGAGGCTTTTATTGACGGTGCCGGTGTTGCAGCCCAACGGGTCGCTGTTGATATCGCATGATCCGTTGGGGTTCAGCATTTTGTCCTTGACGTTGAAGGTGAAGGAATCCTCGCGCAAGCCGAGAATCGTCCGCACCGTCCGGTGCCATTGCGTGTTGTTCTCGTAAAAAACGGCGCCGTTCGATTCCACGACACTGGCGTCCTGCGTCGTGCTCAGGAAATGTCGTTGAAAGGTTTGATCGATGCCCACGTCGGCGATGTCATCGACGCGGGCCTGCACCCCGATCAAGTGGGACATCGGAAGGCCGTTCAGATCGGTGTACCAGGTCTTCGAACCCTTGAAGCCGTACACGATGCGGTCGTCATGCTGCAGCATTTGGTCACCGTTGACCGGATCGGACAAATAATAGGTGAAATTCGACCAGAGGTTCAGCTTATAGCGGATGAGATACGCGGAAAACTGCGTCATATCGGTGTCCGTCTGCTTGACCCGGTTGAAGGAGAGGCTCAGGCGGGTCGTTTCGCCGCCATCCGTCGGGGACAACGTTCCGAAACGACTGATCATTCCTTCGTCGATCGAGTGCTGGGGCACCTGATCCGTGGAATTCCATTGGCCGTTGTAAGCCATCGCGGTGACCGTAAAGAAATCTTGGTTCGTCCCCTGATGATAACGCAGCACGCCGCTCACGCGGTTGTAATCATCCGGGTTCACGAATGGGCCGTCGTTATGGTAAACCTCCCCGGCGTAGAGAAGCGTGCCGGAGCCCATGTCGGGCGAACCCATCAGCAGCGCGCGCCGATAGCCGTCCTGTCCGTAGCCCAATGTGGCCGTGGTGGTGACCGTGTTGATCAGCCCCATGCGCACGGCGCCCGCCGTGGCAAAGTCGCCCTCGTCGGCGTAGTAAGGACCCTTCTTGTAATGGAGATCGCCGACCAGTTCGGGGATCAGGAAGTTCAGGTCCGTATAGCCCTGGCCGTGGGCATGCGTGGGCATATTGATCGGCATGTCGTCGACTGTCGTCGAGAGGTCCGTGCCGTGATCCAAATTGAACGCGCGCAGGAAATATTGATTCGCCTTGCCCTCGCCCGAGTGCTGGGTCACGATGAGGCCCGGAACGTTTTCGAGCAGGGCGCCGGGTCGCAACAACGGTTGGCTCTGGAGTTGCTGCTGGTCCACATCGCCGGAGGAGGCTGCATCCTGCGTGCTGACCCCCGTGGCGGTTACGTTAACCGTCTCCAACGTCTTGACGTTGCCCGTGTCCTCATCCGCCACCGCCGTGTCCGCCACTCCCGCCCCAAGCACGGCCGCCATCACGATTCCGACCCTGACCATAAAACCGATCGCAAATGACTTGAAACGAATGAACCCGCGTCCCGATGAGCAATGTGTGGCCACAATCTTCAGCATCTGCCATTCTCTTTAATTCAGCTTTATCCGCTGTGGTTGGCCCCTTTATTATCAGGTTCCGTTATGAACGAAAGTTTCGTGACCCCTGCGTTTTGCAATAATGCCATCAGACTTACTATATTCCGGTATGCGATTTCACCATCGGCATGCAACTCGACCGTCGGCGATTCGCCCCGCTCGACCCTCAACCTCAACGTGCGTTCCAGTTCCTCCCGGCTGATCGGGGCGTCATCCAAAAATAGTTCAAGGTCCCGATTGAGGCTGATCACCACGGCGCTCTTGACCGACGACGTCTTTGTATCCGCCTTCGGCAGATTGACCTTGACGCTGCGGGTCAACAACGGAGCGGTCACGATAAAGACGACCAGCAACACCAGCATCACGTCGATCAGGGGAATCATGTTGATTTCACTTAACGGATGCGGAGACCCGTCCTGATCCATCGAACCGAATTCCATCGTCACTCCTTGCTTCCGGATCCCGCGCGATCGCGGGTTCGAATTTCGGCCAGGATCTGCCCAAGGAGTTCCTGCCCAAACCCATTCAACCGATTAACATGCACCCTCAGGCGGCGGACAAAACCGTTGTAGGCCACGACGGCCGGGATCGCACAGGCCAGACCCGCGGCAGTCGCAATCAGTGCTTCGCCGATCGGACCGGCGACGACATCCAACCCTGCGGCGCCGGTCTGGGAAATGTCTTTAAGCGCCGACATGATGCCGACGACCGTGCCGAACAGCCCGATGAACGGTGCGGAATTGCCGACGGTCGCCAACACGCCCAGACCGGCTTCTAATTTTATCGTGGAGTCTTGAACCGCCTGGCGTATCGCTCGGGTGACGGCTTCGGCCAAAGTGCCGGCTTCTCCCCGACCGGTCTCGAACTGTTCACGATACCGTTGCACGACCTGCAAGCCGCTTTCGGTCAACCGTGAACAGGGCCCGTTGAGGTGTGGGGTCACTCCGGTGTTCGCGGACAAAACTGCCTTTGTACTCCAAAACCGTTCTGCATAAAGTCTGTCCGCGCGGTGAGCGCGCCAGAACTCCAATGCCTTATATGCGATTAAAAACCAGGTGAGAAAGGATAAGCCCACCAACAACCACAATACGGCCGAGACGATCGGGCTGACATGTTGCAGATAGATCGTCCATCCATTGCTTGCGACTGCATTCGTTGGATCCATGCTTTACCTGCCTCTATTTAGTTAGTTGAGCCGAAAACGAACCGGGACATCGACCCAAGCTGAGATCTGCTGATTCCCCCGCCGGGCCGGAACGAACAGCCATCGCTCCACCGCCCGAAGGGCCGCGTCGTCCAGAATTTGTGCGCCGGAGCTTTTTTCCAATAAGACCCTTTCCGCACGACCGTTGGGATTCACTAGCACCCGGACGATGACCGTGCCTTGTAAACCCAACCTTCGCGCGGCGAAAGGATACTCCGGTACAGGGTTTTTGAGATAATCCGCGTCAAAGCTGGGAGGAGTCTCCTGCATAATTTCTCTAGTCTGTTCCAAAACGTTCTGGGAATCCGTCAATGGCTTCGTCAGCTCGGGAACCGGCGGCTCTTCTGTTTCCACCTTGTTTTCCATCTCCGAGGACGCCTTCGGCGGCTCGAGAACGGGTGGTAGGACCGGAATCACCGGCTTTGGAAGCGGCCTGGGTCGAGACACCGATGGTTTTGGAACCGGGGGCGGTGGAACGCGAGATACTTCCGGAGCCACCAGGCTGAATTCTAGAGGCTGCGGCGGTCGTATCACCGCCAATGTTTTAATAAACTGCAGTATGATAGCTCCCCCCGAGAGATGGATCGCCAGCGAAACAAGCGATGCCATTAGGATGCGGCGCATCTGCATTTCGGTCATACCGTTCATTTCCACCCCACTTATTTGCTTGAAGGCATCGCCCCGCCGAGCATGTGAAACATACCGGGCAGATCGGGAAGCGATTCCGCGCGACCGGTCAAAAAGTAGGTTCCCACCACCAGACTGAACAGACCCGCCGTAATTCCGACCGCCACATACACTCTCCGCTCGCTCTGCGCGCTTATGAATCCGGTGGCCGTGACCACCGCGATCAAGCTGTTGCTAAGGATGAGTCCCACGACAAAAGTCCCCATCAGCAGCAGACCACTCGCGACTCCGCTCGTCCCACCGACGGCGGCGATAAGCAGGACCTGAGATCCCGTTTCGGCCCCGATGCCGTGAATAATCCCTACAATGAAGGCGGAGACCGGACTGTACTGCGTCAGCCGGTGTTTATGCTCGTGCGCGCGACCCTCCAGCCACTCATGCATCCGGTGCCAGAGATACGCAATGCCGGAGAAAACCAACATCCACCGGCTTCTCAAGCGGAACTCGGCCCGGCCTCTCAGATATTGGACCAGGGAATAGAACACCCATGCTGCCAACAACAGCAGCGTCACTCCCACTACTCGCTCGAGGATCGGATCCACCCAACTGGGGAGAAGCGCCTGAGCAAGGAGCGCCGCCGAGCCGAGCGTCACCACCATGGCCGCATGCCCCAACACGTACATCGTCGAGAGGAACAGAACGGGCCGCCCCGTGCGCGCGGCGGACAGGAAACCACGGCTGCCCTTCGCCATTCCCCGGGTCTCCGGCCCGTCCTCCACCCGGCCGGTGCTGGTTATATCCGTGATGGCCGCGATATGGTCCCAGTCGATCCCGTGGCGAAAGCCGTAGAGAAACGTCGTGAACAGCACCAATCCAAGATGTGCCGTCATGGACTCTCCCCTTGTTTCATGAGAGCCCCTTGCCGGTGGTCGTCATGGTAAGCTTTCCATGTTTGACGCCCTTGGTGCCGATGAGACGGTCCGCAATCATCTTGACCGCAGCCCCCTTGCCCACAACGACCAGCACCTCCATGCAGTTGCGTTCATCCAGATGAACGTGGAGCGTGGATTTAACCGCTTTGTGATATTTATGCTGAAGATGGGCCAGCGTCTCCCCCAGTTCCCGGACGTCGTGGTCATACACGATGGTGATTGTCCCGACGACCTTTTCTCCGAATTTCCACTCCTCTTCAACCAGCTGATCCCGGATCAGGTCCCGGATGGCCTCGGACCGGTTGACGTATTTTCTATCCTCGATCAAACGATCAAATCCCTCCAGGAGATGATGGTCGAGGGAAACGCCGAAACGGATGGTTTTCTTCATGACGGAAGTTGCCTCACGGGTCCGTGTTACGTTTTTTAAAATCGTAACACAACTGAAAATATTCGTCAATAGAGGAGAAGGACACCCTTCCAAAAATGGAAGGGGCGATGTCCGGCGTTCCGGATTGCTATTTTCGGGGTCCTGCCGACCGTGCCAAGATCCGGAAGATCCATCGGATCGCGACCGACAGAACCAGAACAAGACCGAAGGCGCAGACGATCGTCGCCCCGGGGGGAAGGTCAAACTGAGTGAATAGTTATTTGTTCAGGTATTCGTCCCGGGCGGTCAAGAAAAAGATTTCATTGGAAAGTGCGTGCTGATCAACTGTTCTAGATTGCAATGGATGACTTCGGAATGGCAACATCTCGTCTCAATCTGAACCGTGATGTGCTTGATGACCGTATTTTGTGAGATCTCTCGCCTCACGGCCGTCAATACCTCCTGAGACAAATGACTATTTTCCACCATGACATGACAAGTCAGCATGTTGAGGCCGGGTTTCACGGCCCAGAGATGAAGGTCATGGACATTTTTCACCCCTGGGATTGTCTTGATGGCTGCCTGAACGATTGTGGTATCCAGACCGCGTGGGGCGGATTCCATAAGTACCCCGAGTGATTCTTTAAGAACCGGCCAGACGCCTTTGAGAATCGCAGCCACCACCACAAAGCTGATTAAAGGATCAACAAGAACCCAGTGAGTGAATAGGATCACTGCCCCGCTCACGGCGACTCCAAGACAAACCCATGCATCGCCGAACATGTGCCAAAATGCGCCGCGAATGTTTAAGTCGTCTTTCGCCGCCTTTTGCAAAAGCAGCGCGATGGCCATGTTCGCTGCAAAGCTCATAAGCGCGATCACGATGACCCATCCCCCGGGGACCATGACGGGATTGAGCAGCCGCCACACTGCCATGACGATCAGCCCATCCGCGCCCAGTATCAGAAATACGGCATTAACCAATGCGGTGACAATACCAGCACGGTGGTAACCGAAGGTGGCTCGGGATGTCGAAGGGCGTAAAGCCAACACATGAGCCCAGAGTGTCAAAAACAACGAGCCCTGGTCAATCAGGTTATGCACGGCGTCGCTCATGAGTCCTACGGAGCCGATCCAGACGCCTCCAGCGAACTCGCCACCAACGATGAGGGCGTTTAGAACAAGAGCGATATGCAGACGTCGACGGAGTTCATCGTTTGCTTTCGCGGATGGGTTCATAAATTGCGCCTCTCGTGGTTAAGTTATGTGGGATAAACGGTCGGACCGGTCCATAAGGGAAAAAGAAGACTACAAAGTTAATCAATTAAACCTGATGAGAGGGCTGTAAGCCACCCTGGAAAAGTCTTGCAAAAATCCAGGCGGTTGCGTAAACCACCCCGAGGAGAACGACGTCCGTCGGGCCCACGGGCATATCCCAGGTATAGGCAATATAGAAGCCGAGGAACGCGGCGCCCCCCCCGATCAAAGATGAAATCACCGTGAACTGGCGCATGTTACGTGCGAAGAGGTGCGCGATCAGCGCAGGAATCAGTAAAAAACCGAACGAAATCAGCGGACCGACGCTGAGCACGGCCATCGAGACCGTCAGACCGATGAGGATGTAGAGCATCACATCCCAAAAAACCACATTCTTACGAAGGACCATTGCCATGTCGCGATCAAATGAAACCAGAAGCAATTCTTTCTGGAAAAGTCCAAGCATGACAAGCACCAGTGCAAGTATGGCCGCCGTGAGCACGAGATCGAAATTGGAGACCGCAATGACCTCTCCTTTCAGCATGTCGAGCAAGCCGATCTCGCCGTAGGGATTTTGCGCCAGCAGCAGGATGCTTGCGGCGCCGGCCACGACGTACGCCGTGCCGAGCCGGCCTTCGAGTTGTCCACGGCCTCTTCGCTCCATGAACGCCAGCGTCAGAATCGCCGCCAGTGAAAAGGCGATGGAGCCCGTAAAGGCCAGCATGTGGGCCGTTTGCGGGCTGTAACCCGCCGGATTGAAGCCAAGCCAGACCGGAAACGACAGCGCGAAGGCAATTCCGGTGGAAGAAATTTGCGGAAGCGCGACCCCCAGAAACGCCAGGCGGCGCATGACGAGAAAAACGCCCACGAGCGGACAGGCGAGACCGACCAGCACGCTGGTGTAAAGCGAATCACGCAGGAGAAAACCGGGCGAGAGAATCTGATGGAGCGTTTCCATATCAGTTTCCCTCTTCTTCAAATATTTGCGTCATGCGCTCAGCGGTTAGCAGGTCGTGCGCTGCACCTTGGAAGACCTTTCCTTCATGCAGCCATATCACTTGATCCGCGTGCCTGCGGACGGCTGCAAAGTCGTGCGTGACGAGCAGTACAGTGATCGACCTTTCCTGGCGGATCTTCGAGATAAACTCCATCACGGCGCGCGTGGCCGCCTGATCCACACCGGCGGTAGGTTCATCCAGCACCAGGATGTCGGGTCGAGTAGCCAATGCGCGCGCGATAAGTACACGTTGTTTCTGGCCTCCGGAGAGTTCCGAAAAGCACTGGCGGGAAAATTCCTCGGCCCCCGCCGCGCGAAGGCATTCGCGTGTAAAGGCGCGTTCAGCGGACGGAACAAAACGGCCCGGGCGAAGGCGCCCATAGGTCCCCATCAGGGCGACCTCGAATCCTGTCAGCAAAAAAACAGGGTCGTGCTGAACGACTTGAGGGACGTAGCCAAACACAAGCGGTAAGTCCGCGGATGCGGTTTCGATGCGGCCGGCGACGGGTGGAAGCAGCCCGAGCACGGTCTTGAGAAGCGTCGTTTTGCCCGAACCGTTGGCACCCAGAATCGCGGTGAAACTGGCGCGGGCGATCGAGAGGGATAATCCGGACAGCACCGCTTGGCCTTTGTACCCAATACTGACATTATCTAATTGGATCAGGGGTTCATTCATGCGCTTTTCATGTGTCCGCCCGGTTTTCCGGGCGGACACACGCTCCTGTCTTTACTTCCTCGCTTGTACCGTCGTGACCATCGTGTGAACGATGTAGTCTTCCATTTTAATATATGTCTCCGTATCCGGCACGCCGCCCGGCATAATGGGCAGCATGATCATGGTCGCGCCGGTTTGTTCGGCGATGCGTCTTGGCACCCGTTCAGGAAACTGCGGCTCCCTGATGACGATCGGCACATGCTCGGCCTTCATTCCGGCGATCAATTCCTCGATGTGACGCGGGGTGGGATCGATGCCAGGCCTCAGTTCGACCGTGCCGAAATAATCCATGCCGAAACGCTTGGCGAAGTAGCTCCACTCTTCATGGTAGGAAATGAACTTCACGCCCTTGAGCGGTTTGGCTTCCTTCTCCCATTCGGCGATCTTGCCGTTGAGCTTGGCGAGATAGGCATCGCGGTTGCGCGTGAATTCCGCTTGGTACTGCGGAGCAAAAGCGACCAGTGCTTTGTAGATATTGTCGATCGCGGTCTCCGCCAATACCGGGTCGAGAATGTAGTGGGGGTTCCCGTAGGGATGAACGTCCCCCGCGTAATGCTCGGTTGATTTAGGGACGTCCATCGGGACGATGCCCTGCGAACAATCCACGTAGCCGGACCGATCCCTCTGGATGCGCGGATTCTTACTCGCCTCCTGCAGCGCGGGCAGGAAGGCATGCTCCATTTCAAATCCCGCCGAGAGTAGCAAGTCCGCACGGTTCATGACGGGCACAAAGCTGGGTTTCATCGGGACTCCGTGCGTGTCTTCGACGCCTGTCGCCAGGCTATGGACCTCGACCAGGTCGCCGCCGATCTGGCGCGCAAAGTCGGCCATGTCGGTGAGAGTCGCGACGATCTGAATCTTGGCGGCATGAGCGGGCGCCGACCATCCGGACAATCCCGCCATGAGCGCGATGATCGATAATAATCTTAATAAGGGTTTCATTTATTATTCCTCCTGTCCAGAGTTAGCGCTGCTGCCAGCCATGCGCGTGTGAGCCGATGATCCACGCCCATTGCATATAAACCGCGTTATCCGCACGCAGGCCGGACGCGGCGTTGGGATCGGTGTAGGTATATTGAAGCCGCAGCTGATTCCAGTGGCTGAGGGCCCATGTGACGTTTGCGGAATACGCGGAGGTTTTGGCTTGCTTGTTCACCATATCCTCCAGCCATTCATATTGGATTCCGCTTGACCATTGCCGATGCCATTTGTATGTGAGATAGGAGTAAAGGCCGTAAGCGCCGACCGTGGTGCCGGGCAGGGCGTTCCCCGAGGGGTCCGATACGTCATAATGGTTGTCGCTGTAGAGGACCTCCGTACCCCACGTGAGGGATTGGAACTGATTGTTCCGAAGCGGCTTCCAACTCAACACGACGTCCGCTCCCACAAGGCGGCGCTCCCGTTCGGTATACGTGTTGCCCGCCACGGTAGGA
>Ga0335082_10009042_pt1 | contig 10845 bp, 9 predicted proteins | sample Lox_Sample_41_FD_206718 | JGI IMG/M metagenome (GOLD analysis project Ga0335082, IMG submission 206718) | Soil microbial communities from Loxahatchee National Wildlife Refuge, Florida, United States - Lox_Sample_4.1 | ecosystem: Environmental > Terrestrial > Soil > Wetlands | place: USA: Florida... | reverse complement strand
GGCGGTGGGGGCGGCAGCCGCGGAACTGGACGGCCTCACCGCCGATCTCGCGGCGCAGGGCGCGGTGGCACTCGAGCCCGGCACCGGACGGCACCCGCTGACCTGGTCGGCGCAGTCGGCGACGACACACGTGGAGCGCTCGTACGACGACAAGACCGGGCGCCACCAGCCGACCGGGCAGGTGATCGCCGCGGTGGCGGTGGTGATCACCGTCCGGGCCTTCGGGCGGCTGGATGCGCTCGGCGCCGTCCTGGCCGCCCACGAGGCGGTCAGCGTGCATGGCGTCACCTGGCAGGTGGACTGGGACAATCCCGGCTGGCAAGACGTGCGGGCGGCCGCCATCCAGGCCGCGATCCGGAAGGGCCGCGACTACGCCACCGCGCTCGGGGGGTCGCTGCGCAGCGTGGAGCATATCGCCGACGCCGGCCTGCTCGGCGGCGACGGCGCGCAGCCCCGGTTCGCCGGCGCCAGCCCGATGCGCGCGGCCGCGGCGGTGGGCGGGGAATCCGATGCGCCATCGCTGGACCCGGTTCCCCAGGAGCTGGCGGCCATCGTCGAGGCACGCTTCACCGCCGGCGGCGTGCACCTGTCCGCGCGCTGACCGCCGGCGGGTGATGCGCTCACGCGCCACCCAGCAGCGACGCGGCCCGCTGGGCGATCTCGTGGTCCTGGACGCTGGTCGCCCCGGACACGGCGACCGCCCCGGCCAGCTGGCGCCGGTGAGCAGCGGGACACCGCCCCCGAACGGGGCGCCGGCGGGCGGGCCGGCCGGCCACGCATCGGCTACCGGCACCGCCCACCGGCACCGGCCGCCGATCACCGCCATGGCTTCAATATCGGTCAGCTGACCGATGTCTCCGCGTGCAACTTGCAGCAGTATTTGTGGTGCAACCGGCACTACCAGCGTCAACAGTTGGCCGGATCTTCCCCGGGGCTGGCCGCGCAGGGTGACTTCCGCCCTCCGCGCCAGCTCAAGCCGGCCTGGCAAGGACTTCAGATGGACACGATGGCGCCGACCCGCCCGGCCCTCCGACGCACACGCCGCATCCTGCTGCCCGCGGGCCCGGAGGCGGCGGCCAAAGCCCGCCGCCACGTCCGGGCGGCCCTCTACGCCTGGGACGTCCCGGTCGAGCCGACCGTCGCGGCCCTGCTCACCAGCGAACTGGTGACCAACGCCATCAGGCACGAGGCGGGCGAGACCGTCCTGCTCGCCATCAGTTGCGCCTGCGGCCAGTTCCGCGTTGATGTCCACGACACGTCGTGCTTCGTGCCCATACCGGTGCACGGCCCCGCCGACGCGGAGGCGGGACGGGGCCTGCTGCTCGTCTCCAGCCTGTCCAGCCAGTGGGGCTTCTACCCGACCCCGGCGGGGAAGGCCGTGTACTTCACGCTCGTGTACTAGCCCGGTCCCGGACCAGGGCGCCGGCCGCGGCCGTCCGTCTTCCCGCCGCGATCACCTCGGCGCGATGGTGCGCAGGGCGGCCTCGCGGGCGATGTCCGTGCGCGAATGCACGCCGAGCTTCTTCAGGATGTGGGAGACGTGGGTCGCCACCGTCCGCCGGGACAGCAGCAGCCGGGCGGCGATCTCCGGGTTGGACAGCCCATCCTCCACGAGTGCGGCGATCTTGGTTTCGGCCGGGGTGAGGCTGTCCCAGCCGCTCTGCGCCTGCCGGTGCTTCGAGCGCGGGCCGCGGCGGATGCCGTGCGCGCGGAACATGGCCTGGAGCCGGGCGGCGTCCGCGGCCGCGCCGAGCGAGGCATAGATCTCCATGGCACGGGTGAAGGCGGCCCGTGCCTGGCCGCGGTCGCCCGCGGTGACGAACTCTCCGGCCGCCGCCTCCAGCGCCTTCGCGCTGAACAGCGGGCGGCTGGCGTCGCCATAGCGTTCCGCGGCGGCGAGCAGCCGGGTGGCATCGTGGTCCAGCAGGCCGCGGCAGTAGAGCCCGTCCGCCTGCCGATGGGGGATCTCCGACCCGGCGGCGAAGGCCGCGGCGTGGCCCGCGAGGGCCCCGGCGGCGCCCAGGTCGCCGGTTTTCACGGCCAGTCGGACGGCGTCGGCCAGCAGGTACTCGATCTCATCGAGTTCTTCGGTGTTGTCGGCGAACCCGGCCGTCAGCACGGCCAGCGCCTCCGGCAGCGCGCCGTCGTGCTCCCGGTCCAGGCTGCGGGCCAGGGCCAGCGGGCCGATGACCCGGCTGCCGATCCGCTCGGCGTGCGGGACCGCGGCGGCCAGGTGCCGGCGCGCGGCCGTGGTCTCACCGCGGTGGAAGCAGATGGCGGCGGCGATGCCGAAATCGGAGCAGGCCGCGATGGGCTCCTTCAGGTCCTCGTGCAGCACCTCCACCTCAGCCAGCGCGTCGTCCCACCGGCCGGTGGAGAAGAGCAGCTGGCTCAGGGCAGCGTGCGCCTGGACCAGCCGGATCACCAGGCCGGCCTGGTCCGCCAGGCGCCGTGCCTGCCGGACCGCGGCGAACGCCTCGTCGTACCGGTCGAGGTCGCTCAGGGTGAGCGCCTTGTTGATCTGCAGCAGCAGCCGCAGGTCGGTCAGTGCCGGGTCGCCCTGGGTCACGGTCAGCGCCTGGTCGTACAGCGGCAGCGCGTCCGTCACCTGCGCCGACTCCGAGCTCACGAGGGTCTGCACGTGCAGCGCCCAGCCCATCGCCCAGTTGTCGCCCGCCTCCGAGGCCGCCGCCAGCGCGGTGGCGGCGACCCGGCCGGCCTTCTCGATCTCGCCGAGGTTGCTGTGCGTCCGGGCCGCGAGCACGAGTAGCCGGGCGCGGTGGCGGGGCGAGATCCCGGGAGAGGCCAGCGCCCGGTCCAGCGTGGCCAGGGACTCCGCGAACCGGCCGGCCCGCATCCGGCACTGCGCCAGCGTCCAGTGCAGGTCACCGACGATATCGGGCTCGGCGGCGTGCGCCAGTGCGCGGTTCGCCACCCGCTCGGCCTCGGCGGCATCGCCGAGGCGGTAGAGGGCGTCGGCGAGCCGGACCGCCAGCCGGTCATGCTGGGCCGAGCCAGCCGGGGAGCCCGCGACGGCCTGGTGCAGGAGTCCCGCCGCCACCTGGGGCGCCTGCCCGACCAGCGATTCCGCGGTACGGGCCAGCCAGCTCAGTATCCACTCATCCATCGGCTCGGCCGTGCCGCCCGGCCCGTCGACTGCCCGCAGCAGCTGCCGGGCGACCCGGTCCGCCGGCGCGCCGGCCTCGGCGAGGGCACGCCCCGCGTCGCGGTGCCAGGCGGCGCGCACCGGCACCGGTATCTCGTCGTACAGCGCCGCGCGGATCAGCGGGTGCCGGAACCCCAGGCCGTTGCCGGACTCGGCCAGCACGCCCGCCGCGCGTGCCTCGTCGATCGCCGGGATCAGCTCGGTCACGCCGCGACCGAGCACGATCGCCAGATCCGGCACGGCGAAGTCCACACCGAGCAGGGCCGCCGCCCGCAGCACCTCATGCACCGGCCCGGGGACAAAGCCGAGGCGGTCGGCGATGGCCGCCGACAGCGAGCCTGGCGCGGGACCGTTCGTCAGCTCGGCGGTGCCCGCGTCGGTGACGGTCAGACTGGAGCTGCGGGCCAGCGCAGCGACCAGCTCCGTCAGGTAGAGCGGGTTGCCCGCTGCCCCGCTGGCGAGCCGCAGCAGATTGCCGTCGGGCTCGCCGCCGGCCAGGGCCGCCACCAGCTCGGCCGCTGCCGCCTCGGTGAGCCCGGTGAGCCGGAGGCGGGCGGCGCTGCCCACCGCTCTCCGCAGCGCCAGCAGGTCTTCCCGCTGCGGCACTGGGCGCATCATCCCGACCAGCAGCAGCGGCACCTGCCGCACCGACCGCGCCAGCCGCCCCCACAGCGTGATGCTGGCCTGATCCGCCCACTGGAGATCGTCGATGACCAGGACCGTCGGCTGTGCGGCGCACTGCTCGGTGATGAGTGCCAGTAACTGCTCAGCCAGCGCGGCCGTCACGTCCGTGCCGGGATCGCTGGCCACCTCTCCGCGCAGGAGCCGGGTGATCGTATTCCGCCGGGGGTTGGTGGAGGGCTCGCGTACCCGTAACGCCTCCAGCAGCGGCAGCAGCGGTAACGCCTGCCCCAGTTCGTCACCGGCACCCCAGAACACCCGGCAGCCGTCCTCGGCCGCCCCGGCCAGGGCGGCCCGCACCAGCGCGGACTTGCCGACTCCCGGTTCACCCTCGATCAGGATCGCGCTGCCGCGCCCCGTGGCCACCTCCGACACGAGCCCGGCCAGCATCGCGAGCTCACTGTCGCGGCCGATGAGCGCACCGGCCAGGGTCACGGTGGGCACACAGCGAACTTTACCCCCATAACATGCCGGGAACAAGCGAGGTTTTTCGAATGTTAGTTCACAATACAATGGCAGCCGGGGGCCTGGGAATGGCGTTACCGGAATTTCTGCATCGTGCAATGAAAGTTGCGCACGGCCTTGCACTGCGCGGGCAGATTACGATTTCCCGGCAGGGAGATGTGGATATTACATGCCGCTGTGCAATGACAGCCGGAATGCAGATTTCAGTATTTGGAGAAGGTTATGTTAATACCTCACTAAAGTTAGGTGATTACCCCACCAGGAGCGCATGGAATTGCAACGAACTGGGAAACCCTACCTCAAAAGGTGCGCCACGCAGGTCAGCGGAGCGGGCAACCTCGGCGCGGGAATCGCATGGAGGGGTCATGCGCATCAGGCGAGCTATTATTCCCGCCATCCTGGCGCTCGGCGTGGCGGGATCGGTGGTGGCGGGGTCGGCGGTATCTGTGGCAGCCGCGCATGCGCCCAGCACCCACACGCATGTCGTGGCCACCACTCACTTTCATAATTGAGCTGACCGGCGCACGGCCAGCGGCATCGCGGGCGCAATCCGCGGCCGGCTGACCGTACGTTTACCCCTGCGCCGCGGCCCGGCTCTGGGCAGCGCTACTGGGCTGCCGCAACAGTTGCGGGTCCTGGAACCAATGGGAATTTCGTGACGAACGAGGCTATTGGCCTGCCTGCGCCCGGGAACCAGCGGCGGCAGGCCGGGCCGCGGTCCCGCCGCCTCATTCGCGCTCCCCTCCGCCGCTCCCCCGTCGCTCCGTCCGCCGTTGGGCAGCGCCGGGGCCGGTTGCGCCGGATCCCGGCGTGAGGTGTAGTGAAACTTTCATCATCGCTTCTAGTATCGAAGTGCGTACCCACACTGATCCCGCCCGCGCCGCACCGGGGAGGAGGGACGCCGGATGACCGTGCCAGGCAGCCCCACGGTACGCCGCCGCAGGCTGGCCGCCGAGCTGCGCGAGATCAGGGAGAGCAAGGGCAAGAGCGGGGATGCCGTCGCTGCGGCGCTGAAATGGTCGCCCTCCAAGATCAGCAGATACGAGCGGGCCAGGACCGGCCTGCAGCCGCGGGAGGTCGAGCGGCTGCTCGATTACTACGAGATCACCGGCGCGCGGCGCACGCTCCTGCTCGCGCTGGCCGAGGACGCCGCCCAGAAGGGCTGGTGGGAAGAGTTCGCCGACGAGCTCTCCGCCGACTACCAGCAGTTCATTGGCCTCGAGCATGAGGCAAGCTCGATCGCCATCTGGCACGTTGATGTTGTGCCTGGCCTATTACAAACACAGGCCTACGCCAGGCACATCATCAGCAGCTACAGCCGGGTCGACCCGAGGGCGCCGGGCATGGTCGAGCGGCTGGTCAGGGTCCGGATGCGCCGCCAGCAGGTCCTGAATCGCGAACCAGAGCTCCAGCTGTCGGTCGTGCTGGATGAGTCGGTCCTGAAGCGCCGGATCGGCGACGAGCTGGTCATGTATGAGCAGCTTCAGCGGCTCGTGCGTGAGGCCGAGCGGCCGAACTTAACGCTGCAGGTCCTCCCGCTTGACGCGCAGCACACGGTCTTCGGGGAGTCATTCGTCATATTCAGCTTCGGGTCAGATGCCGATGCCATGCTGCAGGATGTCGTCAGCACCGAGCATCTGAGAAACGACTACTCGCTGGAGGGCGAGAGGGAGACCTACCTGCACAGGATCGCGTTTCAGATGATTGCCGGCGCATCGCTCGACCCGGCGTCGTCGAGAGCATTCATCCTCGAGACAGCTGAGTCGCATTGGTCAGGCGCCGGGCGGGCACGCTGACGTGCGGCTGACGTAAGTCCCCGATTCCGGGGGACGGCAGGCCTGGCCTCTGCCCAGGGCCGGCCGGCGGCCGCGGGCGCACCGGCATCCCGCGGGCGCACCGGGATCCCGCGGGCTGGAGCGGGATCCCGCAGGCTGGAGCGGCGGCCCCGGTCCCGGCCGGTGACCGTCCCGGAGGCCCAGCGCGCGTTTCGTGCGGGCGGTACCGTGGCCGTTCCAGCGGTACCGCGGCCCGGCCGCCCGCCCGGCCACACCGGCGCCAGATCCGGCAGGCAGGCCGGATGGCCCATAACCCCGGCAGGTCAGCACCCGGTCCCGGCCACCTTCCGGTGGGCCCGGAAGATCCCCGCAGCCCGGCATATTTGTCCAATTTCTCCTGGTTAAATTTCCTAAATTGCCTGATGCTGGCGTGGCCGGTGTGGGATATTTCCTGCCTGAACGGCGCGTCACGGGCGGTACAGTAAGTCACTTAGTGTCCTCTAGTTATCAGGGACCTCACGCGCCCATGATGTCCGTTTAGATGGCGGGGACGCTCAGTAGCAACTTGAGTACCTTGAGTAGCTGCGGGCACGAGACGGCGGATACACGACATTCAGCGAGGTAACGACGTGGGAAGACTGACGCACACGGGGCGCCCGGAAGGGCCGGGTTCAGAATCGTCCTGGATCAAGAGTTCGCTGAGCTTCTCCAACAGCAACTGCGTCGAGGTGGCAGGCCTGGCTGATGGCCGGGTCGGCGTCCGCCACAGCAAGGACTCCGAGGGCCCGGTTCTCCGGTTCACGCCGGATGAATGGCGCGCGTTTCTCGGCGGGGTGCGGAACGGGGAATTCGACAGGTTCTGCAGTCAGTGACCGCTGCGGGCACGGTGCGCTAGCACCCTGCCCGGGCGGACCGCCGGCCAGGGCTCAGAACAGCACCTGCTGGGCGCCCGGGATGCCTGCCGCGGACGCCGCCTCGATGGCCGCCTCGATCTCGCCCAGGCTGGCGTCCTCGGCGAGCGCGGCCAGGATCGCGCCCCGGATCGCCACCGCCCGGCCGCGCGGGCCGCGCCGGTCGCTCAGCGGCGAGTACGGGTCCGCCCGCCGGGCCAGGTAGTCGCGGGAGTTGTCCGCGGGCGACCCGGCGGCCAGGTGCAGCGCGGCCTGGCAGCTGGGCTCATCGCACCGGTGCCGGATCACCGGCAGGCAGCCGGTCACCGGATCCGGCGCCGGCACTCCCCGGCTGAGCACGTAGCCGTAGATGTGCGCGGGGACGACCAGGCTCCCCGGCCGGTCGGCCACCGCGCGGCGGGTTCCCGCCCGGAACCGCCCGTGCCCGCCCGAGGACAGCGCGCCGACAAAGTACGCGCACTGCCCGGGGCCGCGCCAGTACACCTTGCCGTAATACCTCGCCCGGGCGTCCTCGTCGGCCGCCAGCGCCTCCCACAGGTCGCGGGGGACCCGGCCGAGCTGGTCCCGCTCCCCCGCCCCCGGGCCGGCCACCGCAGCCCGGCCCGCCCGTGCTGGCCTGGCAAGGACGGTCATACCTCCACAGTAAGGTCCTTATCGGACAGTCCTGGGATTGGCGGCTCCGCCCGCCCCATGCCCCGGCGCGTCAGGGGCTGACCCAGACGGCCTGCAGGGCCCGGTAGACGTTCCCGCCGATGACGGCCCGTATCTCGTCGTCGGCGAAGCCGTGCCGGACGAGCCAGCCGCAGATGTTCGTGAAGTTCTCGGTCGGATTCTCCAGCCCGTCTACGTAGGCGACGGGCTCGAAGCCGGGCCCCCGCGCGGCGTCCAGGCTGAGCAGGTGGGCGAAGGTCCGGTGCAGCTGGACGTGGTCGCCGTAGAGCGTGTCCGGCCCGAACGCGACATGGCCGATGCCGACCAGATCGACGCAGTAGCGGAAGTGATCCATCACCGACTCGATCGAGTGGCGGGGATGCGCCGCGGACAGGGTGGTGTGCGGGGCGGCCGACATGCCGATGACGCCGCCGGTGCCGGCCACCGCCCGCAGCACGTCGTCGGGCTTCATCCGGGCGGTGCCCCAGACCGCCCGCGCGCCGGCGTGGGTCACGAACACGGGCCGGTCGCTGTGGCGGCACACATCCAGGGCGGTGTTGTCGGATGAGTGGGACACGTCGATGGCCAGGCCGAGCTGGTTCATGCGCGTCACGGCCCACCGGCCAAAGGCGGTGAGGCCCCCGTCGCGGGCCTCGGCCAGGCCGCTGCCCAGCGCGTTGGCGTCGGAGTAGGCGATCCCGATCTGCCGGAGCCCGAGGCCGTACAGGACATCGAGCCGGTCGATCTCGTTCTCGATCGGGGTGGCCGCCTCCAGCCCGAACACGAGCCCCACCCGCCCCGAGCGGTGGGCCTCGTCGATGTCGGCGACCGTGCGGACGGCCATGACCTGCCGCTGGTGGGCCAGGTCGGCCTGGCGCATCCCCAGGTCGGTGATGACGTCGTTCCACCGCCACGGGGCGTTCCCGGTGACGCACGCGGTGCCGTTCATCATGTTGTCGAACACGGCGGTCATGCCCGACGCCGCCAGGCCGGCGTAGGCGGCGTGCTGGCGCCCGGTGCGGTTGTACTCGGGCGTCTCCCGCATCCGGAGCGGGTAGCGGACGGGATGGTCATGCAGGCTGATCACGATGCTGTCGGTCAGCAGCCTGCGCGACTTCCGCTCCTGCTCCGCCGTCAGGCCGCCCGGCCAGGGCGCGACCCGGCCGAACTCGGGTGCCAGCTCGAAGCGGCGGAAGTCCTCCCCCGCGGCCAGGTAGGAATAAGCGGCATAGGCGTCTTCGCCGCCCGGGCCGGCGGGCGTGCGCGGCGGGCCGGTCACCGGCGGCTCCGTTACTGACCGGCCGCGCCCGTCTCGTGGTACTCGTCGTGGCGGCGCAGCCACATCTGGGGCGGGTCCCCCTCGTTGCGGCCGAGCGGGGCGCGGTCGAGGAAGCCGTAGTAGCCCATCATGAACTCGAGCCCGCGGGCGGTCGTCGAGTAGGTCAGGTAGACGGTGCCGTCCTCGAGCGCGTAGGCGCTCATCACCGGCGCCTCGGACAGGTAGGCCGCGGGCTCGGTCCCGCATTCCTGCGCGAGCTGGACGGCCACCCCGGGCACGCCACCGGCCAGGAGCTCACGCGTCGCCTCCTCCGGCCGCGAGATCTCAAGGTCGAAGTTGTAGTCGCTGCCGTGGGAGGAGGCCCACGGGAAGCTCCACCCCATCCGCTGGCGGTAGGCCTGGAGCTTGCCCAGCGGCGCCCGCGAGATGCAGGTGAACGTCACATCGCGCGCGTTCAGGTGGGGGACGGCGCCGTTGAAGGTGTCGGCCGCCGACGAGCAGACCGGGCAGCCCGCGGCGTAGGCCGGGCCGAACATGAAGTGGTAGACCAGCAGCTGCGAGCGCCCGCCGAAAAGCTCCCGCAGCGTCTGTGGCCCCCCGTCGGTGCCGAAGGTGTATTCCTTCTCGATCGGCACCCAGGGCAGCGCGCGACGCTCGGCCGCGAGCTGGTCGCCGCGGCGCGTCAGCTCCTTCTCCCTGGCGAGCAGCTCGCCGCGCGCGGCCAGCCACTCCTCGCGCGTTGCCACCTTGTGCTTCGTCATCGCTGTTCCCTCTTCCTGCCCGGAGCTGGGCGGAGGCAGACCGCCAGGCCGGCGCGTGGCCGGCCGCGGCGCGCCCGCCGGGGCAGACGGCGCAGGCCACGGCCCGGCGGCGAAGTCACCCGGTTCCGGCCCACCCTACAGTCGCCGTGCGACAGGGGCGCCGCCGCCAGCTTGACACCAGCACCCGCCCGTGCCGGTGATCCTCGGCACCGGGATGCGCCTGCGGGCCAGCCTGCCGGGCAGGTGCTGGGCCGGTGACTGATCGGCGGGATGAATCCCAGAGATCACCCACGCAGCAGCAGGTCCGGGGCACCGATCCACAGTGCCCGGTCCAGCTGGCGCAGGCTCAGGCCGCACTGCCCGGCCAGTGCCCGGCAGGCATTGAGGTAGGGCAGCCAGTCGCCCAGCCGGAGTCCCGGCGGGCCAGGCGGCATCCGGCCAAGTCCGCGCAGGGCCGCCAGCGCCCTGGCATCGGCGATCGTGAACCGCTCGGGACGGCAGGCGGCGAGCACCGTACTGCTCATCGCCGGGCCGAAGCGGTAGATCCCGCCGACGGCGCTGGCCAGCGTGGCTAGGGCCTCATAATCATCGCTGGTGGCCAGGGCCGTGCGGATAAGGTCAGCCGCGCCAGGCGCACCCTCACAGCCATCCCAGCGTTCGGGGCTGATGCCCCTCATCGCCAGCGCTCTGCGGTGCGGCATCGACTGGAACTTCCAGCCGACCAGCTCAGCCGCCTGGCCGCGGTCCAGCGCAGCCAGGCCTGCGAAGCGGGCCAGGAACCTGTCCTCCTCCGCACGCGCGGCAGCGTTCTCGCCAGCCGGCGCTGACGGCGACGGGTACTGCCCGCACCAGGCGATCAGCTGGCCACAGATATCGGTCACCGGCACGCGGGTCAATGGTCAGAGGTGGTCGGCGTCCATGACGGCCTGGGCGAAGGCCTGCGGGGCTTCCTGGGGCAGGTTGTGCCCGACGCCCCCCTCGATCATCCGGTGCTCGTACTTGCCCGGGAATTTGCCGGCGTAGGCGCTGGCGTCCGCATGCGGCGCACCGTTGGCGTCGCCCTCGAGGGTGATGGTGGGCACGGCGATGGCCGGGGCGCCGGCGAGCCGCCGCTCCAGGTCGTCGTATTGCGGCTCGCCCTCGGCCAGGCCGATCC
>Ga0335082_10009041_pt1 | contig 10846 bp, 9 predicted proteins | sample Lox_Sample_41_FD_206718 | JGI IMG/M metagenome (GOLD analysis project Ga0335082, IMG submission 206718) | Soil microbial communities from Loxahatchee National Wildlife Refuge, Florida, United States - Lox_Sample_4.1 | ecosystem: Environmental > Terrestrial > Soil > Wetlands | place: USA: Florida... | reverse complement strand
TATATAACAGCCTGTACTAAAATTGTCAATCGTTTTTTTCCGCTTTTCCTAGCGTTTGATTTGGATTTCGACGCACCTTGAAAAGCCACTGAACTGCGAAAACATCGCGTGCCGGCGAACACAGGTTGGTGCTTGCGAGAAACGGAAAAATTGAAAATCCTATCTCACAATGGACAAAGAGGAGGGGAAAGAAGGGGGCATATATCGACAGATTCTACATCATGATCACTTAGGGTGAGTCCATCTCCCACGTATCCGCGAGGCAGCAGTTCTTCCATCAATAACCTTCTTGCCACATTGGCAAATCTCTGTCACAGGCAGCGATACCTTCGACCCTCCCACAGCTGCTGGCGTTTATATACCCAGCCTCGTCCCGCATGAGATTTGATCACAAAAAAAATAGTATCGTCCCCGACATTAGTCTGCGTTATGAGATTTTGAATATCCACTCCCCCTTTCTGAGGCACAGGCATCAGCTAATTACTATTAGCGGGGGAGAGTCCACGTAAATTGACGCGGGGCAAAGGCCCTTGGTAGGCATGTTAGCGGAAGTACGCGTTTTGACCGATTGTAAGGTTAGCCGGTTGTTTCTTTTTTCTCGCGGGCTTCCTGCTTGACCACAGCAGGAACCTTTTCTACTTCGAGCAAATAGAGTATTTCTTGGATACGCTTCTGCAAGCGGGCCACAGCTTTTTGAATCTCGGCGTCTTTTTCCTGCTCACTCATAAGAAGGTATTTTTCCAGACTTATTCTCTTATCGTCTTTCTTCATGTTTTATGCGCGCTCAGATTCCACGGAAATCACCTTGGCATGTGCTCACGCGTGCTCAGACCTGCGCCTATCCGAGACGGAGCACTAGCACTTTTTTTAACTCTCTACCAGCTCTTTGGTTGCACGACCTGGCAGGCAACGGGTTGTAAAACCTGTATAAAAGGTATCGGAGTTTCTCATCAAAGTAAATCGCCTGATATGGGTATTTTTGGGGTATATGGCGAAATTTTATTTGGGATATAGGAAAAAGCTATTAAAAAGCAGCACGGGAGAGTAACGTCAGCGGAATTTTGCACTGCTCCATGGTCGATTGCGTTCGTGTCAGATAATACCGCTTTTTCTGGCCTTAATGAGAGCGTCGCCCCTGTCCTTGGCATGGAGCTTTTCGTAGATATTCTTGATATGGGTATGGACGGTATGCGAACTTATTTTCAATTTTTCCGATATTTCTTTATAAGTTAACCCCTCTTCAATACACCTTACAACGTCCTTTTCGCGCTGGCTCAAAATATACTGCTCACTGGTAATGTTCTCATCCTGAAATTCGTGGATTACCTTGCGTGCTATTTTGGGGCTCATGGGCGCGCCGCCTTTATGAAGTTCATGGATGGCTTCAACGATCTCGCGAGGGCTGCTTCCTTTCAGGATGTATCCTGATGCCCCTGCTTTTATTGCGGAAAAGACATTTTCCCGGTCTTCGAACACGGTATGGGCCAAGATTTCGACTTCAGGCATTTCTTCCTTAACTTTTTTAATAAGGTCTATTCCGGACATGCCGGGCAGTCCCAAGTCGGCAAGCATGACTTCTGGAGCAGCCTTCTTGAGGGCGTGCAGTGCATCCTCCGCTGAACTGAAAGCCCCCCCGACTATGATGCCTGCCTCGCCGCTCAGGAGCAGTTTTAGGTTTTCCAATAAGAGGGGATCGTCTTCAACAATGACTAATCGCATGAGCTTAACCTTATCATAAAATCTCCTTGAGTGCTATCCCTTGATCATGGTATTTTACAGGCAGTGGCAGTTCAACGCGCACCTGGGTACCAGAATTGGATAGTATCGTTACACTCCCCCCTAGTTCCTCCGCCCGTGTCCTCATGTTCGACAATCCTCTGCCATGCCTGACTTCTCCAAGCCCCACACCATCATCTTCTATCAAGAGTAACAACTTTTCCTGGTAGATCTGCAGCTTCGCTATAACGTTCCTGGCCCGCGAATGTTTTATGACATTTGTCAGCGCTTCCTTATAGATTTTAAAAAGATTCACCCAGAGTAGGCTGCCGGGTTGTTCGTGTGTCTCATCTATTGAGGTTTCCAGAGCAAAGGTGATTGCGTGGGGTTCGACCATATTGGTGCCCTGATTTCGAAGCTCTACTGAGAGGGTCCTCCAGTTCAGATCAGTGTTGTCAAGACTGTGCATGAAACCCCGAATCTCCGATATTCCTTCTCTGGAAAGCCGGGATATGACGGAGATAGTTTTCTTGATTTCGGGAAGCGACGATGTCTTCTGTGCAAGCTCGGCCAGAATGCTTATGTTCGTCGTGATACCTCCGATGCCGTCATGGAGGTCCATGAGGATCTTCTCTTTTTCGATCCGGTACCGCTTCTCTTCTTCGATCCTTTTCTGGTACTGCTTGACGCTCTCTTCGTAGAATTTGTCCTTTTCATCTTCCGCCCGTTTGCGTGCATTAATATCAAAGATCGTCGCGATAATCGCGGGCGAACCTTGATACTCGATAAGTCCCGCGGTCAGATTGAACCAGCGTTGCTCGCCATTTTTTGTGATAATCTTAAATTCATATTCCTTTGGAAGCTTCGCACCGGCCAGACGCGCTTGTCCGCGTTCACGCGCTATCTCACGATCATCAGGATGAATGATATTCCAAAAATCCATGGCAAGAAGTTCATCCTGATTATAGCCGGTAATATGTTCCCCTGCGGTGTTGGCATAGAGGAACTTTTCTCCCCGATGGATGAAGATCCCGGCGGTCGTCGTCTCTGCCAATGTACGGAACTTAGCCTCACTCTCCTTGAGGGAGCGAGTGGCTTTTTCGAGCTCCATAAAAAGGCGTTCCGTCTCTTCTTCAGCCTGCTTACGCGCAGTAATATCAACAAGCGTTCCGACGATCGCTGATCTCCCATCATACTCCGTGATACCGGCCGTCATGAGCACCCACCGCTCCTTGCCGTCTTTTCTTACGATCTTGAACTCATACTGAATTGGTGAGTGGCCGCTCCGGGGCTCGCGCGACCGCGCCTTGACCGTGTCCAGATAATCGGGGTGGGCAAGTTGCAGGAAGTCCATGGTTAGATATTCGTCAACTGTGTATCCGCCAATGATCTCTGCCGCGTGGTTGGCGTAAAGGAACTTCCCTCCCTGGTGGATGAATATTGCGATGGAGGCAGTGTCAGCCAAAGTGCGGAATTTCGATTCACTCTCCAGAAGGGATGCTTTCGATCTTTTGGCCTCTTCATAGAGCCGGGCATTTTCGATCGCGATTGCCGCATGGGCAGCGAGCAATATAAGGAGATCGATTTCGCTGCGGACATAGGGCTCTCCGCTGCTTTTCTGTCCGAGCGTGATAAACCCCTTGATATCTCCTTTGTAAATCAGCGGAATGATAAGTTCAGCACCTATCTTCTTCATGTATTCGTTCATAATCAGACTGATGTTGTCATAGGATACGGTCTCAAGCTCTGTCCGAGCGACAACGTGTCCTTTCCGCCGCAACCAGTCGATGGCGGTGTTGTTTAAGAAACATTTGCTCTCACTCTCTTGATTAACCCCATCGCCATACTGCAAGGAAAAATTTCCGCCCTTATCCCTCAGCGAAAGACATATGTTTTCCACCTTCAGGCCTTTTTTAATGCTGGCGATGATGTAGTTTAGCAATTCGTCCAGATCCAGGATGGTAATAATCCCTTTGATTGATTCCTTGAGGATACCTTGATAATCATATTTGTGTTTCTCGATGAACTGCAGGATCCGCCACTGTACCTTTCTGCTGAGGTGGGTCCCGAAGAAGACCGTGCCAATGAGAAAGAGCGAAGTCAATATTGCGAGCGTTGCTCCCATGACCGGTTCGAACAGCCTGAACAGCCCGATGTGAAGTGCGGCCAGGAGGAGCGACAAGAACACGATCATGAGAGCTCGAGATATAATAAGCGATATATCGAACAGCCGGTAGCGCGTTATTGCGTAAAAGGTGAGGGCCACCCAGGGGAGGCTAAAATATGAGCCCAAGCTTGGGTCGAAGCCGAAGCCGCCAAAAAGTTGGATAAACCCCGTAGCCAGCGCTATACCTGCACCGTAAATCAAGACACCCACGAGCAAGTAATTGACCTGTGTCCTCTTTAACCCCTTGCTATCTCTTCTTAACCTGTCAAGCTCATAGATAAACCAGAAGATTAATACAACCCCGATCAAGCGGACCGGGATCTCAAGAGGCCCTCTGCGGTCAACATAAGGCAGCAAGGAATAAACCCCTATCTCTACAAGATCGGTGAAGAGACAGAGAATATAAATAATAATCCAGAAAGCGTAAAGGCAGATGACGACTCTGCGCGCAGTGCGGCTTTTATCCTCTTTTATGTAAAAGAGGAGCTGGAATGCCGGAGCGATGCCAATCCAGCCAACCCAGCAGGCGCGATAGAAAATGTCAAAATCCAAGCCAAGAGAAGCCCGGACATACACAATACCCGCAAACAGGCAATAGAAGGCGGCTAAGAAGGAGAAGGCGGCGGTGATTTTATGAAGGGGTGTTGTCTGCTTTTCCCTGAGCAGGATAAAGGTCAATAGAAATTCGACCGCTGAAATGAACAATAATGGATAGCCGATTAGTTCAAACTTGTTCATTCCCGACCTCCTGATCGGTCCGGGTGCTTCGCATGCGGAGCTTACAAATCATGCCCAGTGAAGATAGATGCTGCGGGAACGTCCTTTTCCAGAAAACAGGGGCTCCCTCAATATTCCGGAATTATATAATAGCATACGTCGAAAAATATTGAATACTGTTGTTTCGCAGCAGATATGTGAATGCGCTGCACTCCTCGGCGATATCAGGATGATGCTGAACCGGCGTTAAGAAGTATTGTAAGTGTGCAATATTCCGGAGTCAAGCAAATATTCACCCCAAGCAATAATCAATCATATCGTTTGACAGGATGCGATCTCGGAGATATCATTAAGGAGTAAGGATCAATCACGGGAGGCTGCTATGCAGATCAAGACCATCCTCTTTCCTACTGATTTTTCGCAAGGTGCGCGCGCTGCCATGGACCATGCGATCTCTCTGGCGCGTGACTATGATGCCCGGCTCATTCTCCTCTATGTCATCCAGGACATCAGCATCGCCGAGTGGTACATCCCCTCGTCCCTCTCCGTGACCGACCTGGTGGAGGATATGCAGAAGAGTGCATGGAAAGAGATGAACAAGTGGGCTGAGGAGATCGCAACCAAAGTGAAGGATGTGGAAAAGTTAGTCGTGCGCGGTGTCCCTTTCGTGGAGATCATCAAGACTGCAAAGGAAAAGAACGCGGACATGATCGTCATCGGCACCCACGGCAGAACAGGAATTGATCACATGTTGTTCGGCAGCACCGCGGAGAAGGTGGTTCGCAAGGCAGCGTGCCCGGTGCTCACGGTGCGCATTGCAGGGAAGGAATTCACCATGCCGTAACATATCAGTTCAACAGCAAGGTGGCAAGACCCCGGAGGGGAAAAACGATAATTAAACGGGCTGGCAACATCTCCAACCCGTTTTTTTGTCCATAACCCTATGATGTAATTACTGACCGAGAAGCGTTGTGAACGTATCGTGATGCCGCTCTTCATCAGCAAGGATCTCTTCAAAGAGGAGTCGAGTGGTTTCATCGCCTTCAGAAGCGGCTTGCTTGATTATGTCCTTATAGAGCGTAATAGCCTCTTCCTCGGCCTTCACGTCGGCCTTGAGCATCTGAGTAGCGTCACCGCCCACGGCGATGGGGTTGGGCTTCGTGGTGGGGTTTACATCAAAATAAAAAAGCCGCTCCGCAATCTTCTCTGCGTGCTTCATCTCCTCCTCGGCAATCTCCTCGAACACCTCCATGAGAGAGGATGAGCTCAGTCCTTTCACCATGATATGGTGCCACATGTACTGGACAATTGCCTGGAGCTCTCCGGCTATCGCCTGATTCATCATCTCCGTCAGTTTCGGACTCGCTTTCTGTACCATGATGCTCCTCCTTGTTCGTTATCGTTGAGTGCTCTCCCTATGGGTTAACTATAGCATAGAAGAAACGATGTTGCAATCTGTAGCCTTAGAGTGGGATACCCACAAATCTGTGTTCTCGGTGACTCTGTGGTTTTTACCTCTCGATGTCGTCCAGGCAAATTCCTGTTGCCTTGCAGAGGTTCTTGCAATATAATGTCGCGGACATTAATCGTTTGAAGGAGCGTCAAAGAACATGGGCAAAAATCTCTTTTTCAAAATACTAGAAGCTCATCTGGTCGAGGGCCGGCTTGATCCGGGAAGCGAGATCGCAATCAGGATTGACCAGACCCTGACACAGGACGCGACTGGCACCATGGCCTACCTCCAGTTCGAAGCAATGGACGTGCCGAGGATAAAGACCGAGCTCTCGGTCAGTTACGTTGACCATAACACGCTCCAAGACGGCTTCGAGAATGCTGATGACCACCGCTACCTTCAGACCGTGGCGTCGCGATATGGCATCTATTATTCAAAGGCGGGAAATGGCATCTGTCACCAGGTGCACCTTGAACGGTTCGGCAGACCGGGCAAAACGCTTCTCGGCTCTGACTCACATACGCCTACAGGCGGCGGTATAGGCATGCTCGCTATCGGCGCGGGTGGCCTCGACGTAGCTGTAGCAATGGGCGGCGGTCCTTTCTACCTCACCTGTCCTAAGGTCATCAAGGTGAACCTTATCGGAAAGCTTCAGCCTTGGGTATCGGCGAAAGACGTCATTCTTTCGATTCTCAGGCTGCTGACGACCAAGGGTAACGTCGGCACCGTGATCGAATATGGGGGTGAAGGCGTCAGTACGCTCTCGGTGCCCGAGCGTGCAACTATCACGAACATGGGCGCAGAACTCGGCGTCACCACTTCAGTCTTCCCGAGTGACGAGATCACGAGGTCATTCCTCAAAGCCCAGCGCCGAGAGGGGGAATGGACTGCGGTCGCAGCCGACGGTGATGCAGAATATGAAAAGGTTATCGATCTGAACCTCGGTTCAGTAGTGCCGCTCATGGCCAAGCCCCACTCTCCGGACAACATCGGTACCGTGAAGGATCTGGCAGGAACAAAAGTTGACCAGGTCATGGTCGGCTCCTGCACCAATTCATCGTACCGAGATCTCATGATCGTGGCATCAATGCTGAGGGGCAGGCGGGTATATCCGGATTTGAGTTTTGGTGTTGCCCCCGGCTCACGCCAGGTGCTTGAGATGATTGCCCGGAACGGTTCGCTCGCCGACATCATATCGGCTGGTGCGCGAGTGCTCGAATCAACATGCGGGTTCTGCATCGGCGCAGGCCAGGCGCCTAAGACCGATGCCGTGACCATCCGCACAAGCAACCGGAACTTCGAAGGACGCTCCGGCACCAAGAATGCGAAAGTCTACCTCGCAAGCCCTGAGTCCGCCGTTGCCGCAGCGCTTACCGGCGTGATCATAGACCCGCGCGACCTCGGAATTCCCTATCCACAGGTAGAAACCCCTGCAGAGTTCTGGATCGACGACTCGATGGTCCTGCCGCCGTCCAAGGATCCGCTTTCCATAAAAGTATATCGAGGCCCGAACATCGGCGATCCGCCAATAGCAGATCCGTTGCCTGAGACTATCAAGGGCGTAGTAACGATCAAGGTCGGGGACAAGATAACCACTGATCACATCATGCCCGCTGGTTCACGACTCAAGTACCGCTCGAACATTCCCAAATATGCGGAGTTCGTGTTCGAAGGCGTGGATACTGCCTTTTCGAGGAAAGCGTTCGATAATAAGAAGTCCGGCATTCATAATATTGTGATCGCCGGCGCAAGCTACGGCCAGGGGTCCAGCCGCGAACATGCCGCAATCTGCCCCATGTATCTCGGCATTAAGGCTGTAATTGCCAAGTCCTTCGAGCGCATTCACGCGGCGAACCTCATCAACTTCGGCATCCTTCCGTTGACCTTCGCGAACGAAGCGGACTATGATTTTATTGGCGCCAATGACGAGATCGAGATTGGGGGGGTCAAGGGGGCTCTGGAGAAGGGCGCGGACTTATCGCTCACAGATGCGACGAGTGGAAGAACCGCCACGCTCAAGTATTCGCTGAGCAGGCGGCAAAGGGAAATTCTGCTTGCCGGCGGATTGCTTAACTACACGAAAGCGAAGGCAAAATAGAGAAACTGAGCAGTCGCCGAACAATTAGAAAAATTCAGAAGCCACATCTGAACAGGTGCGGCTTTTTTGTTCTCGCCATCCTTTGGTGAGCCGTCGAAATTCGCCGGGAAAGAATACAGTATCATCGCATCAGAGCTTGACTTCCCGCAGGTATTTTGCCGCATCTTCAGGCGGAGTCGGATTGATATAGAAACCGGAACCTCGCTCAAAACCGGCGACCCTCGTAAGTCTCGGCATGATCTCGAGGTGCCAGTGGAAGTCGTCGTTCAGCGTGTGCCAGTGGCCGCGACGCGGAACCCGGTTCGGCGCGGTGTAGAGCATATAGTTGTACGGGGGGTTGTTCAGGGCCTTACCGAGACGCAGGAGCGTCATACGGAGCGTCCGCGCGAAATCCATAATTTCTTCCTTCGTAACGTCCACATATGAGCACAGATGTTTCTTGGGATAAAGCCAGACTTCGAAAGGGTAGCGGGGTGCGAACGGCACCATGACGAGGAAGTGGCGCGTCTCCTCTATTATTCGCTCAGGGTTGGAAAGCTCCTGCCGGATGATGTCACAGAAGATACAGCGCTCTTTATAGTCATAGTATGACTTGGCGCCATCCAGCTTTTCTTTCACGGACTTGGGAATGATCGGTGTGGCAATAATCTGAGAGTGCGCGTGGTTGAGAGCAGAACCAGCTGTCCAGCCCTGGTTTTTAAAGACAAGCACATAACGAAGCCGTTCATCGCGCTCAAGATCGAGGATCCGGTCACGGTATGCCCAGAGGACCTTTTCAACCTGGCTCTCCGGAAGTTCCTCGAGCCGCAGGGCATGCTCTGGACTCTCGATGATAATTTCGTGTGCACCAATGCCGTTCATCCAATCGTAGATACCGCTTCCTTCACGCTCCAGGTTCCCTTCGACATGAAGGACGGGGAACTTGCTGGGGATTACGCGTACCCACCAACCGCCTGTATTGGCAAGGGTCTTCTCGGCACGGAACGAAGCGATCTCCGGAGGGGTCCTTGCCTCATTCCCGCCGCAGAAAGGACACTCCGCGGGTTTTACATCGTCTTCAGGTTCTTCAAAGGAATAGTCTTCGGGTTTCTTGGGACGCTCGTTGGACACGATGATCCAACGGCCAACGATGGGATCCTTTCGCAGTCGAGACATCAGCTTCCCGACCTCGCCTTCTGCTCAGTCAGTACTTTGTGAACGATCCGCTTCAGTTCTTTGATACGGATGGGCTTATTGATGTACTCTGCGGCACCGAGGCTCATGGCCTTGAGATAGCTTTCCACCTCACCGTATGCGGTGACCATGATCACATCGGTTTTGGAGCCGCTTTTTCGGATCTCTTGCAGGAGTTGAAGACCATCCATAACCGGCATTTTGATATCCGTAATAACAAGGTTGAATGGTGTGTTCTTGAACAGGGCTAGTGCTTCCTCGCCGTCGTTTGCAAGGATGACTTCGTAGCCTTCGTCGGTCAGTATGGTACTAAATAATTCGCGTGCACCCTCTTCGTCATCTACAACAAGGATTTTCATCCGCTCTCCCTGAAAAACTTTGTAAACCAAAAATATCACAAAATCTCTGAGTCGTCAAGGTTACGCGGATAACATTGTTCTGCGCCGTGGCGCGGAAGCGGACCAGCAAGCGTATTTCATAGCCTGCTGAAATTTAAGCGGTTTATTTCGTACAAAAGACGCAGACCTTCGAGGGTCAATTGCGGACGTATTTCCCGGATTGTTTTCGTCTCTGGAGATATCAGTTCGGCCAAACCGCCGGTTGCTACTACTTTGGCCTCTGCGGACAGTTCATTCATCATCCGTTCAACGATTCCGTCCACGAGACCTGCGTAACCGTAGATGATGCCGGCCTGCATGGCGCTGATAGTGTCAGAGCCTATGACCTTCTTCGGTCTCGAGAGCTCCACCCTCGGCAGCTTTGATGCGCGTTGAAATAAGGCCTCAGCTGAGATTTTTACGCCTGGGCATATGGCGCCGCCCAGATATTCACCGTTCTTCGTAACCGCGCAGAATGTGGTAGCGGTGCCGAAGTCCACGATGATCAGCGGACCGCCGTAGCGTTTATATGCTGCCGCGGCATTCACGATCCTGTCTGCCCCGATCTCTTTGGGATTGTCATAGCGGATCGTAATGCCCGTCTTAATCTCGTGTGTCACAACCATCGGCTCTATGCGGAAGTACTTCCATGACATCTCGGCCATGACCGGCAGGAGAGGCGGCACCACCGTTGAAATGATTACGCCCGTAATCTGATTGAACTCAAGCCCGGCAAAACCGAACAGATCTTTGAAGATAATTGCGTACTCGTCCGGGGTGATCTGCGTATTAGTGCCCACGCGCCAATTCTCGACGAGCGCCTCTTTGTCGAACACGCCGAGGACCACGTTCGTATTGCCGATGTCTATGGCGAGAAGCATTTGAACCCCCGATTTTTTTCTCCTCTGAGGATGAGGAGGGGAAAATAGCGCTAACTGACCTACCCCATAGCGAAGCTAGGGGGTTCTGACGGCAATAGAAACACCGGCAGCGTGCGCTGCCTTGACGGCCTCTTTTGCGATAGAAGCAATATCGCGAACCTCGTCCGCCATTGATCCGTCTTTAACGAGCGAGCGGCTCTGTCTCTGGTTCAAGCCAAAGCTGGCCGGAGTAGAGAGGCCATTCGCCGCTTGATGCTGCAACCC
>Ga0335082_10009040_pt1 | contig 10847 bp, 7 predicted proteins | sample Lox_Sample_41_FD_206718 | JGI IMG/M metagenome (GOLD analysis project Ga0335082, IMG submission 206718) | Soil microbial communities from Loxahatchee National Wildlife Refuge, Florida, United States - Lox_Sample_4.1 | ecosystem: Environmental > Terrestrial > Soil > Wetlands | place: USA: Florida... | reverse complement strand
TGGAAGATTGCGCGCGCGTGGCTGACGGCGCGCATCGGCCTTTGAAGTCACCCCGAAACTTTTTTCAGAAGCGTGCCAGTTTTTGTCTCCGAACTGCGCAACAGGGACGAAGGCAGACGGGGGATAAGCGGACCGGGGCCTCGAAGGGGACCCCGGCAATTCCGCCAGCCTGCCGGCTCGAGAGATCGCTGAGAGGAGATGAAAATGAAAACGAATCTTGTCCGCATTTTCGCGCTTGCCGCAATCGGCGCGGCCGCGTGTTGGGCACAACAGGCCGACATGGCGGAGGTCAATCCAGACGCCAACGCGGAATCCACTCCGCTGCGGGTGAGCTGGGCAGTCCCCATCGTGGGCGTGTGGGATGTCGCGGTCACCGTGGTGAATTGCCAGACCGGCGCGCTCATCCGCAACATCCATACAGTGCAGCTGTATCAGTCGGATGGCACGTTCTCCGAGACCACCAGCTCGGGCGCCCGTGGGTCGAGCATCGGCTACTGGTACCGCCAGCAGAGGAACTACGAGGCCCGATACTTCTTCTTCCGCTACAACCCGGACGGAAGCTTCGCCTCCTTCGCCAAAGCGGCCAACACAATTACGGTGAGCAACGATGGCAATCAGTTCAGCGTGAAGGCGACGATTCAGGATTACGACGCCAACAACAACCTGCTCTCAACCGGTTGCGTGACACAGACCGCGAACAGGCTGTGAACTCAACCGTGATGCACCGGCACTGGCCGCCCGGGGAGGCGGCCAGTGCTTTGTCTACGCCCACGAAATCGCCGCGGATTGATCTACTGCACCCGCCACTCCTCGACACCCGCCGACCAGCCCGGCTGCATCGTCACTTCGAGACGCAACTGGCCGGTCTTCACCGGCTGGAAACCAATGCGGTTGTATTTGTCCTTTGCCACGCCGCATGGATCGGTCTTCTCCACCGGCTTCCACTGGTCGCCGTCTTTGTACAGCACGCGGCACGATGCGGGAACACGGACCTCGCCTCGCCCGGTGTCGTCAAACCAGTAGACCTCGACGCTCGAAACCGCGGCTGGCTCGGGGAAGTTGTATTCGAGCCACTCGGTCCGGCCCTTCTCCGGCCACCAGTCGAAGTACGACGACGGATCGTTCGAAGACACCGGCTCCACGCCGTCGTTCACGGTTTCCGGGTGCCTTTCGATGCCCTCGGCACTCACGCCCTTGCCATCGCGCGATGCGCTCGGCGTGCTCTTCATCGCAAGAGTCGGCCAGGGCGCAGGATTCGCCGCTGATTCGACATCCGGAATCCAGGTCACCATCTGATCGCGTCCGCGATTCGCCCACGCGTAATACGGAATCGCCAGGAACGGCTCCGGCTTGCGCGTCAGCTTCCCGCCGGTGTCGTAGGCAAGCGCGATGGCGCTGCCCTTCACGACGGCAACACCGTTGAGCAGGTTCGGCTCGAATTCGGCGCTCAGCTGCGCCTCATCAGGCAGCATGAGATCGCGCACGGTGTGGTCCGCATAGTCGACTCCTTCGACTGCGTACACGATCGGGCCGCGTTGAATGGCGACGCGCCCGCGGTCTGTCGTCACCTGCGAGTTCGCTGCAACCCGGCGTACCGGCATCGGCAAATCGAGATCGATGCTGTCGCCGTCCTTCCACTCGCGATTCAGCGTCACGTAACCTTTGTCGAGATCGAGCGCCACCCGGCTGCCGTTCAAGCTCATCCTCACCGGTTCCTTCACGTTGTCCACGAAGCGGTAGAGATCGCTGGGCACCGCCTGATTCCGTGCCCACCCGGGGATCCGCACCTTGACGGCAAACCGAGCAGGCGCGCCGGGGTCGATTCGGATCTTCACGCTGCCGGCCCACGGATAACGGGTTTGCTGCGTGACCTTCACGCTCCGTCCGCCAATCTTCACCTCCGCGTCGCCCGCCGCGAACAGATTCACATACAGCGTGCCATCGCTCTGGGCGTAGACATACCCCGGCACCGACGCCATAAAGCGCGTGATGTTCCCCGGACAGCACGCCACGCCAAACCACGGGCTTCGTCCCCGCCGTCCCAGCGACTCCAGCGGATTCTGATAGAAGAATGACTTCCCATCCAGCGAAACACCCGAAATCAGGCCGTTATAAAGAGTGCGCTCCATGACGTCCACGTACTTCGCGTCGCCGTGCAGTAGGAACAGGCGCTGGTTCCAGAAGTCGTTGCCCACAGCGGCGCAGGTTTCCGCGTACGCGCTCAGGTTCGGCAGCTCGTAATCGGCGCCGAAAGCCTCGCCCGCGCCCAGCGCGCCGATTCCACCGGTGATGTACAGCTTCTTCCCGGCCACGTTCTCCCAAATCGTGTCGATCGCGTGCACATACTCCGTGTCCCCGGTCATCGCCGCCACATCCGCCATGCCCGAATACATGTACGTGGCTCGCACCGCGTGCCCCTCGGCGAAGGTCTGCTGAACCACGGGAATGTCCGCCTGGTTGTACGGTTCGCCGCCCCGGCGCGAATCGAGCATGAACTTCGCCAGATTCAAATACCGCTCATCGCCGGTCACGCGATACAGCTTCACCAGCCCCATCTCCACAATCTGGTGCCCCGGCCAGATCACGCGCTTACCCGGCCCGAACGTATCGCACAGCATGTTGGCCGACCGCAGCGCGATGTCCAGCAGCGATCGCTTGCCGGTCGCCTGATAATAGGCCACGGCTGCTTCGTAGAGATGGCCCAGATTGTAGAGCTCGTGGCTCAGCACCTCTTCGCTCACCCACCGCTCGCGCCCGGCCCACTCGTGCGGATGCGCCGGATCGATGGTTCGCGCCGGGTAGAGATAGCCGTCCGGCTCCTGTGCCGCGCCGATCTTCACAATCAGGCTGTCGATGTATAGCTCCAGCGATGGATCCGGCCGCACGCTCAGCGTGTACGACGCGCCCTCAATCACCTTGTACACATCCGTATCGTCGAACGGATACGGCGGGATCTTCCGCTCCGCCGGCGTGATGGTGCCCCGCAGTGCTTCGGCGGCGTGGACGAAGTTCTCCACCCGCCCGGTTTCCTCGCATTTCTGAAACGCGAACGGAATGCTCACCTTGCGGTTGGTCTCGATCTTCGGAGCCCAGAAAACATCGTTCAGGTGGACATCGGTAAACGGAACCGGCCGAATGGGATAGTCCGCCGCGCCGGCGGGCGTCCACAACAAGAGCCCTAGTACAAGGAGAAGCCACACGCTGCTCAGTTTCATAGTGAACCCGTAGGAAACGCTTCCATCATAGTCCATAAGACCGTATTCGTCACCCATAAAAATCAGTCCGGATGCGCTTGCATCACATTGCCGCCCTCCACCTCTACTCGACTACACTGTGAAAGGCCCCATGCGCACCCACGCCGGTACGCTCCTCCTGCTCGCCGCCTCCGGTTTCTTCCAGGCCGCCTTCGCCCTCCCCGTCCGCTACCTTCGCCAGTGGCGCTGGGAACAGATGTGGGTGGGGCAGTCTATCGCGGCGAACGTGCTTCTCCCGTTAGCATGGGCGACTGTGGCGCCCGCCGCCTTCTGGAACCGGGCCGGTGGCCTCCCGCTTTCGCACTGGCTGACCGTCTACGCCTGGGGCGTGCTCTGGGGACTAGGCGGCGTCGCCTGGGGCCTCACCCTGACCCGTCTCGGCATCGCCTTCGCCAACTCCTTTGTCTTCGGAGTCACCACCGCCGCCGGAGCCCTGCTGCCCATAGCCGCGGGCGCAGTCGAAAAGCCGGCGCATCCGCGACTCTTCGCCGCCGGTCTGCTCTTCTGCCTGCTCGCCACCGTCCTCATCGGATGGCTCCGCCGCCGCGGCCCCCAGGATGCGATGCTCCCCATGCCCCTGCCGTTTCGCTCGTACACCGGAGTCATTGCCGTCGCACTGTTCGCCGGATTCGCGTCGGCCGGTTACGGCCTGGCTTACACCTTCGCGTTCCCGGCCCTGCGCCGGCTGATCGTCGGCGGAGTCTCGGAGATGTCGGCCACGCTGGCGATCGTCCTGCCCGCCTACCTCGGCTGCGCGAGCGTGGCCATCCCCCTCGGAGTCCTGGTGGCCGCGCGTTCCGGCAGTCTCCCGCTCTTCTTCCACGCGCACGCGCTGCGGAACTGGTCCCTGGCACTGGCGATGGGCATCTGCGCCGCCGCCACCGCCCTCCTCTACGGTTTTGCCGGAAGCGCCGCGGGACACCTCTCCCCCAACGTCTCCTTCGGCGTCTTCATCAGCTTTCTGGTGCTCTCCGGAACCCTGCTGGGCCTGGCTGCCGGCGAAATGCGAGGTTGCTCGCGCCGGTTCATCGTGGGTCTGCTGCTGAGCGCCGCAGGACTCGTTGCCGGTGCCCTTCTTCTAAGCGCGCGCTGAAGCCGCCACGCCGGTCGATTCCCGCACCACCAGCTCGGGATCCAGGAAGATGTGCCGCGGCGGAGGCGGCGCACCCGACGCGCCGGGAACCAGACCCGTCACCACCATCCGCCCGATCTCCGCTCGCGGAATGTGGATGGTGGTCAGCGAAGGACAGCAGAATTCAGCAATGGTGATGTTGTCGAATCCGGTGACCGAGACGTCGCCCGGCACGTTGAGCCCCTGGTTTCTCAGTTCACGGATGGCTCCCACCGCCACCCAGTCGTTCACGCACAGAATCGCCGTCGGCGCGAAACCGGTGCGCAAAACCTCGCGCGTGGCCCCACGGCCGCCGGCAAATCCGTCCTCCACCGGAGCAACAACGGTCGCATCCACGCCGAGCCGCGCGGTGCTCTCCACAAATTCCAGGCGGCGCTCCTCGGTGGGTCGCAGAAACAGCGGTGCGCCGATGTACGCCATGCGCCGGTGACCCATCGCGTAAAGCAGGTCCACCAGCATCCGCATGCCCTTGCGGTAGTCGAAATGGATGGTGGTGAAGCCCTCCGCGGTTTCGCCGACGTCGAACAGCACCACCGGAATCTGCGCCTCGCGCAACTCCTCCTGGATCGACGGCTCCATTTCCGGGAACACGCCCAGCCCCGCCACCTGCTGCCCCAGCAGGCGATGCACGCTGGCCTTGAGCAGCTTCACATCGTGGGAGCTGTTGGCCAGGAGCGTCTCGAACCCGTGCTGCAGCGCGTTGGTCTCGATAACGTGATAGATGTCCGAGAAAAACGGGTTGTACAGATTCGCCATCACCACGCCGAGCACGTTGCTGCGTCCACCCGCCAGGGTGCGTGCGTGCAAATTCGGCTTGTATTTCAGCTCCTCGACCGCGCGGAGGACCCGCGCGCGAGTCGAGTTCTTCACACCTGGGCTTCCGTTGAGCACACGGGAAACCGTGGCGGCGCCCACGCCTGCGCGCCTGGCGACGTCCTGCAGATTCATGGTCGGACCGTTCTCAAAACCTGAAGTATCCAGATTACATCGCGCCGCCTGGAAAGGCTACGCGAGCTGACATCGGAAGATGCGCCGGTGGCCGCCGCGCAGCGAACTCTGCCCGTCTCAGACGACGTTCCAGTAGACCGAGTACCTCTTGTCAAAGACCGTGTTGAACGGCGTCATGCGCACACCTGCCGTCTCAAAGGCAAGCCCGGGACCTGCTCGCTTCACGCTCGTGGAAAGGTCGCCGTGCAGCGTGGGAACCGCCATTGGGTGCTTTTCCAGATCGGGTCCCAGCGCGCCGATCACTTCATCCCCGGCCATTCCGGTCTCCGGCGCAAGTTCGCCCGCCAGCACCAGAGGACCGTACAACACCGCCTGCATGTGCGGATCGTCGGGCATCTTCTCCACGTGCACATGCATGGGCAGCGCCATCTCCACAAGATCGCCGTCGTGCCACCTGCGGTTGATGCTGAGATAGCTGCCCGGCCCGGCGAACGCTTCCAGCGGCTTTCCGTTGATGCGCACCGATCCGCCCGATTCCAGCCACCAGGGCACGCGCACGTGCATCGTGAACTCGGCCGGCTGCGCGGTCTTCACCCTCAGCGTGGTGGAAGGCTCGTCCGGGAACGTTGTCTCCTGGCGCAGCGTTACGCCCTTGTCGCTCCACTTCACCTCCGACGGCACGAACAAATTCACGTACACGCCGCCGGCATCGTGGAAGTAGATGGAGTCGTTCAGCTTCGAATACTCCTCCACGCCCGTCCCCGTGCAGCACCAAAACGAATCGTCTTCTGTGTTGAACGTCTTCCACGCGCCGGGCATCAGCGAGAGGTAATACATCGTGGCGCCGGTATCGTGGCGAATGGTGCCCAGCCGGTGATTCAGCAGCGTGCGCTCGTAGTAGTCGAAGTAGCGCGGGTCGGCGGTCCACTCGTACAGATGGCGCGTCAGCTTCAGCATGTTATACGCGCAGCAGCACTCGGTGGTGGCGGCGTCGAGCTTCATGCGCAGTTCCGCGGCCAGTCGCCGCGGTTCGGCGTGCCAGAGCTCGCCATTGCTGGTGCCGCCGGTCACATAAGCGCGCGCGCTGGTCACCTCGTACCAGAAGAAATCGGCCACGTCGTGGAACCGTTCGTCGCCGCTCAGCTCGTAACGCCGAGCCGCGCCGATCACCTGCGGTATATGCGTGTTCACGTGCAGTCCGCGCAGCTCGTCCCGCCGCAGCCCCAGCGGATTGAAGAATTTCTTCTTTGTGAAGCGATCGCCCACGGCGGCCCAGTGGTCGTCGCCGGTCACCGCGGCCAGGTTGTAGAGGACCTCATTCATGCCGCCGTATTCGGTGTTGAGGATGTCCTGCATGTGCTCTTCAGGAATAGGCGCGGACCACTTGTCCACCCACCCCGCCATGCTCGTGAGCGCCTCGAGCGCCTGCTTGTTCCCGCAATGCTGGTGCATGTCGAGCATGCCCGCCATGATCTTGTGCACGGTGTAATACGGAGCCCAGACACGCTTGCGCGCGTTGAGCCGGTCGAAATACTCCGTGGGGAATGCGCTCAGATACCCGCCGCCCAGCTTCTGCTGGCACTTCGCCAGCTCATCGACAATCGCGTCGCCCTTCGCCTTCACTTCCTGTTTGCCGGTGGTCGAGTACATCAGCGCGCATGCCGACAAGTAGTGGCCCGTGAAGTGGCCGCGCAGCTCGCAATCGGGCTTCTCCCATCCGCCGAACGGCACGGCCGGCGACGAAAACCCCGCGTTCACTCGGAAGTTGTGTACCAGGCGATCCACCGGCAGCCGATGCAGATACCCGAGGTTCGCCTCCTGCGCCTGCAAAGCCGGCCCCGACAGCACGCGCACATCGGTCATCGCGAAAGGGCGAACGCGCGCGGGAACATCGGCTCGCTGGAAGGTGAGCGTTCCGGCGAACGGCCCCTCCTCCGGCTTCGGCCCACGATGCTGACCCGGAGCGGATGTATTCTGTGGAATATCCTGCGCCGACAAAATTCCGGATGCGCTTCCAACGGCTAGTGCCGTCGCGAATCCCCTGCGGCTCAGACTGCGATCACCCATGACAACCTCCTTGACACGCTTTCCTCGAAAACCAGATTATAGATTATCGGAGCGCGCCATGGCCATCAAGGTCTTCGGGTATCTGTTCCTCGCCGCTGCGGCCGCCGCTGGTCAGGACCCCGCCCCCGCCATCCGGCACGCCATCGACCTCGTCGAACAGGGCCGCTGCCAGGAAGCCCTTCCGATTCTGGAACATTCGCTGCCTCGCCTCACCGACAAGCAGCTCCGCTACAACGGCGTAATGGCGGAGGCTCGCTGTGCCATGGCGCTCGAAAAGGATTCCGTGGCCATCGCCGCCCTCCAGCAACTCCGCCACGATTTCCCTGACGACCCCGAGGTAATGTACGTCACCATACACTACTTTTCCCAGCTCGCCATGCGCACGTCGCAGGAGCTGGCGGCGAAAGCCCCGTCCTCTCCCCAGGCCCGCCGCCTCGAAGCGGAGAGTTTCGAATCCCAGGGCAAGTTCGACGAGGCTGCCGGCATCTACCAGGGCATCCTGAAACAGAACCCCAACACTCCCGGCATCCATTACCGGCTCGGCCAGTTGCTGCTCGCCAAAGCGGGGGACACCGGCCCGACTGTCGAAGCCCGCGCCGAATTCGAGAAGGAGCTGCAGGTTGACCCGCGCAACGCCTCGTCCGAATTCGTTTTGGGCGAACTCGACCGCCGCGTGGGCCACTGGGACGACGCCGCGAAGCACTTCCAGCAGGCCATAGGACTCGACGCCGGCTTTGCCGAAGCCTACGCCGCGCTGGGAATGTCGCTCACCTCGGCAGGCAAGTTCGCCGAAGCGATCGCGCCGCTCGAGGCCTACGTGAAAATGGTTCCTGGCGACCCCACCGGCCACTACCAGCTCGCCATCGCCTATCGCCGCACCGGCAACAACCAAGGCGCCGCGCGCGAGATTACGCTGCAACAGCAGACCGGCAAGCAATGATCGAGCGCTTGTCGCGACGTCGCCTGCTGCGGCTCCTCGGTGTCGGCACGCTGAATGCATTCGCCGCCGAGACCGCCGCGCCGCTCTTCGAAGAGGTCCCGCCCTCCGCCAGCGGCATTCGCTGGACCCACACCGCCGGCCTCTCGCCCGACATGTACGTGCCGGAAACGATCGGCCCGGGCTGCGCATTTCTCGACTACGACAACGACGGCTGGATGGACGTCTATCTGGTCAACAGCGGCCCCTGCGATTTCTACACGCCGCCGGTACCGCTGCGCAACGCGCTCTACCGCAACAATCGCGACGGCACCTTCACCGACGTCACAGCGAAAGCGGGCGTGCCCGGCAACGCTTACGGGATGGGCGTGGCCGTGGGCGACTACAACAACGACGGATTCCCCGATCTCTACGTCACCCAATATCCGCACAGCATCCTGTATCACAACAACGGCGACGGCACCTTCACCGACGTCACCGCAAAGGCCGGCGTAGCCGCGCCCGGATGGAGCAGCAGCGCGGTCTGGTTCGACTACGACAACGACGGCCGGCTCGATCTGTTCGTCTGCCGCTTCGGCGACTTCGACAAATCGAAGCAGATCTACTGCGGCAACAAGGACACTGGCGCGCACTACTATTGCGCTCCCAGTGTGGTGAGGCCGCTCGCGTGCTGGCTGTTTCACAACAACGGCGACGGCACCTTCACCGACGTGAGCAAATCGTCCGGCATCGGCGCGCTGCTTTCCCGCGCGTGGGGCGTGGTGGCCGCCGACATCAATAACGATGGCCTGATGGACCTGTTCGTCACCAACGACAAGCTCCCCAATTTCCTGTTCGCCAATCGCGGCAAGGGCAAGTTTGAAGAGATCGGCGCGTTCGCCGGCGTCGCCTACAATTCGTTCGGCCTCTCGCGCTCCGGCATGGGCGTGGACGCGGCCGACTTCAACGACGACGGCCTTGTCGATCTGTTTGTCGGCAACATCGATCACGAAGTCTTCTCGCTCTATCGCAACGCCGGCAACGAAGCCTTCGACGATCTGGCCGCCACGTCCGCTATCGGGCGATCATCGCAGTTGCTGAGCGGCTGGGGGCTGAAGTTCTTCGATTTTGACAACGACGGCACGCTCGACCTGATCGTCTGCAACGGCCATCCCGACACGATGGTGGGCGTCTATCAGAAAGATGTCAGCTATCGCGAGCGCATGCTGTTGTTCCGCAACTCCGGTGGCGCCTGGTCCGACGTCAGCGCTCAGGCAGGCGAGGCGTTTGCGCGGCCCATGGCCGGCCGCGGCCTCGCGCTCGGCGATTTCAACAACGACGGCGCGCTGGATGTGCTCTCCGCGGTGAACGATGGCGCTCCCGTTCTGCTGCGCAACAACGCCGCGCGCGGGCAGCACTGGCTCGGCCTGCGACTGGTAGGCAGAAAGGCGAACCGCGACGCTGTCGGCGCGTTGGTTAGCTGGCAGGCCGGTGGCGCGAAACATCATCGTGCGAAGGTGGGCGGTGGCAGTTTTATGTCCTCTCATGATCCCCGCGTGGTCCTTGGCCTGGGCTCAGCCGCGAAGATCGATTCGCTGGAAGTCCACTGGCCGCAGCCGGGCGTCGCCGTGGAGCGCTTCACCGATCTGCCTGTCGATCGCTACATTACGATTGTGGAAGGCACGGGCAAATGGTCCTGAGAATCGCTCTCGTTCTGTTTGCGGCCGGCGCTCTTGGTGCGCAGGACGCCGAGGGCGAGCTGCAATCCGGCATCGCGCTCACGCGCCAGGGCCGTTTTGCCGACGCGATTGCACACTTCACCGCCGCGCGCGGCCGCGTCCGCGAGACCTTTGCCCTCGAGTTCAACCTCGCCCTCTGCTATGTGGGCATGCGGCGGTTCGCGCCGGCCATCGAGATTCTCACGCACATCGAGCGCGCGGGTCACGGCGCGCAGGTGGACAATCTGCTCGCGCAGGCCTGGATCGGAAACCATCAGCCCGATGCCGCGATGAAGGCCTTCCGCGGCGCCGCCTCCGCGACGCCCTCCGACGAGAGACTCTACCTGCTGGTGGCCGAAGCATGTTTCGACGCGCACGAATTCGACGCGGGAGCGAAGGTACTCGACACCGGTCTCGCGAACCTGCCCGATGCGCCACGGCTGCTCTTCGAACGCGGCCTGCTGCGTTCGCAACTCGACGACGCGCGCGCCACCGCCGATTTCGAACGCGCCCGCCGGCTCGCGCCCGATTCCGATATCGCGTATATCGCCGCCGCCGAACAGGCCCTGCTCTCGGGCGACGTGCAGGCCACGATTCGCACTGCGCGAGCAGGCCTCGCGGCAGGCCACGAACACTACCTTCTGCTCACCATACTCGGCGAGGCGCTGCTGCGCGCGGGTGCGACGCCCGCCACGCCCGCGGAATTCACGGAAGCGCGGTCCGCATTGGAGAAGGCAGTGGCCGCGCGGCCCGGCTACTCGAGCGCGCACGTCGCGCTCGGCCGCGTCTATCTCGCCGAACAGCGCGTGCTC
>Ga0335082_10009039_pt1 | contig 10848 bp, 9 predicted proteins | sample Lox_Sample_41_FD_206718 | JGI IMG/M metagenome (GOLD analysis project Ga0335082, IMG submission 206718) | Soil microbial communities from Loxahatchee National Wildlife Refuge, Florida, United States - Lox_Sample_4.1 | ecosystem: Environmental > Terrestrial > Soil > Wetlands | place: USA: Florida... | reverse complement strand
GTACGAAAGCACGCCGTCCTTCGGACGGCTATGCCCGGCCATGACAAGCTTGTCCAGTTGCAATGACCGAACCAACGCCAATACCAATTATTCGGTTCCGCTCGAGGTCAGCCCTTTCGGCCGGCCTGCGACCGTCACCAGCAGCCCGCCACTGTAAAGGCGCCGGGCCACTCGCCTGGCATCCTCGATCGTGACCGCGTCAATCAGGGTGCCGCGACGCTGAATATAGTCGATGCCGAGATTGTCGATCTGGATTTGCGTGAGCTGCGCCCCGATCTTGGCGGACGTATCGAGTGTGAGTGCGTAGGAGCCCTTGAGAAATGACTTCGCAGCAGCGAGTTCGTCCGGCGTTGGGCCATCTTTGGCCATGCGCTTGATTTCTTCCTCGATCACGGCAAGGGCATCGGCCGTGCGATCCGCGCGGGTCGCGGTTCCGCCGAGCACGACAGCGGCGCGCTGAAACCAGACTAGGCTATCGGACACTCCATATGCCAGACCGCGTTTTTCGCGCACCTCTCTGTAGAGGCGCGAAGAAAAGCTGCCGCCGCCCAGGATGTGGTTCACGATATAGGCCGCCATGAAATCAGGATCCTGGCGTGCAATGCCCTGCCCGCCGAAAGTAACCACAGCCTGTGGCACGTCGACATTAATGACGATGCGCCGCCCAAGCCCGCTCGGCGTCGCGTTCGCAACCGGCTTGAGATCGTTCTTGGCCGGCAGCCCTGCAAATGCACGATCAATCAATTCGCCGGCCGTCTTGGCGTCAACGTCACCGACGATGGAAATCTTCAACTCATTGCGCGCGAATACGCGGCGCACGTAACTGCGCAGGTCGTCCGCGGTAATGCGCGGCACCGATTCCAGCGTGCCTTTGGTTTCGCGTCCGTACGGATGCCCCGGGAATGCGGTCTCCCACCAGCGGCGGCTGGCGAGATCGTTCGGATTGGTCGTATCGCGTTGAAGCGCCGCCATTTCCTGACCGCGCACCCGTTCCACGTCTCCAGCTTCAAAGCGCGGGCTGGTGAGCGCAAGCCGCAGGAGGTCGAATGCTTCTTCGCGATGTTCGTTCAAGGCGCGGAGCGAGCCGTGCATGTAGTCGCGCCCGACCTGGAAGCCGAGCTCAATTGCATGATTTTCCATCCGCTCATGAAATGCCTTGCCGTCGAGATCGCCCGCACCCTCATCGAGCATGTCGATTGCGAGATTGGCGGTACCACCCTTGTCCGGCTCGTCCTGGGTCGCCCCGCCATGGAAAGCATAATTGAGGGCAACCAGTGGCACAGCCTTTTCCTGCACCAGCCAGGCCTCGATTCCTGACGGGCTGACAATCTTTTCGATCGTCATCGCCGAAACGGCATGGGGGCCGGCAATCAGTACGGCCGCAATACAAAGGATCGATCCAGCAAGCCGTTTCATGAACGCTTCTCCGCTTGCGGGCTCACATCCTTGATCAAATAACCGGTCACCGAACGCCGCTTGTCGAGCCACCGCCGGGCGGCGTCACGGACCTGATCGGCGGTAACGGCGCGGATCCGATCCGGCCAATGCCGCACGTCGTTGACAGTCGCGCCCGTCGTCAGGGCCGCGCCGTACCAGCGCGCCATGCTGGCCTGATTGTCCTGCGCATAGAGAGCGTCCGCAATCAGCCGGGTCTTGGTGCGCTCCAGCTCCTCGTCGGTCACGCCTTTATCAATGACCTGGGCGATGACCGCGTCGGTTTCCGCTTCAAGCTGCGGCAGCGTGACGCCGGGGCGCGGAGAGCCCTGAACGCCGAACTTGGACTGGTCGAGCGCGCTGGCGTCGTACCAGGCGCCGGCCGCTACGGCGACCTGCTTTTCGACCACGAGGGCGCGATAGAGCCGGCTGTTGGAGCCGCTTCCCAGGATATGGGCGAGCACTTCGAGCGCTTCCGACTCACCACGCGTGGCCGTCGCAAACGACGGCACCAGATACTCGCGCTGCATGGCCGGCATCTCAACCCGCGGATCCGCAAGGGTGAGCGAGCGCACCGCGACCGGTGGAGGCTCTTGCGGGCGTATGCGGGGCGCCAGTGCGGCGTGACGCGCAACCTTTCCGTAGGTTTCTTCCGCAAGCGCGCGTGCTTGCGCCGGATCGATATCGCCGGCGATCACGACCACCGCATTATTGGGAGCATAGAAGCGGCGATAGAATCCGATCGCGTCATCGCGGGACAGTTCTTCCATTTCGTGACGCCAGCCGATCACCGGCTTGCCGTAGGGATGATTGAGGTACAGCGCCGCGTCGATTTGCTCCGAGAGCCGCGCACGCGGATTGTTTCCAACGCGCTGGTTCTGCTCCTCGAGAATGACATTGCGCTCGGGCAGAACGACATCATCAGTGAGCTGGAGGCCCGTCATGCGGTCGGCTTCGAATTCCATGACCGTCTTGATCTGGTCGCTCGGCACGCGCTGGAAATAGCCGGTGTAGTCCTGCGACGTGAAAGCATTCTCCTGCCCGCCGATGCGGGCAACTACCTGCGAGAATTTTCCGGCCGGATTTTTCGCGGTGCCCTTGAACATGAGGTGTTCAAGAAAATGCGCCAGGCCGGATTTGCCTGCCGTCTCGTCGGCCGCACCGACTTTGTACCAGATCATATGCGTGATCACTGGCGCGCGATGGTCGGGGATGACCACCAGTTCAAGGCCGTTCGCCAGTGTGAAGTCGGCAATCTCCGGGCCAGCCTGTTCGGCAGCCAGCGCTGGTGTTGCAAAAACTAAAATGAGCGCGAGAGCGACGACGCATTTATTGGCGAGCACGATGTCTGACCTGGCTATGTTGCGATTCGTACCGCTGCACGGGATCGGATTACGTCGTCAGCCACGCAACAAAGCTAATTCGACGGCCGCCCTGTTTATTTAGTGGGCTCAACGTGTGAGGAGTAGTAGTCGGTCGGTTTCTGTGGCGCGGCTTTGCCGATGCCATAGGGCTGTTCCGGAGATGGCGTTTGATAGCCGGGCGGCGGTTCCGTCAGCGAGACGCGCGGTGGCTCGCCGGTGAATTTCGTCGTTTCCTCTTTCTTGTTGTCGAACATGGCGTTGAACACGCCGTTCTTCGGAGTGCCGAGTTGTGAAGGCAGCAGTGGATTGCCAAAGCCCGAGGCGGGTGCGTCATAGCCGTTGTCAGTCGTGCGGGCTTGCTGGCGCTTCGTGGGCCGGCCGCCGGGCGTGAGTTGATCGGGGCGCAACGGATTCTGCTCGCGCTCGCGCTCGTCGCTGATGTTGCGGCTCCGCTCCATCGCCGCTTCCATCTTGCGGCGCGCGACGTCGGGATCCTTCGGCCATGCCGGATTGTTGGCCGTCACCGCATCGACACTCTCCGGCGGCGGCAACTCGCGGCTGGGCGGAATGACAAGTGGCGCGCGTTCCCGGTAATTGATCGTCGCCCCGCCCTCTTTCTTGAGACCGAGGCCATCCATGATGCTTTGCATGACCTTTTGGTCGAACGAAGGATCATCGTCGGCCGCACGGGCCGGCGCAGGACCCACAAACATGGCCACGCCGAGCGCCAGCCCGAAGGCGGCGGACGCAGCAAAGGCATTCGTCAGACGCATCGTGTTCATCCGGAACCGGACCCTGAAACTAGCGAATTGTCGCGACTCTTGCGGGGGGATCAGGGCGCTTTTGCGGCGCGCTCCCCCGCCAGCGATTCATACAGGAGCCCAATAACCCCGGCAACGATCGCTACATCAGCTAGGTTAAAAACATACCAGTTGAACCGCCAATTCGGCGTGGAAATGTGGAAAAACACGAAATCGGCGACCCAACCATAGGCCAATCGGTCGATGGCATTGCCAATAGCGCCGCCTACGATCAGACTGAGGGAGAGCGCGGTGAGCCGGTCTTTTGCGCGCGCAAGCCAGAGCCACAGCAGCAGCACGGCAACAGCCTTGAAGGCCAACAACACCCACTGGCCGACCGGACCCTGCGTCTGGAACAATCCGTAGCTGATGCCCGTGTTGCGTGTGAGAACAAGATCGAAAAAGGGGCCGAGCCGCACCGGCCCGTTGGCGGCGAGGTCAAACACCGAGAGGAGGTAAACTTTGCTGGCCTGATCGAGAGCGCAGGCGATGGCGGCAACCGCAAGTCCGAAGCGGGTGAAGGGGCCGATGAGGTAGGAGCGGACACTCATGGAGTTGTCGTCCCCGCGAAGGCGGGGACCCATACTCCGTGGCATCGCCGGCTAGTAAGAACGATCATCCGACTAGATGGCTCAAGTCGCGCCATTCCAAATTTTCCGCTTCGATCAATCGGATTTTCCAGTCGCGATTCCATTTCTTCAATTGCTTCTCACGGCGAATTGCCAACTCCGGATCATCGAACGTCTCGCCATGCACAAGATTCGTGATGCGGTATTGATTTACAAACTCAGATCCGACGCCGAGACGATGCTCCTCCAGCCGACGCCGCAAGTCATTCGTAATTCCAATGTACAACGTCCCATACCGCCTGCTCGCAAGAATATAGACGTGGTAGGGCACGCATACACCTCTCGCCCCGTGGTTATGGGTCCCCGCCTTCGCGGGGACGACCAGATAATCTCACTCCGCCGCCTTACGCGTGGCTTCCCATTCGCGCAACGCCTGGGCGTCGCGCGGCGAAACGTCCGGATATTGCGGGTCGGCCCCAATGGTGGTGAGAATTTTCCACGAGCGTGCACATTTTGTGCCTTCGGCGAGATTGGGCACGACCGCAACACCCGTGACATCCGGCAGACGAAACGCGGTGCCGGGGCCTTCATCCTGAACAAGCGTGGCAGCCGAGGTGATGCACACTTCGGCGAGATCGCAATCAACCACGGCCTCGTAAAGCTCCGCGTTCGACACATGCACAATCGGGTGCGCCTCGAGCGAGGAACCGATGCGCTTTTGCGCGCGCTCGATTTCGAGGGCGCCGGTGACGACCCCGCGCACGATACGCACCTTGCGCCACTTCTCCGTGAGCTTGTCGTCCCGCCACGCGGCCGGAACGTCGGGAAAAGTTTCCAGATGCACGGATTTTGCGGCCGCGCCATAGCGCGACAGCCAGGATTCCTCCGCCGTGAAACAGAGCATTGGCGCGAGCCAGATGACCGTGCAGCGAAACAGGTGGTCGATGACGGTCAGGCTGGCCTTGCGTTTCATCGACGAAATCGGATCGCAATAGAGCGTGTCCTTGCGGATGTCGAAATAGAACGCCGACAGGTCCGAGGTCATGAAGCTCGAGAGCGCCGCGAAGATGCGCTTGTAGTCGAAATCGGAATAGGCTTTGCGCACCAGCGCGTCGAGCTCATGCAGCCGGTGCAGCATCAGCCGTTCCAGCTCTGGCATCTTGTCGAGCTTGACGCGATCTTCCTCGTGGAAATGCGCGAGCGAGCCCAGCATCCAGCGCACAGTATTGCGCAGCTTGCGATAGGTGTCGGCCGTGGTCTTAAGGATTTCGGGACCGATACGCTGGTCGTCCCAATAGTCGGCCGAAGCCACCCACATGCGCAGGATGTCGGCGCCGGACTGCTTGATCACGTCCTGCGGCGCTATGGTGTTGCCGAGCGACTTCGACATCTTGCGGCCGTCCTCGGCGAGCGTGAAGCCGTGGGTGACGACGATGTCGAAGGGCGCGCGCCCACGCGTGCCGCAACTTTCCAGAAGCGAGGACTGGAACCAGCCGCGGTGCTGGTCGGAGCCCTCCAGATACATCACCGTGTCGCGGCCGCCGTCGCGCTTGCGCTTGATGCCGGCGAGCTGCGGGAAATGCACCGGGTCTTCCAGCACGAAAGCGTGCGTCGAGCCGGAATCGAACCAGACATCGAGGATGTCGTCGACTTTTTTCCAGCCGTCTTTGGCGAGCTCCGGCCCGAGGAAGCGTTCGCGCGCGCCGGCCGCATACCAGGCGTCGGCGCCCTCCTTCTCGAAGGCCTCGACGATGCGCAGCTCAACCTCGGGGTCCTGCAGGATATCGACCGCGCCGTCCGGCTTCTCCTTGATGAAGACGGCGATCGGCACGCCCCAGGCGCGCTGGCGCGAGATCACCCAGTCGGGGCGGCCCTCGATCATGCCGTTGATGCGGTTTTCGCCCTGCGGCGGCACCCAGCGGGTGTCGCGGATCGCCTGCATGGCGCGCGCGCGCAGCGTATCGCCCGGCTTGTCGATCGCCTTGTCCATGGCGATGAACCACTGCGGCGTATTGCGGAAAATAATGGGCTTCTTCGAACGCCAGCTGTGCGGATATTGGTGCTTCAGTCGTCCGCGCGCGATGATATTCCCGGCCTCGATTAGGGCCTTGATCACCGCTTCGTTGGCATCGCCCTTCTCGCCTTTGTCATTGATGACGCGTTTCCCGGTGAAGCCTGGCGCGGCCTCGGTGAAGGTACCGTTTTCGTCGACTGTGTAGGGGATTGCCGTCTCGATCTTTGCTGCATCAAGCAAAGGTTTATTGCTCATCCAGATTTCAAAGTCGTCGCGGCCATGACCAGGCGCCGTATGCACGAAACCGGTACCGTCTTCGTCGGTGACGTGGCCGCCATCGAGGAGCGGCACAATGAAATCGTAGCCCTTTCCGCGAAGCGGATGCTTGAGTGTCATAAGCTTCAGCGCTTTCGCTGAAGCATCAGCTACTCGTTCGAATGCCGTCACTTTCGCGTGCTTGAAAACGTCAGTGGAAAGCTTGTCCGCGACTATGAACTCATCCCCAACCTTGGCCCAGTTTTCCGGTGCAGCTTCGGTGACCCGGTACAGGCCGTAATTGATCCTCGACGAAAATGATACGGCGCGATTGCCAGGTAGCGTCCATGGCGTCGTAGTCCAAATGACGACGGATGCGTTTTTCAGTTTCTGATCATCGGTTTGCGCAACCGGAAACTTCACCCACACCGTATCGCTGGTGTAGTCCTCGTATTCGACCTCTGCCTCCGCCAGCGCGGTCTTTTCGACCACGCTCCACATCACCGGCTTCGAGCCACGGTACAAAGTGCCATTGGCGGCGAATTTCATCAGCTCGCGCGCGATCTGCGCCTCGGCTGGAAAGCTCATCGTCGTATAAGGATGCGCCCAGTCGCCCTCGACGCCGAGCCGCTTGAATTCCTCGCGCTGCACGTTGAGCCAGTGCTCGGCATAGGCGCGGCATTCGCGGCGGAAGGCGATCATCGCCGCCGGGTCGGACAGGTCCGGCTTCTTCTTGTTCTTCGAACGGTAGTTCTCTTCCTCGATTTTCCACTCGATCGGCAGGCCATGGCAGTCCCAGCCCGGCACGTAGTTGGAATCGCAGCCGAGCATCTGCTGGCTTCGCGTCACCAGGTCCTTGAGAATCTTGTTGAGCGCGGTGCCGATGTGGATCGGGCCGTTGGCATAAGGCGGGCCGTCGTGCAGCACGAACTTGTCGCGGCCCTTGGCGGCGGCGCGAAGCTGGCGATAGAGGTCGGCCTTTTCCCAGCGCGCGAGGATCTCCGGTTCCTTCTGCGGCAAGCCGGCGCGCATCGGGAAATCCGTCTGCGGCAGGAAGAGAGTTTCGGAATAATCGCGCTCGGGCTTCGACATGGAGCGCTTACTAGCAGGCCGATTCGGCTGCGGAAAGGCCGCAAACTAGCTTTGCCGTCGTCCCCGCGAAGGCGGGGACCCATACTCCGTGACATCTCGATGGACTGCGGAGTATGGGTCCCGGCCCTCGCTTCGCTCGGCCGGGACGACACATGAGAGACTAAACCTCCCCCAGCACCGGGAATGCCTTGCCGGCGCGCTTGAGCGCGTCGCGGGCCTGGGCGGCATCCGCCGTCATGTGGCGCTTGAGCACCTCAATCGATTCGAATTTCTGCTCATGGCGAATCCAGCCGATGAAGGCGACATCGATCGCCTGCCCGTAGAGGTCGTTGTCGAAATCGAACAGGAACACCTCGAGCAGCGGCGCGCCATCATCGAACATCGGGCGGCGGCCGAAGCTTGCCACGCCATCATGGCGCTTGCCCGCGATATCAACACGCACCGCATAGATGCCGTGCTTGAGGCCACAGGAGGGATCGAGCTTGAGATTGGCGGTGGGAAAGCCGAGCTCGCGCCCGCGTTTGTCGCCATGAATGACGACCCCTGACACGAACCACGGCGCACCCAGAAGTTCGGCTGCCTCCACCACCCGTCCGGTAGCGAGCGCCGCGCGCACGGACCCGGACGATACCGGTGTCCCCTCGTCTTCCAGCGGCGGTACAATGTCGACCGCAAAGCCAAGCTGTTCGCCCTGCGTCATCAGAAAGGCCGGCGAGCCGCCGCGATCCTTTCCGAAATGAAAATCGAAACCGATCGCCGCCCCGCTAATGCCGAGTGCACGCACGAGAATGTCAGTGACGAATTTCTCCGCCGGGGTTGCAGCCAACACGGCATCGAATGTCATGACGATAGCGCCATCGAGACCGGTGGCGGCGAGCAGCCGCAGCTTGTCGCGCTCGGCGGACAGCTGGAACAAGGGCTCCTGCGGCCGCAGGAACAGCCGCGGGTGCGGCGTAAAAGTCAGCGCCGCCGCCTTGCGGCCGAGGGCTTTGGCGCGTTTGAGCGCGGCACCAATCACGGCGCGATGCCCGCGATGCACGCCGTCGAAATTGCCGACCGCCACCACGGCGCCGGCGAGCGGCCCGCTGGCGATACCTTGCGCGCCGCCGCGAGCGACATGGAAAGCCTTTGCGTGAGGCCTGCTCATCGGAATGCCGTGCAATTACAGGAGATGACGGTCAAGAGGGTGCCCATATTCTCATCACCGGAGCATCCGGAACGCCGCTACGGTTAGCGCGCCGTTAACAAACTTTCAAATTAACGGGTTATTCAAGGCCCACTGTTATTTATCGCCACCGTTATGGGGAGAGCCCGCGTGCGGGCGGATGCGCCATGGCTGTCGACCTGACCAAGCCGGTACTCGTCGTGGACGATTACAACACGATGATTCGCATCATGCACAACCTGCTCAAGCAGCTTGGCTTCGAACATGTCGAAGACGCCAACGACGGCGCGACCGCGCTCAGCAAACTGCGCAAACGCGACTATGGCCTGGTCATCTCGGACTGGAACATGGAGCCGATGACCGGCTTCGCCCTTCTGCAGGAAATGCGCGCCGACCCCTCGCTCTCGGAAATTCCGTTCATTATGGTCACGGCAGAGTCAAAGACCGAGAACGTGATCGCAGCCAAGAAGGCCGGCGTCTCCAACTATATCGTCAAGCCGTTCAACGCGCAGACGCTCAAAAGCAAGATCGACGCCGTCTTCGGGGAAACCGAAGTTTCCGCTCCCGCGGCCTGAGCGCTACCACCGCAACTCCCGCATCACGGCTTTCGGCGCACCGCCGGCAGCGGTAAACGTTGCCGTCAATGCGGCGCCGTCGGGCCGCTCGCGTCCACCCAGCTCCTCGGCGTGGATGCCCGACGTGACAAACAGGAAATCGACGCCGGCCGTGCGCGCGCCTTTGAGATCGGTGCGCACCGAGTCACCGACCGCGAGCACGCGGGCGGGCGCGATCCTGCGACCGGCAGCAGCGGCGGCCTTCGCCATGGCCCTGTCGTAGATCGGGCGATACGGCTTGCCGGCATAGAGCACTTCGCCGCCCATGGTCGCATAGAGATCGGCAAGCGCGCCGGCGCAATAGACCAGCGCCGGCCCCCGCTCGACCACGACATCGGGATTGCCGCAGACCATGAACAGCTTGCGCGCCAGCATGGACTCGAGCCGCGCGCGATAGTGGTCGGGCGTCTCGGTTTCGTCATCCTCGAGGCCGGTGCAGACCACATAGTCGGCGCTTTCCGGAGGGGCAAAGCGCACATCCAACCCGCTGAAGATCGAGCGGTCGCGTTCGGGCCCAAGGTGATAGAGCGATTGGCCGCGCCGTTCCTCGACCGCGCTGCGGGTGAGATCGCCCGAGGAAACGATGGCGTCATAGGATTCGCGCGGAACATGCAGACGTTCGAGCTGGCGCGCCACCTGTTCGCTCGGGCGCGGTGCATTGGTGATCAGAATCACCACCCCGCCGCGGGCGCGCGTGCGCATCAGCGCGTCACAGGCGTGCGGGAAAATTGCAATGCCGTTGTGTATGACCCCCCATACGTCGCACAGCACCACGTCGTAGTCGGGCGCAAGCGCGGAGAATTTCGGGATTAAAGACGGCAAAACGGCACTCATGAAAGACTTTCCTGGTCATGACGCAGAATGAACGACCGCGCAATATCTGCACGAAGATTCCGCATCAGAGGATGACGTCAGCTGGCCGCCAGGAGCGCGCCGGGGCCTTCATTCTCGGGCGTACCCGGCTTTGCGCTTTCGCTCGTTGAGCCCTGCAACGCCTCGGCCCGCACGGGCCGCGGCGGGGAGAACAGGAATCCCTGGCCGAAGCGCACGTCATAGTCGAGCAGATCGACCACGGTCGTCTCGGTTTCGATCCGCTCGGCAATCAGATCGATCCCGAACCGCGCGAGCAGATCCGCAAGGTCTTCCGGATCGATATCGGTCTGCACGCCGGCGACCTTGTTGAGCAGCAATCTGGCCGGCACCTTGAGAAACCGGAACGAGCGATCGGCGAGATCGTTCGGCACGATGTGCAGATCGGTGACGTGATCCATGGAGAAGCGGAAGCCACGTTCGGCGAGCGCCGCCAGGCTTTCGTGCTCAATGGGGCCGAAGGAGCGATAGGCCTCTTGCGTGAATTCGAAAACCAGCGAGGACGCGAGCGCGCGATTGGCGTCCATGAAATCGAGAAATTGCTGGAACATCAGCGCGTCATTGAGGGTTGCCGCGCTGATGTTGCAGAACAGGCCAACATCGCGGCTCTTCAAAAGCAGGCGGCGCGTCACCTGCACGCAACGGAACACCGCAAGATTGTCGATCTTCGG